>Ga0210388_10000650_pt1 | contig 27863 bp, 24 predicted proteins | sample IncBWC19OmetaG_FD_155485 | JGI IMG/M metagenome (GOLD analysis project Ga0210388, IMG submission 155485) | Forest soil microbial communities from Barre Woods Harvard Forest LTER site, Petersham, Massachusetts, United States - Inc-BW-C-19-O ...
GGTGATGTCCGGCTCCTCCTCAACCTGTCAGGTAACATTGAATCAGAATGCACCATCTGGCGGCGCTGCCGTCATTCTTGCCAATACTAACTCGGGAGCTTTATCAGTGCCGGCGTCAGTAATGGTGACTTCCGGAACGTCAACAAGAACGTTCGTCGCTTCTGCCTCGATGGTGAATACGTCGCAAACTGCTACGGTGACTGGCTCATTGAACGGAGCTTCGTCGTCGGCAACCCTTTCGGTTCAGGCTCCGTTGATGATTAGTAGTTTGACGTGTTCGCCGACGACGGTAAACTCCGGCGGCAAATCTACCTGCACGATCACACTCAATCAGTTATCGCCTTCCGGGAGCACGGCGGTTTCGCTGGCGAACAGCAACCCATCTGCGCTCGCCGTTCCCGCTTCGGTGGCCGTCGCTTCCGGAACGTCATCGGCTACTTTTGCTGCGTCAGCCGCCGTCGTCACCGCGTCACAATCCGCGACATTGACGGCCACTGTGGGTAATAGTTCCCAGTCGATCTCGCTAACGATTTTGTTTGTCGCCGGATCACCAACACCGAGCATCACGAGCCTGTCGCCGACGTCGGGCGCAGTAGGAACGGCCGTGACGATCACCGGAACGAACCTTGGATCCTCGGGAACAGTGAAGTTCAACGGCACCACCGCCACCACAACGAGCTGGAACTCGACGACCATTGTGACCCATGTGCCGACAGGAGCCACAACTGGGAATGTAGTCGTCACGGTGGGCGCGGTGGCTAGCAATGGAGTGAGCTTCACCATCGCTTCGATCTGCGGTGAGACCGGCCAGAGCGGCACGGACGGGAATAATGGCGATTGGGGCTTCGGAACACCGTGCGTAACGGGAACCGATGCGAACGGGTACACTCCAGCTTCATTTGAATACTGGGTGGGAAGCCCGACCTCCGCATCATTTGACCTTGGGATTTATGGGGACAGTTCTGGTTCTCCGGGCAGCCTCCTCTGTCATACCGGGACGACGACAATTACTCCGACAGCAGGGTGGAACAACATCTCTCTGACAGGCAAAGGCTGTCCGACGCTGAATGTCAACACCCGGTACTGGCTGGGCTACATCACCAGCTCGAACACAATCCAGCAGGGCCTAGTAGGTGGAACGTGTCCGGGGACGGCGCTAGTAAGCGTGTTTACAAATTCCAGGCATGGAAGCGCTGTTCTCTCCAATCCTTTTGGAGCAACCGCGGCAACCCCTTCTTGTTATTCGATGTATTTAGTCCTGAATAATAAGTAGTGGCCACAACATAGCTTACACATTTACTGTGAATCGTCTGCCGTCTCGACGCCACGAGTTGATTGGACAAGAGTGAAGGCTCTCTTTCGGCCCCGGGGTATACAGGCTCCGCCAACTGGGACTGGTCGATGCAAATGGTCCCGTTGAAAAAAGCGCAGTGATGCGACGGCGCGGGGGAATGCTGGAGTGAGAAAACGTGCCGCCCCGTGCTATTGGGCAGGTAAGTCGCTTCAGGAATGACGGCTGAGGGGTTGCAGCAGGGAGGAAATGGAATCCTTCAAACAGGGGCCACAAGCGAACAGGCCGGGAAGCAGAGTCCTTTTGTTGTTGAACGTTGGTTGAATATCCGGAAGAAAACCTACAAAGCCACCGGCAGCTTTCACTAAAGCGACACCCGCGGCAACATCCCATTCATTCTTGGGGCTCAGCGTCCAGGTTGCGTCTGCCAGCCCCGCGGAAACGCGCGCAAGTTTGTAAGCAACCGAGCCCATTGGGCGTACTGCAAACGGAGCCTGCTCGAAGCATTTCCATTCGCCGCGTTCCATTTCGCTGCGGCTGGCGAGAACTTCCGCACCTTCAAAACTGCTTTTTTTGCTCACGTGCACTTGCCTTCCGTTGTAAGTGACGCCAGTTTCTCTCGAGCCCAGGAAAATTTCGCCTGTCGCGGGATTGCAGAAGCCGCCTGCAATTGCGACACCGCCTTCGATCATCGCTATCGAAATGCCCCACTCGGGAATTCCCGCAACGAATTCTTTCGTCCCGTCCAAAGGATCGACAATCCAAACACGATGTGCTTTGAGGCGCTCCGGGCTGTCAACGTCTTCCTCGGAGAGCCAGCCTTCCTTGCCGCGCAGCAGCATTTCCCGAAGCAGGCGATTCACCGAGCGATCGGCTTCCGTGATCAGCGTTTGATCGGAGTTCTTCCGCTCCGCTTTGACGTTACCAGAGACAAACTGCGAAACGACACCGCGAGCCGCTGCGAGCGCAGAGTCGATACGATTCAGAATCTCGCTGGTAGTTGAATGTGATGAGTTCAGGGTGGTCGCCATCTTACGGACCAACGTTGAAGCTTCTACGATCCGCCAGCCGCTTTATTACGAGCCGTTCCGCGCATTCACGCCGATGTATCCTTCACGCTCAAGGTAAAGAAGAATTTCTTGAGCGGCTTCTTCCGGGCTTAAATCGCTGGTGTCGATCACGACTTCGGCATCTGCAGGCGCTTCGTAGGGGTCTGAGATTCCGGTGAAGTGCTGCACAAGCCCGGCGCGCGCCTTCGCATAGAGCCCCTTGCGATCTCGCGATTCGCAAGCAGCCAATCCCGTCGAAAGATGCACCAGGACAAAGCCTCCACCCAGCTGCACGGCAGCTCTGACCTCTTTTCGGACTGAATCGTAGGGCGCAATCGGAGCGCAGATTGCAATTCCGCCATTTTTGGTGATTTCCGACGCGACGAATCCGATGCGGCGAATATTCAGGTCGCGATGCTCCTTGGAAAAACCGAGTTCCGACGACAGATGCTTCCGAACGAGATCTCCGTCAAGCAGCGTAACGGGGCGGCCTCCCATTTCGAGGAATTTCACTCGCAGAATGTTCGCGATCGTAGATTTTCCTGATCCAGAAAGTCCCGTGAAGAACAGAGTAAAACCCTGGCGGTGGCGCGGTGGATAGTTTCGTTGGAGTTCGCGCGCCACGTCCTCGAATGTAAACCAGGATGGCAGCTCTTTCCCTTCGGATAAGCGGCGTCGCAGTTCCGTTCCGGAAATATTCAGAGTTCGCGTTCCCGCCGGAATTTCATTCTCTTGCATGTACGTGTCTTGGTCTTCCACATAAACCATCACGTTGAACGGGACGGCAGTAATGCCGATTTCTTTCTGATGAGCAAGAAGGAGCTCCTGCGCCTCGTAAGGCCCATAGAACGGCTTGCCGTTTTCGTCGTTCCCCGGCCCAGCATGGTCCCGGCCAACGATAAGGTGGCTGCAGCCATAATTCTTGCGGATGATGGCATGCCAGAGCGCTTCGCGAGGACCTCCCATGCGCATGGCGAGTGGGAGCAAAGCGAGTTCGACGGTGCCAACGGGGTACCTTGAAAGAAGTTCCTGGTAGCACCGGACTCGCACGTAATATTCGACGTCGCCGGGCTTCGTCATACCGACGCTCGGATGGATTAGCAAATTGGCTTCTACTTGTTTCGCGGCGAGGAAGGTGAGCTCCTGGTGTGCGCGATGCATTGGATTGCGGGTTTGAAACGCTACGACGCGCCGCCACCCGCGCTGCGAGAATTCCGCTCGCAGCTCCGCCGGAGTTGGACGCAGCGCTTTGAAATCATAGTGCACAGGCAATTGAATGCCTTCCAGCTTTCCGCCCACGTACCATGGATTCGTTTGCTTTAGCAGATACTCGACGCCCGGATGACGAATGCTCGTCGTTCCAAACACGGCCTGCGCTTCCGCGTGAAGGTCCGGCTGCCAGACTTCCTCCACATGCAGCGCCGCCAGCATCACACCCTCCGCGTCTCGAAGGGCTATCTTCTTGCCCGGAGCGAGCGATTGCGCGAACTTCTCCGTCACATCCAGCATTATGGGGATCGGCCAAAGTTGACCATCCGACAGTCGCATGCGCAAGCAAGTGCCCTCGTAATCCGCGCGAGCGAGGAATCCGCGCAGTGGAGAAAACCCACCGTTGAGCAAGAGCTCAAGATCGCAAAGCTGCTTGGCCGTTAGATCCCACGACGGCCAGTCTCGCGATTCGACCTGGATATCTGTAGCCCGTTCCGCGTTCACCAATCCATTTACTAGAGTGCCCCCGTATGGGGGATTTAGGTGATCAGACAATTCGTGATGCTCCTTTTTGAAGTGGTCGAGTTTAGCACTGCTGGTGTGAGCTGTTTTTGCCGTTTCAATGGTCGGTACTGGCGAGACAACCCTGATGTGGCTTCCGAGGAAAAATGAGATCGCTCTTCTTCCTCAACCTTTGGCCATCACCAGGCCCGTGCCGATGAGAAGAAGCAGCAGAATCTGACGCAATCGGATGGAAGGGACAACCGCGCTGAGCTTCGAGCCGAAGTAAACTCCGGGCAGCGAACCGATCAGCAAAGCAGCTACCAGCGACCAATCGATCGTGTGCAAGCGAAGGTGGCCCATGGTCGTCGCGGCCGTTAAAATCACTCCGTGAAAAATGTCAGTTCCCACTAGCACTCGGGGCGAACGGTTATAAAAAAGGAGAAGGAGAATCATGATAACGCTGCCCGCTCCCATCGACGTGGCTCCGACGAGAAATCCTCCTACGATCCCCGTCACGACCGCGCCCATTCGGGGAGTGATCCATTCGGGGAGACGGCTTCGCATCGCAGTTTTGCCTGATGTCTCGATCGGGCTGCGCCACATCATCAGCGACGCGATAACCAGGAGCAGAATTCCGATGACCACGCTCAAGATTTTGTTGATGCTATCGCCGTAGCTGGAGCGCAGGTATCCCAAAAGCACCGTGCCAAGCAGACCTGCGGGCACGCTGCCGGAGGCCAGATAAGCGACCAGCGGCCAGTCCACTTCTCTGCGATTCCAGTACGTAACGGCGGCGCCGGTTTTCGTGATCGCTGCAAACGCAGTGCCCGACCCGATCGCAATCATCGCTGGAACCCGTAGAACCACGATCAGGAGCGGTAAAAGTAATATTCCACCGCCCAGCCCTGTCATCCCCATCAGGGCGCCGACCGTGAATCCTACAGCAATTTTGATGGCGAGGATCGTTGTCGCTCCGTGTTCGAAAGGACGGATAAAAGCGAGACTACATCTTAGTGGAAGAATCTACTTCTTGCGGGTCTCAGGGGTGTAATGAGATTGCAGGTACTGGATGATTTTCTGTGTCGAGTCATCCGGAATCGAAGCCCCATAGGCTTTGATCATCTTGTTCACCTCCGCCGCCCATGTATCGGACGGCAGCGGCGGCTGCATGGTGATATACCGGGGGCTGTGACACGTATTGCAGTAGGACGAAATTTCCTGCTCGCCATCACCTGCCGCAAGCTCGGTCCGATACAACGGGTATGCGGCTGTTTCGTAGGATGCACCCACTCCAGCGGCGCGCGGCATCGTCTGTCGAATGCTCCCAGAAACCTCTAGAGCATAGAAACCCGCGTTGAATTGAGCATAGAGAGCAGCACTGGCGAAAAACGCACAGATTGCGGTGACCATCGCAAATTTTTTGAGCGAAGTCACTTGGCCACTATCATCCTGCGGGCCCGACCACTATTTCTTGCCGCTCGATCCGATTCCACAGATATCCGCCCGGATTCCACACCGCCTCGTCCTTCTGAATGTGGCCTTCTCCATCTGTCGCTCGAACGGCCACAGTATGCTTTCCCGGCTTTTGGGGAATCCATGACAGCTCCCAAGTCCTAAAAGAAAATTTCCCCGTGTCTTCCCCGAGACGAGCCGTACGCCACGTCGCTCCATCATCGATGGACACTTCGGCTTTCGCAATACCGCCGTAACCGCTGAACGCGATTCCCTGCAACAGCACGGGCACTTCGGAAGGAAGTTTTGAGGAGCCATCCGGAGAAATCAGGAATGAGCGGACGGGCATCTTTGCAATCGGAACGGTTTTGACCTTGCCAGCTTTCACGTCGTCAGGAGTCGTGGATCCTCCGGGCGTGTCCGGAATCCGATATGCCGTTTTCATCCAAAAATTTTCGTCCGGCTTATCCAGAACGCGAATCCAGGAAAGGGATTTCACCCAATAGGTCGCAAAATATCCCGGAACGACGAGGCGCACGGGAAATCCGTTCAGCATGGGCAGCGGTTCGCCGTTCATCGAGTAAGCAACGAGTGTTTCATCCAGCACCGGATCGGTCAAATCAAGTGACTTCATGAATCGGTTTGACCCGAAGCCCTCGGGCCCTTTTCCGCGGTCCAGTCCTTCGAATTGCAACTGTAGAGAACCGCTCTTCAAAGCAGCGGCATTCAAAATTTCGCGGAGCTTCACGCCCGTCCACAGAGCGTTTCCCATCGCTCCGTTGCCCCATTGCCCACCCGGAACGCGAGGCTGCAACCGGCTTCGGCTGTTCCCTGAGCACTGATTTACAGCGGCAATCGAGCTCGTCTTAAACTGGGTAACCAGATCGTTGAGACCCAGTGCAAGCGGCTTCCGAACGTTCCCTTCGACGTGCAACCGCCATTCCTTTAGATCGACTGAGTTCGGAATTGTTTCAAGATGCCATCGCACATAGAACGCATCATTGGGCGTAAACGTATTCAAGAAATAGTGACGCGGCGTCTCGAGCTGGACGGGCCGATCCGTCAACAAGATTAAAGGAGACTTCTGCGGTTCGGTGACGAGCGGCCCGACCGAATTCCAGTATGGGTTCGCCCCCGGCCCGGTAAAATTGGGAAGGTCGTGCGGGGCGGTTGGCTCTTGTGCGAAAGCATTAAGTGCATTCCACTGGCCGACGAGTCCAAGCGCACCTCCTGCGCCAAGTGTCCTCAAAAACCGCCGCCGAGACGCTTCCCTCACAATCGTCAAAGAGGTTCCTCCGGAGACCAAGTACCACCGGCACATCCGTAACGCGATTCGCATGCTGTGCTGAATTCGGACTAACGATTACGCCCGATACGTAGCGGTTACGTTACCGGAAAACGTAACGCACTTCGGAGAGGTTAAGAAACCAGATGATTCACCTCTCCGGCGCGCTGGTGTGCGCTTTGGGGAAATCGGGCAAGTGACCGCTTCAACGCTTGAACAGTGTTTAGCACCTTGGGAAGCCGCCGAAAAACGGTGACGGTTGGGCTTCGCTTCTCCAATATCTGCACCGGAACTTCTTCGATTCTGATGCCAAGACGCCAAGCTAAGAGAACAATTTCCGTCTGGAAAACCTCATCGGTTGTTATTGCAACCTCGCAAAGCTTTTCCGCCACAGCCCTCTCCATACTCTTCAGTCCGTGCGTATCCGTACCGGGATATCCAATGAGAACGCGCAAGAACACGTAGTTATAAAGCATCGTTAACGCTCTGCGTTTTAGCGGGCGCCGATCCGTCGATTGGGAATGCCGTTTGGATCCCACGACGAATTGCGCACGATTGGTCCGGAAGATGGCGATCGATGCAGAAAGGAACCGGGCGTTGAGAAAATCACATTCGAGAATTGAAACGTGCGTCCCACGGCTCTCCAGCATGCCTTTCTTGATTGCTTCGCCGTAACTGCCTCGCGGAATGGTGCAGATCCGGACCATGGCGGGAAATTGCTGCTCAAGGCGGTGGCAAGCTTCCATGGTTCGATCGGTCGAGCCATTCTCGACAATGATGATTTCCCTTAGCACTTCAGTAACTTCCCCCGGCAGCGTCTCGATGAAGTGTCCCACATAGGACTCGAGGTTCGCCGCCTCATTGTGCGCTGGAATTACAACGCTCAGTTGCATCAAATGAGCTCCTTCGCGGACGCTACCGCCGATTCCATCGAATCTTCCATGCTGGTGTAGTCCCAAAGCCCATAGCGTCCTATCGGGGCCACACAGAATTTCCGCAAGCGCTTCAAAATCTGGCCGACGGCTTTGTCACGCTGAGGGGTCAGATGAACGTAGGCGTGACTCATCACATGCACCACGACGCACACGATATCGCTACTGTCAATCCATCCCAAATCCTCGAGCGCTTTCAAGACCTTCGGCTGCAAATCATGTACGAGGTTGGTCCTGCCCACGTCGGCCGATGGAAGTCCCACTTCTACATATAAAGCGTTGCGGCCCGGCGTGCACGTCCCCTTGCCGATGTTGGAGTAGAACCCGACTCGATAGAAAGGGATCGCGCGATCCGGCACGTAGAGCCAATGCACATCGCGAAACTCCGGCCGCAGCGGACCCCGCAATCCAATGTTGAAGCTGATGGTCGAGCTATGCGACAACTCCCCAGCAAGGCCCCGCAGCTCCTCATCGTCCGTCATGGCGCAAAGATCTTTAAGCGGAATACTCGAGAGGATTGCGTTCCAGGAGAATGTCTCCCCAGTCTTCGTCAGAAGCGTCTTGTCTCGCAGGTTCAATGAAGCGACGTCCTGATTCACCGCGCAGTGCGTAAGCCCAGATCTCAGGCCCTCGACAAGCCGTGCGATCCCGCCGGTCTTGGGATACCAGAAATTCGAGTTGTAGCTCTTGTTCGAGGATGGTTCCGTTCCGGCCATTCCCATCCGAACGAGTTTCTCGTCGGGCGCGGGAAAGAAGCGACGCACGGCGTTTTTTGACAGGCGGTCGAGCGAAATCGCCATCGTCTTTTCGTTTTGTGGAATCAGGAAAAGATCGGCCAACGCCTGTCCGAACCCGCTCACCACATAGTCGTGAAACGTCGCGTGTTCGGCGGCATCTGAAAGATTCGGGCGCACGTTGTAGGAGTTCACGCAGCTCTCGAGAAGCGCAGCGGGCAGCTCGGCGAGATTATATTGAATCGGCGCGGTGACTAGCTTTCCGCCCACAGCACAGCAGGAACGCCGGTTGATCTGCGCCCACTCATCGTTCTTCAGATTGGCGTATGGAATATCCGCGGGCGTGGGATATCGGCTCAAATGAAGAAAGTGCCCGGTGTAATCGAAACAGAATTCTGCAACCTCCACGGTGCGAGTAAGGCCTCCGAACGTCGGACACCGCTCCAGCAATAGGAAGTCGCGTTTTTCGTCGCGAAGGACACGAGCCGCAGCGAGGCCCGAAATGCCGCCGCCCAGCACAAGGACCCGATCTTTTTGAGAGGATGTCATATTCAATTTTGCTGAGCCGCGCCCGCGGAACCCGGCATGCAAAATCTAATTGGCAGGATGACGCGAATTTCGAACGTTCCACTCCCAGAAACTGTCATGCGTATGATCAGGAATCGCCGGAATGTTCTTGGATGCTTCCATCGCGTCATCGCCCGGAGCGGTTGCCCCGCGCGTCGCAAGATATAGTGCCGCGCCGGTTGCGGAAAGCACCGGTACGACCTCCCAATCCCTGTCCAGATCTCGAAGAATATGCCGGTCCTCATCACGGTACACATGGCTGAAGACGATCCAAAGTCTATTCGTTTTCGTACTTAAGCCGTTCATCATCTCGGGAACATATTTCTCCGGTTTCTGCTGATGATAGTCGCCGTAGATAAAGCGTGGATCGCGTTCCTTCACATAGAAATCCACGGCAAACACGGCACCCGGATAAATATAGACGTTGTCACCGGGCTGAACATTCGCCTGCAACGAGCGTAGAACCCGTTGGATGTCTTCCACCTCTGCATAAGGCTTAAGTGAGCGAATCTCAAAGGCGGCGGAAAGAATGACGACGCAGACAACCGCGGCAAAACCCAAAGAGGCCGCCCTTCCCGGAACATTTTTAGTAACTTCGACCAGACTTTCCGACGCGAATAGGCACACAACCGGAGCCAGAAACAAACACTGTCGGACGCCACCATAGGGATAGAGATGACATAGCGAGCAAATCAGAACGATTGCGCAAGACAAGAACGTCAGAACCGCTATCGGAGGGAGTGTTCGTGCGCGAATAGAAACGACCAGGTAAATCAGAATTGCTATGGTGGAGATTGATGCCGCCGCCACTCCGGGCAGTAGGAACATGATCAAATGATGTGTATTTCTAAAGGCGAAGTGCACAAGACTCGTCCCTGGTGCCCAAAAATCTTCCCTCAAGTACGACGCATCGTCTCCCCATTGGTAGCGGAGAGTCAGAAAGAGCGACACCAAGCCGCCCAGAGCCAGAAATCCGGAGGCGACGATGACACGCACGGTTCGTCGAATGCGTTCTTCTTTCGTCAACGCGAAGAGGATTAGAGTCGAGAGAATTCCGAAACTGAATAGAACCAAACCATATTGGATCAACGGAGCGCCGAACAGAGCGATGTACAACGGGATCGGTGACGCAGGCTCGTTTTTCTTAGAAATATACAATAGGAAAACGTATAGGAGCACTGTCGCATAAAGCACTGACAGCGAATACTCTCGGACCTCCTGCGCATAGCGAATCTGCACGGCTGAGACGCTTAGCATCAGGCCTGCTAAGCCGGCCGTCTTGTAATCGATGGAAGGCATACTCACAAAGCAAAGCATCAAGAGCACTGCGAGCACGCTCGCCACCAAGGAAGGAATTCGAACGGCTAGCGGTCCAGCGTTTACTTTTTCGATGGCGTACAGAATGAGAGGGTCGGTGATCGGTGCGCTGTGTAGGTCGCGCGTAAGGATCAACGTCTGATTTAGCGTCCCTCGGGAAATATTCGCCGCAATCGCTTCGTCAAGCCAGAGACTCCGCTGCGCGATGTGATGGGTGCGCAGTAGAGCTGCGAGTAGCAGGATCATACCCGCGCAGAGGACAAACACACGCATTTGACGGCCCGTAACGCTCGAAGTTGGTAAACCCGTCATTGTCGTTCGTGCGTTCTGCTCAGTCGTGGAAGTAGTTGACATCGGGGAAGAATCAAGACCGGGTCGAAAACCGCGAATAGGCGGTCAGCTACTTCGAGTAGCCAAGAGCGCGCATTCCTTGCGCCGCGTCACGCGAGATGATAAACCGCTCGTACCAAGCGAGTTGAGCGCGTTTTGCCGTACTGCCCACGGAAACTTTGAGAGCCATGCTCTCGCGAATCTCGAGCCCCAGCCAGCGCTCAATTTCGCGAAAGTTCACTTTGCCGCCGATGAGGTCTTCGTACTTGATATGAACCGCGGGAAACCCCTTCGGCAGGTGTGCCCAGCTTATAGCGAGTCGATTCCAATGCCCGGCGAAAGCTGCTGCCGAATCAACTCTCACGTCAGGATACCTGTAGTACACCTCGCCCCAACCTGAATCCGCCAATGATCGGTAGGCGTCATAGGGATGGCGCGAAATAATCAGAAATTTTGCATCCGGATACAACCAACGTAGCAAGCAGGCTTCGGTAGCGCCCAATCGAACGTCCTTGAATCCCCAACGAGAAAAACCGCGTTTATTGGCGGGTTCTCGCAGCCATTGATTGAACAGGCTTCGCAGCCCGGAACGTAGATCGCTGCCTGCTGGATAGAGATTCGCAACCCAGGAAGTGGATAGTTCGGTCGAATTCGGATCGTGTTGTTCCTTCCAAAGCTGCAGATTCCGCGCGCTGATTGAACTGCTCACCGTCTCGGCGAGCCGCGAGACAATCGTCATTTCACCAAGCGGTTCTCCCCAGAGGAGCAGGCGCGGATCTGTTACCAGAATGCGCTGGAGGAGCGTGGAGCCTGCTCTCCATCCCGTGGAAAGCAAGAAAATCGGTGCACTTTCCTGCGTTTCTTGTTCTTGATCGGCCTTGTCGTATGTCTGCCATTGCAAGGTATCCAGGGATGCAGCTAGTTGGCTCACCTCAGACACAACGACTGGCTGATTGCGTAGCCATGCAGCGAATTCGCGCGTGCCTCCCCTTACCCCTCGAGCGATTTTGCCGAGTGGGGTCTGTTGAGCCCAGGCCCAGACGCGCGTTCGCTTATAGTTCGGAACGTGCGGTGCGAAGCCGTCCGAATCTGTGCGCGCGTCCAGATTCTGTGATTCCGGCGTGTCTGCCCTAAACTCGGCCATCTATTCCTCGTGAAGCCCCTTCACGATGGGACTCCACCATTTTCCCTAAAAGAGCCCAAAGCTTCATCTTGCAGGAAAATCTCTTGGACGGCTCCAGCGCGATTGCCCACCGCACACCCCAGTGCGCGATCCGTCGCACCATGTATAGAGGAATTCCCGCGATGGTAAATCTGACGTCTTTATCAACTCCGAACTCTCGAAAGTCGGAACGGCCCTTATCAAACCACCATCTTAGGAAATACCCTTGCTGTAGGCGATTGGGCGACACTGCGTGATGGACTAGCGCCGTTGGCTCGTACCATAGATGTTCGCCACCTTCCAGGACTCGTCGCCCAAAATCAGTGTCCTCTCCACGAATCTCGCTCCCCGGACACGGCCCCAAGTCCAGTCGAAAGCCGCCGTACTTTTCAACAACCGTCCTTCGATAAGCCATGTTCGTTCCGAAAGGTGGCTCATCGAGCTCCCTCGGCTGAGTACCAAGGTCGAACATCACCAGCGGCGCCAACCCGCCGCGTTCGTCAAGCGGTATCCAACGCGGAGGACTGCAAGGCCATTGGGGGAGAATTCGTCCGCCGCATCCTGCCCATCGAGAGTCGTGCAAGGGAGCGGTGAGATTCTGGAGCCAATCCGGCTCGACGACAACGTCATCATCGACAAAAACGAGTACATCGCCCGTAGCTTCTCGGATTCCGCTGGTGAGAGCGAACGACTTGCCCGGCTGCGGCTCGAACAAATAACGGAGTCGGCCGTGATAGCGACGGCAGAACTGCTCTATGACATCGCGTGTCTGGTCCTTTGAGTTGTTGTCGACTACGAGGACTTGCCACTCCGCAGCTTTCGGCATCTTCGATGCCATGACGGTCTCAAGAGCTTTCGCCAAGCTCGCGCAGCGGTTATACGTACACAGAATGACAGTTATGTTCACGGCTGGGTTATCGTGGTTCGACACAAAATTTCTGTTCCGTTTTTTGCATTTCGACGCACGCCTTGGAACCGCACGATTACGCCAGCCGGAGCCGCTCCAAGAACGGTCTTAGGGGCCTCCCAACGATCTTAGGCCGGATCGCAACCGCACGGCCGATTGCGAAAATACCTCTGAAAAACTTTTTCTGTTGCCAGTACAACTCTGCAATGATGACGTATAGATCTGCAATCTGCCATTGTTCGGCGAATTGCCAATTGGTTCGCGCCACTTCATTTGCCACGTCCAAAGCAACAGCGTGTTCTCCGGCCAAAGCCATCCGGCGAATCCAATGCCGGTATCCTGTCACAATTTTGCGCTCTTGCTCAGCCTCGCTTACCCCAAGCCCGGCGAGCACGGCGGGCGTGATTTCAATACAGGTGTTCAAGGGGTCGGGATTGCCTTTCAACCTTTCTCTCGCGGAAAGTTGTGCAGCCAGTATGCTTAAGGTTTGCTCTTTCCGCTGACGCATCGAAATCTGCCCGGGATGAATCCGGTACTTCAGGACCACCTGCTCGAGATTGGTGGCTTCGAAGTGTTCTGCGATCCGCATCCACAAATCGTAGTCTTCCGATTGACCAAAAACCGCCCGATAGCCGCCGGCGTGTAAAAAAGCATCTTTCCGAAACAGAACCGTTGGCTGGCAATAAGGACAGCCCTCAGAAAAGGCCTCCCTCACGTCACGATCCGTCGTAGGAAAGCGATCTACATATAACGATCTGCCGGCCGAATCAACCCATTCGGTCGCACCGCCGAGGAGGCCGACTGTCGGGTGCTTCTCCATAAACTCGAATTCCCAAAGTAAGCGGTCCGGGACGGCAACGTCATCCGAATCCATCACGGCGATGTATTTCCCTTGCGTAAGACGACAGGCCATATTGCGGGCCTCTGCCAAGGCGCAAGGCGCTATCTCGTGAAGCCTTATCCGGCTGTCTTTTGCGCCATAACTGGAAGAAATCTCTTTGGACTTATCCGTCGAGCCAAAATCAACAATAATGAACTCGAAATCCTGGAACGTTTGCCCGAGTATGCTCTCGATCGCTTCGGCCAGAAAACTCTCGACGTTCCGCGTCACCATGACCACGGAAATAGTGGGCTTGTTCATTTATGGGAGGCTCTTGTGCAAGAGTCAGGCACTTCCGGACCCCCTGCGGGCTCTCCTGGCCAAGCGCCGCAGCCCACTTTCCACAGTTGTGCCCGGATTGAGCGCCAGCCACAAGGTCTTTTGCAGCATCCGGAATCCCAGGTAGCTGCGGTCGATCGACTCACCCGACATACGTAGGCCACGCGTGTGATATTCCCAGAACGCGGGTTCTCGGCGGCGCAATTTCGCCTCTGCGAGGACGCTATAGTATTGCTGCTTGGTGCTTCGTTTCAGAGCTGCGGCCTCGCGCGCGTCAAGGAATGTGGAAGCGTAGCGACGCACGGCGATGTACCGGTCAAGCGAATTGGGATGGAAATTTCGCGCGGCCGACGAGACGCCTTCGTTGTCCGCGCGCGAAAAAGAAAGCACCTGGTTCACGAATCCGAAATCCCAATTCCTCAGGATTTGCATGCACTTCTCGGTGTCTTCGTGCAGCGCGGACTCATCGTAAAACGGCTCGCCCTTCTTGATCAGCGACGACCGGTACATTACCGCGGTCGGCGAACCAAACACCCAAAGCCCAGTGCGAAGATACAGGCGAGCCATCTCCCGGCCGCTCAACATCGGAGTGGCATGCGGAAATCCCGTGCCGCGAACCTCATTCCCTTTCAGCCAGTAGGAGCTAACGAGCCCGACCGATTCGTGCTGTTCGAAAGCCTCCACCATCATCTGCAAGCAGTTAGGAAAAATGTAGTCGTCCGCCTGGACGATCTTGCAGTAGCGGCTGGTCCCGGAAATCTCTTGGAGCGCGCGGTTGTAGTTCCGCACTTGTGGAAGAATGCTCGTCCGCTTCACCAGCCGGATTCTAGGGTCGCGCTTCGCATACTCCTCGGCAATTTCGCCCGACCCGTCCGTACTGCAATTGTCGACGAGGATGTATTCAAAGTTCGGGCAAGTCTGCGCCAGAACGCTTTCGATGCACTGGGCGAGATACGGCGCGGTGTTATGAAAGGGCGTGACGACGCTAACGCAGAGCCTGGTCAATGCTTCCTCCGCATTGATTCAGAACGTGACTGGCGTGTTTCACAGTTCGGCTTTTCCGGGAAGAGGCAATCTGGTGGCTGCATCGTCGATCACTAGCACCCAGTCGCTCGCATCCGGAGCAGTAAAATTATGCGTTCCCGCATTGGCCAATGGGCCGATTCTTGTCACCTCCGCGGTCCTCGGATCGAACCACCAGCACATCGCCTGGTGCTTTTTGCTGGTTATCTTACTCAAATCAATCGTAATCGTCGTGGTATTGCCGTTCGGGATGTAAGCAATGATCGTCTGACCGTCAGAAGCGCGGGCGGCGACCGAAATCGTTGGCCCCGAGCCATAGCCCGCGGTGAGTGTGACATGGTTCTGATCTGGCACCATCAGCCAATGCTCTCTCGAGCGCATCAATGCTCCCATGTACTGCTGCCCGAGCGAACCGATGGAGCTGAGCTGGCTCTGCCAGGTCTGGCCCATGTCGCCCTGGGGACCGCCCATCGTCCAGATTGCATTGTTGCCGAAGAACCTTCCCAGATAGCAACCTGAAAGCACTTCCCAATATGCTTCTTCGCGCACCTGGAGTTCAGTCATCGAGTGCTCGCCTTCATACCAGTCTTCGGTCTGGAACGGAGGAACATTGGGATACGTGGTCATTTTGCCGTATTGAACCGAGCATTGCGACTGCACCTGACCGTACTGCGCATAGTTCCCGTTCAAGCCAACCCACGGAGCGCCATCCCAAATGTCCAGAGTCGCGTTGAATCCCTCCCCGCAAACGCCGACAGGGCATTCCTCGGAAGTGATCAGATGATTCGGATCGGCAGTCGCCAAGCCGATGGCGAGCTGGAGAATCTTGTGTTTGAGACCCTTGATGTGCGGCGTGTTCGAATCGCCGCCAAGCTGCCACAAAATATTCGGGTAGCTTTTATACCGATTCCCGATCCATTCACCGAATGTACGCAACACGGCGTCCGAACTCTTCAAGTAGCTTTCGACGTATCCTCCTTTGTGGTCGAGGCCGACGAATGCAGGGTTGATGAGCAGCGTGATGCCGTAGGCCTGCGCGCGCTGCACAACATGATCAACGTGCGCCCAGTATTTCGGATCTTCTTTGGTGAAATCAGGGCCGTCGAAGGGCACATCACCGTAGAAATTCTTGGGCGCATTCGCCTGGTTGACGAAATCGGTTGCCAGCACCCACAGTGCGTTGAACTTTCGCGCCGCGCGATCTGCCAGATACGTTTCCACGGCGGCGTCGGAAACCTGCACGATGAGCAGTTGCGGTGCATCTCCTGTCATGAAAACCGGTTTGTTCGTAATCGAATTGATGATGTGAGTTCCGTCCGCAGTGAGCGTGATGAACTGGCCGGCAACCGGCATCGCCGCGCGGCTCACCCGGACTTCAGGTTCAACCGAGCTGCGCGACCCGCATCCAGCGATGCTGAGGACTAACAAAGGCATAAGCAAAAATCCGCTCGCGTGCCTGAATCCACCTGTTCTTGAACGCACCGAATCGAATCCCAATTAATTCCGGGTGGCGCCGGTCGTCACCTGGCTGTCTTCTGGAGCAGTCACGTTTGCCGGTGCCGGACCAACGCGTTCCAGCCAGATCTCGCGCCAGTAAGGATATATACTGCGAGGACAAAACAGCCGACACTCGCTGTAGCGCGACTCGCAAATGACTGAGTCTAGAATCACACAGGGAGTTTTCATCTCCTGCATCTGTCCGGTCTTGTCATTGATGATCTTATCCACCTGTCGCAGAACCCGATACGTCTTGCCGCAAAAGGGAACTTCTTCGGCATCGAAATAGAGACCGCGGTTCCGATTCGAGGTGTTTAAAGTCTGACGGATCTCATCGAATGGCTTGATGCGGACGAGCTCGCCGGCCTGCAGGCTAAGAGACTTCGCTGGGGTTGGCTCGCCCGTGGGAATCGTCCCGTTCTTGCGAGGAAACGGCGATCCACCCCAGAGGCCACAGACCTTATCATACAACCGCCGAAGGGTTGGCCCAGCTACTACTTCGGTGAGCGCTAAGAACGAAAAATAGGCGGCTCCACAAATGATCCGCCAGAGACCCACATTCCCTGAACCGTAGTCCTCGATATACTGTCGGATATCCCACCACTCAAGATCCTTCGTGGCGTAAGGAAGCTGCGTGGCCTGGCAGGAGTAATTCGGGAGTCCGTCGCTCGAACCGTGACTCAACGTACGTGCGCGAACAGTGGACTCGTCACATCCGGCAGCTGATGAACGCGCTGCTAGTCCGACACGATCATCCTTCCGTTCGGAGCCGTTGCTGACCGGTTTCAGCCATGCAAGTTTCCAAAAGATCAGGCAGCCCGCCTGGCATCCGCCGTGGGCCGATCCGTCGCAACGGGTGTCAAGGTGGACGGAATCTTCAACCCGCCTGCTACGGACGGGGAACACCGTGTCGCACGTCTTGTGCGCTCGCTTATAGACCTGAAAACGACGGCCGCAGAATGCGAACATCTCTGGCATAAACGGCATGCCGTCGAGTCGACCGTTTTCGTCAAGAGTACGCAGGATTTCGTCCTTGCTGCGGACCTCGAACCAGTCGCCTACTTTTGGTTTGTGTGTCGTCAAGTTTTTGCTGGAGTGATTCTTCCTAGTGAGGTCGCCGCACTCTACACGGGCTTTGCGAAACAGGAGTTTTGCAACTAGTAGAAATACGATAGCAACCTCATTTGCAGAGGCTTACGCGAGACTTTATAGACGGTCAAACGATTAAGGGTTCATTACAATCGAAGCAATTGGCCCGACAGACCGGTCCATAGGACGAACCCTGGGACCTAGGTGGCGGATTCGGCCGGCACTACCCGCCTGCTCTGCACGATCGTCCTGACGAGGTCGAAATAGAAGTCTTTCTGGCCCATGACGAACAGCATCCATCCGAAATAGACCAGGGCGGATACCCCTAGCTCGATCGAGAGCAGCGGAATCGGTGATAGGGTGTCGCTGTACTTCGCATGAACCAGCCACCCGGCAGTTCCCGCGATCACGCCGGAAATGAGCGGCTGCTTCACAGCGTCCCAGTAATTCAGCGAGGTAATTCCGGTTCCGCGCTTGGCCCACATCATGACCGGAATGAATAGAAGGACCATAGCCGCTGAATAGCCGAGCGCCACACCGGCCGGGCCGTAGTGCAAACCAGCCACGACTCCAACGATTACGACCGGGCAGATTAAGAAGGCAGTATTCAGACTGCGCCTCACTCTTCCGGTGGCTCGGAGGAACCAGGAAAACGGATTGATGAGCGCAAAAAACAGGACGGTCGGAGCCAGGAAGCGAAGCACAGGGACGGCGGCCAGCCATTTCGGGCCAAGCATTATTAAGATAATTTCCTTAGCAAAGAGAGCAGAACTGAGAACTACCGGAACTGTCAGAGCGACGATAATAGACAGGGATTTCAAGTATGCGCGCTCAAGCTTTTCTGTGTCGCTTTGCATTCGAGAAAGAACAGAGAATGCGACGATGTGAACGGCGGCGATCAACTGCTGTACGGGGAGAGTGGCCAACTGGTATCCCCTGGTGTAAATGCCGAGAGGCCCCGCGCCCCAATATCGTCCCAGGAGAATTTTCTCTGTATTGTAAGCGACATACACAACAAGACCGTTTAGAGTAACCGTGCCGCCGAAGCGCACCATGGAACGTAATTCCGGGCTCGAGCGAGGCCTGCCTGGCAGCCAGGGCATGGCAATCCAAATGGCGATCAAGTCGAGAAACGGAATGCAGATGTTCTGGCAAATCAGCGCCCAATAGCCGAATCCTTTTGCGGCCATGACGATAGCGAGGATTGCTGCGATCGTCGTGGAGAATATGCTGATCTTGATCGTGGTCCCAAAGCGCATCGCCCTCGTCAACAAGGCGCCGTGTTGAATTACAAGACTGCTAAGAAGAAATATGGGCGCGGACGCAACCGTAATCCAGAGCAGGCGTGGCTCTTTGTAAAAGGCGGCGAGAAGAGGAGCAGCAGCCGCAACGACCAACATAAGAAAGGTTCCCAGCGCGACGTTGATCCAGAACAAGGTCGAAATCTGGTCAGTCGTCAATTCTTTTCGCTGGATGGACGCCACGCTCAGTCCGGCGTCCTTGAACAAAGCCAAAACAGTCGTGAGCGTGAACACCATGCTTTGCAGGCCGTAATCGCTAGGCGCCAGGAGCCGTGCCAAGATCACCGTGGTGCCAATCTGGAGAGCCATGCCAAAGCCCTGGCTAAAGACCGTTAATACGCCTCCCTGGACGGACTTTCTTTTAAACTCGGCGGCCTCCGGGCCGAGCAATGCGTTTTCGTACGCCTTTGCTCTTTGATTCAAGGGCGCAGCTCAGAGATTTGAATCTGCTTGTCGCGAGTGTTCATTAGAACTTGGAGTTAAAGCTTCCGTGCCGCTACGACTTGGTATTGGCCTAGACCTACTCGTTCTTTTGCCCGGCGAAGCAGCATCGCAACCTGCGGACCCAGTGCATCGTTCAAACGCGAGGAATTAATCAAACGCAAGATTCCCATGTTGCCCCTGGGCATGATCGTGAACGAGCGCTCGATCCGAAGACCAGACGCGGTGATAAGTGCATGAAGATCACTGCGAGTCAGCCAGTTCTTGACGGGCCCTTCCTTGAGTGGACTCGCTGCGGTTCTTCGAATGCGATGGTAAACAAACGGATTAATGATGGAAATTACAAGCACGCCGCCAGTTCGCAGACTCTGGACGATCTTCTTGAGAGCGACGGGCTGGTCGTGAATCCAAACGAAAGCATCGACACACACGGCGGTATCAAATGGGCGTGAGGGTAGCGGCCAGTCATGGAAATCCACAGCTTCGTAGGTAGCAGAACCGCCCAAAGGAACTCTCGAAACGCGCTCTTCCCAAGCTCGCTCGGCAAGTTGAATCGCCGAAGGCGAAATATCGACACCGGAATAGGTGGAGAATCTTAGCCGCCGCGACAGTGTTCCAGTCCCGCAGCCGATTTCCAGAATTCTCGAACCTTCTGGCTGGGCGAACTCGTGTACGGTTGCCGCCACACGCTCGAAGAGTTCATTGGGGGTTTCTCCGTTATCGTCCCCGACGCGATAGGAGGAGTTCCAGAAGTCCCACCACGTCTTCTCGTCCATTTCCTGAGATTGATTTGACATCGGAGATCTAAACTAATTTGCAGGATGGCTTTGCTTACGGGGGAAAAAGCGAGCCAAGGTCACTTCGTGGAGATTTTGCGAATTACCTGCACCTGAAATTGTTGCAGTGCGCGATTTGTTCGGTCCTACCCAGTCCGGGATGCGATGCGCCATGAATTCGGCGAAGCGGCTGGAACCCAGGTGGTTCCAGTGGCCGTCGTTTGGATACCACAAGTCTCTGATCTGCTCGGGGCTAAGACCGCGGAAGACGTCACGTCCATCGACGAACGTGGCTCCAAGGATTTGAGCAAATTGCCGGGTTCTTTCTACCCGGCTCGGAGAGTCGGGATCCAGCAACTCCTCGCGGAACGGAATGTAGACCACCACGATTGGCAGGGAATTCTGGTCTGCCATCCGGCGTATATCCTTCATCAGTGTGATTTGGCCAGGCACGAACACCGAAGAAGGCTCCTGAGACTTTTTGAAATTGTTGGAAACTTCACTCAGGACGCCTTGCGCACGATCGAAGATTCGGAAGCGCCATTGCCGCGGTTTCCACTTCCCTGAGACAGCGGCATCGAACTGGGCAGGTGAAAGCACGTAGTGATTTCGGAGGGGATGCTTTCGCAGAAGGGCATCCGCTTCGCTTTCGGTTCGTGGCTGGGAGCTTGCGTCCCAACTGGGCGCCTGCGCGTAGGCAAAAGTCTTAGGATCAGTCTGCTCGAACATCGCGAATTTCCGATCGAGATCGTCCCACGCTACAGCGATTACCAGTCCATCCAAATCGTATTTATCTTTGACAACTATGTTGCGCATCACGCTGGCCCAGTTCGCCAGCCCTCCACCATCCAAGCCGAAGTTCAGCAGCGTCAATGGCTCGCCGTCAGCACGGCCGAGGTCCTCGGCCCGGGACGGCCAGTTCGGGAAGTTAGAAGGTTCAAAAGTGGCGGTGGTAAAGGAATCTCCAAACACGCCGATGCGAACTTCGCCAGGATTCGCGCGCCGGATCGTGAAATCGTCACGGTCCGCGAAACCCTGAGCGTTGCCTCGGAACGCTCCCACGTACTCCACTCGCCCGTGTGTGATGCGCGCCATGCGCGAAGGAGTCTCCGTGAGGAAAAAACCGCGGTCAGGATCGAAGCGCACGGTCTGGCCCGGATGCTCGACCACCAGATACGAGTACGGAGAAGCATCTCGGAAGAAGTACGCATAGGTGCTGTAAGAAAGTTCGAGCACACCGTACACGCCAGCAAACACCAGTGCGTTAATCAGAATCAGCCTGACTTTCCACAGGAAACTTCCTATGTGAAGGGAGCCCATTGGTTTTCCCAAGTGCCGGATCTTTGAACCGGCACACCGCCAAAACAGCCTCAGTGAATTAATTATACTCCCGATTCACTGGCTTGACGGGGCGTCCCCCAAGGTAGTTCGCCACCCCTTCGTCTAACGCTTTGCGATATACCACATGCGCTTCATACACGGCTTCCGCGGTGCGGTCGATCTCCGCGTCGCTGTGCGAAAAGCTAACTACAAATGACGGCGCGATGATTCCGCGACGGATCAACTCCTGCATGAACAATGTGCGAAACGGCTGCGACCGGCTGCGGTCCTGATCGCGGGTTTCGAACACGAGATTGCAAGGCTGTCCAATCAGCTGGAAAAATCCTTCGAGCCGATTCTCGGCAATCGAACGGTTTACTCTATCGCGCAGCCGTTTTCCCTGTTGCCAGAGAAATTCCACCACCTTTCGCTCGCGGTAGATCTTGATGGTTTCAAGCGACGCGGCCAGCGCGTGAGTTTCCGCGCCGTGCGTGGTGGACAGCAGGAATACGCGAGGCTGGTCGTGTTCCAACCCTCCGAGCTGCATAATCTCGCGCTTGCCCATAAGCGCGGCGAGCGAGAAGCCATTGGCCATGGCTTTGCCAAAAGTAGACAGATGCGGAGTGACGCCGTGGAATTTCTGCGCACCGCCCAGATGCCAGCGAAACCCGGTGATCATCTCGTCGAAGATGAGCAGGGCGCCGCGGCTCTCGCAGAGTTCCTTTACCTGCGCAAGGTAGCCCGGCGCCGGCGGTGTGGCCGCCTCCGCTTCCATCACAACGCAAGCGATCTGATTAGGGTGCTGATCGAAGAGATCTTTCAGATTCTCGATGTTGTTGTAGCGGAATTTCAGGGTCATATCGATGACCGCTTGCGGAATGCCGGCGTTCATCTCGGTGCTACCGATAAACCAGTCGTCGGTTGAAAAGAAGGGTTGGTCGCCGCAGATCGCGACTAGGGTACGGCCGGTGTAAGCTCGCGCTAGCTTCACAGCTGCCGTCGTAACATCCGAACCGTTTTTCGCAAATTTCACCATGTCGGCGGCGTCAATCAAACTCAACATGGCTTCCGCGAGATCGACTTCGATTTTGGCTGGCCTGCTGAAGTTAACCCCGAGCAGCATCTGCTTGTGAGCTGCTTCCACGACGGGCTCAAACGCGTGGCCCAACGTAACGGATCGCAACCCCATTCCGTATTCGATGAACTCGTTCCCGTCGACATCCCAAACATGGCAACCCTTCCCGCGCGCGATGAATCCGGGCGTCTGTTCGGGGAATTGGTCGTCGCCCTTCGCATATGTGTGCGAGCCGCCAGGAATGATCGCGTGACTGCGCTCTTGCAGACGCCGCGACTCGGCGAAGTTGGGTTTCGCTCGTTGACGCATTTCCTTCATAAGAATGTCACTCAACGCTGATAGCCGCCGGTTTGGTTTCCGTTACGCCGTCGTACGCGCACCAGCGAAGGGAGTCATTCAATTGTCCCTTGTTCATAAGTTCTTGAATGTGGCCAATTCGGGCGTAGCGGCCATTCTCAATATCCTCGACAGTCAAACCTACCGAGCGGTATGCGTCATACAGTTGCTTCGCGCCCCGCCGCAGGTTCCAGCGCGGCTGGAACTTGGTGAGGACTTTGCGGAGCTTGCTGCAATCGACCCGATAGCATCGCTTGTCCGGGCCGCCTCCGGGGGCGTACTCAATGTGACAGTTCGGAACGGTTTCTTTAACGACGTCCGCTATCTCGCGAATTCGAAAGTTTTCTTCGGTAATCCCCACGTTAAAAGTTTGATTGTGAATTGCATCGATTGGCGCTTCGAGCGCGCAGATTGCGGCACTGATGATGTCCTCAATGTGAACGATGGGCCGCCAGGGGGTTCCGTCGCTCTTGATGTACACCTGCCCGGTGGTATACGCGCGGGCGACGAGATCATTCAACACGATGTCGAGACGCAGCCGCGGAGAAACTCCGTAGGCGGTGGCATTCCTCATGAAGGCGGGACTGAAACGGTCATCGGCCATCCGGGCAAGGTCCCGTTCAACAAAAACCTTCGACTCGGCATATGCGGTGACAGGGCTGAGAGCGGACGTCTCATCGTGGAAGAGATCGCCTGCGGCGCCGTAGGTGCTGCAGGAGGACGAAAAAACAAAGCGGCGAACTCCTGCCGCCTTTGCCGCTTTGGCGAGCTCGACCGAAGCAATGTGATTTATGTCGTAGGTGACGTGCGGGTTCAGGTCGCCGAGCGGATCGTTGGAGAGCGCCGCGAAGTGGAGAACACCGTCGAAGCCCGCCAGATCCTTCGCGGTGATATCGCGGAGATCTTTTCTTATCTCGGGTATCCCCGCCGGGGGATTTCCGAAGTCGCAGCCCGCAAATAAATCCGTGTCTAGACCGATCGCTTCGTGTCCCGCAGCCTGCAACATCGGAGCCGCGACGGCTCCGATGTAGCCTTTATGCCCAGTGAGCAATATTTTCATTTGGATCGGTCTCCAAGAATCGGTCGCTAACGGCGCTCGCCTGGCGCAACGGATGGGGACGGCACGAAATCGGCTTCGGTCCCATCGAAGTAGAGCGCGATCGTTTCTTCCGGCAAGTGGGCGAAATCCGTGCCACGCAAGTAATCCCGCATCGTTGTACCGGTGGAGGCGGAGTCCACGTTGGGTGCTCCGCACTTATTCCACACATCGTCGAGATGAACGGTTCTGAAATCGATGCTATAGCGAGTGAGGCCGCTTGTGTTGGGCACGGTGGAATGCAGCTGAGCTGCGGAAAACAGCATTGCACCACCGACATTCGCCACCACTCGCAACTGGGGATCTTGTTCCACCGTAACCTGTGCGCGCGGCTGCACGCGCGTATCCGCCTTCACGTGTTGAGCGGCGCTCTGCCGGTTGGCACGATTCCATTCGTAGTAGTTGTAGGTATTCGAGCTATTGGCCACTCCGTTTTTCCAGTAGGGCGTGTGGAAGGCCATGATGTTTTCGGGGCAGACGTCGTAGACGGGCATCCACCAATTGATTTGCGAGAACGGGGCCGAATACCAGGTGTCTCGATGAGGATGGAACGCATAGGCGATGCCGGACGAGAGGTAATCGGACGGAAACGCGGTGCGCAGGCGCGGTACGTCAAAATAGGTCTTGGCGAGATCGCAGCCGCGTTCGGCAAGCATTCCCTGAATATATTCCTTCGCTTTTGGATGATGGATGAACTTCGGCTTCAATTCTGCGAGGATTTCGACGCAACGCTCGACAGGAATATGGTCCTGAATCCTGATTGGATCCTGGCCGTTGAAGGCGGTCTCTACGAGTTCTCGGGCGAGTTCGCAAAGCTTCAGGGCGCTTGGAGACGGCGAATAGACGAAGATTGATCCCGCGTACAGCTCCTCGCGCCGCTTCGCATCATCTACCTTCGAATCAAAGAACAGGTTCATTGGCCTTCTCCCGACTCGACGAATGTAGCTGTCGCTGGTCTTTCCAACTACATTACCAATTTTCTGCAATAGAACGCCTCGGCGTAGCCGTTGGGGGCGTTACATTCCATCCCCCGCAAGCGCATGAGCGAGAGGAAGGTGTCCTCACGAAACCACTGCTTCGGATGTTGCGACCGGAACGCTTCCATGATGTGACGCACTTTTTTTTGAGCGCCATCGGCTGGGAGGGGCACAAACACATTGGGCTGGCCCATATCGCCGTCATATTTAGGAATTTCGTATTCAAGAATCAGATGGTTGCGAAACGTGTTCCAGGTTAGTTCTGCGATGAGACGATGATCCTGATGCGCGTCTTTGCGATTGTGAGTAAAGATGAAGTCCGGCGAGACGGCTTTTTTAAGCTCTTCGAAAATTTCTTTTACCTCGGCGCCGACAAAAGGCATGAATCCATCGCGAAAGGCCTTCACGACGGGACCTCGTAAACGCGACTTCTCGACAAAAAGCGACGCCGCGTGTCGTGCCTCTGCCTCCCGAACTCCAGTGGCGCTGAATACTACCCAGTGGAACATGCAGCGAGGATACTTCTCAGCGAATCGGAGGATCGTGCCGCCACAGCCGATCTCGATATCGTCGGAATGAGAACCCAGGCAGAGAATCTGCAACTCCCGGTCTGCGGCTACTTCAGGGATCAGCTGGATCATCGGTCGGCTGATATCTTTTCTGAGCGCACCGGCTCCGACGGACTCGAAGACGGCTTCCCGACATGGTTCCAGACCTTCCAGGGCGCTGCGCCGAGATTCAATTCGTCGAGCCGCTGCTTATCTTTGAAAGTATCCATGCACTCCCAGAAGCCGTTGTACCGGTAGGCCAAGAGGGACTTCTGCTCGATTAGGCGCTGGAACGGCTGCCTGACGAGTTCCTCTCCCGGCTGCATATAGTTAAAGATTTCGTTCCGCATTACAAAGAATCCACCGTTGATCCAGATATCGGTATTTGTGAGCGGGCGAACCTCGGTGACCATTCCTTCGGGGCTGGAATTCACGATGTCGAAACTGGCTGTCGGCTGAACGAGAAGCATCGATGCGACTGCCTTGCGTCGTTGAAACGTCTCGAGGAGTGTAGGAATCGGGACGTCGCTTAAGCCATCGCCATAGTTCGCTAGAAAAACTTCTTCGCCCTTCAGGTATGGCTCGACGGCCTTCAACCGTTCGCCGATATTCGAGTTGGCTCCGGTTTCGACAAAAGTTATCTTCCAGTCATCGATGTCGCGGCTGAGGTAGTCGATCTTTTTACCGCCGTCCGACCATACGAAATCGTTGGAAGCGGATTCGTCGTAGTGCAGGAAATAGTCCTTGATGCAATTGCCCTTGTAACCGAGACAGAGAATGAAGTCCTTGTGGCCGAAGTGCGCGTAGTACTTCATCAGATGCCAGAGAATAGGGCGTGGGCCGATCGTTACCATAGGCTTGGGAATGTCGTCCGCATAACCCCGGAGGCGCATGCCTGCTCCGCCGCAGAAGAGAACCACTTTCATCGCGCCCCTCCTTTCATTCGATCGTGACTTTGGGAATCGGCACTACGAACCGGCCGCCCCACTCGCGAATGTACCGCAGTTGTTCCATGATCTCGTCTTTGAGGTTCCACGGCAGAATGATTACATAATCGGGCTTGGATTCGCGGATTCGATCCGGGTGATAAATCGGGATGCGGCTGCCCGGCAAGAACCGGCCTTGCTTGTAAATACTCCGATCTACCGTGTATTCGATAAAGTCCTTCCCAATTCCACAATAATTGAGAAGGGTCGCACTCTTCCCGGGGGCTCCATAGCCGGCGACTCGCTTTCCATCTTTTGCCGCCGACAGCAAAAATTCAACGAGGGCACATTTGGTTTGCTTCACCTGAAGTGCAAAACCATCGTAGCCTTCCGCCGACGCGAAGCCGGCTTTTTTCTCGTCGGCGATCACCTTCGCGATACTGGCGGCAACTGCGTGGGTCCGCGCTTCCGAGCGACACGCATAGACACGAAGCGAACCGCCATGCGTCGAGAGTTCGTCGACATCGAACGCCTTCATTCCGTGAGCTTCGAGGATGCGAACGGTGGTGAGCAATGAGAAGTAAGAGAAATGCTCGTGGTAAATGGTGTCGAACTCATTGAGCTCGATCAACCGCAGAAGGTGCGGAAATTCGAGTGTGAGCACACCCTCGGGCTTGAGCAAAATCTTGAGCCCTTCTACAAAATCGTTGAGGTCCGGCACCTGGGCCAACACGTTATTGCCGAGAACCAGGTCCGCGCATTTGCCTTCATTCGCAAGATCGGTCGCGAGCCGGGTGCCCAAAAATCTTACTAGCGTCGGAACACCTTTCTCAACCGCTACACTCGCCACATTGGCTGCCGGCTCGATTCCCAGCACTGGAATATTTCGCCGCACGAAATTTTGCAGGAGGTAGCCATCATTGCTCGCGACTTCAACTACAAAACTCTGCTTTCCCAGGTTTAACTGCCGCGTCATTTTGTCGCAGTACGTCTCGGCGTGCTTGAGCCAAGAGTCGGAGTAAGAGGAGAAATATGCGTAGTCACTGAAGATATTTTCTGCGCTTTCGTATTCCTCGAGTTGTACCAGGAAGCAGCTTTCGCAGACGTATACGTGAAGGGGATAGTAGACCTCTCCGCGGTTCAGATCTGCTGCCGACGGATAGCTTTCGCAAAGAGGGGACGTTCCCAAATCGACGAACGTCCTCGTGAGATTGCCGCGGCAGAAGCGGCAGGGTTTTGGAATGGTGCGCAAGCTCTCTCTTGTGGGGGCAAGCGTCGTGGACATGTTAGGTTTGATCAGGCGATTGCAGACGATGATACGAGGTCCCGAGAATTGGACAGGCTACCGCCATAAAAAGTCCTAGGCCAAGCTAATTCAACTCATACTATCGCAATAAATCGGCCAAAGCTGGCTTGTTTCTGAAACTCTTGCGTCAGATGTATATTTCAGGAAGAATCCTATTTACAGCAACTTAGCGCGCTTACGAGAGCCGTGTCGGTTCCAAGCACTCGGTCGAAACATCGGGCGAAGGGATTTCTGGGAAAATTTTTTCCCATGTT
>Ga0210388_10000652_pt1 | contig 27819 bp, 21 predicted proteins | sample IncBWC19OmetaG_FD_155485 | JGI IMG/M metagenome (GOLD analysis project Ga0210388, IMG submission 155485) | Forest soil microbial communities from Barre Woods Harvard Forest LTER site, Petersham, Massachusetts, United States - Inc-BW-C-19-O ...
GCCAGCAGGAACTGGCCGCACTGACGGCAAACGAGGCGAGCGCAGAGAAACAGTTTGAAGGGTTCTCACCCCAACTTGAGCCATTAACCGACGAAATGAACCGGGATGGCAGACGAATTCTATTGCCGCTGCTGGGCGCCTCGGCGCTGGTGCTGCTGATTGCCTGCGGCAACGTCGCAGCTTTGCTGCTCGTGCGCGGGCTTCAGCGGCAACAGGAATATGCCGTGCGGATCGCGATGGGCATGGGCCGCATCGGCCTTCTGCGACAGGTCTTGATGGAGAGCTTGCTCGTGGCGTTGCTCGGCGGTGCGCTGGGAGTCGGGCTAGCCATTTGCGCCGTAAAATTCTTCAAGCTGATTGCCGGACATGCCGTTCCGCGACTCGATGGAGTAACAGCGGGCTGGGCAGTTTTGGGGTGGGGACTTGGGTTGGCCGTCCTTGCCGCATTCTTCGCAGCGGCGATTCCGGCGCTGGGCGCATTTCGGTTGAATCCCATGGAGGTGCTGAAAGAGGCGGGGCCGAAGGGAACGGCGGGAGTCGGAGAGAGGCGCCTGTTGCGTGGGGTTACGATGCTGCAGACTGCGCTGACGTTGGCGCTGCTGGTGGGCGCGGGCCTGCTGATTCGCACCATGGTGAAAATTGCAGACGTGCCGTCGGGGTATAACACGAGCCGGATACTTACGATGAGCGTCACGGACGTGCAAAGCTGGTCGAACTGGGGCCCCTTTCATCGGCAGGCATTGGAGCGTGTCGCGGCGATTCCTGGTGTCCAGTACGCCGCGTTCGCCTGGGGCGTTCCGCTAACGGGGAACAATTGGCCCGCCTCAATGGACATTGAGGGCCAGCCTCCCGCGGCAAAAGGAAGCGACATGATATCTCTGCCGCTGCGTGCAGTGACGCCTGATTATTTCAAGTTGATGGGAATGGGGCTGATCGACGGACGAGACTTTCGATCGACAGACGATAATAAAGCGCCGACTGTGGTCATCGTGAACCAGGCATTTACGATTCGCTACTTTCCCAAGAGCAACTCCGTTGGCCGGAAAATCTGGCTCGGCGGACGCGCCGGAGGTGATAAGCCGGCCGCCCAGATCGTCGGCGAGATCGCAAATGGGCGCACAGACGATCTGACACAGCAGCCAACGCCGGAGGTTTATCTGCCGCTATGGCAGGCACAGGCGTTCTCGAAGCATCTGGTTGTTCGGACAACGGCCGATCCGCGCACAGTTGAGGCTGCGGTCGAGCATGCGCTGCGTTCCGTCGATCCAACCGCGGCGATCGAAAACGTCAAGACGCTGGAGCAGATCCGCGACGACTCCCTCGCGTCGCGGACCTTCGCGATGCACCTGCTGACGGGGTTTTCGGTGGTGGGAAGCTTGTTGACGCTGATAGGAATCTACAGCGTGATTTCGCTGTCCGTAGCCTCGCGGCGTCGAGAGTTGGCCATCCGCAGCGCGGTCGGCGCGCAGCAAAGAGACATTCGCAGGCTAATCTTCGGAGAAGGATTCCGGCTAATCGCCGGAGGCGTGCTCGGGGGTATAGCGCTGGCGGTCGTTTTGTCGCGAGTGTTGAGATCTTTCCTGTTCGAAGTCGAGCCCAGCGATCCTGTGACATTCATCATCGTGGGAGCGTTATTCGTGGGAGTTGGGCTCCTGGCGTGCTGGGCGCCGGTGCGGCGCGCGGGGAAAGTCGATCCTCTGGAGGCATTACGCTAAGAGCAAATCGTGGCAGTCTCGACAACGAAGGCGTACCCATACACGGCCCAAGTCACGGACAAGCCGAAAGTTGATTTCACTTGTAGCTTTCAGGCCAATGCGCACTTCGACCCCAATGCGACCGGCCCTTCGTGATTTCGCGTGGATGGCCGCCAGCCGGCCCCCAAAAAATTCTTTTCCGCAATTTGCACTTAATTACCCGTGCTTGGCGCACAATTAATAAGGAGGGTCGGCAATAGGGAAGCGGCGGGGGCTCAGCGGGATGGCAAACCCGCGAAATCGCCGCTCAAAAAGCACGTTCGAAGCGACCGCGGAACTCCATTCCAATCTGTAAAGCGTGTGCACGGTCCGTACTCCGGCGCTTTCGACCCCCACCCCTCCCCCTCTTTCGCTTCATCCCCATGAAACAAAACAAATTAGGTCCATTTTAGACCGCTTAGCTACCCCTAAATGAAGGGCTTACGTCCCGCCAGGCTCGCAAATCTGCCCTGTTTTGCCCCATTCTCTTCCTCGCCAGTTCAAATTCTTTCCCCAATCCCGAAGTCGTCCGCAGCCCCGATGACCTACAATTCCAGCAAACAGAAAGCACACTCCCAAGTCCCTCCGGAGATCCCCATGCCAGTCAAATTCCTTAGCCTGACGCCTGCGGTCCTTTTCGCCGCCGCGCTCGTTCTCCATGCCGCCGACAAGAAGACACCCGCGCCCGCCGCAACCGACCCCTACGCCGAGGTGCAACCAGCCACCGAAACCCTGGACATGGAAATGTACCAGCGCATTCGCGACGAAGGCCTGAACCACAGCCATGTCATGGACTTTGCGACCGCATTGATGGACGGCATCGGCCCTCGCCTCACCGGATCTCCCAACCTGGCCAAGGCCAACGCATGGACCCGCGACACGCTGACCAAAATCGGCATGGACAACGCCCATCTCGAAGATTGGGGCGAGTTCGGCCTGGGTTGGCAACAGTTGAACACCTGGGCCCGCATGGTCACTCCCGATACCGCCATACTGATAGTACAGGCCACGCCCTGGTCGCCCGCCACTCCCGGCCCGGTCACCGGCGACGTCGTCTTCGTCAACATCCTCACCGAAAAGGACCTCGATCAATACAAGGGCAAGCTCGCAGGCAAAGTGGTTCTCTTCGGCGCCATGCGCGAAGTTCCGCCCGTCGACAAGCCGCTCTTTGAGCGCAACACCGAAAAGGATCTCGAAGACATTGAGGAGTTCCAGATCAACGCCGGCGTCGGCGGACTTCCCCCTGACCTGCAGGCCCGCATGCGTGAGCGCATGCAGCGCATGGCCATGATCGACAAGATCGCGCAGTTCTTTGCCGACGAAAAAGTGGCCGCGGTCATCGAGCCCAGCCGCGACGGCAAAAACGGAGGCGGCTCCGGCGGAACCATCTTCGACGACAACGGCGCAACCCTCGGCCGCACACCTTATATCGCCGACAAGCGCGTTAAAGTTCCCGTAGTGGTGGCTGCCATCGAAAGCTACGGCCGCCTCTATCGCCTCACCCAGAACCATGCCCCCGTCAGTGTCGAAATCAATGTAGACACCAAGTTCACCGGCGAGCACGAGCACGGCTTCGACACCGTAGCTGAGATCCCAGGTACCGATCCCAAGCTGAAGGAGCAGGTAGTCATGGTTGGCGGCCATCTCGACAGTTGGATCGCCGGCACCGGCGCAACTGACAACGGCGCCGGCACAGTCGTCGCCATGGAGGCCATGCGCATTCTCAAAGCGCTCGACGTCAAGCCCCGCCGCACCATTCGCATCGCCCTCTGGACCGGCGAAGAAGAAGGAATCTTCGGCTCCAAGGGCTACTGCACGATCCACTTCGGCTCGGCCGCTACCTCCACGGCGCCCGACCAGATGCAGTTGCCCGAATTCATGCGCCGCGCCTCCGGGCCGCTGGTCGCAAAGCCTGAGCAGAAACTCATCTCCGCCTATTTCAACGTCGACAATGGCACCGGCAAAATTCGCGGCGTCTATACCCAGGGCAACGCCGCCATCGCGCCCATCTTCGCCCAGTGGATCGCCCCGCTCAAAGACCTCGGCGTAACCACCATCACCAACCGCAACACCGGCGGTACCGATCATCTAAGCTTTGACGCGGTCGGCATCCCCGGCTTCCAGTTCATCCAGGACAATCTTGACTACGAGAGCCGCACCCACCACTCCAACCAGGATGTAGTCGAGCGCCTCCAGCCCGCCGATCTCAAGCAGATCGCGACAGTCGAAGCCATCTTCCTCTACAACGCCGCCCAGCGCGATCAGATGCTGCCCCGCAAGCCTCTTCCGCAGCCCGACAAGGAACAAAAACTCCGCGCCCCCATCGAGGGAATCTTCCCCGGAGCCGCTCCATCGGCGGCGCCTGCCAATCAGTAGCGACCGTCAATTCGCAAAGAGAATCCGACTTACCGAATCCGCTCTTGGAACTGATCCGGAGGACTCCAGAACCCAACGCGCAGCGCGAATACCGAACCGGCTTCCCCGAGCGTTACCATGCGGGGAAGCTGAGCTGACTTTGCCTCTTCCCAACGAAAAATCATGACCTCTCCGAAAGAATTGTTTCGCCGGCTCTTTGTTCGATCTCGGTTCTTCCGTCATGTCGCGCGCTGGGCAATTCGCGACAAACGCTCCCCTCTGGATTTTTCGCACATTCTCGCCATTCGCGAAAATGCGCCAGGCCCCGTCCACCGCGACGAGGCCCTGATCCTGTTTGCCCTCACGCGTGTCCTCTGCCCGCAAACCATCGTCGAATTCGGATTTGCTCTAGGGCAGAGCGCCCTCAGTTTCTTGCTGGCAGCTGATTCTGACTGCCGTGTCTTCAGTTACGACTACTCAAAATCAGCCGCGGAAACGGCTACGAAATGTTTTGGTCATTTCAAAAACCTCCGCCTCATCGCCAAATCCCAGACCGATTTTTCGTCGGAAGATATCGAGAATAGAAAAATAGACCTCTGCTTCCTCGATGCCTCGCACGATCTCGCCCACAACCTGAAAACGTTCGAGCTCATCCAGCCCTCCCTCTCCGAAACTGCGATCGTGGCCGTCCATGACACCGGCACCTGGCAGCGGAAGTTCTTCACCAGCCGCCACCACGCTTTTCCCACCTCTGACTTCGGCAGAAAATTTGGCCGCTGGCTCGACGCGGAGCAGTTCCAGCCATCTGCCGAAGACCGGCTATTTGTCAATCACCTGCTGAGCCACAACCCAAACTTTTCCCAAATCCATCTGCACAGCGCCAATACACTCCGCAACGGCATAACTCTCTTACAAAAATCGGTGCCTCTCGCCACTAATTCTGTGCCACACGAATAGGAAATTTCGCCGCTCCGGGCGAATGCGCGCCGACGAGGTTTCTTCGCCGCACTTAGGTTCTTTTTGACGCCGAAAGATGGACAAGAACACGAGATCGTGATGCTGAGATCCGCAGAAGAACATGGAGAGCCGCCCCTGCATTGAGTCCGCCCCGCGCCCGCAAATCAAGGGATTCTGCTACACTGATCAAGCGCCATCAAGGGGTAAAACGCGCCAGGCCGCGCCCCAACGATCCGCATCCGCAACCCAAGTTCGGGGAGTGGCTCAGCCTGGTAGAGCACCTGGTTCGGGACCAGGGGGTCGGAGGTTCAAATCCTCTCTCCCCGACCATTCTTCATTTTTGGCCCTATTGAAGATCAGATCAAAGGGCTTTCTGTATGTAGGATAGAGACTTACAGCGTCAATGGAACAGTTCAAAAGCACATTTCTGAGTAATTCAGCCTGTTCCGCAGGTTTGCGCTTAAGGTAAAGAAAATAAGCGTCTTTCGAGAGTTCTAAAATCCGTTGCAAATTCAGCAGGCGTTCGCTTGACTGGTCCTCACCGAGGCCGCAAATCAGCGATTTGATCCTGAGTTCTTCGGTGTGCCAATCGCTTTGCTTACGCTGCCAGAATTCCTCTGAGATTTTTCCATCCAGTTTGTCCGAGTAGGCCGCGTCCATTCGGCTGTGCAAGGCTTTCAGTTCGCGCTCCAAGCGGATGCGCTCCTGCGCAGTGTTACTCCGCATCTGGACCTGTGCCTGTTGCAAGGAAGCAGAGATGGTCTGTGCGACCTCCTCCGGAATGGACACGTCCCGTAGGATGTGCCCCATTCTCTCGACTATCTCTTCCTCACGGAATCGGGGCAAGGCACATCGACCCCTATAGCCGGAGCAACGGTAGTACACATATAGGTTCTTCTTTAGCTCGGCAGTGACCGTGCAACGGTCATGTGCGCACGTCAGCATTCCCCGAAAAGCGATGTCGTGCTTTCCATATTTAGGCTTGTTGTGCCCATACTGTACCGAATGTGCCCGCGCAAACAGTTCGGGACCAATGAAAAGTGGATGCGTGCCCTGGTATGTGTAGGCACCCCATTTGAGTTGTCCGGCATAAAACCGATTGTTGAGCATCTTATGCAGGTTGGTCTTCGAGATAGACGTGCCCGTAACGTGCCGTAATTCTTTGGAAAGGGAAAGCAGCGAATAGCGACCCGTCGCGTACATTTCGAATGCCCGTTTCGCTATAGCGGCCTTCTCCGTGTGGATTTCGATGGTCCGTGCAGCTTTGTTATTTCGGTACCCGAAGGGGGGACGCCCTGGGTACATGCCCTGGGATGCCTTTTCGCACATCCCCTTTTTGACTTCTTCGCTCTGATTTTCGGTGTAATTTCGGGCCATGGCCAAACGAATGTCATGCATAAATTTCACTTGGGACTTGGAGTCTTTCGAAAGCCACTCACCTTCTTTCACGAAAAAAATGCTGATGTCCAGACCTTCGAGCGTGACCGCATCCCGAAAATTTCGGTAGAGCCGGTCGGTCTTCTCGACTAGCAGGACCCGGCATGAACGATTGCGCCGAAAGTGGCTCACCATTTCGTTGAACTTCTTTCGGCCAGCCGCCTTCGCGGATTCGACCTCGATGAATCTCTCCTCGATGATTAGGCCCTCTTTGAGTGCGGCAGCCTCCAGCAATTTGATCTGGGCCTCGATTGAATAGCCCTCTTCACGCTGCTCACGGCTGGAAACACGGGCATACAAAACTGCGGTGCGTGGGGTCATTTCATCTCCTTCTTCTTTGTGGTCTTTTCTACCGGTTTAGTCCAGCGTGCCTTTGCTGCCATCCGCGCAATCTCACTGCGCCGCTCTGGTGATAGCAGTTCCTTGCGCTTTGCTGCCCCGATCCTTCCTTGCCGCTGGAAGTAGGCCTTGACGTTTTCAGGCAATTTCATGATGACAATCATTATGCTTAGCCCCCTTGCATAAGTCAACGCCAAGTTTGAGGTCATGCGGAAAGCTGTTCGATTGTGGATCGGCGATAGGAGTCAACAATCTCCTCAATTGAGATGCCGACATGGCTTCCGTCAGGAAAGAAACGACGGTACCGTTCGATTATCTTAGCCGCATTTCCTTTGCTCTGTTTATTGAGTTGCTTCCTGAAATTCTGCATTCCCACCCTACGAGCTTCCCCGTGCATTCCTAGCCCCGTGTAGTAATTGAGGCCTTCGCATTCTTGTGGTGTCGGCAAAGAGTGCTGCTGGGAGCTGATGATTTCGACGTGCGCAAATGGATTGAAGTCTGGGAGATTTTGCAGGCATCTGAAAGTCGAGATTTCTGCTGGGATGCGGCTGCCGCCGCACTGGCGTTCGAATCGGGTGAGGATGTCTGTCTCCTTTAGCCCGAATTCTTTTTTGAAGTCCAAAGGTTCCGCGTCTGGGTTAAGCTTTCGTAGCATCCTGGCAAACTGAAATTCACATTCCTTCGTCTTGTTGTAGAGGCGATAGACATTCGGTCTGCTGCCGGAGACGATTGTCTCCACTTCTCCGTGACCCACAAGGCCGTATTTAAGCTGGCCAAATTCCCGGTCCGTTCGCTTGTACTTGAAACGCACATGAGACTTGAACCATGGAACCGTGACCCCCGGTATATCTGCGGTTAGGTCGATCCGCATGACGCCCAATTGATCGACCTCTACTGCGGCCACATCCTCAATGAGTTTCACGATTTCGCTGTGTGATTTCTTGCCCACATCAAGGATTTCAAGTTTGGAATGCTTTTCACCGTGCCTGCACTTGACGTGAAGGATGGCATCAAATCCCACAGTCCGCAAGTCGGCCCTTCCCTCGTAGTGCAATTCCGGATGCACTCGGGCCGAAAAGGGTATCAATGGATCGTAGGAAAAAATCTTCTCGACGGCAGCACTCCAGCGAGCATCCTTGGGAATTCGGAGGTCGAGCTTATCAATCATGCCCGTCCCCGACCTCGTCACCATGACGCGAGTTGCAGGCTATTAGACAGAGCCTGCAACTCACCGCGGCATCGCCGCCCTGGTGGTCCTCGTCCGCCGATGGGCAGGGGCCAGCGCACGCAGACGACGGCAGGGACACGCCTCCCAGCTCTGTATACGCGCTTCTGAGCGGTTCTTGGAGGTCTTGAAGAGGGGTGGCGGCTAGGAAGGGAATTGCGTTGCGGAAACAAGTCTTGCAGAGGGGAACTGTCTGGGTGCATTTCTGGCCTCGTGGTCGCACGCCGATGGTTGACACCAAAAAGGCGAGCGAGTAGTCCGCTGGTCGCGGGCAGAGGCTACACGACTTGCGGTCCATGCGCCTCCCTCTCCCAACGATCTAGGGTTTCGAAGAATTGAATAAGGGCTGTGATTTGGGAATCGTCGAGTGGGTGGGAAGCGACCGGGGCGGAATGAACAATGGGGGTAAAGGAGCCCGGCGCTTCGCGCCGGGTCGAAATGTCGGGGCTCTGCCCCGAACCCCGGCCAGTTTTACGCTGAGGGCCCGCCGCTTCGCGGGTGCTTGAATCAATTGGCGAGTTTGTTTTGGGAGAGAGCTGGATTGGTGGGCGAGCCGCTGGCTTTCGGCCAGCCGTCGATGGAGGTGTAGGCCGTCTCAGCGCCGGAACGGACTGGCGAACCGTTTTTCCGGATTTTGTGCCGACCGCACCCCGCTCGCCCATGAATGCGCCTCTCCCGGCGCTGTCATGGTTCTAACGCATTCATTCCCTTAGCCTTATCTGCCAAAACTGTGGATAAATTTGCAATTTCTGGCGGACCCGTCCACGATTGTCCTAATTACCTGGCGGTGACACTTGTCTGACTCCGAATTACCGGGCGAAAATTCTCCCAAACTAACTCGGCAATCTGGCCTTAGGCATAAGCGCAAGCCCGGAAGGCCGAGCGAGATTGACCCCGAATCTCTTCGTCGTGCAGTCAACGAATTGCAGTTCGTCCTGGAAGAGAATTGGGGAGTTGTGGGCTGGCTCCTCCGGGAAGCCAAAACGCTGCCAGACGTAAGGACCGCATTTGGCATCGTGGTAATCCAGCGATGCAGATACTTGGAACCGTTCACCGATGATCGAACACTGCGGTCCAGCCCAAAGGAACTTCGCGCACTCAGGAAAAGAGTGACGGAATCACAAATGAGACTAAAAGCCGATTTCAATGCGCTCCAATATGCGCGGGAATCATGCGAGCAGGCATTCAATGCCTTGGTTGCCGAGTCCGATCCCCTCAGGCGGGCACAGGTTCAGACAATCCGGCCCGATTTGGCATCCAAGTACCAAAAAACGGAATTGCTGGAAAAGGCGAGCAGACGGGCGATGGAATCGCTCGAAGCTGGTCTAAAGGAGCGAGAAGCGTTTTTCGCGCAATCGGAAATTCTAAAGTTCGTCCAGGCCAATCGGCGCAAGCACACCCCGCTGAATATGGCGCGTGCAATGGCCGGGCTTCCCCTCGTGACGTCGCGAGTCTCTTTCGAGCAATGCCAACACTATCAAATCAACTCGAAGGATGGAATTCAATTTCGGCAGTTTCAGAGTATTCAAAAAGTCCTCAGGGAACCGATTCGCGATCTTAGTGACTCGATCGAAGCAATGCGGAAGCATCTACTAAGCGGACCGGGTAATGATTCTCCCGACGCGGCTGCACTACGCAAGAACTGGTATTTCCTAGAATCGGCGATTCGATCAGCGGCCCGCGATACCCATGCACCACAAGGTTCCGTTGCATTCCGTACATTCGCCGAATACACCAAGAACAGCACGTCACACACTGCTGCTGAGGCGGTGCTTGCAACGGCGTATCGTCTCTTCAGAGATGGTGAAGACCCCGAAAAGGACCGGGTCCGATTTGGGGTCCGCCGCCCAAAAGGCGTCGTGGACGTGGGACAGATTCCATGGACGAGTTAATCCGGAAGTAACCCGCTCCTTAAGGGGTAATGTGCAAGTTACGGTTCATGCTTGAGCAAATTGGTGTCATCGGGGGAGGGTCCGAAGGGGCTCAGTGGATGCATTCTCACCTCCACTTTTAATACATCGGCTTCGAGCATGTGGATGTCACCTTGGTTTTGCAAAGACAAAAATCTTGGCGGCATTTCGCTTGCGGGGATTGATTGTAGAAGGACATCGTCGATAACAGCCTGTAGTGATTTTGCGGCATCGCGTGTTCTTTCTGGAGCGTCATTTCTAATGAAAACGGAGGCGCCATATCCTATCGTGCCGCACGAATCATCTACTACGACAAACAAGGTTCCCGGCGATGACGTGTTGCGGACAGGTACGCTCTCCATCTTCCATTCGGAACGTTGCAGGACAGATGCTAATGTCTGCGCTGTCCCCATGATCTCTTGGTCTCCGCGAAGTAGGAACTGCCCACCGCAAACAGTGAATATAACCCTCTGTCCTTTGAATTGGGTGAGATACTTCTCAAACTCTTTTTGTTTGCCGAGAACGATGAAAGATCGTTCTCCAAGTCAAACTTGTTTTTTGCGTGCAGTCTCAATCTGTCTCCGCAGTGTGGTAGTCATCGCTTCTAGCTCGCGTTCCGAGTTAATCGCCTCTTGTGCTGATGTAGATGCGTTCTGCGCATTTGCGGCAGCATCGCCAGCCGAAAGCTGGGCATCGCCGAGCAACGCATTGCTAAGGCTATCTAGTTGCTCGCTCCATGTACTTACGGCGCTTTCAAACACGAATTCACCGGCTACACCACCCACAATCATTAGCCAACCCAGAAATCCCGCTCTGATTACCCATTTAGGCATTTCGGGAGGATGTATTTTGAATGGCCCAGTTTTCTCGCGGAGGTCGTGGCGGATTTCAAAAACTTCTAGGAAGACACCAATCACTACGAGGGCGGTAGACAATTTCAAGCACACTTCATCGTCATGCCTGAGATGTTCCATTGCGACCCGCGCCACTGGCGCTAAAACCCTAGCCATCTCCGAAAGCTTTCCCGATCCCGAATTTGAAATGGACGTTGCCGATGAAAAGATATTTGAAAGGATCATGGCACTACTCGCGGTCGCTTTTGCCGTTGGCTTGATATGAAACTTTGTCCGAGAATGGAAACGCTACGAAATGTGCCATAAATTAGGTTTGCCGGTCGTTTCGGCATAGGTTGCACAAGACGTCTATGAGAGCGAAACAAGTCTATTAGGTCACTTCGTTTCGTTGATGCCCGATGGGGAAAGCAACCTAGCGACAACTATCGACGGATCAATAACCGCCCGTGGGTCGTTAGATCTTTCGAGGAACTTCATTACCGTGATCGTCTTTTGTAGGTCGAGGAGTTTGTCGTGAATGACAGTTGCTCTGCGGAAAACTATCATTGATCGAACCAAAAGAATCGTGCACAAGAAAAACGACATCGCTGACAATATCCAGATGAACAATGCCGCATGGTCAATGTTGAATCTCGCCCCTCCGAATGATATGAGCCAGGCATTTCCGGACGCCACTGCGACCCCCACAACGAGAGAGAACATGGCCCAACGAAAGCTACTTCGCCCGTAGGATTCCGCGGAATCGTAGCTCTTGTTCAATGCTTCAAGGCCGTATCCCTCAGCATCAAGCACGCCCTTGACCTCTACCGGGGGCGGCTTAGGGGGATCTGGAATTTTCGGCTTTTCGAATGCCAGGCTAAAATCTGACCCCGAAACCACTGCGAACCAAAGAAGCGTGGGAGTTACAAAGATCGTAGAAATTGTTGGGAAGAACGAGGATTGCCACTTGAATCCGGCCATCGATGCCAGCCACCCGGCCACCCAAAGAACTCCTGTCACGGCAGTCGCCGCCCGCATCCTTGGGCGCTTGCGCAAGTACTCGACTACGCCGTACTTTACGGTTCCCCACTCGCCGCCGCCGAGGGTTACGACCCATTTCGAAGGTTTGTCTTCATCCGCCACGAGTTCCACCCCCCAAGGCATATTATGACTCCAAGCCTCATTGTTTTGCTATTGTTCTCAACCCCCGGTCTCAAAGGCGGAAAAAAGGTTACTGTTGCGCTAGTGGAGAGAAGAGGATTCGAGAAATGCAGCTAAAATCGCCCCTGCAACAAGTAAATCGAAGCGCGGTCGTATCCCTCAGATGTCCAGGATGCCGTCAGATTGGCACTTTTGACGGACTTCTACAGTTTGACGCGCAAACGCAGACTGCCCCCGTGTGCAGCGCTGGCCTGCGGATGTGCCCAAATCTATCTTGCAAAGCACTTATTTTCTATATCTGGGACCTATCGGCAAATAAACTCGTAGCCTCATACCCACCGGAGCGGCTCGATTTCGATGCTTCGAACATCCCTGCTGCTGTAACCAAGGCGCTTGAGGAGGCGATTACTTGCCATGCAAATGAATGCTTCATCGCCTGTGCGATCATGGTTCGCAAGACACTGGAAGAACTTTGCCATGAACGGGATGCAACGGGCGCGAACCTCAAAGAGCGGCTGCGAAATCTTGGGACTAAAATCATACTGCCTCAAGAGTTGCTAGACGGTCTCGACGATCTACGCTTGCTTGGCAACGACGCGGCTCATATCGAATCGCAGGAGTTTAACGGAATCGGCCGCGAAGAGGTCGAAATTGGAATTCAGTTCACAAAAGAGGTCCTGAAGGCCGTTTTCCAGTACTCTGATTTGCTGAATAAGTTGCGAAGCTTAAAACGCACACCATAGATATACTTGTTGCCGCGAGGGTTTATATGGCCACATGCAAGTATTGCGGGAAGTGGAGCGGTCTCTTTGACAACGAACATTTTGATTGCGCGCAAGCGGCAGCACAAGGGAAGACACTGGAAAATTTCACCACCGCTCCGCGACAAGGATCACTTACAGCAGAGGGTGTTTTTTGGGGAGTGTTCTTTGCATTGTGGGCATTCAGTATTAGCGCCGGCATAGTCGTTTATGTCTTGCGGGAATTGTTGAAATGAAAAAGCTGCCCAACCCGGATACTGAAGTGCCAACCGAAGGAAACACGGAACTCAATCCACGGATGGGGCTTCTAGGTGAACTCGCAGTTGAAATGCAGATTGTTCAACATCGCTGGCATCCTGTGCTCCTGGTCACGCGGTTAGCTGTCTTTGGGAGAAGGTCACTACTTGCTAACGAAACCCACGATTAGAAACGCCAAAGCTATTGTGAGGAGTACCACACGCCAGCGGTGAAGCAGATCCCATTGAGCTTGTCCCACCCAAGATGAATCAGGCCGGTACTGGGGCATACAAGTAAGGAATTGTGCGGAGCATGGAATATCCGGTTATAGTACAGCCAAGGGTTTTTGGCACCCTTACCACGTAGGCGCAGACGATGTAGGCGCTCTCGTTGAATTGAGTGGATAAATGATGCGTGATAGGGACGTTCGGGCAGCACTCCACTGCAGACTTCATACGGAGCACGGAGGTGACTCGGACACTCGCATCCTCGACGAGCTTGGACTACGCCATGGAACACGTCGAGTAGACATCGCGGTCGTGAATGGCTCCTTGCACGGCTACGAGATAAAGAGCGATTCAGATACGCTCGACCGACTTCCAGGACAGGTAGAAACGTACGCGGCTGTTCTCGACTACGCGACACTTGTGGTCGGCGAACGGCTAGCATCACACGCTCGTAGGCGGCTCCCGAAATGGTGGGGAGTGGAAATAGCCTCGATACAGCCAACTGGCGAAGTTACTCTTCAGTCACATCGACCGGCAAAATTTAACCCAAAGATCAATCCAATTGCACTCGCAGAACTCCTGTGGCGATCAGAGGCTATAGAGTTGCTTACAGGATTCGGCGTCTCGCCAAAAGTTCTGCGGATGCCACGCGCTGTGCTCTACCGGGAGCTTGCCTCAAACCTGACTCTCAATGAGCTTCGTGATGCAGTGCGGTCTCGTCTCAAGATGCGTACAGCGTGGCGAGATCAAAAACAACCTTCGATACGTGACGGTTCGTTGCGACCCAAACCCATGTGCTGAGGTTGCCGGTCTTCTCCACACCCTTTGCGCAGTCCTCGATATACCGATCAGCTTCAGAGAAACCCCGACCGCTAAAGAAGGGCTTCTTGCGGAGCTTGTCGCACATAGCGCGGTACTGCTCAAATCCGTGAGCACGAACATTTTTTCCAACTGCAATGTACCACTTGTCATCTGTGGTGTAACGCAGCTTTGCCATCGGCTTAATCAAGCGCATGTCAAGCTCGACCAGATCAGTTGTCGCCGCGCCGTAATCCCCGTACGTCGGAATGCGGGACCCAGGCGAGAGTGACTGAATGAACGCCTTGTATGCAAGCCACTCGTACCTCGTAACGAATTCTGACTCCAGCCCGACAACGCTTGCCGGATAGGATGAGCCAACGATTACCAATGATCTCCAACGGTTTGGCGTTGGCAAGAGTTCATAAAGCACGGTGCTGAGGCTCCTCACGAAAATCTTCAGCGGCACATAGTTCGGCATTCCCATGTCAATGACAAGATCAGTCTCATTGAGCGGAGTGTCCACTGCCGTCAGGCAGGCTTCGATGTCAATTGAAATGGAGTCGCTGTCAAAATCAGACCGAGAAATTCGCAGAGCGACTCCGCGTCCATCTTCCCGAACAACACGCCGTATCGATTGACGGGTGGCCCTGTCACTAGAAAGAGGAACGACTGGGATTGCAGTGCAGCCCTCCGCGCGTGCCTGTCCGAGGACGAAGTCCACGGGATGCTGACTTCCAACTCGCACTGCGTCCGGCACCCATTTCAGATCGACGAAGCAAGGGCGAGATTGCCATTTGGATTTGAGTCGCTTTCCAAAGTCGCCGAGGTGGGATTCCCAGCTCTCCCTGTTTTGTGACAGCTCAAAGTCGAACCCGACAGGAGGTATCTCGATCAGCGGTGTGATCTTATTCTTCACTGAATCGGAGAGCTTGCTGAGTGCCTGATATTCCCCCATTTTCCACTTCAAAACAGGAACATAATTGTCATGACTTGGCATATTTTCTCCAATATCGACCTGAATTTGATTACTTCTTATAATTTAATCACGATATGCACTTTTTTTGCAACTAACAGTCTGGCGGCTGCCAATTCTGCCATTTTCTCGCGGTACATGGCTATGTAGAGGCCCAAACGCAGGAGAGCCTCTCGTCTCCGAGAGGCCCTCGTTTCGATCTAGGGAAGTCGAAAGGTGAAGTAATGCTCAAACGGTACGCGGTCGCCTGACCGCTGTCAAATCAACTCATGGCATCTAAGGGAGCCGGACTGTTACTCCGCACATTCCTCACACTCAAAGAGCGAGTTCATGTCTTTTCCTTCACCCATTGAGCGAGGAGTGCCTGTAGATCGCCACCAAACACTGACGGATCACCCGGTCTGATAGTCCGCGCCAAGAAGAGACCCATGGTGTAGATACTTGGGAAGCGTTCTTCCAGGACCATCTGCATAGCCTTGAAGTGAGCGCCAGTAGTCAGCACATCATCAAACAGAATCGCGCGGATCGGTGGTGGGTATGCCAATGACTCGTCAATCTCGAAATCGACGGCGCGAACCTCTGGAGAGACTCCCTTCTCCTTGGAAGTGTGATTCACATTTTGACAAACCAGCTCTCGTACATCGGGAATCACAGGTCGTACCGAGCGGAGCACATTCGCTAACCGTGGGTCGTGAGACGCTGTCCCTTTTGCACCCGATGGGGGAATTGGAATCCAGGTGAAATGTTGGAAAAAATCCGATGGTATAACTTGACTAAGCGCCGTCGCTGCAAATTCGATGGCACGACACTTCCACCGCCATCTGTAGAAATTTCCCTGCTCGCCCATCGGTATCTGCAAGTTTCGGATTAGCTGATTCGACGGATGTTCTGTTACCGAGCCGCCTTTGACATACTCCCAAAGGTGGAAGCACACGTCGGCATCCTCGATGTAATAGTGATCCTCGCGTGTAATCTCATCGAGTTGTAGGAGTCGGCTCGGTATCTGCGGATTGGCCAATGAGATGTCGCCTTATATCGTCGTACTCTTTGACACGTATAGCCCCTAGCTTCTCATAGTAGTGTGGCCATTTCAGGCCATCACGGTGGAAACAACTATCTAGGATGAATAGCTTGCGCTTCTGTTTAATCGCGCCCCTGGCTTGGATAAGAGTTCCAGATGTGTCGCTTGCCTCGACGATGATTGTTGCCTCGGTCAATGCCGACATTGTGATGTTGCGCTCTGGGAAGAAGAATCGATTGCGTCGAAAATCCTGTTCCGAATAACGACAGACCGGAACCTGTGAAATCAGAAGATGGTTCCTCGCGATGTACTCCTGAAGATACTTGTTCTCCTTCGGATAGCAATTTGAGATTGGTGTTCCGATTACCGCCACTGTCGAGGTATCGTTTTCGATTGCCGAGACGTGAGCAACGGTGTCAATTCCCGTTGCAAGGCCGGATACAATCGTAAACTTGTCCTGAGCCAAACTTTTGACGATGTTCTTTGCACGGAGAACGCCTTCCATCGTCGGATTACGACTCCCGACGACGGCGACACAGCGCGTTTCTACCAAATCCCACACACCCCTGTAATACAGTAGTTCCACCGGATAATCCGCATCCCGGAGTTTCAAAGGATATTCCCCTGCACCATTGATGCGAACGCCAAAGTGATCGACGCCGCCCTTGTTGAACAACTCTCTGGCGCGAAGCGAATATTCAACTGCGCGTTCGGGATTGGCGAGAATATCTGAGGGGAGCGCGCCGGGGCGAGAACGAAACTTCTCCGCAAGGTTCTTAAACCAAACACCCATTTCGACCCACAGAGCTTCGTATGCACCCATTTCAACCGATGGGGAGATAGGGGTCGATAGCGATAAGGTCATTGAGGCCATGTTCACTCCTATTTTAGGCGAATAAAAGGAGAAAGTAAAGATTCGTCTCAAAACTTCTCAATACGTCATCTTTCTTTGGATGCCTCACGACTGTCGTGTCTAAAGCATTGTGGATTTTCGATCAATCGGTGGAAAAGCCGTCCGCGCCGTCGCTACCTTTCTTCTAATGGACGGAGGTCGTCTTCGTAAGGTCAGATGGGCTTTGAGAAGCTAAGAGGTCTCAAGTAGGGCAACCCCGGATTCATGGCTGTTCGCGGAGTATAGCGTGAGTCCCAAGTCAGGATGGATTCCATAATACCCACCGTGGGGAACCCATCGAGACAGGCGGCGGGTGCCAATGTCGAGCAAACCACAAAAGCAATGCATAATTGAATCCGGAAGCTACGGCTTCCACCAAGTCAGGCTTCAGCGGCGTGTTCGGCTTGTAAAGTCCACGCGACGGAGCAGAAAAGTTCTAAAATCGTCCTCTAGGGCCGACCATCAATTCTAACGAAATCAGTTAATTAGAAAACTGCAAGTTCCAGCCCTATCGGCGCTGGAATTCGTGCGACGCTTGTTCCGTGCTACTTTTCTTGGCATGGCACGCCTCGCACGGATCGTGGTTCCGGGACTTCCGCACCACGTCACGCAGCGTGGCAACCGGCGTGAGGCCATCTTCTTCGAGGATGGCGACCACGAAATCTACCTCGATCTACTGGCCGAGCAGACGTTGAAGGAAGAAGTCGCGGTGTGGGCCTACTGCCTGATGCCCAACCACGTGCATCTGATCCTGAAGCCGGCGCGGAGCGGCGACCTTGGCCGCGCCGTCGGCGAAGCTCATCGGCGCTATACCAACTTCATCAACGCCCGAGGGCGCTGGACCGGCCACCTGTTTCAGAGCCGCTTCGCCTCGGTGGTGCTGGACGACACTCACCTCATCCGTGCCGTTCGCTATGTCAGCTTGAATCCGGTGCGCGCCGGGCTGGTCAACCGGCCCGAGGAATGGAAGTGGTCAAGCGTTCGCGCGCACCTGGCCGGGGTAGACGATGCGCTGGTCACGGTGCGGCCTGTTCTGGACAGAATTCCGCACCTCAAGGATCTGCTGCAAGTCGATGCGGAGGATGACTTCAGCGAACTGCGCCGCGCCGAAGCCACCGGACGCCCGCTCGGCGCGCCCGAATTCGTCACCGGACTGGAGAACCTGCTGGGACGAAAAATCGCACGACGCTCTCCAGGCCGCAGATCAACAACTGCAATTTCATCCGACGATCAGCTAAGATTGCTGTGAATAGGTATCATGTCCCCCTATTTCCCATTTCATTGCTGACTGAAAGGAAATCTTCCTTTTTTACAAAGACAGCCACTAGATTCAGGCATGACGGCCGGGACTGCGATCCGCTTCAATCGCCATGAGGAGAAGCGCGTTTCCTAAAACTCTGATGCGATGTGGCCTACGAGTTATGATCTAAGGGGATTTGTGTAGTGAGAGAGTCAAGGAATATAGCCCGGTTCAACGTGTTGCTTTTGAGTCTTCTCATTCCTTTCGCGTTGTTCGCGGCGTACTTGTTATATTTGAGGGTTGTCCCGTACGCTCGCAGCGAACGCGCAAAGGCCAACGAGCACGGGCGCTTGGAGCGTTTATTCGATGAGGCATCGGGCGCTCATCCCTCCTTTCGGAGTTCCGAAAGCTCGGAGGACGCAGTGCGAGAAATCGGTGCCACTCCGGGGGAAGAGGCCGAAGGAATGCTTCTTCAACTCGCCACACACGAACCCGATTTACAAGTGGCGAATGTGCAGGTTCAAGCAGTGAGGGAGCTGCAGGCCAGGAACGACCCGAAATCTGCTGCCGCACTGGCTGGAATAATGAAAACGCAAACATTAATCGACACCCGTGAGGCCGTGGCTCAGTCGTTTCAATCCATCCCCTGTGACCATGGCTGCGCAGTTGCGCTCCTTCTCTATCTAAAGAAGGTCGACCAAGGGGAACTTAATGTTGAAGATAGAGATTTTAACAGCAGCTCTTCTCATTCCAGTCTCGATGATTACGTAAAGGAAAAGATAGGAGTTGAACAGCGCGAAATCTATAGTCTGATCTACAAAGCCTTGCTGCGGCAATCAACGACAACAAACGCAGTTCTCGCTGACAATTACGGTCTCGGAACCAGTGATCCGGAGGACTTTGCGATCAGCTTTGTGATGCGATCCGAAGACCGGCAGTCCTGTTCGTTGCTCGAATCATCCTTGAAGGGGCAGCGGCACGATACGAAGCCCCCCCCCAGCGACCTCCGTAAAAAGTTGGAAATGGCCGTAAGCGCATTACGATGTGATGATTCCACATCGGTGCCTCATCCTTAGGCCAGCGGGGCGTCCCCCTCGTGGCCCCGCGATGATTTCGGCGGCAAATCCTCGGGAAAAGGCGTATAGAAGGCGCTAAAGATAGACGACGAAATATCGGCTGATGTGGACCCTGAGGATGCCAAGGACAACCCTATTGATTTACGGCGCTATAAAGTATTAAGACATCTGAATTTAGATGAAGTCGGGAACTATGAAAAAAGCTTCCCCGTGTTTTCCCGGAGTTGAAACCCCTTATTGTCGTTCCTCAAATGTGAAGTTTTGTTTGAATCGCTCCGTGGGAACGGCTCGAATTGCGGGAGGCAATCCCAGCCCTATTGACCTGACCCCCTGAATCCGTCCATTTTGGAATACGATTTGGACGATCCATAATGGGAGAACGAATGTCGTCTATGTGATATGGACTGACTACACAAGCTGAGAACCATCGGAGTGAACCCCTGAGGTGAGACACGCGTGTAGTCAATTTTGTAACAGCCAAAGCCCCCAACAACCTCAAAGATCAACAAGGCTCAAGATGCCGGTTGTAAAGCATTCAATGTGAACCAGTTATGAACAGGCATTTTCAACAGGTTTCAATAAGTGCTTTGACCTGGTTCGGGACCAGGGGGTCGGAGGTTCAAATCCTCTCTCCCCGACCAATATTTTCAATCACTTACAAGATACAGTGGTAGACCCTCTCGTATTCACCCATGTGCTCTGGTGCAGGAAGGCGCCAGGGTTGGGTTTAACCACGCAATCCCGACGCATCACCATCTCCAAAATCGTCCACGGGCAGAAGATATTTCGCAGGTTGAGTTGTGGAATTTTGTGGTTCTTGAAGTATTTGTCGTGTACAGATCCCCTGACGCGCAATTTGCTGGAAGCTGCAGCTGTTCTCCAATTGCTGTTCACCGGCAACAGGATTATAAGCGGTTTTTCCTTAAGAAAAGCCACCCCGCACGAAACTAAACAGGGCACATGATTCGGAGAACTGCTCTAACATTTCGCTTGGCTCGAAAATGCGAACGCCGATCAGTCTCCGTCGCGGATGACCAGTGAACGGACGACGATTCTGGTTATGCTCCTTCGGCTGACGGCTGGGCGCATCCACTCCCATTTCAGATCATTCTTCGAGACCGAGCAGGCGTCCAAGCCGCTCCGATAATTGACTAATGCCGCAATGAGCCCGGTGTATGCCAGGTCTCTTGCTGCCGTTAGAAGAACGTGTCGATTCCGACAGCACTTGAGGTGAAGCCGAAGTTGAGCCCCGATCTTTCCGAAGCACAAGTGCAACCGCCGGGCCTCTCCCCGTAATATGCGCATGCTTTCCCTCAAAGCCGGATAGCGTGAGTCATTTTTCCGATGTTTTACGCCATCTGGTTGCAGGAGGAAGTTCCAATGCGCGTCAGCCGTCTCAATTCTTCAAGGCCCCTTCTCCGTCATTTGTTCAACCGGGCTCCGCAGGTCAACTGCCTCGCCGGGCGGCGCGCGGCGCGCATTGTCGGAATCGCTCTCCTCCTCTCTTCAGCAATCACGGCGTGGGCCGCTGCAACCACAACTTCTCTTGCTGTGAGCCCATCTACGCCCGTGACCGCGCAAACCCCCGTCGGCTTGACTGCAACGGTACTTGCGGGATCTACGCCCGTGGCCGGAGGCACGGTCGACTTTTACGACACGTACAGTCCCGGCCTGCCCATCGGGAGCATACAGCTGACTTCCGCCGGCAAGGCTGTGTTCAAAACGGTGCTCGCCATCGGCGTGCATTCTTTGACCGCGAAGTTTGAGGCAAGAGGAACCTACGCAGCGAGCACATCGGCCGCTCAGCCTATGACTGTCACGTCGAACGGAAACATAGCGCTTCTTAGCAACCTGATGGCGCTACAGGTACAGGGCACGTATACGCTCACGAACAATCTTTCATTCCACGCCAAGTCTCCGCCCACCGGCAGCATCAAATTCGTCTCGCCTTCAAACAGCAACGCTTCTCTTGGAACATCCTCGCTGACGTTCCAGAGCCTGAACTACGACCAACCCGTGCTCTACAGCACCGGCACCGCCGACGGCGCCTCGTCCGTGATCGGAGTCGCCACTGGGGATTTCAACAACGACGGAATTCCCGACCTCGCGGTCTCGAACAATGACAGCCAGATCGTGATCTTTATAGGCAACGGGGATGGAACATTTGCCGCCGGGGTGCCCTATACCGCTGGGATAGAGCCCGGGGAACCTTTTGCCACCGACCTGAACAGCGACGGCAATCTGGACCTGGTATGCATTGACAACTACACCGGAGCATTGCTGGTGATGCTGGGCAATGGAGATGGAACATTTCAGGCGGCGACCTCTCCGATCAACTCCGCGGGCAACGCAATGGCCCTAGCCGACGTGAATGGAGATGGGAAGCTGGACCTGGTGTTCGTCAACGGCGGATTCGAGCCCGGCTTTGGCGGCGCACCTCTCGCGGTTGCGCTGGGCAATGGCGACGGCACATTTCAAGCCGCGGCCTACCTCACCAATCCATTCACCGATGTTGGCGCGGAAGCAATCGCCATCGCTGACCTGAACGGCGACGGAATCCCCGACCTCATTGTGGCTAATCAAGGCTACTCCGGCACCGATACGCAAAATCTCTCGGTGCTTTTCGGCAACGGAGACGGTACGTTTGCAAATCCTGTCGATTACGCACTTCCCGGCAACCCTACCGGAATCGCGGTTGCCGACCTCAACGGGGATGGCATACCGGATGTAGTAGTGAACAGCGACTTGTCTACTCAGGACACCTACGTCCTGCTTGGCAAAAAAGGTGGAACGCTGGCCGCCGCGGCCGCATACACCTCAGGCAGTTTCGGGGGCGGAGTCCTGATTGGGGACTTCAATGGAGACGGCAAGCTCGATCTGGCTGTGCCGATCAACGATTACACATATGGCAACACGTACGTCAACATTTTGCCCGGAAATGGCGATGGGACCTTCGGAACATTCTATTCCGCTGCTGGAGGCTCGGGAACAGGAGCGGCCGTTGCAGTGGATCTTGATGGTTCCGGGATGCGGAGTTTCGTCGCCGGGACCGGAGACAGCGGAGTCAGCGTCACGCTGGCGAATACCAATTATTCCGCCGGAATAACCGGCGTGCTGGTGACGTCCCAGGAGACTGCGCAGGCCAACTATACCGCGGGCGCCTCGGATCCCTATCTGTCGGGTAAATCCAATGTGGTCACGCTCTATCCGTCGCAATATTCTGTGTCGTTTTCCACTCCACCGCCTACTACGCTCACCGCTGGGCAGGCGCCCGGCGCAGTGGGCGTAACAGTGTATGTCGACGGCCAGGTACTTACTGTAAAGAACGAAACCGTGACGCTGATCGTGACCGGCCCGGACGATTATTTCCCCAGCTATTCCGCAGTTTCGTCGAATGGAATCGCGACATTTTCCACGCTTCCCCCGCTCACCAAGGCGGGGAATTACGTGTATTATGCGGGCTCTTCCAGCGTCACAATTGTCTCCGGCGGCGAGGCAGCCGAAACGGTAGTAGCCGGCGTCACCACCCCAACAGCTCTGGCAATCGTCAACAAGTTCCCCACGCTGGCCAATCCCGGCGTAGCCACCCCATGGACGGTTGCGGCCGTCGACAAGAATGGCAACGCGGTGGCTACTTTTACCGGCACAGTGACCATATCAAGTTCTGATCCGGCTGCCGTTGTTACCCCCGTAAGCCACACTTTCGTGGCCGCCGACGCAGGCGTCTATACCTTTCAGATTGCCCTGAAGACGGCCGGTACGCAGAGTCTCACGGCCGCTTCGACAGGCTTGACAAGCGTAACGCAGACCGGGATCACCGTGGCTTCGGCGACGGTAAAGACCACGCTGGCAGTTTCTCCGGCCAGCCCGGCTGCCACCCGGGCCGTCGAGACGCTGACCGCAACCGTGGTGAACGGCGCAAGCCCGCAGTATCCAGGCACGGTCGCGTTTTACGATGCTTCCCGCTTGCCGGCGCTCATCGGCACCGCTCAACTGAACAGTTCCGGCGTGGCTCAGTTCAAGACGGTGCTGCCAGTTGGTACACATCCTTTGACCGCCACGTTCAATGGAACCGCGACTGCGCCAGCTGGCACATCGGCGTCTCTGTCGTATGTCGTCAGCGGCACCGAAGCTTTTGCAACCAGCGGCCTGCTCACGTCCACCCAATACCCCGGCTATACCACACTCGTCGATGCGGCAGGCTTCTTCGCGCAGCCCAAGCCAACGGGCCAGGTGCAATTTATTGACGGCAACTCCGGAAATGTTCTGGGCACTCAAACGCCGACCGGCCCTTACTACGACTTCGTGGTCAATACTTACGACACGCGCGTCGGCACCTCAGGCTATGCCCTGGCTGCAGGGGACATCAATGGGGACGGCATTCTCGACGTCGTGGCCGTCAATTCAGCTTCGACTGACAACACCGTCACTGTCTACCTGGGCGACGGATACGGCCATTTCACGCAGACGCAGATTTACGCGGTGGGTCATTCTCCTACTGGCATCGCGCTGGCGGATTTCAATAACGACGGCATCCTCGACATGATCGTAACCAACACCGGCGACAATACGGCCGATGTGCTGCTGGGCAAAGGCGATGGGACATTCGGGCTGCCGATCGCAGTCTCAACCGGAGCAAGCCCCACCGCCGTGGTAGTCGCCGACGTGAATCAGGACGGCAACCTGGACGCGCTCATCACGAACTCGGGTTCCAACACCATCTCCATTCTCTATGGAAATGGCGACGGCACCTTCAAATCGCAGAGCACATTGACTGTCGGGAACGCGCCCAACGGGATCGCAATTGCCGATTTCAACGAGGACGGCATTCCCGACCTGGCCGTGACTTCGCTCAAGGACAGTGACTTCACTATTCTGTTCGGCAAGGGAGGTAGTCAGTTTGATGCGCCGCTCCCGATCGCGACAGAGGGAGGAACGTACGCGATCGTGGCCGCCGACTTTGGCAGTGGGCACCAGGACGTCGCGGTAACCATCCCTTCAATGAACCTCACGGATGCCTTCAGCGGCGCCGGCAACGGTACCTTCGAGGAAAACGGTGGAGTATTTGGCGGCAATACGGTTGCGCAGCCCATGTCGCTTGCGGTGGGTGACTTCAATCAGGATGGGATTCTGGATCTGGCGGTAGGGTACGCCGGTGCAACCGGGGCCGGCGTCATTACTGTTCAGGGAAACCCCGGCGGCTTCCTGGATAACGTGACGCAACAGAACGCCTTCGGGCAGTCGGTTCTCGGCCTGGTATCCGGCGACTTTCTCAACGACGGCCTGCCAACTCTGGTGGCGACGAACAAAACGATTCCCTCCTATTACAACGGGCAAGTGCAGGAGCTTGCCATTTCTACGCTTGCCGACGCTCAAACTTACTCGCTGATGCAAACGCCCGTGAACATTCCGGACACAGCGGAACACACTGTGTATGCGAAGTATGTTCCTGGGCCAAACGACGCATATGTAACCTCCTATTCCAACCCCGTGCTGGTAAACGGATCTCTGGCTCAGTCCGTCTTCTTCACTCCCAACCTTCCCACCACCACCGCAGCGGGCCAACTGCCCGGCGGCGCGGTTACGGTAGAGGTTGAAACCGATGGCGAACAGGAAACAACTTACAACGGCCCGGTGCAGGTAACCGTAATCGGGCTTACGGCTTTCTCCGCGCAAACCTACACCGTGAATGCGGTGAACGGAATCGCGGCCTTTACCGGCACCATCGTTGCGCCCACCGAAGCCGGCCTGTATGTCTATGTCTGTTCCATTCCCAATACCACCGTGCAGAACAGCAGCTATGACATCACAGTCACGCCGGGCGCCAGCACGCAGCTTGTTCTCTCCAATCCCTACATCACACCTACAGTGACTGGGGTTCCCGGCGTGGTCGGCGTATCGGTGGAAGATCAATATGGTAACCCCACTCCCGCATTTACCGGGACAGCGACGCTCACCACCTCAGACACCGCGGCCGTTATTTCCCCGTTGACGCACACATTCACAAGCGCCGATAACGGATATGCACCCTTCACAGTCACATTCAAGACCGTGGGTACGCAATCCATTACTGCCACCACCTCAGGACTGACCACCAACACTGCAAAGCAAAGCAACATCGTCGTGCTTTCCCCTTCGGTAAGCACCAGCACCGCGCTCAAGCTCTCATCCAGCGGCAGTGTTCCCGCCGAGACCGCGGAGACACTCACAGCCACAGTGCTGACCGGTTCGTCAAAGCCGGTGACGCAGGGCGTGGTTGACTTCATCGATGCCGCAGCGACTCCGAAATTGATCGCCACCGGCGAGGTCGACAGTTCAGGCACTGCCACCGCTACGCTTATTCTGCCCGTTGGCACGCATACGCTCACGGCATCGCTCGAGGCCAAGAATGCCTTTGCGTCGAGCACGTCTTCTCCCGTCACTCTCACCGTCGAGCCGGCGCAAAACTACATCACACAGACTTCGCTCGCAGCCACCGGAAGCGAGGCCGGGTACACCCTCAATGCCAATTTACTGGCCTATGGCAAGGCGCCGCCGACAGCCACCACGCTGACTTTCAGGGACACCAGCAACAGCAACGCGGATCTCGGATCAGCCAATCTGGGCGCTGCGAAATTTGAACTGCTGCCGCAAGTGACGTACCCTACGGGCGGCGGGCCTACCTCTGTTGCCGTGGCCGATTTCAGCGGGGATGGCATCGAGGACCTGGTAATTACCAACTCCAACGACGAAACGGTATCCGTGGAGAAAGGCAACGGCGATGGCACTTTTGGCGCATCAAAAGTGATCTTCACTTACTCCGCTGGCTACACGCAGCAAGTTCTGACCGGCGACTTCAACGGCGACGGGAAACCTGACTTCGCGCTCCTCGATGGAGACGGCTCGATATTCATCGCGCTTGGCAACGGGGACGGTTCCTTTGCCGCACCCAAACAAGTGCTGGCGCCGCCCGACCCAGGCGCGTTCAACTTCAACGCGGTTCCTTATGCCATGGTCGTGGGCGACTTCAATCGCGATGGCCGCCTCGATATCGCGATCACCGATGCTCTGGACAGCACGGTGCTCGTCCTGCTTGGATACGGGGACGGCACATTCCAAACAGCTGTGGCCTACGCCGGAGAGACAACGCCGGAAGGCATTGCCGTTGCGGATGTGAACGGCGACGGGAAACCCGATCTGATTGTCACCAACTCATTCGGAAATACGGTTTCAGTACTGCTCGGAAACGGCGATGGAACCTTCCAGCAACAGGTCACATACGCGACAGGAAAAACTCCCCTAGCGGTAATCGCCGCCGATCTCAATGGCGATGGAGCGCCTGACCTCGCAGTGGTCAACTCTGCCGATAACACCGTCTCCGTTCTCCTTAATAAGGGCGATGGAACATTTGCCGCTCAAAAGGCCTACCCCGTCGGCACCGCGCCAAACGTGCTCGCCGCGTCCGACTTGAACGCCGACGGCTTCGCGGATCTTGCTGTCGTAAACGAATATGACAGCACTGTGTCCATCCTGAACGGAAAAGGGGATGGGACTTTCGCGGCGCAGAACGTGATGCCCACAGGAGCGTTTCCAATCGGCATCGCTTACGGTGACTTCACCGGCGGAGGACTGAACAGCGTTGCCGTGACCAACTACTCCAGTTCAACTGTGTCGATCCTGCTTGGCGCACAAACGCTGCCGGCGACGCTCAACGATGTGGTTTTGAGCGGAGCCAGCGTTCACAACGTGGATGCGGTGTACACCCCGGGAGCAGCCGATTCGTACGCGCCGTCGACCTCGAATGTCGTCGAGCTGAACGGCTCTGGCCTTGGCCCTTCAGCGACCACGACTTCCGTCGTCGGCAATCCCAACCCCGGCTATCTGGGTTACTCCGTCAACTTCACCGCGACGGTGGCTTCGCCGATCGGTGTGTTGGCTACAGGCACGGTCAGCTTCTACGATGGCGCCACGCTCCTCGGGTCGTCGAGCCTTGCAGCGAACCGCCAGGCCACTTACTCGACGACAGCTCTCACAATTGGTACGCACAACATCACAGCTACTTACTCCGGCGACACCAACTATGCGAAATCGACCTCGACTGCGCTGGTAGAGGTGATTGAGTCCAGCGCGGCCATCTCCACGAGCGTGAATCTTGTTTCCTCCAGCAACCCAGCGGCGGCCGGCTCCGGCGTCAGCTTCACTGCCACGGTGTCGCCGACGCAACTGCTTTCCGCGTTGCCAACCGGCAGCATCACCTTCTTCGATGGCAGCACCACCCTGGCCACTGTCAAGGTTGGCTCCAACAATTCGGCCGTGTTTGCCACCTCGACGCTCGTAGCGGGCAAACATACAATTTCGGCTGCCTACACCGGCGACGCGAACTACGGCGGATCCGTATCTGCTCCTCTCACGGAAGTAATTACCGGTGGAACAGCGGCTAGTACCACTGCGCTGAAAGCATCCTCGGCCAGCGTAACCGTCGGCACAAGCGTGAAGTTCACAGCAACGGTGACATCGAGCGCAAGCGGCACGCCCACGGGATCGGTCACCTTTAACGATAACGGCACCTCAATCGGAACCGGCACGCTGTCTTCCGGCACCGCGACTCTCAGCATCAGTACTCTTGCGGTTGGCTCGCACTCCATTACGGCGGTTTATGGAG
>Ga0210388_10000653_pt1 | contig 27799 bp, 21 predicted proteins | sample IncBWC19OmetaG_FD_155485 | JGI IMG/M metagenome (GOLD analysis project Ga0210388, IMG submission 155485) | Forest soil microbial communities from Barre Woods Harvard Forest LTER site, Petersham, Massachusetts, United States - Inc-BW-C-19-O ...
GTTTCCCCCACCCGCAGCCTCAGCCCAACACTCCAATCATCAATGTTTACTGGCGTTTTAAACCGGACAGTAGTGGAAACGAACCCAATTTTTCCGCAAAAAACCCAATGAAAGTGCATAAGTGTCCAAAAAAACGAACCCAATTTTAGGGGTCTTTTCTTGCCACCAGACCGGATTAAACCGGGGAAAAGTCCTTCCGGACGGGGTTTGAGCCAGACAGGCGTATGAGGCAAAGCGGCAGCTTTGCCCTACCAAACTCCTTGTGGAGGGCCAACAGGCCGCCAAAGACAAGACCGCCTTGTCCCGGCCCGCCGGCTTCGCTATCGTGAATGCACATGGCGAACCGCTTTCTGCGACTCATCAAGATCTTTACCGGCACGGATTCCGGCTGTGAAAGCGAGCTGCTTCAACTTGAAGGCAAGCTGGAACGTTTCGCGCATTTTTGGACGCTGGTCGCGCGGCATTTTGTCCGGAATCGCTGTCTCATCCGCGCGTCGGCGCTCGCCTACACCACGCTGCTGGCGCTCATCCCGCTGCTCGCGGTCGTCATCAGCATCAGCAGCAGCCTGCTGAAAAACGTGGACGAGGATAAATTTTATTCCGCCATCGCGAGCGTCGCCCCGGCGGTCGCATTGCCGGCAAAAAACGCGCCGACCAATTCCATTTCCACCGCGAACGCCGGGACCAACTTCTCCGACCAGGAAAATCCAAATCCCGGCGATTCCGAGATTGCCGCAAACTCCGCCGCCGATACAACGACGGTGACCAATAACATCGCCCAAGTCACGGTTCAAAAACAGATCGCACAACAGTTGCACAACTTCGTTCAAAATACGCAAGGTGCGACGCTCGGCGTGACCGGCACGATTGTTTTTGTGTTCATCGCCATCATGATGTTGAGCCGCATCGAGGAGACCTTTAACGACATCTGGGGCGTCGCGCGCGGTCGTACCTGGCTGACGCGCGTGGTGCTTTACTGGACCGCCATCACGCTGGGTCCGCTGCTGATGCTCACCGCCGTCAGCCTCGCGGGCGGTTCCCAGGTGCATCCCGTGAAGGATTATTTCCAACAGGCGCCACAGGTCGGAAATATAGTCCTGAAGCTGCTGCCGCTGGTCGTGCTGTGGTTCGCGTTCGCGTTGATCTACCAGATCGTGCCGAACACCAAGGTGCAATTCTCCGCCGCGCTCACGGGCGGCGTCATCGCCGGCACCCTGTGGCATGTGAACAATGTCTTCGGTTTCATCTACGTCGCGCGCGTCATCCAGAACAGCGAAATCTATGGCAAGATCGGCCTCATACCCGTGTTCATGCTCGGGCTTTATTTTTCCTGGGCGATTTTGCTTTTCGGCGCGCAGGTGGCCTATGCGTATCAAAACCGCGCCGCGTACCTCCAGGACCGGCTGACGGAAAACGTGAACCAGCGCGGTCGCGAATTCGTGGCCCTGCGGATCATGACCCTGCTCGGCCAGCGCTTTCAGGGCGGTCAAAAACCGGCCAGCGTGATCAATATCGCCGCCGAACTTGGCGTGCCCAGCCGCCTGACCCAGCAGATCCTCCGTACGCTCGGCAACGCGCACCTGGTGACCGAAGTTGGCAGCGGGGAGACCGGCTATGTTCCCGCGCGTCCGCTCGAAAACATCAACGCCCACCATATCCTCGTCGCCCTGCGGTCGGGGTCGGGACACGACCTCCAGCTGGCCGAAGCGCCCGCGCTGGCGGAGATCTACGGCGAATTTGCCCGCATCGAGGAGGCGGAACGCATCGCCGCCGAAAAAATTTCCCTGCTTGCGCTCGCCACGCGCATACCTTCGCGCCCCGTGCTCGCCGCCCCGCCGGAAAACGCGCTGGAAAAAAAGATCACCGATACACTGGTCGTCGATGAAATCTGCAGGACCGCACCGGAAGAAATTTCAGATTCATCCAGGTCTGTTCTGTTTGAAACGACAGTTCCAAAACCACCCAACGAAATCCCGGTGGAACAAAAAACCGCCCGCCGGGAAGTCCTGCAACCCGAGGAACCAGATTTCCCGCTTTGAAATATGAAACTGCTCTTTTCCGAATCCGAGGCTGATTACAGCCGTTATCTTTATCCCTACGCCATCTGGGCGACACCCGAGCCGGGTGAGGCACCGGCGGATCTGTTCAATGCCGGCTTCCTCCCGGGCGCACGCGGCCTGGAGCAATTTGGGCTTTGTCGCAATCTGCGCGTAGACCTGGCGATCTACAAACCCTCATCCGAAAACCGCCGTGTTCTGCGCAAGGGTGAGGGCATCGCCATGAAACTCCTGACGCGCGGCGAATTTGATTTCACGGAGGCGCGCAAGGATCTTTGCCTGCGCTATGCCGAGATGCGCTACGGCCAGAACGTCATGCCGCTGGAACGGCTGGAACTCGTTTTCAATTCGCCGCTCGCCACGCACATCATGGTTTTCACCGATGCCGCGACCGGCGCGGACATCGGGTTTGTCGTATTCTATCTGGAACCGCCGCGGGTCGCGTTCTACCGGTATTCGTTTTTTGTGCTCGACCATCCGAACCGCAGCCTCGGACTTTTTATGATGACGACCGCCTTGAATCTTTTTCAGGAACAAAAGTTCACGCACGTCTATCTCGGCACCTGCTACTCCGAGCGCGCGCTTTATAAAACGCAGTTCGCGGGCGTGGAGTTTTTCAACGGCTTCCGCTGGTCGCAAAATCTCGACGAGCTCAAACACCAGCTCCGGCGCGACCAGAAAAAGCATCTGTTGGAAACCGAGGAATTCCGGGCGCTGTTTTACGAAGGCAGCCTGGAAAAAATTGCCGCCGCCGGCGGGTTCAGCGTGAAGTTGAAATAAATCCGGCGATCGCTCGGAGCCCCTGAACCACCCGGCGCGTTCCAACGTCGAGGCGCTGCGAGCGTTTCTCCCTCTCCCCGAGGGAGAGGGCCGGGGTGAGGGGGAAGTGATCGTCCAAATGTAAGTACAACCCACGCGAAATGAATGTCGCCTTCCCCCTCATCCTGACCTTCTCCCGTGGGGAGAAGGAACAGCAGTTGTATATTTTTCCCTTCGCAATGACCATTCGAGCCGCTGACCGTCTTCAATTCACCAAGCCGCCTGGAACGCCGCCATTATCGGGTTCATGGTAAGGGAAAAGATTGCGAGAAGCCGACAGCGATCAATTTCATCAACCAACTTCAATTGTCGAAATAAACCCCGCCAGCACCCCGGCCAGGTTTTTTAACTGCTCCGGCGTGTGTTCACTGGAGATCACAAAACGGAAATATCCTTTGGCCGTCGCACCGTATTTTAGAAACGGAGGATAGATTCCGGCGGCCAGCAGGATTGGTTTAAGTTGTGATTCCTCCACCGGGGCCAGGTCCGGCAGCCGCACAATCGGACCGGGGGTTTCGGAAATTTTCCATCCCCCTTTTTGCAGCGCGCTCCGCAACCAATGAGTATTTGCCTGCACTCTTTTCCTCCGCGACTTTTCCGCCGTCAAAATTTTCACGGCCGCCACCCCCGCGCCCGCCAATGGCGGCGGCAGCGGCGTGGCGCCGACAAAAGACCGGCTGCGCGCCAGAATTTTTTCGCGCACCGCGCGCGTCGACAGAACGATTCCGCCAAACGCGCCAAACGCCTTGCTCAAGGTGCCGCATTGGATCACCCGCTCGTAACCGGTGTTTTCCAACTCGACCGTGCCGCGCCCGTTCGCGCCGAGCAGGCCGACACCATGCGCATCGTCCAGTAAAATTCTTCCGTCGCGCGGCAATAATTTCAGATAGGCCCGCAGCGGTGCGATGGAACCATCGGCGGAAAACATGCCGTCGGTCAATACAACGGGCCGGAAATTTTTCCCGCCACGTGAAATCTTTTTGCCAAGGTCGGCCGGGTCGCGATGCGAAAACTTTTGCACCGGACAGCCGAGCAGGTTCGCCGCGTCCACCAATGCGCCATGCGCCCGTTCGTCCATGAAGGCGTGCGTAAATTCGCCGGCAAACGCCTGTGCCGCCGCCAGCGGCGCGAGGTAGCCGTCCGACAAAATGAGCGCGGCCTCACAACGGAAAAACTTTTGCAGCCGGTTTTCAAGCTCGTGGTAAATCGCGCGGTCACCAGTCGTAAGCCGCGAGGCCGCCACGTTCAGGCCGGTTTCCGCGAGGCTTTTTTTGGCGGCCGCCGCCAGACGTGCATCGAGCGACAGCCGGAAATAATCGCACCCGGAATAATGGACGAGCTTCCGTCCTTGAAAAAAAACCTCGTTCGTGCCGGCGGACGGCAGCGGCGTGAATAACGTTTTGTCAGCTATATTGGACTTCACCTTGACAGCAGCCTAAGGCGGCGGCCTGATGGCTCAAGCAGAATCGTTCAAGCCGCGCGGCGCTATCCTTGGTAGGGACGGCGCGTTGCGCCGTCCGCGCCCGTACAGCGGGCGCAATCCCGCATGCGGGATGGTACGATCCACGTTTTGTCCATCCCTTCCGGCGGCTTTACCGCCGGGGACATCGCAGCGCGATGTCCCTACCTTTAAAGAGCGTGCCTGGTTACGCCGTCCGCCGTTGTGACGCCAAAACCAGGCCACCCAGCACCAGCGCGAAGCCCCCCAGCAGAAACAAACGGAGCTTCCAGGTGACCAACTCGATCGCCCGCGCCTGCAGGCGGATGCCAAGATCCGCCTCCGTATCCACCACCACCGAACGCTTGAAGGTCAGCAGGCGGCCTTGCTCCGGAACATTCGCCCGGATGACAGCCGGATCCGGCGCAGCGGCGTCCTGCTGCTGGACCAGACGGTCGGCCAGCTTCATCAGTGCCGCGTTCTCATCAGCGCTGTTGTTGTCGATGATCTGTTGCGCGTCGGATTGCGTGTAGTTGGCCGTGCCGTTGTTGCGCACATTGTTCAACGTGCCGCTGACGAAATCGTTGCCGGCGTTCGCGCCGCCCGCAGCCGCCTGCCGGACGTTCAAGCCGACCAGCGCCTGTTGCAATTTCAGGTTGTTCAACTGCACGCGCGCGTCCTCGTTGAAGGCCGCATCGTTACGCGACCAGCCGTAGGCCGACTCGAACGCGCGCCGGGCCTGTTGCGGGTCGCCGTTTTGCAGCGCGGAATTGCCCAGAGCCAGCATCTGCTCGGCCTGCTTGGTCTTGTCCCGCTGAAAACTGGATTCATTTTCCAGATAACCGGCCACATCGAGCGCGGCGGGGTTGGCGACGACCTCCTGCTGCTGCAACTGCAGCGCGCCGCTCCATTTTTTCACCTGCCAGCGGTCGTTGAGGAAGACGCGCCATGTCAGGTTCTCCAGCGGCAGGTCAAATTTTGGCGCGAGCAGGCTCAAGTCCAGCGAGTGTCCGCCGGGTTCACCCGCCTTGCTGCTGAAAAAGATTTCCACCGGCACGGGCTGATCGCCTTGTGATTGTTGTTCGAGCGGTATCAGGATTTCATCGCCCTGGCGCCACGGCCAGACGCCGTTCTGGTTCACAAAGGCGAACCAGAAATTTGCGCCCGGCGGCAGGGTGAGATGCAACAGCCGTTTGTCACCGGGGAGGATGTCCAGTTTGACCTGCGTCAACATCACGCCCGCGTCCGAGATGACGGACGTGAACGTGACTTCGTTGACGCGCGCGGGCAGCAGCTTCGCCGCCTCGTGGCGTTCGAGCTTGAGCGGCAGTTGAAAATCCGGCTCGACCAGGCGGTAGGCGAAGTTTGCCTGGGCGGTGGACAAATCCTTCTGCAAGGCGTGCGGAATCCCCTGCCATTCGGTTGGCTGCAACGACGCGGGCAGATCCTCCACGCGCAACTGCAAACGCCCGACTGACTGGACCGTGGCGAACCCGCGCTGCAAATTCACGTCAGCCGCCAGCACGCCGCGCAGCACTGTCCCGCCGGACTGCTCCGCAACGGGTGTTTGATAATCCACCTGCAACAGATATTGCCCGATGACCCGGCGATGCAATTTGATCTCCCACGCCTGCAGGCCGTTCGTCACCGCACCGTCCACGGCGGAAAAATCCGCGAGCTGGTCGCCGCGAAAGGTCACGCCTTCGGCGTTCGTCGGCACAAAAACGCGAAATGATTTAAGGCCGGTATTTTCGATCTGGTACTGCAGGTTCGCGGTGACCTTCACCTGCGCCTCGTTGACCGTCGCGTGCTGCAGGCTCGTGACCTGTATCCACGCGTCCACCTGTTCGATGTCGAGCGCGAGCTTCCACGGCGTCTCCAAAATACGGAACCCAAGCACCCCTTTTTGCCGCACGCCGGATTTTTGCGGGTCGAGCTGCGTCACGCCGTCCCGCGCGGCGACCTGCAGCCGCATCCCCTGTTCCGGCACGACGAGCAATGTGCCGCGCTGTTTCACTGCCTCGCGAAAAACAATTTTTGGCGCCTCCCACGCGGACGCTGATTTCACGCCCGATGCGGACAGGGTGAGATTGAATTGCTGGTCGCCCTCGGTCTTGCCGGCGAGGTTCAGGGTGATGACGCGGCCGGCATCCGTTTTCAGTTCCGTCCAATGGTTCAATGATTCGCCGCTGATAGATTCCACGTCGAAGCCAGCGGGTAGGACGAAGCTCAATTTGAAAATGCCCGCGCGCGTGATGCTCACGTTCGCCGTGCTCGCCAGCACCGTGCGATCCTCGCCGAGCGAAAGCGTGTCCTGCGTCTCGACGCGCACGTCCGGTTCGACCGCGGAAGCCTTGAGCAGCACGACCGCCTGTGGATCGGAATAACGGAACGCCCGGCGCACGGTAAGCCCGGGGAATTGCGCGGCCAGAGGTGATGCGACAGAGTCGGGGAAGTCCTCCAGATTGATCGGCGAAAATTTTTCTCCACCCGCGTCATCGAGTTGGACTTCGTTGCCGGTCGCCACGCCGAGCAGTCCGATCTGGTTCGCCGCGCCGTCAACGCCCAGCAAACCGGCTTTTTGTTGGTAGGGCAACGTGCCCGTTGCGACCTGCGAATGGATGACGAGCGCGAACGGTTTTGACTGGGCGGGATTCAAGGTGACGCGCAACTTGCGGGTGTCCGGATCAAACCGCCAGGTCGAGACGGCGGATTGCTTCTTTCCGTCCGTCGCATCCGTCACGTCCGTCACCGTTGCGCCTGCCGGCACATCGCAGGTGACCTCGCCCAATTCGCCCTGCGCCGGGCGGATGGAAATCTGATGCATACCTTCGAGCACGCCCGCCGATGGAACGTATAGCTGCGAGAGTTCGGCATAGAACACGGTCTTCTCATTTCGCACATCGCGACTGCGCGGACGCCAGCCCACCCACGCGCTGCCGGGCGTCAGCACGAGCGTGGTGACGGTATTGCTGCCCGCCGTGCCGCGCTGCACCGAAATTGCCTGTGGCGAATACACATCCACATCCAGGTTCGCCAGCGTGAGCGTGGCACGATTCACGAGGCCGCTGGTCACTGGCAATGCGAAGCCGTTCTCAACATCCTGCTTGGTGATCTGCAATTGATACTGCACCTCGATGTCGAATGCGCCGGCCGACTGTGCGACGAGTTGCTGCGCGCTGCGGGAGCCGGCAGGCGATGCGATCAGCTTCACCGTCTTCGGGTAATTCACCTTCGTCAACACCGCCGGCTCGAAAAGCAACGGCAAGGTTTCATCCTTCTCCGCCTGCCAATGGATTTGGGCCGTCGCCGTCGCGAAACCGTCCTCAACGCGGATTTGTTGCGTGACGGTATCGGGCAGGGCCATCGTTGCGTGACCATTCATCACACCACCCAACAACAGCAATCCAAGGAGCAAGACGGCGATGATCGGCGGTGCATCCGTCTGCATGGGTGGTGAATCGCTTCTCGGTTGCACCGGGGCGCACCAGAGTTGTTTTAGCGACGGAATGACGACCTGAATAACCAGGAACACTGCCAGCACTGCTAAAAATGCCGGCACACCGTTTGGCAGGCACAGCGCGGCCCACGCAAGCAACGTCCACCCGAACACACGGGGCAAAAATGTTCCGCCCCGCAGCCAGCCGAAAATCCAAGCCACAACCGCCAGGAACGCCAGCACCAGCGGGCTCCCGAAGGCAAACGTCATCGTGTTCACCGGGATGTTTTCGACCTCCGCCGTCAGCACACTGGCGGATTGCTGGATGGGTGCGAGAAAGGTCACCTCATCCGAGGGAACTACCGCCACTGGAGAAAATGACACCGCCAGATGCAGCAGCGTCATGCCTGCTAAAAATAGCGCACCCAAACCGGCCACGCCGCCGAGCGCGTGCCGCCGGCTAAATTTGAAGACACCTTCGCCCGTCGCCCAGCGCCACATGAAAATCGTGAACCCGATCAGCGCGAGCATCGCGACTGCCGAAAACAACACCTCACCCGCGCGTCCGCCGCGCATCGTCTGGGCGATTTGCGCGAAGCCGGAATTGTCGGTCGATCCACCGACGGGCGTGAGCGTGCCGCTGCGGAATTCCAGCCGCTGGCCCTCGTCGGGTTGCAGCTTCCATTCGGCGAGCATCACCGGCGCGGCGACAACCGGGGCGGCGATGGTCACCCGTGTCGGTACGGACGAAGTTGCGGCCAGCTTCAACACGAGCGTCAATACCGCGTCCGGGTCACCATGCTGCGGCAGCGGGATGAGATTTGATTTTCCGTCGGTCACGGGCACGACGGCCTGGTCATTCACCGTTGCGGTCCAGAGTTGTGTCCCTTCAGGCAGGGTAACGCGGAAATCCGGGTTGCCGCGGCTTTTCACGAAGTAACTTGCCTCGGTGACGGCCTGGCCTTCCTTGGAAATCTTCGTCACCAATGATGCGCGGTCCACGACCTGCGCCAGCGAATCACCCTGCGCGAGCGGGCTCAAGGCGAGTTTCAATTCAAACGGCCGCGCCGCATAGCGATACGCCTTCAATACCGGTTGATCGAAGAAAAGACGGTATTCTGGCGGCACCTCGCCGGGTTCGAGTTCGAGCAGACCGGGGGAGACGTCCGCGGGTTTTACGTCGAATTGATACGCGCTGGTGATGATCGTGTGACCGGACTCGGACTGCGCATCCGCCGGACGCGCGCCGGTGAAGGCGAGCGTCTCGCCCTGTGGCTTGAACGGGCGTTCATACGTCGCGAGCAGCGTGTAGGCACCGGATACGGGTGTATGCAGCTGCACCATATAGCCGTTCGTGGTGCGTTCCCAGTTGCGGATGTCCTTGCCGGTGAACTCGACGTTGTAATATTCGTCCGACAGTTCGATGCGGAAGGCCGACACCGGCGCGCCGCTCACCACGTAATTCATCACGCTGCTGCCGTAGGCGATACCTTCGCCGATGGAAAAGAGATGGAACACATCGGCCTGCACGGTCTGCGGCAGGCGCTCGACCCGCATCGTCGCCGACCAGTCCGGGTCGCTCAGGCGGAACGCCGACTGGATGCCCGCGAGTTGTTTCGGAAAAAATGCCGTGGCAATTTCCGTCAACGCCTGCGAGCGTTCCGGGGTCAGGCGAAAACCGTTGTCCGCCGAAATGCCGACAAATCCTCGCACCGATTTTGCGCGCGCGACCTCGATGCGCGGAAGGATCCAGTTCGTCTCGCCGAGCGACTGGTTGCGTTCGAGACGCAGTTGGATCACCTGCCGGTCGGAGACAGGCTCGCCGTAAACGATGCGGAGTTGGTTTTGTGAGGAAACATTTTGGCGGGAGGTTGCCCCCTCATCCTGGCCTTCTCCCCCGATAGGGGAGAAGGTAACCGTGTTTGTGTTTGCGGAATCACTTACAAAATAGTCGCTCATGCCGGATGCAGTGAGTTTGGCGACTGAATAGCCCTTGGGGATGTTCAGCAGCAATTCGCGCAACGGCGCCTCGCGGATGTCGAGTTCGATCTCCGCATCCACCGAAAGCTCGGTCTCGCCGAGATTGTAGGCGAGCACCTGGGATACGCCGACCTCCGGCAAAATCTGGTCAGCCTGGAGCTTCAAGGCAAAATCCGTGCTCGAAAATCGATAGGCAAAACACTGGCTGCCCGTCGCGTGGAAAATGTTGGCCCCGGGAAATTGATCTGGTGAAATTTGCGACAGGCCGCTCGCCTGCAGGATTTCCAGCCGCACCGCGCCATCGTTCACCACGCGAAAAGCCCCGGCAAAACGCGTCGCGCCTTCGGGCTGAAGCTGCAACGCATCGGCCGATTGCGGAAAAGCCCCCAATGGCGTTTGCAATTGCACAAGCACGGCGAAGGTATCTTTCTGCGGCTGGTTGAATTGGACGACAATCCGCCGCTCATCGGAATTGGTTGCGGGTTGAACTTCCCACGCCAGCACGTCGTCGCCCTGCACGCGCGTGACTTCGCCCGCGCCGTGAATTTTTAAAACCAGCCGGCTCATCTCGCCTTGCATGATCTTGCCGTTGAACAGTGCCGACTGGCGCATCAGCCCCGGGCTCACGCTGACCTGCGACGTCATTTCCGCCGCGTAAAACAATTTCCCCTCCGACTCCGGCCGCGCCTGTTTCCATGCGAAACCCACTGAACCATCCACCGGCAGGTAGCTGACGAAATTTGTGCCGTTGCGCTCCGGTCGCGTGGCGCCGGCGAACTGGAATTCCGTGTCCGCCGCCAGCCCGCGCAATTCCACCGGCTGCAACACGCTTTGCGCCGTACGAAAATTGACCGAGCGCCAGCCATTGCTCTCGGTGATGAGCGCGTTGAAATGGATTTCGATCGGATACGTTCCGCTGCGGTCGAACCGCGCGCTGAAACGGCTCGAGTTGGCCTCCATCTGCCAGCGTTGTTGCGGAAGACTTGTGAGCGCGACCGGGCCGGAGACGAGTTCCAACGAATGCCCGTTGGAAAAATCTTCAACGTGCGCGTTTGCTGTCAGGGTGAACGCCGCCGCCTCGCCGCCGAGATCGCCGGTGAGCTTGAAATCCGTAAGGGTGATGCCGCCGGCTGCCGCACCGGAGGCGGACAGCAACAGCAGTGCGCAAAAAAGCATCGAGGTCATTATCGTTTTCATAATTTGCTCCAATCCTGGCAGCCGTGGCGGCTGTGGTTGTCAGACATCTGTCACCGGTTTGTAAAAAAATTGTCAGACCAAACTTGCGTGTCATTGGTAAAGACACGGAGAAGAGAGGTTTCTTAGAACGATTCGATAAAAATTTCAACATGGCTATCGAGGAAGGTGTGGGCAACGCGATAGCGTCTTGGAGTGCGCCAGCCTTCTGGCGCTTTCACGTCGCAGGCTCGCAGGAGGAAAGCGGCAGAGGACTGCCGCAGTCCAAAACCTCGCGGAGTTTTATGACGAAAGGCCAAAGCCACGCGGCAGTTCGAAACGCAGTTACTTTCCGGAAATGCTCCTGGCCTCGCGCAGCATGGTTTCGAGTTTTTTCGGGCGCTCGTCTGCGCCGTAAACCTGCGGGACGCCGGTCAGAATTTTTTGCAGTTCATCGAGGGTCACTTCTTGCGCGAAAGGGCTAGTGGCGAGCCATTCCGAGAAAGCGCCCGCCGTGGCGGTGAGCCGCATCGCGGGGCTGGCTTGTTCGAGCGCGGGCGCGGTGCCGTTGTAGTCCACGAGCCAGCTCTTCTCCTGATAATCCTGCGTGCCCGGCACGCGATAGCGGACGCGCACGGTCGCGACCGGCCCGATGCCGTCCGGCTTGGTCTCGACGGTGTAGAGCGCGTTGCCCGCCTCCTGCGCGGCGATCTCACCGGCAGCCACGGTGTTGTCGCGGAACTGTTCCTTGGTCAACTGATGCTTGGCGTAGCCGATCTGCCGCCAGGAAATCACGCGTTGCGGATTGAACTCCACCTGCACCTTCACGTCCTGCGCGGCGATCTGCAACGCGCCGGCCAGCTTCGTGGCAAATTCCGTGGACGCATCCTCCGGTGAATTCAGGAACGCGTAACGTCCGTCGCCGTGACTGGAAAGTTGTTCCAACAAATCATCGTTGTAATCCTCGTAACCGACGCCGAAACAATCGAGCGCGATGCCCTGCTTGCGCTGGGTTTCCACGTTCTGTTGCAACACCTTCGGGTCAACATCGCCCAGATTGGCCGCGCCATCGGTAAGCAGCACGACGCGGTTCATGCCATTTGCGAGGTAATGACGCCGCGCGGCTTCATACGCGAGGCGCATCGCTTCTTCGAGGTTCGTGCCGCCCTCGGGCGTGATGCCGCCGACGCGATCGAGGGTTTCACCGGCCTTGTCGCCGCTGATGCCGTCCGCCCACAGCCGCGCGGTGCGCGCGAAGGTGACCACGCTCACGGTGTCCTGCGGTTGCAACTGCGAGGCCAGCACGCGCAAGGCTTCGTGGATGATCGCCACGCGGTCGGCGCGTTCCATGGAACCGGAAATGTCCAGCAGCACGACGAGGTTCAGCGCGCGGCCTGCCGGACGGCCTATCGCCGATGTCTTGACGGAGAAGCGCAGCAGGTCGCGGTTCTGCGCGAACGGATCACGCGCGCGCTCCGTGGCGAAGGCCATGGGCTGTCCCACCGACGCGGCGGGATCGCGATAATCGAAGGCGTTGATGAATTCCTCGCTCCGGATGGACGCCGGGTCCGGCAACTGCCCGCGCTCCAGGCTCGCCGCCGCGAGCTGGAACGATACGTCGCTGACATTGAGCGCGAAGGTGGAGAAATTGTTTTCAGCGCACAAAAATTCCGGCTGCGGAATCGGCATACCCGGCGCGGGTTTGGGCAACGGGCGGTCCATGTCTACAGGAGTCAAAGCCGAGCATGCGGGAGTGGAATTGATAGTACCGCCTTTTCTCTTTTGTATCGCAACAGCGTTCGTTGAGAGTTGATAGTTCAAACCCGAAACATCATCACGATCCGAGGATTTACCAGCGAAGGCATTCACGCCGTTCAAGGCCAAGGTGTTGGTGCCGGCCAGATAATAGCTGCCGGAGGATTTGTTCAAACTTCCGTCCGTCTTGGTCAGGTCATCCCCAGCCACCACGCCGCTTTGAAGTTGAAACTTGGAACTGTTTTCCGCGATGTTCGTTGCCACGATGAAGCTGTAGGAGCTTTTGAACAAATTGCCCGCTACCGGTACGTCGCCCACCACGACGGGAACTTTTTCCGCGCCGGTTTCTGAAAAAGAATCCTCAAAATCCAAAGTTCTTGTCCTGGCTTCCTCTTTCGGCGGTTGAGCCTGCGCGAGATCTGGGAGCTGTCCTGGTGGCATGGCAGCGGGCGCAGCCGGGGCGGCAGTAACTGCCTCAACCCTTTCCTGGCTGAGGCTTCGTGGTTTTTGTGCGGGGGCAAATAATTTCCTCGAACCGCTTAAACCGCTAACAGCAGTCGGGTCGATTTTCTGATGAAGATCATTCACGCCCCATGAATCTATGGCCACATCTTTTGGAAGTTCAGCCTGCGCGAGCGTCGGAGGCTGCTCTACTGGTATGGCGGCAGATGCGGGGGGTCCGGCAAAGGCAAGGTCCGTGCTGGTCGCACTATTTTCCTGCCCAAAAGATTTGCGCGAACGCTCGGCCTCGTAACCTTCGGACGATGACGTGGATCCGGTGTTATTTGGCATCCGCATTTGAAAAGTAGAACCGGCGCTGACGTTTCCACCGCCATAACCGCCGCCGCCACCGCTGGCACCGGCAGGGATGCTGGCCGATGTGACGGGTTCATTTACTGCAAAAGTTGTGCCGCTGAAATCAGAGGCGGGTGGCTCCGGCAATTTCATCTTTTTACCGGCCAGGATTTTTGTGGAGGTCAGGTTGTTCGCCTCTTCGAGAGCTTTGACGGTGGTGCCGTGCTCCTGCGCAATCTTCGACAGCGTGTCGCCGGATTTGATGACATAAATGTCTTCTCCGCCACCGCCGGTTACGCCCAGCGGCATGGAATTCGCGTCCCCGGCGATTTGACTCTTGTCCACAGCGGCGATCTGGCCGCTGGCGGAATTGTCCGCAAACACAAGCGCTTGCGATTCTGGCGGCGGCAAAGCAATCCGCGGGGCTGATAACGGCGGCATTGCGGCCGGAGCGGGTGCGGGTGCGGGCGGAGCGATCGCTTTGTCACCCATGGCAAGCTGGGCCTGGCCACTCGTGCTGGTTTCAGAATAGACCGCGCCATTCATGGATAGTTGACCCTGCGGCCGGTCCTCCGAGGGCAGCCGGATCACAGCCGATCCAAGCTTATATTTTGTCTGTATGGTGTCGGCTTCCGCTATGACTGAATCGGACACTTTGCCGATGACGTAGCTTTCGCCGGCGACCGGCTTTACGCCTCCGTTTTTCAGATAAGGACTCAAATCGGCGGAGGTCGGAACGGCGTCGGGTGACTTGTTGTTCTCCAAGGCCCACTGGTTTTTCGCGGCGTCAATCTGTCGTAAATTGTTTATGACCGCGTTGGCCGGCGAAGTGGCGCGGGACTTGACGAAATTCGGAATAGATATGGCGATCAGCCCGACAATCAACAAAAGCAAGCAGGTGGTAGTTATGAGCGCGGACGTTGATGGAACATTAATCCGCTTCAGCCAGAACAGCGGTTCGTCCTTGGGCGCCGTCTGGAAATGAGCGAGGAGTTTTTCGCGGCGATCGCCGGAGAGTTTCAGCGGTTCGGCTTTTTCTGTCGGCGCATCCGCCGGGGCGTTCACGGCTTCGTGGACGAGAACGATAGTGGCGGCGAGTTCATCGTGTAATTTTTTCAGCGCGGGGTCGTGCGCGATGGTGTAGCGCAACAGTTCGACCTCGTCGGCGGGCAGTTCGCCGAGGAGCAGCGCGGTGAGGCGGGCCTCGATGTGTTCGCGTGATGGCTGGTCAGGGTTCATGGGGTGGCCCTGTGGTTGAAGGTTGGTTCGGGCAGGATGGGGGCGCCGTGGCTTACGTCGCGTTCTCCCTCACCCTGACTCTCTCCCGCTGGGAGAGGGGAAAACGCGCGCTGCGTCCCACTAAATTGCAGACGGTCAGCGGCCCGGTTGATTCTCGTAAAAGTGGAAATGTCCAACTGCTGTTCCTTCTCCCTTAGGGAGAAGGTCAGGATGAGGGGGAAGGCGGCGCTTATTTCGCACTGCCTACGCTCAAAAAAATGGATGATCACTTCCCCCTCACCCCGGCCCTCTCCCTTGGGGAGAGGGGGTAACGCTCCCAGCGTCTTGGCGTGGGCATGCGTCGGATTGTTGAAATTATTTTTCATGGGACAACTCCCGTTTTCGCCAGCTCGGCGGCGATGGTTTTGAGCGCGTGATGCAAAATGAAACCGACGTTGCCGGCGGTCAGGCCGGTACGTTCGGCAATTTGCTTGTAGGAAAGTTCATCGTTGAATTTCAGTTTCACGAGTTCGCGGCTGCGATCATCAAGCGCGCCAAGGCTGATGCGCACGAGGCCGATGCCCTCGAGCCGGAGCATCTGTTCATCGGGCGGCAGGCTCTGGTCGGCGGGTTCGGGGACGGAGGCATGGTCGCTTTCGGAATTCGGAGCGGGTTCGAGAGGGACGATTTTTTTATTATCGCGGCGGTGATTGAGCGCGAGATTGTGCACGATCCGGTAAAGCCACGGGCGCGGCTTCTCGACTTGTCCGAACTGGGCATGCAGTTTCATGAACGCTTCCTGGACGATGTCCTCGGCGAGTTCGCGGGTGCCCGTGTAGCGGAGGGCATAGGCCAAAAGGGGCGACTCCAGAGCCGTGAACAGCTCCTCGATCGTCTCGCCTCCGGGCGATTGCCTGCTGATTTCGTATGGTCGCATCACGGCCCGTCCGGCACATGGTTGGCCAACCCGTCAAATAACATCGTATTCAAGGGTATGACACGCCGGGCGGGGGTTTATTAGAGCATTTTCATAATTATTGCAGACATTTGTTGGAGCGAAAGTGAAGGCGACGGTTTTTTACCTGAATTCGGTGGCCGTGGTTGGCAGGCGGTTTCGGGCGGGACGCCCGAAACAACCCGCGAGACGCGGGTGCTACAAATCAAGACGCGGTGGATTTTATCGAGGGCTTGCACTCATGAGCCGACGTTGGGCGTCAAAGCTTCAATCCGAAGGCGGCGAGTTTGGCACGGGTGGATTTATAGTCGGTGTGATGGATGCCGTGGATGCCGAGGCTCCGTGCGATCTGGACAAACATGGCGCGGTCATCAATGTAGATCACCTTACTGTCCGGCACCTGGGCGATGTCCATGGCCATCCGGAAAATGTCCTCATCCGGTTTTCGAAAATGGACGAAACAGGAGGAAATAAAAAAATCCACAAAGCTGTTCAGCTTGAAGGTCCCGATGCGATGCGCATTCAGCTCACGGCCTTCGTTGCTGACCACGGCAATCTTCAAGCCGTACTTTGATTTGAGCTGGCGGACCATCCCGATCATGTCCGGGAACGGTTTTGATTGGGCGAACATGAATTTGCGGAACTGCGCGCGGGTGAACGACCGTTTCTGGTAGAAGACCACGCGGTCCAGGTATTGGTCCAGGGTGAGTTTGCCTTCCTCATACGTGTCGAAGGTCAGATGATGACGGTCTTCCATTTCATCCAAATCCAAGGCGAACGTCTTCGCCGCCTGTTTGCGGGCCTCATGTGACCAACCGTTGGTGAGCAGGACGCCGCCGATATCCAGAAAGAGCGCGGTGATGGGTGGTTTTTTTTTCATGGGTTTGATGTTAGCCGCATTCGTGCCGAAGTTGTTTTGATTTGCCATATCTAAATTGCCTCAGCCCCACAACTGGCGGTCGAGGGTGCGGAATTGGATGGCTTCGCTGACGTCGTCGCCGGAGATCTTTTCGCCGCCGCGCAGGTCGGCAATGGTGCGGGCGACTTTCAGGATGCGGTCGTAGGCGCGGGCGCTCAGATTGTATTCGGTCATGGCGTGCTTGAGGAGGTCGCGCGTGGGTTCATCGAGTTCACAGAAGGCTTTCAATTCGCGCGCGCCCATCCGGGCGTTGCAGGTGACCTTGGGCTTGGCGGCGAAACGCGCGGTCTGGAGTTTACGCGCGGCGATGACCCGTGCGCGAATTTGCGCGGACGACTCGCCGGGCTGCGCGTTGCTCATCTCGCGGAATTTCACCGGCGGCACCTCGATGTGCAGATCTATGCGGTCGAGCAACGGACCGGAAACGCGGCCGAGGTAATTCTGGATCTCGCGCGGCGAAGATTTTGATTCGTGCGGCATCTTGCCATCGGGCGTGGGGTTCATGGCAGCGACGAGCATGAACTGGCTCGGAAAAGTCATGGTGCCCGCCGCGCGTGAGATGGTGACGATACCTTCCTCGAGCGGCTGGCGCATGGTTTCGAGGACGCTACGTTTGAATTCTGGCAATTCGTCGAGGAACAGCACGCCATGGTGCGCGAGGGAAATTTCGCCGGGCGTGGGGTTGATGTTGCCACCGAGCAAGCCGGCATCGCTCGCGGTGTGATGCGGTGCGCGGAAGGGTCGCCGGGTGACAAGCGCCTGGCCGGATTTGAGCAGGCCGACGATGCTGTGGATCTTGGTGGTCTCCAGCGCCTCGTCCAGGGTCAGGGGCGGCAGGATGGTGGCCAGCCGTTTGGCAAGCATGGATTTGCCGGTGCCGGGCGGGCCGATCAAAATGACGTTGTGCCCGCCGGCGGCGGCGATCTCCAGGGCGCGTTTGACGTTTTCCTGGCCTTTGACCTCGGAAAAATCCACCTCATCATCCGGTGGATGCTCGAAAATCTTTTCGATGTCCACACGAGTCGGCGAAATCTTGATTTCGCCTTCGAGGAACTGCGCGGCCTCGCGGAGATTCTGGACGGGGATGACGTTTAGTCCTTTCACGACGGCGGCTTCGGCGGCATTTTCGGCGGGAACGAGGATGCCGCTCTTGCCTTCGGCCTTGGCTCTCAAAGCGATGGGCAAAATGCCGTTGCAACGGCGCACGGCGCCGGTGAGGGCGAGTTCGCCGATGACGGCGAAGTTTTCGAGCTGGTCGGTCTCGGCCTGTTCGCTGGCAGCGAGCATGCCGAGGGCGATGGGCAGGTCGAAGCTCGGCCCTTCCTTTTTCACATCGGCGGGTGCGAGGTTGATGGTGGTCTTGCCCATCGGGAATTTGTAGCCGGAATTGGAGAGGGCGGTGGAGACGCGATCCTTGGATTCCTTGACCGCGGCATCCGGCAGGCCGACGAGGGCGATGAAGGTATCGCCGTAGCCACAATTGACCTCAACTTCTACGGTATAGGCGTCAACGCCATTGACGGCGGCGGAAAAAACCCGTGCGAGCATCGGAACTTTATGCAAGAAGATGGGGCGAAGCGCAACAATTCAATGGTTGCAGGTTGCTGGTTTCCGTCGCGCTGGGATCGATGCGGGTTCTCGCCAGTCCTGATTGGGAATCAGGAACCGAGAGCATTGACGAGCCGGTCTAATCGCGCGAAGGAGATTTGAAGCCGATCCGCGGCCAAGCTGGTTTGGCTCAGACGATCCCGGATAACCGCCACTTGCACCAGACGATGGCGCAACAAACCGCCGATGAAATCCACATCCTTTTCCCGTCCGGCCACCAATTTTGACACAGCCAGGTCATGAATCTCCAGACAGAGACCGGTGCCGCCGCCGGTGTTTTCGTTGCGGACCGGCACGAGGCGAGCCTGCCAACCGGCCGGCAAAACGGCCGTGTCCGCGCTCACGCCGTGCGCGTAATAGCCAAAGGTCTGGTGGAACGGCGAGCCTTCGCCAATCGAACCGTCAATCAGGTCGGTATCAGCGGGATCACGCAGGGAGAAAACGTCCGCCTCAATGGAGACAAGCAATTCATCGGGCGCCTGGGGAAATTGACCAAGCACGGCCTGACTGCCGACGATGACGAATTCAGACGCTCCGGTGATGCCGGCGACAGCCCGGATAATGTGTTCAAGCTGTTGCCGGTGCATGGCGGAAGCGGGCTTTGACTTCCCAGACTTCAGCGGGCGCAAGGACGCCGGCGAAAGGCGAATTTTGACGCAACCGCTGGGCATCGTCCGATGCCGAACAAAGGAGGCCGCAGATATCCTCCACGGGACGGGAGAGAATCTGTTGCCACTCGGCATAGCAACGCAGCAACGACGGAACGGAAGCGTTTTGCCGGGACCAACGCGCCAGATTGGCGCGGGCAAAATCAACCACTTCCGGCTGCCAGCGCAGCTTTTCAGCGATGCGACGGGCCAGTTCCAGACTCACTTGATCGGTTTCAAGGTGGTTCATGCGGATTGATTTTCAGGCCGGCAAACTTTTGCTTTAAAACCAAAGATGCCCGTTTTTTCAGGTTTAGGCAAGTCCGGCAGGCCGACGAGGGCGATGAAGGTGTCACCGTAGCCGTAGTTGACCTCGACTTCAACGGTGTAGGTGTCAACGCCATTGACGGCGGCGGAAAAGACCCGTGCGAGCATCGGAAATTTATGCGCGAAGAAGGGGGAAAGGGCAAATGTTTTGAGAGCGGAGAATTTTTGAAAATTGTGAAGTCATCGGGGGTGCCACGCTATCTCCCTCACCCTGACCCTCTCCCGCTGGGAGAGGGAACAGCGGTTGGACGATTTCATAAAACCTGAAAGTCGCCGTGCTGAAGGCCACCGTCCTTACGGACGAATCCCGGAGTGTGGCCGTCCCGGCCACTGCAACGTTCAATTCTGGCATGCATTCAAATATTTGAGAGTCTGCGGTCGTTATCACATTGCAGCGCCCGAGGACGGGCGCACTCCGGCGTGATCCTTCCGGACGGGATCCGAGCCGGACGGGCGCCATGCGGCTGCTCAGTTCGTACGTCCGGCGGCCCATAAAATGGAGTTCCGCAGCATCGTCTTAAAATTGTCGTTGCCGAACAGACTGGGATGATGGCCGATCTGGAAATAGATGTTTCGCGCCTTCATCTTGTCATTGGTCCAGATGACGGGATGATCACCCATCTTGATATCCGAGGGCGGCATATAGCTGGATTCATCCACATGGGCGAGGACATGGACGTTGGGACGCGGATCGCGGTCGTACGTGTACCATTCCTCCTCATCGATCACGAATTTCGCCGGCACGCCCCGGAAACAAGGATGCGACGCGTCTTCCACGATCACTGTGCCCGACACGCGTTTGGCGATGTAGCTCTTGAACCGGATGCCGCCCATGAAATCCGAGAACCATGGCCACATGGGATACCCGTCGAACTCGCCCAGAAGCGTGGCGTGGTGCAGGCCGACCCAGCCGCCGCGGCCCTGTTCGATGTAATCCACAAAGGCGGCCTTGGCCTCGTCGCTCCAGCGGTAGGGAGGATAGTTGAGCTGGATGATCACCTGATATTGGGCAAGAAAAGATTTGGTGAACTTGTCCGGATTTTCCACGGTGTCGAAGGTGAAACTATCCTGCTGCGCGACGGTCTTGAGCCAGATGAGCGCGGCGGCGACCATGGGTTCGTGCTGGTCGCCGCGTTCAGCCAGAACGAGGGCACGGAAAGGAGTGGCGTTCGGCCGGACAGCGGCGCAGCCGGAGGCGAGAAAAGCCAACGCGAGGGCGATGAGCAAAGAGGTGATCTTGGTTTTCATGGGAAGAATCTAAGTTGGTTTTTAGAAATCATCAGGAATAAACCGACTTGGGATTTGGTGAAATTGAGGCTCCCTCATAGGAAGAAACGTTCGCGGCGCCTCGTCACAAACCAGCGATTGGAGAGAAGCAGGCAGCCTGGCAAATCTGGATGCGTTCAAGGTGATGTCCTCTCCTTGGGGAGAGGAAACAGGTGAGGGAGAGCAACCAACTAACTTTTGTTTGCGATCGGGAAAGAGTTCAGTTTTAGAGTAAAATAGTGCGTTGCTCGTCCTCACCCCGGCCCTCTCCTCCAGGAGAGGGGGAAACGCTCGCAGTGTCCTTAGAATATAACATCGCAGGTGATACAGAGTCTCAGAGCGCGATTTTTTGTGCGGGGCAATCATCATTTTTTCGCGGACATGGCGGTGACGGCTTGCAGGAACCAGGCGGAGTGCGGGATCCATTGTTCCGTCCAACGCCATTCGTTGCCATCGTCGTGGAAACGGAAATCGATGCCGGAGCCGTCCGGGTTGCCTTTGTGGCCGGTGATGCCATTGGAAATGCCGCCGCGCCCGGTGCCGTGGCCGAACATGGCCGCCATATAGGGCACGTTGCGCCGGCCAAATTGATACATGAAACAGATGTCGTAAGGATTGCCACCCAAAATCCAGGCGATCTGGTCGGCCGCAAAATCGCCCAATTCGTGCTTGATGCCGAACGGGCCGGCGGCGGGATAAACCAGGCGTCCGCCCACGATGGCGGCGGTGGCGAGCGAGGCGAGCCGGGCATTTTCGCCCTGCCACCACCAGCCGGATTCATTTTCGTGCGGAATAAAAAATCCGTCCCGGACCTGGCCGCGAAATAAAAACGATTGCCGCGCATAGCCGAAGGGATTGCTGACATTGGTGGTGACCCGGAGATAATAATCCAGCGCCTGCCGGATGGTGTTCAGCGCCGCCATGCGGGCCGCCGCATCGCGCTCGGCATCCAGATAGCGCGCGAGCGCGACCACCGGCAAACCCGCGTCCGCCGCGTGCCAGAACGGCCGGTCGGCGTCGTTGGCGATGAAATAACCGGCCGGCGACATCCGCCCTTCCAAGTGTCCCGCGCGCAGACGCGCAGCGTCACGGTAAACCGGCTTGCCCGTGGCGATCCACAATTCGGTGGCGGCCATCAACGCGCAGTAATCATCAATGATGTTCTCCTTGCCATCGTCATCGTATTTGAGATTGTTGACTTGCAGATGGGCGAAGGCGCGTTCGGCGCCCTCCAGATATTGGCGCGAGGTAAAAGCGCCGTCCCGGTGCCACTGCGAAATGCGGGCCAGCGCAGCGATGGCCATGCCGCCGCCTTCGCGATAGGCACACTGATAATCGCTGGTCGTTTTGCTGTCCGCGAGCAGGCCAACCACACGCCACGTGGATGGATCTTTTTTAAAATAACTGAACACCGTCATGTAAAAATAGCCATCGGGTGAAAGCGACCGCAGGAGATAATTGGCGCCGTAAAGCGCTTCCGCCGCCAACGGTTTGCGGGCATCCAGCCGGTTCAGAAGCGGGGCGGCGTTATCCACCGCATTGACCATGGACCAGACGACCATCGGCGTCTGTTGCGGGGACATGAAGTTCGCGTAGGCGAGATGCGAAAAGTATTTGCTGACGTCGCCCGAGGCATCGCACCAACCGCCCCGCAGATCCACGGTATTGGTGCTGCCAAACAGGACCAGGTGGGCGTCCGCCGACAACTCCTCCGGTGAAGCGGCGCGTTGATGATAAAAAAATCCGGTGATGGCCGGAAAGGCCGCCGTCGCCAGGGCATGGTCACCGATCTCAAAATCAAAAGAATCACAGGCGCCGACTTGCAACCGGAAATGACCGGCCTGATGGACCGTGGAAAAATCCAGGCGATAAAAGTAGCGGCCGGGAAACCAGTCCGGACAGGTCTGCGCTTCACCCGGATGACCTTCAAAAACTTGCCGGCCGGTCAGTGCATCCTTCAGGATAAATTGGCTGTCCGCCGGCAGCGGGGCGGCGGTTTCGACCACCGCAAATTTGGGTGCGTCGCCATCATGTGCCACCTGGTCCACATGAATGATGATGTCGGCCGGCGACGTGCGCGGTTCGTCCGCGGCGACTGTGTTCGTCTGCGCCTGCCCGGTGAAAACCAGGGTGCTGACGGCACCAACCACGGCCGTGAATTTTAAAAAACCGGCTGCCGTTTTACGGAGCATGAGATGCCAACATTGTCCATCATCACCCCGCCGCAGCCAGTCGAAATGGGACATTTGAGCCCCCTATTTAGAGGGGGGTGCGAGCCGCACTGGCAATCATGAGAAGGGAGAAGGTTCAAACGTTAAATTGTTCAATGGTTGAATGGGAAGCAACCGTAAAAGTATTGCGCGAAGAGACGAAGGGCAGCGGGTGAATTTGCGATTTACGATTGCGAATTTTTTAGTCAGAGCTTCTCGCGTCCGCCGTCGTTAAAACTTTCACCTTCGCTAATGCTACGGCGGACAAGATGGCGGACAAGTCGTCTTCTAGTTTTTAATGTCTACCGCAGCGGATGCGGTGATATAGTTTAGAAAATGAACGCGGCGAAAGGATATCCCAAGGCGTCGTTGGCCAGCCCAAGCGGCCGCAACAGGAGGAACAATTATTTCAGACCGAATAGCAGATTGAAGGCGGGACCTTTTGCCCTCAAGGTTCTTTTACTCTTCCTCATTCCATTGTCCGGATTCGCGGCGACGCTGGAGGTCCCTCCTGTCGCTGGCGGGGACGGGGTGCAGCAGGCCCTGGATCAAGTTGGCGCGGGCGGTCAGGTGGTGCTGAGCCAGGGGATTTATATTGTCCATCAGCCGATCATCCTGCGGCAGGATGGACAGAGCTTGCGAGGCGCCGGACCGGGGACGGTTTTGTTCCTGGCCGACAACGCCAATTGCCCGGTGGTCATCTTGGGCCCGTCGAAGGACATAACCAAGGGGCCGACGCAGAGGTTGCATCTGTCCGACGTGCTGGTGGATGGAAACAGGACGCATCAACCGGACGAACTTTGGGAAATTCTTACCAATGGCGTGGTCATCAACAATAACGGCGTTCAAGTTTGCGACGTGAGCAATGCGGTCATCGAGCGTGTGGTGTGTCGAAGTTGCCGTTCCGGCGGCCTGGTGTCCACGGGCCGGACGCGGCGTCTGACGCTGCGGGATTACACGGCCTACGATAATCAATTCGACGGGCTGGCCTGTTACCGGACGGAGGACAGTCATTTCAGCAAGTTGAATTTACATGACAATCTGGCGGCGGGAATCTCGCTCGACCTGGGTTTCGACAAAAACACCATCGATGGCGCGGTTCTGACGGGCAATGACCTGGGTATTTTCATGCGAAGTTCCCGCGACAACGTGTTCGGAGGAGTGACGATTCGCGGGAGCCGGCACGACGGGGTCTTCATGGCGCAGGCGGGCGAGGCGACCGGCTCCGGGTGGCAGCTTTTGCCCGGCACGGAATGCACCGGCAACAAGTTCAACAACCTGCGGGTGGCCGGGTGCGGCGGCAGGGCATTCCGGGTGAATGACTCCGCTTGCACCAACAACCTGATCAACGGGGGGCAGTTTCTGGGTAACGAGCAAGGCGGCCTCTCGCAGCAGCCGACCAATCCAGTGACCACGCGCAATTTGACTGTGAAACCGCTCGGCTCCTTTCCGCCTTAACGGGCATTTCGCAAGCGCATTGAGACTGAACTCCGCTGGCGGAAAGCGGAAACGAGGACGCGGATGATTTGCTTTTTCGCCGGTTATCGCCGGTCGTCGCGTCTGGGCTGGACGTGGCCATGGGCATCTTTTCGGTAATGATCATTGCGGACGGCGTGGTCCCGCCAATCCGGATGTCCCCGTTCCCAGCCGTGGAAGCGTTCCAGGCGGTCCGGTCCGGCGACAAGCCAGACATTGCCGGCGCCCAGGTAGAAATATTGGTCCCCGACCAGGCCGACGTATTCAACGCCGTCCCAGGTGTAAGCCTCGGGAACCATGGCCGGCTCAACGACGACGGGTGCCGCAACCACCACCGGCGGCGCTACGACAACCGCCGGTACATAAAACCCCACCTGACCATTCGGTTGAACGACACAACCTGAAACCAAAGCAAATCCTCCCGCCGCGAGGGTCAGGAGGCATGCACGGCCCGCACGGGAATATTTTAACTTTCGAACTAATTCTTTCATTTTGGGTTCATTCATTATCAAAAGGTTACGTTTTGGCCAGCGCCGCGGATATGGGGTGTTTCCCTAACGGGACGGCTGTGGGCCGAGGCAAGTCCACGAGAGGGAACTCGTTCACGCGTCTCGACACCGGAATGCGAAATGAAATTGCATTACCGGTTCGCTCGGCTACATTGGCGCAAACAAGGAATTAGTCATGATGAAAAAAAACTTTTACGCAGCCGTCGTCTTCGGCTCGTTGATCTTGAACTGCAGCGCGTGGGATTATGAAGGTCATCACGCGGTGAACGAACTGGCGCTGGCGTCGTTGCCCACGAATTTTCCCGCGTTCATTCTCACGCCGGAGAACCGCGAGCATATCGCCTTTCTCGCGGGCGAGGCGGACCGCTGGCGCAGCGAGACGCGGATGCGCGATGGCCAGGGATTGGCGCTCGGTCATGCGAGCGGGCCGGACCATTACATGGACATGGAGGATCTGAAAAATTACGACCTGACGCCGGCGACGTTGCCGCCGTTGCGCTATGATTTTGTGGCGGACATCGCGCGGGCGCGTTTGCAGCATCCGGAACGGTTCCCGGCGATCGATCCGGCGAAGGATTCCGACCATACGCGGGAGTTGAGCGGGTTCCTGCCGTGGGCGATCACGGAAAATTACCAGAAGCTCCAGTCGAGCTTCAGCACGCTGAATGCGCTGGAAAAAAGCGGCGGCACGCCGGCGGAAATCGCCGATGCAAAGGCCGATGTCATCTATGTGATGGGGTTCATGGGGCACTTCGTGGGTGACGCAAGCCAGCCGCTGCATACGACGATGCATCATCACGGCTGGGCGACGAATTCGGTGCCCAATCCGAACCACTATACGACATCGCCCGGGTTCCATTCGTGGATCGACGGCGGTTTCTTCAGCAAGACCGGTGGCATTGATGTGAACAAGTTGTCGGCGCAGATCCATCCGGCACAGACGATCGCCGCGGCCGCGGAGCCGGACGGGGTTTTTCATACGTCGGTGGATTTCGTCATGGCCGCGAATGCGTTGGTGGAGCCGTTGTACAAGCTGGAAAAGGAACATAAGCTCGAGGCAGACGGCGACACGACGGAAGGTCTCGCGTTTCTCAATGGCCAGATCGTGAAGAGCGGACAGTTCCTCGGAGACTTGTGGTACACGGCCTGGGCGACCGCGCCGGAGGATACCTACCTGGAACGCGACCTGCAAAAACGCGCTGCGGCCGCGCAAAATAAATGACGAATGCCTCCGCCTCGCGCATCGCGGCGGCGGCCGGATTATTGGCCGTCGTGCTCGGCGCCTTTGGTGCGCACGGGCTGAAGAGTTTGTTCGCGCAAAACGGCATGGCGGCGGTCTGGGAAAAGGCGGTCTTCTACCATTTCATCCACGCGGTGATGTTGTTCGTACTGGCGCAGCTGAAGACTGTTCCGCGTATGGCGTGGTGGGGGTTCTTGACGGGAATCATCCTGTTTTCCGGTTCGCTGTATCTGCTGGCGGTCACGGATGAACATTGGCTGGGCATGGTCACGCCGTTTGGAGGGATCGCTTTCATCGTGGGATGGACTTGTCTGCTGTTGCATCCGCCGCGAATGAATTAAGAAGGAAGAATGCAGAAGTGTCACTTGAACACTTTTGGATTCGCCAAGCTGCCTCCACTATCCAGTCGCCGGTTTTGGTGGAATGGGGGGAGCGCTTACAACTTTTGGAGGGATCGGCCTGGCAGCCGGGACATTGGCCATTTTCAGATTGTGCGCCTCGGCTGCGACCTTGCCGCTCTTGTTGATGGAATCGATCCGCTGACGCATCACGGATTTATTCACGCTGAACAGCATGGCGGTTTCGTCCGTGATCAGATCCTGCCCGTAGGCCTTGCACAAGGACTGCTCGAAACTGTGCCAGCCCATCGTGACACCGGCTTCGATAATCTCGGCAAAACGCCGGGTCTCGCCTTCGCCAAGGAGCATCACTTCGCGGCTGCGCATGCTGCTGCCCATCAATTCGGTGATGAGCATGCGGCCGCCTTCCTTTTTGGGGACGAGCCGCTGGCTGACGACGTAACGCAGGCTGCCCGCAAGCCGTTCGCGTACCTGCTGTTCCTCGTCCTTGCTGAACATGCCGAGGATGCGGTTGATGGTCTGGCCGGCACTGATGGTGTGCAGCGTGGAGTAAACGACGTGGCCGGTTTCGCCCGCCGTCAGGGCGATCTCCATGGTGTCGCGGTCGCGGATTTCGCCGACGAGGATGATCTTCGGCGCCTGCCGCAACGCCGCGCGCAGGCCGTCGGGAAAGTTATAAAAATCGCGCCCCATCTCGCGCTGGCTGAAGGTGCATTGCAACTGCGGATGGACAAATTCCACGGGGTCCTCGAGCGTCACCACGTGGCATTCGTGCTTGAGGTTCACTTCGTTGAGCAAAGCCGCGAGCGTGGTGGTCTTGCCGCTGCCGGTGCCGCCGGTGACGAACACGAGACCGGTCTTTTCCTTGATGATCTCGTTAAAAACGGGCGCGAGCTTCAATTTTTCCATCGTCGGCACCTGGGACGAAAGCCGGCGCAGGACCATGGCGTAGTTGCCGATCTGTCGGTAGATGTTCACGCGAAAACGGCAGACGCCCTCGAGGGAATAACTACAATCGCACGAGCCGGTTTTCGCGAGGTCGGAGATCAGGCGCTCGTTGCCGTTCATGACCGCAAAGACGATCCGCTCGATGCGTTCGCCGGTCAATTGCGGCTCGGGACAATTCGGCGGGGTGACGAGTTTGCCGTAGATTTCCGACTGCGGCGGTTTGCCGGCGACAAAGATGAGATCGGAAATTCCCTCCGCGCTCGTGATGAGCTTGGTGAGGAGTTCGTTCAGTTCGGGGGCGGAAAGCGGGTTCATGTTTAAATTTGTGCTGAATTCTTATCGTGCGGCGCGCCGGCAACAAGCCCAAAAGGGCGGCAGTGAACGGCATCCGCCCCGCAAAACTATTTCTTACGTTGGACAGCGGATGTCCAAGGCTCCGCTTATGCTATCACCATAAATATGACAAAACCGACCGCCGGCCAGCCGGATAAAAAACCAACCTGCCGGCGTAACAGCGTTTGACATTTGACGCCGTTAAACTAATTTCGACACACTAAAAAACAAACCACGGTAATTCAACTTATGGCTGCCAAATCCACCGAAAAAAATACTGAAAAAGCTTCCGCCGCCACCGCCGATAACAAGGCCACCGCCACGCGCG
>Ga0210388_10000654_pt1 | contig 27796 bp, 17 predicted proteins | sample IncBWC19OmetaG_FD_155485 | JGI IMG/M metagenome (GOLD analysis project Ga0210388, IMG submission 155485) | Forest soil microbial communities from Barre Woods Harvard Forest LTER site, Petersham, Massachusetts, United States - Inc-BW-C-19-O ...
ATGACAGAGAACGAAAGAGAAAACCTCTTTCAGGTAAAAAGAAAGAAGTGTGCTCAAAAACAGTTTGACAGGGCCGACATTGTTAGAGATGTCCGGTAATGCGACTTCTCAGGCAAGTGGAACTGATTAGCTAAACACAAGCGCGTTTACCGGGACTGATCGTGGTCTGCTTCGGTCGGTTTTGGGCCCGTGGTTTCCCGTTCCCAAATGCGAGGCAACTGGGGCACCCATTTCAGTGGAAGAACACACTCCCATGGCACCTAGGTCCGGCAAAGTCAGAATCCTCCGCTTCAAAAATCTTCCGCAATTCCGGGAGAACCCTGGTCTTCAAATACCACGTTTGAGGTATTCACCAGGGTTAGCCCCGACAACTCGCTTGAACGCCTTACTGAACGCAGCGTCGGACTCGTAACCGACCGACCGAGCAACGTCTATGAGCTTTTTATCACGCTGTTCGAGTAACCGCATCGCCTTCTGCATTCGCCACCCAGTTACATATTCCAGTGGTGTTTGTCCGAGTAGCTCTTTAAAACGTGCTGCGAATGCGGAGCGAGACATGCCCACCGTTTCGGCCAGGGATTCGACCGTCCAGGGCGTATTCACCCTGTCGTGAATTGCACTGAGGGCAGTGCCCATTTGAGGATCGAAAACAGCACGAAGCCATCCTTTGTTGCGTTCCGGTCCCGACGCGATATGCGTCCGGAGTACCTGGATAAACAGAACCTCGGCCAGCCGAGTCGCGACGACTTCAGATCCTGGCGTCTGTTCTGCCATTTCTGACGCCAGCGCTTGCATTGTGGTGTGAAGTGCAAGCGTATGTGCCTGATCGGCTTTAATCAGAATGAAGCTCGGCAATAACTGAGTGATCGGCTTCAGGCTGGCGCGATCGAAACTGAAGGACCCACAGACGATTGTCGTCGGTGCGCCACCACCTCCGTAATTAGCGACATTGTTGTCTGCTTTAGCGCCGATCTCGCGGAAGGTTGACCTTGGACGTGTTCGCGGGCTATCGCGCATGACGATCGAAGTGTCGCGGGCCAGCAAGAAGAAGTCACCACCGGTGAGGGGAATCGGCTCCGGAATCCCTTCCACACTCAGCCAACAGTTTCCGCGGGAAAGCATGGCGAAGTGCGCCAAATCTGCGGGTGACATCTTGTCGGAAGGCGTGACTTTTTCTTCGGTCTGTTTCTCCTGTATCAAGCCCCACGGGGCTGTCGCTTCGAGCCTGTGCTGACCGAAAGCGGTTACGCGCATCGTTCTGAAGATGTCTGTTATTGGGTCCACTGTAACCTTCCCCTTTTGGACGAATAGACAAAAGATCGGGACTCCCGAGCAGTTCTCGTCCACTGTCAGAGACATCTACTACTCTGTAAGCGATGTTAGCACGTCCGTAAAGAGAAGCATGTCTGAGAGGGCAGATTGGTCCTTTTGGCACAGCCTGGCAGAAATGTTGTCGATAGACTCAGCATGCCATCGCGCCTGGCGCCAAGGAGAAGTCATGAACACAGAGGATGTCGTCACATCTATTGAACGGAGAAATCATGGGAAAGCTTGAGAGTAAGGTTGCAGTCATCACAGGCGGAAACAGCGGGATTGGCTTGGCCACAGCCAAGTGCTTTGTGGAAGAAGGTGCGCATGTAGTGATCGCCGGGAGAAGAGAGAAAGACCTGAAAGAAGCCGCAGCTTTCATCGGGAGAAACGTGACGACGACCGCAGGCGACGTCTCGAACCTAGAAGACCTCGACCGTCTCTATGCCGTTGTGAAACAGAAGCATGGTCACATCGACATTCTCTTTGCGAACGCAGGCGGAGGGACAATCGCGCCGCTTGCTACGTCGACCGAGGCTCAATTCGACCAGACATTCGATGTCAACGTAAAAGGATTATTTTTTACCGTGCAAAAAGCTCTTCCCCTCTTCAAAGATGGTGGCTCGATCATCTTAACTTCTTCGAACGCAAACGAATTGGGAGTGCCAGGCTTGACCGCCTACGCCGCTAGCAAGGCGGCCGTGCGCAGCTTCGCTCGCGGCTGGACGATGGAGCTAAAGGATCGCAAGATTCGTGTGAATTCGATGAGTCCTGGCCCAATCGAAACTCCGGCTTTGGAGAAGGTGGGTCTCCCGCGTGAACAGATCGAACAGGCGATAGCTGGATTCACTTCACAGGTTCCGCTCGGCCGCAGAGGCAAGCCCGAGGAAGTCGCGGCAGTCGTCGTGTTCCTTGCTTCCGATGAAAGTTCTTACATCACCGGCGTGGATCTCGCCGTCGATGGCGGCATGGCGCAGGTCTAACACGTGTGAATTCATATCAACAACTAGAACGGACACTACAAAAGGATAAAAAATTATGAGCAACAACAACGGACAAAAATTGGCGGGGAAAATTGCGGTTGTCACAGGCGGAAGCAGCGGGATTGGCTTGGCCACAGCCAAGCGCTTCGTGGAAGAAGGTGCGCACGTCGTGATCAATGGGCGACGAGAGAAAGAGCTGAAGGAGGCCGCAGCCTTCATCAAGAGAAACGTTACGACGGTCGCGGGCGACGTGTCGCGCTTGGAAGATCTGGACCGGCTCTATGCAGTCGTGAAAGAAAAACATGGTCACATCGACATTCTCTTTGCGAACGCGGGCGCGGGTACGGTCGCACCGCTCGCGGTGGCTACCGAGGGTCATTTCGACCAGACCTTCGACGTGAACGTAAAGGGAATGTTCTTTACGGTGCAGAAGGCCCTTCCCCTCTTCAAAGACGGCGGCTCGATTATCCTGAACTCTTCGGTCTCAAACGTGTTGGGGCTCCCAGGCTTTACCGCTTACGCCGCGAGTAAGGCGGCTGTGCGCAACTTCGCGCGCGGCTGGACTATGGAGCTGAAAGACCGCAAGATCCGGGTGAATTGTATGAGCCCCGGAGCAATCGATACCCCAGCCTTAGCGACGACGACGGGCCTCACGGCTGAACAGGCCGAGCAAGCAGTCGCCCAGTTCACCTCGCAGATTCCACTCGGTCGCAGAGGCATGCCCGACGAAATCGCGGCAGCAGTCGTGTTCCTTGCTTCCGATGAAAGTTCTTACATCACCGGGGTGGATCTCGCAGTCGATGGAGGCATGGCGCAGGTCTGACCCCGGCGCGGTCGCTTCTCGAACTTTAGTTCTAATACGAGATCGGAGAAACATATGAGCTACGCGATTGTAGGATTCGGCAAGATAGGCCAGGCCCTCGCCCACGCGTTCGCCCGTAAAAACATCAACGTGATAGTCGCAAGTCGCCGGCCGCCCGAAGCGTTGGCGCCGCAGGCTCGGGCGATTGGATCCACGGTCGTCGCCAAGTCGCTGCGGGATGCACTTGAGGCCGAGACGATCATCCTGGCGGTCCCGTTCGGGGAGCATCCCGAGGTTGCGAAGGCCCTGCCGAACTGGAAAGGCAAGATGGTCATCGACGCGATGAACTCGTTTCCAATCCCACCTGAGGAACTGGACGGTCTCCCGTCCTCCGCATTCGTTGCGAAGTCGTTCACCGGCGCCAAGTTGGTGAAGGGTTTTAATCACCTAGGTGCGGCCAAGCTGGCTACCGACCCGATCGTAGAAGGCGGACATCGAGTTGTCTTTCTTTCGAGCGACGACGAGGACGCGTTCGCTCCCGTGGCGGATTTGGCCAAAAAACTCGGGTTCGCGCCCGTCAAGCTGGGAAAGCTCAACGAGGGTGGCGCGCTGGTGCACGCACGCGGCAAAACTTGGGGTCAGCTCATCTTCCAGGATTTGTTCAAGAAGGAGCAGTAATCGGTCGTTTACCGTGTGATTTGGCCAGAGAAGAAAGGTTCCGAAACGTCCAATTAGATCGGACACACTTGATGCAAGGGAAAGCGAGAGATTTCGATGAGCACACAAGAGAATGTCCAGATTGTGAAGGATTTTTTTGCGGCACTTGGCCGCCGCGATAAGCAGGGTTTGCTGGCGTTGTCTGCCGAAGATATTGAGTGGATCATTCCGGGCGAGGACTGGCCGCTTGCCGGTACGCACCGCGGGCACGCGGGATTGGAGAATTTACTTCAGCAGGCTAACGAAACGATAGAAACTTCGTTCCCAAAGCCCCCCGAGTTCATAGCGCAGGGAGACCGGGTTCTGGTCGTTGGCTTCGCTAAGGGGAGAGTCAAAGCCACGAATAAGACGTTTGAGGACCACTGGGTCTTCGACATTACCGTTCGAAATGGCAATCTGACGAACATCCGGGAGTATATCGACACGCAAGCACTGGCGCGGGCCTCCAAGATGCCCGCGAACCCCAGGCCCTAAGCCATCGAGCCCGATACCACACGAATCCTCAATGTCCGGTAACCGACTACACAGGAGTTGGTAGCGGGAGAAGACCCCGAAGCATGCCGAACCCGGGCGCTGCCCCCTGTCAATTTGTCTAGTTGCGTCACCCCACCCGTAAAAATACCCTACCCAACACTCTGAACACGTAGCGGAGCTAGTTGCCAGGTGCGAGCACTAGGGAGAATCTTGATGAAGTCTCCTATACTCGTGGTGTTTCTTCTTCTGTCCGCTGTAGCGGCCATCGCGCAGACAGAAAGTGCCCGGATTTCCGGCAGGGTGACCGATTTGACCGGCGCCGTGATCGTCGGCGCGCAATGCAAAATCACCAACATTCAGACCGACGTCTCCGTCGCCACCACTACCAACGAGGATGGGATTTACGTTCTACCCGACCTGCATCCGGCAACTTACCGGTTGACCATTCAGAAGGAAGGCTTTCGGACCGTCATCCGGCCCAATCTGCAGCTGTATGTCCAGGATGCGGTCAACGAGAATTTCACGCTGGCCGTCGGATCCGCGTCAGAAAGCATCACCGTCGAGGGCGATACTTTCGGATTACAAACCGACTCGGCGGCTGTGAGTACCGTTGTGAATCAGCAGTTTGTGCAGAACATGCCCCTCAACGGCCGCACCTTTCAGTCGCTGCTGGGACTTACGCCGGGCTATGTGGTGACGGTACCCGCTGCCGTCCAAGCGGGGGCCGGGCTGGGACAGCTAAGCTTCAACGGTCAGCGAGCCAACGCCAATTACTTCATGGTGGACGGCATGAGCTGGAATTTTAGCATCTACGGCTTCGGGCAGAGCGCCGGCGGGACGATCCCCGCTTTCACTATCGAAGGAACCACCAACGGTTTGGTGCCGGTCGATGCCATGCAGGAGTTCCGTGTCCTGACTTCCACTTTTGCACCAGAGTATGGCCGCACCCCTGGAGCGCAGATTTCCATCGTCACGCGCTCCGGCACCAACCAACCCCACGGCACGCTCTTCGACTATTTACGCAACGATGCCTTCGACGCCCGGAATTATTTCGACGCTCCCCCGCTTCCCAAGCCTCCTCTCCGCCAGAATGATTTCGGGGGCACACTCGGCTCAGCGATTCGCAAGGACCGCGCGTTCTTTTTCTTCTCCTACGAAGGACTGCGCTTGTTATTGCCAGAGACGGCCACGGGCAATTTCTATACCGCAGCCGCACGCGCCAACGTCGCCCCAGCGTATCAGCCGTTGCTCGCAGCTTTGCCCATCCCCAGCGGCCCGGTGAACTCGGACGGAATCACGGCACCGTTAACGGTCGCCTACTCGGACCCCACCAGTTTCGATAGCTACAGCCTGCGCATGGACTACAACGTAAACAGCCGTATGACGCTCTTCGGGCGTTACAGCCGCTCACCCTCGACAGAGTCAACGCATCTTTTCTCCGTTTTGCAGAGCACAACTGCCGACGTCGATAGCCTGACCATAGGTACAACTCTAATCTTGGGTCCCGATAAATTGAACGATTTGCGCGCCAATTGGAGCCGGGCGCAGAGCGGCTCGGCGTCCAGCATGGTGCGCTTTTATGGCGCTGTTCCCCCTCCGGTCTCGCTGATGTACCCGCCCGGCTATAACAGCTCGACATATACATTCCTTTTGTTCCCCGGAGGCCAAGACGGTGAGATCCGAAACGGTAGCGGCAACGGTAGTGGGCCAGAAAACCAGCGGCAGCTCGAATTTGTGGACGTCCTCTCGATGTCCGCGGGGACGCATCAGCTCAAGTTAGGTGCCGACGTTCGCCAACTGACTCCCTCAGTTGGGGGCGCCGCAACAGCGTTAATTTTCTCCAGCTACCTCCAGGAGCAGGCCGGACTTGCGGGTTCTGTGAGCATGTTCGGCCAAGCCCCTATCACGGCCAGAACGTATAACTACTCGCTCTTCGCCCAAGATGTCTGGAAGGCGAGTAGCCGTCTGACCGTGACATACGGTTTGCGATGGGAAATCAATACGCCGCTCGGTTCGATTACTGTGGGAAAACCGCTTTATAACGTAAACGGCATCTTCAATTCGCTACCGTTTGGCCTCGTGCCTGTTTCAACCTTGGGGCAAACGCACTTCAACAATTTCGCTCCTCGAGTGGGCGCGTCGTACCTGGTGACGCCACAGACCATCATGCGCGGCGGGTTTGGCCTTTACTATGACCTCGGTTTCGGAGCCGGAATACCCGGGGGTATCACGGGGTTCCCTTACGAGAGCACCTTATTCGGTCTTGGACCTGTACCGCTTGACCTCAGTAACCCAGTCTTCGCCCCGCCGCCGTTAACTTTAATCCCGAACGCCAGCACCGCGAATCTGTACGCGGTGAACCCAAACCTACGTCTCCCTTTGGTTTACGAGTGGAATTTTGCTATCGAACGCGCCTTGGGGCGGAATCAATCCCTCTCCCTGACCTACGTGGGATCGCATGGCGTCAACCTCCTGCGCGAAGACGTGATCCAAAACAATCCGACGGGCTTCCCAAAGATCTTCGCAACGTATAACGCCGATTGGTCGAATTATAACGCACTGCAAATGCAGTTTCAGCGGCGCATGTCCCTGGGCTTGCAGGTGCTCGCTTCCTATACGTTCGCGAAGTCTCTGGACACGAATTCCAGCGACGACTGCGGGTGTACCACGTCGGACAACCTGAAGAATATAAACGTGGCAAGGGATTATGGGCCGTCCGATTTCGACGTACGCCACTCGTTTGCGGCTGCGATTTCGTATGAGTTGCCGTCGCCTAAAGGCGATGGGGTCGGTCGAGCGCTACTGCGCGGCTGGGCCTCGTATGGAGTCCTGCACATCAGTTCGGCGCCGCCTTTTGAAATCTTCGCGTTTCCCCAATCACCTATATATGGTACTTACCCAACTCGGCCTGACATTGTGCCGGGCGTTCCGTTCTACGTTACGGATCCCACGCAACCGGGCGGCCGACGGCTGAACGCCGCAGCGTTCACGACACCCCCACCCGGTGAGCAAGGAGACCTCGGGCGCAACTATTTCCGGGGTTTTCCGATCAGCCAGACTGATCTCGCGGTGAGCCGGCGATTTGGCCTTTCAGAACATTTCTCCCTGTATTTCCGCGTTGAGTATTTCAACGTTTTCAACCACCCGATGTTCGCGCCTCCTTCTGCAAACTTTAATAACTATTTTGGCCGGAGCAGCTTTGGGTCGATTACCTCGACGCTGAACAACTTCTTGTCCGGAGGTCCCGGGACTCTCAGCCCGCTCTATCAGATCGGCGGTCCCCGCTCCGGCCAACTCACGCTGAAACTGGTGTTCTGACGACGACGCGAGCGAAAAGAGGCGCCGCGGCATTCCTCCCTCGTCCCTGCAGTCCTTCAAACTTGTCCGCTTGCTTCACCTCACCGATACGAATAAGCTACCCAGCAATTTGAGCTCGAAGCGGAATTAGCTACAGGGTGCGAGCACCAGGGAGAGTGCCCGATGAAGTCTCCTGTACTCGCGGGGTTTGTTTTTCTGTCTGCTAAGGCGGCCTGCGCATGGACCGGAAAGCCCCGGATTTCCGGCAGGGTAATGGTCTGCCTCAAGACCATGATCATCGGCGCGGTATTGCTGTTGGTAACGGCGCTAGGGGTGTACGGCCAGAGTGCGTCTTTCGCGACGATTACGGGCCACGCGCAAGATCTGAACGGCGAGTCGGTGCCCGACGCGACGGTAACGGCGACCAACGTCGAAACCGGAATGACAATGCAGACGCAAACGACCTCGGACGGCATCTACCGTTTTGACGACCTACCCCCGGGAATCTATGACCTCTCCATCGAAGCCCACTCGTTTGCCACAACGCAAGCGAAGTTCGTGAAATTGCAGGTTGGAGAAGACCTCGATATCAACTTTAGCTTGAAGCTTGCGGGGCAAATGCAGACCGTGATCGTCACGACGGAGTTACCCCTCGTCGAGAGAACGAAAACGGATGTGTCGACAGTGATCGACGACAAGGACGTGGCGAATCTTCCGACGACGACGTCCTATCAAGCAGTCGGTGGGGTGTCGAACGCTTTCGAAGGCTTGGCGGTATCGGCTCCGGGGGTGCGGTACGACTACTCTAGCGATTCCTCTGACCTTGTGGGTCCGGGCAGCTTCAATGACCGCGGGATCCAGGTGAATGTGGACGGCGGAAATATCTGGGATGAGGCACAGATCCTTGTCGCGCGCGACGCGCTCGGCGCATCGGTGGAAGAGGTAAAAGAATTTGAGGTCCTGACGAACAACTACAACGCGGAGTACGGCCAAGCCGGAAACATCATTCTGAATGTCGTGACGAAATCCGGAACGAATGACTTTCACGGTGACTTACACGCGTACTTCCGCGGGCGCAACTTTGGAGCGTCGAGCTTCTTCTACAACCTAAATGATCCAACGAGCCGCGCGCCTTTCTTCAAGCACGAGTATGGATTCACGGCGGGCGGGCCGTTTGTGAAAAACCGTTTGTTCTGGTTTACGAGCCTTGAGGATACCGCGCAGGGTGCTCCGTTAACTACTTTGCCCTTCGGAAATGGCGTCACCATCAATCAACCTGTCAGCGAACTGCTGTGGTCCGCGAAAGTGGACGCCATCCTCACCGACAAACAGTTGCTGACCGTGCGTTACAACGTGCAGCGCGATACGTCGTCCAACGTGTTGATAAATACGCCGCCGGGGAGCACCGACCCCAGCGGCTTGGTCAACTCGACCATTCACGACTCTGGCTTAAACATCGGCCTGATTTCTACGCTGACACCTCACATCGTCAACGAAGGACGATTTTTTTGGCACCGCTTCCTGCTGTCGACCACGCCCGTGAGTACCCTACCTGCAGAGGCGTTGCCCGACGCATATGTCGGGGCGGACTTCTGTTGCCCTCAGGGCGATTTCCAGAACCGTTTCCAGTACATCGATAATCTGTCTTGGACGCGGGGTAGCCATGCCTTCAAGTTCGGGGTGAACATCAGCCACTTCCCGATCAACGCTTTGTTTCAACAGTATCACTACGGCGAATATTCCAATTTTGCGCCAGGCCCCTGCACCAACTCGCTCTTCCCTCAAGCGGACGGCCAGTGCCCGTCGCAGTTCACAATCGGATTAGGACCAGGTGCGGTGGACACTAGCAGCAATATCTATGGATTCTATGCTCAAGATACCTGGCAATTCCGGCGCAACATTACTGTTAACTATGGTTTGCGTTACGACAAAGAAGTTGGAGCATTCACTGGTGGAACCGTTCCCGCCCCGCATGTGCCGGGAGGCTGTTTGCAATCCAATGGTCTGATTCCAGCCTGCGGGTCGGACAACAACAATTGGCAACCGCGTCTAGGCATTGCATGGAGCCCGGATTTTGAGCACGGGATCATGCACTGGCTCTTCGGAGATCCTGGCAAGTCCGTGATTCGCGCTGCGGGTGCCAGAATTACAGAAATGGTGGATCTCAACGTGGTCGTTAACTCGCTGATTTTCAACGGCGATACCCTTTTCACGCAAAGCATTACGCCAGGATCGATGGGCAATGATGGAGTCACTACGGGTCAGCAGGTCCTCAACGCTTATCCAAACGAGCCCAGCACGGCCCTTTTAGATCTTTTCAAGCCGGTAGGCTTCTACGGCCGCGTGCGTCCTATATCGCCAACGCTGAAAAATCCGCAAATGACCATGGCTTCGTTGGTATACCAGCGCCAGCTAGGATCCTCTTTTACGTACAGCATCGGTTACCAAGGCGTGTTCGCCCACGGCTTGCTCGGCGAAACGGATACCAACTTCCCCACGCCGATCGCCGACCCAGCCCATCCAGGTTATTTCTATATGCCGGGAGTTCCCAACCCGGCCTTCGGCCCCATCCGGACGGTCTTCAGCGATCGCTCGTCGGGGTACAACGCACTTGTCATCACCGCAGTGAAGCGGATGGCGCACCACTTCCAGTTCCAGGGCAACTACACGTGGTCTCATACTCTGAATGACGGAGAGGACTTCTTCGGACTTTCGGAACCCGGGAATCCACTCGCCTCACTGCATCTGGATGATGCCTCCGCCCAGAATGATATTCGGAACCTGGTCAACTTCAACTTCGTGGCTGATACAAACAACCTCTTCCACACTCGGGTTGTTAGCACGATCCTGAACAACTGGACATTCGGCGTACTGGGCACTCTGCAATCGGGGCGACCGTATCCAGTTTCGACAGGCGATGCATCCTTCGCTGGACTCAATTTTACGGACCTCGGCAGCGAAACCATGCAGAGACCGAACATCTGCACGGTGGGGTCGACGTTGCCAGGTTGTGCGCATGCGCCTATAGGCGCACTGGTCGCGACGAACATCGGCTCGATTGCGGGCACGAACCTGGAAGTTGGTCCCGCTGGTGTAGCTGCCTGCACTGCGGCAGGGCTTTCCAATTGCGCTGCATTGCAGACCACATTTGCGGCGCCGGCCGGAGCCAGTTCGTCTGGCCCCGTGGACAGCTTCACAGGCACGCCTGTGGACTTTCAATACATCAACGGCAATCTCGTCCGCAATGCGGGCCAAAGCCTGCCTTTATATTGGTTCGACTTATCCCTTACGAGGACGTTCAAAATTCCCAAATGGGAATCCGCGAGCCTGGAGTTGAAGATGGATGTCTTCAACGTGTTCAACCACCCGCTATTCATTTTCAATAATTCCTTCGACGCGCTGAACCTCTTGCCGCTGCCAAGGCTAACTCTAAACGGCGCGGCAAATCCTAACTTCAACTGCACGGCCAGCTGCCTCAACCCGTACACGGGCTTATACCTTGGCGCCAATGGACAGGCTCTGACGCTGGCCAACTTCCAGAGAGCCTCGTTTGACGCGGCGAAAAATTTCAATGGACTAGGCGGCCCCGCTGGAGTTGTCACGCCGCGCATCATCCAACTTGGTATTCGCTTTCGTTGGTAAGAGAAGGCTCGCCATTTTGCCAGGCTAGCTATTGCTTAAAAATCACCGGAGGCCCGCTGACTCGCTTCGCCTGGAGGGCGACAGTTACCTCGACGCGATCGGCGATCTTGATGAATGGAATCCCACTGTTCATCCCGTAGTCCCTACGGTCGAAGGCCATTGTCCCTTTGATATCGCCTGAAGCTTTCCCCTCGGGATCGACCGTTAGCGTCAGCGTATCGGCTTTGGTCACTCCGCGTATCGTAAAGTTACCCTGCACCGCGTATGTGTTTGGACCCGTCCGCACTATCTTCGTTGATTTAAAAGTGATCAACGGATCCTGTTTGACGTCGAAGAAATCTTTACTCTTCAGCTTGTCGTCCTTGAAACCGCTTCCGGTATCCACGGTCGCAGCCTGAATCTTGATGTCCAGAACGCCTGTTGCAACGTCAGGTGACGTAAACGTTAGAGTGGCGTCCCACTTGTCGAAACTGCCCTCTAGAGACACCGACGCCTTCACGAAGAACTTAATCGAGCTTTCTCCCGGAGTAATCGCGAAAACAGGGGCTTGAGCCTGGACTAACGACGGCAGCAGTGCCGATGCTAAGAGGCCAATGACAGACAATCGCATAGACTTCCTTTCCGAACACGATAAGGACAACAGCATTGCTTTACCTGATCTTTCTACTCGCGGTCTCCGGTCGCCATTGTCAAAAGTACGTGCGATCGGTCCGAAAGCGTCATCGGGCGACTCGATCATATTAGTGTGAATCGCACTCGAACGCAGCGCCGGTCTTTAGACCGGCACTTCTTGCAACCACAAAAGGGACCGACAAACGCGACGTCTCGCCGTCGTACGCAGAGTGCGAAATCGACGATTTGCGCGCTATCATCTAGGACACTATGACCATTCAAAAAACCATGATCAGTGAATACGCTTGGGATCCGAGCTATGCGGTGTCCAACCTCGACGACGTGATGACTCCGGCGCTCGTCGTTTATCCGGAAAATATTGCGTCCAACATTGAGCGGACGCTGGCGCTGCTCGGCGGCGATGGCGATCGCTGGCGCGTGCACATCAAGACGGCGAAGCTGGGCTACACGTTGCGGATGCTGGTAGAGCGCGGCGTTCGCAATTTTAAATGCGCGACGACTCTGGAGCTTTTGGTGGCGTGCCAATCCGGCGCGGCAGACGTGCTGGTGGCATATCCAGTGATCGGCGCAAATGCGCGGCGCGTGCGGGAGATCGCGGAGCAGTTTCCCCAGGTGCGCGTCTCCGTTTTGGTCGAGAACCCGGAACAGCTGCAGCAATGGCGCGGCAGCCGGTTGGGAATTTTCATCGATATAAATCCCGGCATGAACCGGACCGGCATCGACGAGGGACATGGTGCCGAGGTTTTCGATCTCGCGAAGGCGATTGGTGCCAGCGGTCTCGAGTTTCGCGGCGTGCATTATTACGATGGGCAGCATCGAGAGCCGGACATGCGGGAGCGCGCGGTTGCGGCGCATCATGGCTACACTCGCTTGATCAAAATCGTGAGCGAGATCGAGCGCATTGGAATTCGCGTGCCGGAAGTGATCACCGCGGGAACGCCGACGCTGCCCAGTTCACTTTCCTTCGAGGGCTTTCGCAATGCAGGGTTCGTTCACCGGGTATCACCAGGAACTGTTGTTTATTGCGATGCGTCGAGCCTGGCGCAGCTTCCGGCAGATTATGGGTATCGGCCAGCGGTGCTGGTTTTGACGCGCGTGGTGAGCCATCCTCGCGTAGGGATTGTCACCTGCGATGGCGGACACAAGTCCGTCTCGGCGGACTCGGGCGTGCCTACCTGCGTTGTCATGGGACATTCCGAGCTAACGCCGCTTTCTCCCAGCGAGGAGCATTTGCCTCTCCAGGTCCGAGAAGGAGCGGCTGGTCCTGCTGTTGGCGAAGCGCTCTATCTCTTGCCCCGGCATGTTTGTACCACGGTCAACAACTTCAGTGATGCTCTGGTGGTGCGAAAGGGCGACATCGAGTCCGTTGAGAAGGTGACGGCGCGCGGTCGCGAGATGCCGCTGCTTCGAGCAAAGGAAAAGGTTATTTCGGCTGTCGACCACAGCGCGTGATGTCCAAGATAGCTTACCCTTATTCTGAAGGATTTAAATATCGAATGAGTTCATTAGAATCAACGCTTGTGGCAGGGTCAGTGTACTAGACGCACAAAGCAGGCAGTCTATGGTTCGATGATAGGGCAGCCAGGTTTCTTGTCTACCTCGTCGGTGTAATTGTTTGCAGTACTTACATACATGTGCTTGAACGACGACGGGTCCCGTACGACATCTTGGACAAGAGGGCCAGTGCTATAAGAGAACTTGGTCCAGTGCGGAGTGCCGAACTGGTCTTTATAAACAATACAGCCAACTACGAATACCTCCTGTCCCAAAATATCCGACGAATTACCTCCCTCGCTTGCGCCGGAATTTAGAGATTCGCCAGGAAACATGACCTTTCCCCATTGAGTCTTGAAAAAGAGATCGCCTATGTTAGAGGCAACCGGCACTGTTGGTTTCAATCCAACAAACAAGAAAATCATATCGCAGCTGCGCGTAATAGCATCCTGTACATGTCCGTGGGTGGCGAGTTGGCTCATAAAAAAGACATTCTGGGCCGGCCCTTCTCCAAAGTTCTTGATGCTGAGTTCAGTATTAGCTGAATAAGTTTTGCCTGCCAACGAACTAACTTGTACTTTTGGCGTTTCGGACAGCCCAATCCATGCACGTTTGGCGTTTGTGGTAGCTTCTCGTTGTATGCAAGTCTGCTGCTGCATCTCAGTCCACATTCGATGAGTTATTCCCGCATAGATAGCAGCCGCGATGAATGCTCCAACGGTCGCCAGAAACATTCCAACATCTAACGCTATTTTCCACCGTGGAATCCTGTGGTGGCAGCATTGGCAGGGGTTCCCTGGATTGGGTGGGGACGGTAGAGTCTGCGTCGGGACTGACGGCAAAACATTGCCGCGATTGGTCTCACTATCGGAATCTGTATTTGAGGAGACGCTGCCTACGGATTGCTGTGTTGGACTCTTAAGCTTTGACAGAAACAACCCAAACAAAACCCCCGAAAAAACGGCCCCAAGAGTTTTCAGAAGGCCCGAAGAATTGTCAGGATTTTGAGAAGGCGTAGAAGGCATTATTTCGTGCCCCTAAGATACACAAGAAGGTAAGGATTAGGCCACTTTACGATCGTCCCGCACCGCCTCTTCGTGATGTAGGAACTGATGCCATTCTTGGCATTCACAATCAGTCAAACGGCAATCATCGAAAGCCGTAAAGATAAAAAAAGGCGGCAACTTATTGCCGGGCTGAGAATCTACAGAAATACCCACAACAGTCATACTACATTGAAGCCCATTTTCGAAGACGCGGAGAAAATATTAAAGACACAGTCTCCTGGGTGGTTTAAGAAGGCTAAAGATTCACGAACGGAGAGCGGCTCGAATCTTTTCTTGACATAACGGGGGATGCAGGACAGAATTTCGCCTCAGTTGGTCAGTGCGTGGTTAGTCCCCCGCCGCGTCCCTCTGAAGTCTGACCTGCTAAGTCTGTTTTAGATACCCCGCAGCGGCGCCTATTCTTTCTGGGCTCTAACTATGCTTCGAGATACTACTGCCTCTAGGAGTTTTACGATGAGATTGTCCGTACGCGCTCTTTGTGCCGTCCTCGGATTGGTCTGTGCTGCAACTTTTCTGACGGCGCCTCCGGCGGCTGCGCAGGTAGCTGGGCAGAACGTCAACATGGTTTCGGGAACGAAGTGGCCCACGGGCGATCCGTTTTTGCAGCGGCAGAACGAGCCGTCGATGGCGGTCTCGACGCGCAATCCGATGCATATTCTGGCTGGCGCGAACGACTATCGGTCTGTGGACCTGGAGCAAGTGCTGAGCGGCGGCGCCGAAACAGGCGACGCTTGGCTGGGACTGTTCAAGTCATTCGATGGCGGGTTTACGTGGCAGAGCAACCTGCTGCCGGGTTGTCCCTATGCCGTCTCGCAATGCACGGATAGCGGAGCTCTGAGCGGACGGTTTCAGGCGGCAGCTGATCCAGTCGTGCGTGCGGGTACGAACGGAATGTTTTTCTATGCGGGGCTGGCATTTGACCGGGCCACAAGCGCGACTTCGGCAAGCACGGTGAGTTCGATCTTTGTGGCGCGCTACAATGATTTGAACAACAACGAACAGATCGATCCCATCACATATATTGACACGCACATCGTGGCATCTGGTAACAGCACGCAATTTCTGGATAAGCCGTCAATGGCGGTGGACATTCCGCGCGCCGGCGCAGCGACGTGTTCCTTCACGGCGAATGAGCCTGGTTTGGGAGCGAACGGCGGGCCACTTTCCGTGCACCAATCTTTTTCAGCGGGAAATATTTATTTGGCGTACACAGATTTTCTGGCGGCGACGAAAGCCAATTCCACGCCAACGCATCTGATGATCACGCATTCAACGGATTGCGGCGTGACTTGGAGCACGCCGATTCAGATCAACTCAGGGACGACGACGAGCCAGGGGAGCGCGATTGCCGTTAACCCTCTGACCGGCGCGGTTTACGTTGCGTGGCGGCAGTTTGCTTCCACTGGATTTTCCGATGCGATTATGGTGGCGCAGTCGACGAACGCTGGAAAATCGTTCAGCGCTCCGGTGCAGATTTCGAAATTTACGCCGTTCGATCAGGGAACTACAGGTACATCCTTCCGGACAAATGCATATCCTGCGCTGACGACGGACATGTTTGGATTTGTGTATGTTGCGTTTTCGGCGCGCGGGCTGAGCTCGAGTGGCGATGCGCGCGTCGTTGCGGCAGGCTCGATTGATGGCACGCATTGGACACCGGCGATCATGGTGGACAACCCGTCGCAGAATGCGCAGACCAATCCTTCGGGACGCGGGCATCAGATCATGCCGGCGATGACTTTTGCGAATGGCCGGCTTACGTTGCTTTATTACGACCTGCGGCTGGACCACTATGCGGACTTCTACACGCCGAACCCGGCGAGCCTCGGGAACTACACAGCAATGCTCGAAGCGCAGGGCGAACTGGCTCCGCCGAGCCCGATGCCCAGCGAGGTTTTCACCACTTATATTGACGATGCGGGGCTGACACTGCGCCGCCACACGCTGGATCTGCGCGTACTCGAACTCGGAATCTTTCCGACTGTGACTTTGGGACCATCGGTGCTCGTCTCGCAGTACGAGTTCGGCTGCTGCGTCAACCCAGAGACCGAGGACATCGAGCAGTTCAAGTTTAACGTGCCGAATCTTCCGCTCTTTGATTCGGGGCAAGAAGCTTTTCTTGGGGACTACATAGACATCGTGCCATCGCCGGCCTTCCTGCCGAGTGGGAGTTCGTGGGCGTACAACTTCATGCCCAGCGTCAATCCGCTTTTCCATGCGACGTGGACGGACAATCGCGACGTGGTGCCTCCACCACCCGGTGGAAGTTGGGAAAATTACACGGCGCCAGTCGTTGCGGGCGCGATCAGCGTAGAGAACGGCAATCCTCTTCCGGCTTGCGTGCCTGGCCAGGAAGGTATGCGCAATCAAAATATTTATACTTCACAGATTACGGGCGGCCTCGTTGTTGGAGCGCCAGGAAACGCCAAGCCACTTGGCAATACTACTTTTAACGGGAAGACCGTGCCGTTCCAGCGCGCGTTTCCGGTGGAAGCGCAGAACTCGACGTCTGGGCCGCTCAATGTGCGTTTCACAATTGCGAGCCAGCCTACGGGAGGCACCGCGTCCTTTTTGCAATTCTCGAAGCTGACCACGCTGGACGTCACCATTCCGCCGTACTCGTCAGTGTCGCGGAGCGTGTTCGCCACATCCACGAACGCTGAGGCCACCATTACGGTGAACGTAGCTCAGATCACAGCGATCGGCGGATCCGTGGTGAGCAACGGCCTCACGTCGACGGCCGTCCTCAATCCTGACATTACGAATCCCAACATCACGAATCCGAATATCACCAACCCGAACATCACGAACCCCAACATTACGAACGCCGAAGTTACGAATCCGAACATTACAAACCCCAACATCACCAATCCCAACATCACGAATCCGAACATCACGAATCCCAATATTACGAACACTTCGTTTTTGAATCCGAACATCACGAATCCGAACATTACCAATTTGAACGTGACGAATGTCAGCGCCACGAATCCGAACATTACAAACCCTAATATAACAAACCCTAATATTACTAATCCTAACATAACGAATCCGAATATCACGAATCCGAACATTACGAACCCGGACATTACGAATGGTTCGATTCAAGACGTAACGTATCCGATTACGAACAACGGGAATACCACGGCGTCTTACACCGTCAAGACTGCGGTAAATGGGACGGTGCCGAGCGGAATCGTATTGCAGATGCTCATCAATAAGCTGTACCAGACGCCGGTTGCGGTGAACTGCGTGCTTGGCGTGCAGACGCATTGGATCACGGTTGCCAACATCACGAATCCGATGTTATTCACCGCCTCGAATCCGAATATCACCAATCCCGACATCACGAACGCAACGCCGAACGAGGCTTCGGTCACGCTGGCGCCTGGCGAGACGGCGTATATTACGCTGCGTGTGGTGAACCCAAGCCCAGCGACAATTTCATTCAATCCGCTTGCCGTGATCAGTCCCGTTACCGTGCCTCAGGCGGTCAACACAACGACTGTCCTTGCCAATCCTGGAAATCCGAACCTCACTGCGCCTCCAGTTTATTCGCCAGTGAGCATCGTTACGACTTCGCTGCCCGCCACAGACCGACTTGATCCGGGCTATTCGATTCAACTTCAGGCCATTGGTGGAAAGCCGGGAGCATACACTTGGTCCACGGCTCCCGCTGCGCTGCCTCCCGGCATTACGCTGAGTTCGTCGGGGTTGATTTCCGGCCAAGCGACCACGCCGGGAAGTTACACGTTTGCAGTTCAAGTGGCAGACAGCGCCGCGCCGGCGGATACCGCGACGCAGAACTACACCTTGAACGTGAGCGTGACGCCGCTTACCGAACAGTTTGTGCTGACGCCGCCGGACGGAGTTGTGGGCCAGCCCTATACATCAACGCCGCTGGCAGTCAATGGCGGAACGTCTCCTTACACCTGGACGGCTACCGGTCTTCCAGCGGGATTGGCGATCAATCCGACCAGCGGGACAATCAGCGGTACGCCAACGACCGCAAATCCGGGAGGATCAACTGTAACGATTAAAGCGACGGATTCGGCCACGCCAGCCGAGTCTGTCCCCTATTCTCCGACGATTCGCATCGGCTCAGTGATTGTGGTTACGCCCCTGACGCTTCCGGCTGGCGCGATTGGGACGCCCTACTCGGTACAGCTGAATGCGAGTGGGGGAATCGGCGGCTTGGGATTTGGTCCGCCATCTCCTGTGCAGGGTGTGTTGCTATCCAGCAGCGGTTTGCTTACGATCGCGAATCCGCAAGCGTCCAGCATAACGTTCACTGTTAGTGTCCACGATGGATCGCAGCCAGTCTTCCAGACTGTGAACGTGAACTACACCATCCTTTTCACCGGGACGGTTGGTGGCAACGTGACGTTTACGACGCAACCTGCAAATTCCGTGGGCGGACAAGTTATCGGCGGAAGCCCCGTGGTAGTTCATGTTGCCGACAATACGGACGCGCCGATTGCTGGTGCGACGGTGAATCTGTCGTTCCACGGAACGCCACCCTGCGCCTCAGCGACACTCAGCGGCACACTCACGACGCAGACGGACGCCAACGGCAACGCTAACTTTACGAATCTCAGTGTGGACCACGGCCAGAATGGGTACGCGTTGTCGGCAAACGTTCAGGGTTTGACTGCGATTTCCAATCCGTTCAACGTGACTGGTTTCTGCGAAACCGGAAGCATGATCACAGCACGCCGCAATCACATGGTGATTGCGCTGCCCAACGGGAAGATTCTCTTGACTGGTGGAGCGGCGAACGCGGATGGTACCGGCTCTCTGGCTAGCGCCGAGGTGTACGATCCGGTGGCGCACACGTTCAGCAGCACGGTCAACGCGATGAGCACGTCGCGCGTCGATCACACGGTGACGCTGTTGCTCAATGGAGAAGTGCTCGTGACGGGCGGATATTCGGACACGACAAATGCCCAGCCGAGCGCAGATATATATTTCTCGGCGAACAATGTGTTTAACCCGGTGACGGCGCAGATGACGACACCACGTGCGGAGCACGCGGCTACGTTGCTAGCGAACGGCAAGGTTTTGATTACCGGTGGAAATGACAATAGCGGGAACACATTGGCAAGCGCGGAAATTTTCGATCCGACGGCCAATACGTTCACGGCAACCCCGCAGCCTATGAATAGCGTGCGCCAGGCCCATCATGCGGACCTGCTTCCCAATGGGAAGGTGCTGATCAGCGGCGGATTAGATGGAAACAACAACGCGCTGGCCTCTGCGGAAATTTATGATCCGGTGGCAGGCACGTTCACGCCGACCGGCAACATGACGACTGCTCGCGGGAATCATTCGTCCGCGCTGTTGTATACCGGACAAATCCTCGTTGCGGGAGGACTCACCGGGCCTGGAACCGGTCTGGTGCTTACTCCCACAGCGGAGCTTTACAATCCTGCTACGGGGACGTTTACGACGACCGTGAACATGAGCGTCGCACGTGGACATTACGCGGGCATCGTGCTCGGCGACGGCACGGACTTCATCTCGGGTGGAGCGACGCTGCCTGCAGGGATAAACGCGGATATCTATAACCCAGCGACGCAGACGTTTAGCGTAAGCGGGAATTTCACGGCGGTGCAGGCGGGGATGCGCGAGGCAGTAGCGCCGGATGGCACGGTGCTGCTTGCCAGCGGCGTCAACAATGCTGTTCCGGCGGTTACGGTCCCGAATTCGGAGTTGTTTTATCCGGCGCCGTTGCCGGCGGGAATCGTGATAACGACTCCGACGGTGTTACCGGTTGCTACGTTGAACCAGCCGTACACTCAGATGTTTCTCGAGCACGGAGGCGTGGGACAGGTCACGTGGGTGGGAGATACGTTGCCTCCCGGTCTTAGCTTGACCACCAACGGCATCTTGACGGGAACTCCGACGCAAAGCGGATCATTCAACCTTTCCGTTACAGCGACCGATACCAGTGCGTCGCCGCAATCGACCACGGTACAGTTCACGTTGCAAGTAAACTCGCTGGTGATCACGACGACGACACTTCCGAACGGAGTAGTTGGCGCGGCTTACAACAGTCCCATTGTGACGACCGGCGGAACGCTACCTGTGTCCTTCTCCCTGACGACAGCAGCATTTCCCCCAGGTCTCTTTATCACTCAGCCTACACCGGGAACGCAGACAGGCGCTTTAGCGGGGACACCAACGACGCCGGGGACATACAATTTCTCGGAGACAGTGATCGATAGCAGCGTGCCGCCGCAAACGGCCACTGCAACGTACACAGTGCAGGTGAACGGACCGCTGACGATTACGACGATGACGTTGCCGGAAGCCGTGACGGTGAACGGCTTCCCTGGCACCGCGCCTCCTACAACGTACTCCGCGCAGATTCAGACTAGTGGCGGGACGGGAGGAGCGTTAACCTTTTCAGTCACGGCTGGTGCGCTGCCTCCGAGCATCACGCTAAATCCGGCGACCGGGGCGCTTACTTCGAGTTCAGTCACCGATCCGGCAGGACCGTACAACTTCACCATTGAGGCCGTGAGCGCCGGGCCGCCGTCCTCAGCGGCTACGCCACAGGCGTTCACGCTCACGGTGGTTGTACTTATTGGGGGACAGACACCGAACACGTTACCTGCCGGAACCGCGGGTGTCGCGTATTCGCAGAATTTGAATTCCTCCGGCGGGACGCCACCCATTACTTATCACTATTCATCCGGAACTTTGCCGCCCGGCTTGGCTATTACAACACCTGGAGCGAACGGGCTACTGAGTGGCACCCCGACAAGCGGGGGAAGCTTTGCTTTCCAGTTTCAAGCCATAGACAGCTCGACGCCAGCCCAGCAGTACGTCGAGAACGTAACGGTGAACATTGCTCCCCAGCCGCCCACGATCAATGGGTCCGGCCTTAATGCGTCGAACCAGCCGCAAATCTTCTGGGTCGCCAGCCCTTCCAACGGGATCGTGAGCTACAACATATACCGGTCAACGACCTCGGGCACTGGATACGTGAACGTGGGAACGGTGGGCTCAGCGGTAACTACTTTTGCAGACACGAGCATCCTGGAAGTCGGTACCACTTACTTTTATGTTGTCACAGCAGTAGCCACCGGAAGCGTGGAGAGCGTCCATTCAAACGAGGTCTCCATAATGATACCGTTGGAATAGTTCGGAACCGTTGAAGTGATTTTGTAGTTCGCGGAAACTAATGGGCAGCAAGACGGCGCTGGGCGTCCGCGACGAGCGGATCACCGGCGCCTTTTTCTTTTATGGCTAGGAAGGTCTTGTAGGATTCGGCGGCGCCGGGGCTGTTCAGACCTTCGCGAGCGCGGCCTTGATAATAATAAACGGCGGGGAGAACGTGGTAGCTGGGGACATCGTCGAGGAAGACGGAAGTGGCTTCGCCGCGGCGCGTGAGGCAAATATCGAACTCGGAGGAGGCCTCTGTGAAGGCGCCTGCATCCAGGTAAGCGCGTCCCATATCAAAATGACCTAGCCAGGTGTCGGCAAGCTTTTGCGCTTCCTGGAATGAATTTAGAGCGTCGCGAGCGTTTCCTTTTTTGAGTTGTGCTTCGCCGGCGATCAGTTTCGCGTAAGCCTGTGGTTCGGATTCGAGACGCTGCGAAAGTAATGTGACAATTTGGAATGCCTTTGCGTCTTGTCCCGCGGCAACGTAAACCTGCGCCCCGCGATAGAGTACTGCTTGGTCCTTGCTGTTCGAAGAAGCCTTGTCGGCGGAGGAAATGGCTTCCTTCGTTTTTCCAAGCGTCATTTGTATAAGTGCGAGCGTTGCTGTGCGGTCGGCGGCGGACTCCCCATCCTTTGCCGCGAGATCGGCCGCAACGGCTTTCTCCAGGATGCCTGACGCTTCGGCAAGCTTGCCTTCGTATTGTGCCAGGTCAGCGAGCCCCGTTGCCGCGATAGAAGCGCCATACGGGCTCACCGACTGGAGCTTTGCATAGGTATCGGCTGCTTCCGCTGTGTGTCCGAGTCCCAGTTGCGCCAGCGCCGTGGTGCGCAGCGCCTGATCGAATTTCGGGTTCTCTTGCAGAATCGCTGCCGCTTCTTTTATCGCGGTATCAAAATCCCCGGCATAAAGAGCGTACATCGCATAGTTGATCTGTTGCAGAACGCTGTGGGGAGTGATCGAGAGCGCGCGTTTTTGTTCTTCGAGAGCCTTATTCATATCCCTGCTGTAAAAATAAGCCAGCGCCAGATTCGCGTGCCCAGCGGTGTCGGCGGGATATTGGCTCACCAGCGCCGCCAATTCTTCCATGGCCTTGGGCTGATTGCGCATGAACAAGTAGTAGCCGCTGCGCGTGCGATATTTTTCGCGGTCGGTCATGCGGTCAATGTGCGACATCGCCAATCCGTAATATTTTTCGGCGTCCTGGCGTTTTCCAAGATTCGCGTAGATGGCGGCCATGCCCGCGTACGCGCGCCCCAGGTTTGGATCAAGTTCCGCCGCTTGGGCGTAAGCCTTCAGAGCGTCGTCCCATTTGGCGGCTTGTTGAAAATCCTGGCCGACAGCGTAGGCATGCGCAGCTTCGAGCGAGCCTGCACTGAAGGTCTCGGCAGCGGACTGTTGTGCAGATTCCGGCGTCGTGTCACCAAGCCCCTTGCGAATGCTTTCGGCGAGCTTGCCCGCCGCTGCAAGTACGTCCTGTTTGTTCGAGGCGCTTCTTTGTTCCGAGAGAATGGTCTTTCCGGACACAGGATCCAGAGTGGCCACGTAGACCTTGTAGCCGCTTCCGTCCTGCGTGATCGATCCTGTCACTACGGCGTTGACACCTTCGCGCACGGCGACGAGTTGCGCCAAGCCTGCGTCCATGTGTGTCGCCGCAGGCTGGAGGCGCGCGGCGTCCTTCTTTGCCTGGCCGCGGTTGAAAGAGGAGATGAATGGAGCGCCTTCTAGCGCAATGCCAAGCATGGGTTCGAGTGTGCCGTCGAAGACTGAATCCCCGGTCTTGTTGTCGAAATCGGCGATCAGCAGGGTCACCGGCGCGTGAGGAGCACTAGGGCGCGGACTTATTCTCGAACGGAAAAATAAAATGCCCGCAATCACTACGATTCCGAGTCCAGCGGCCACCCATTTTGCGTAAGACGGCAACGCAGCGCCCGAAAGCGTAACGACGCGCGTTCCGGCACCAGGTCCCTGCCACAATTCGATCTGACGCAGCAATTCTCCCGCGCTGGCATACCGCTTTTGCGGATCGATCTCCAGGCATTTCCGAACTATGTCGCTGAGCGGTTTCGGAATGGATTTGTCGAGTTCGTCGAGAGGACGGGCAGGCTCGTTGGTACGCTTCCAGAGCTTACCCATCGTGGTGTCCGCATCGAAGGGTACCTGGCCGCTCAACATTTCGTAGAAGATGATTCCGATGCTAAAGAGGTCTGAGCGCGCATCCAGCGTCTGGCCTTTGGCCTGCTCCGGGGACATATAGTCCGGTGTACCAATCAAGGCGCCAGTCTGGGTCATGCCAGAGCCAAGCATTGAACGCGCGATGCCGAAGTCCATTACGTAAGCGCGGCCGGTTTTGTCCAGCATGATATTTTGTGGCTTCAGGTCGCGATGGATTACGCCTTCGTTATGCGCCGCTTCGAGCGCCCGGCACACTTGCGCCAGGATGCTGGCCGCTTCGGCCGGAGCGAGTTTTTTCTTTTGTCGAAGGACTGCCTGCAGATTCTCGCCTTCGATGTACTCCATGGTGATGAACTTGATTCCATCGGCCTGGCCCAAATCGAAAATGCGGATCACATTTTTGTGGGTGATTTGCCGAGCGAGGATCAGTTCCTGCTTGAAGCGCCTGAGTATTTCGGGATTGGCGGCCATGTCGGCGCGAATCACCTTGATGGCAACCTGGCGTTCCAGCTCTTTGTCGTGGGCCTGGTAAACGGCGCCCATTCCGCCCTGGCCGAGCAAGCGCACGATTTCATAGCGGCTGCCGATGGAGGTGCCGGGACTTAGTTGAACGAGAGCGCTGGTGGAGATAACGCCATCAGCTGCGGGCACAGACCAGCCTTGACCACTCGTGGCCAGCGTCTGGTCACTGAGCGGCAGCGGCGTGGTGCACTTTTCGCACTGGACCGAAGTTGCCGGATTTTCGTAACTGCACTCTGGGCAGACCATGCTTGTCGCAGCTAGGCTGCGCGAACGCGTTTATTATGTAGCCTTTGCGAGAGAATTCAAACATGCAAAGGGTTTTTGTGCTCCGATAGTCCCCTGCGAGCACAGCGCGGCCTCAGATCCGCCAAGCCACGTGAACGGCATCGCAATTCGAGAAGAGCCATGATGGCCCATTCGGGGCGAACATATTCGCAGAGTTCATGCCAATGAACCTCTCCCCGCTCTCTCGAAGTTTTCCTCAGGGTCGCGAATTCCGCGTGGTATGCTCACGGCATTCCCGTTAGAATCAGCGCGGCCTATTGTTGCCTTCATGAAGAAAATCATCGTAGCTGTTGGCAGCACTCGCAAACCGAAGCTCAGAGCTGTTATGAAAGCTCTAGACGCTTTTGCGCCAAAGCTCGTACCGGATGGTGATTTCGAGGTGGTTGGCGTGGAAGTGGAGAGCGGCGTGAGCCCCACTCCGTCGTCGTGCGAAGAACTGATGCGCGGAGCGCGTCAGCGCGTGGAAGCGCTGATGCGACTGGCCCGCGAGTCCAGCAAACCATGGCGGTTTTTCGTAGGATTGGAAGGCGGGCTTGAGGTTTTGCAGGATGATCGAACGCGCCGCGTCTTTCTGGAAAGCTGGGCATACGTGAGCGACGGCGCGCGAGGCTTCTATGGGCGTTCCGGGGGCATCGAACTACCTGAGGAACTCGCCCATGAAGTGCTCGAGCGCGGATTTGATCTGTCGGAAGCGATTGATCGATTTGCAGGTGCGGTCGGCATTCGCGACGGGCAGGGGGCTTGGGGCGTGCTCTCGCGTGATTTGATTCAGCGGGATGAATCTTTTCGCGTGGCGGTGATCACGGCTTTCGCGCCGTTCTATAATGCCAGGATGTATGGACGGGCGGCTCGCAGCGCGGGTTAGAATCCGTGCGAGGATAGTCAGAGGAGACGAGAGTGGATATTGTTAAGGGCAATATGGGCTGGATCGAAGTCGTGGTTGGCCCGATGTTTTCCGGCAAGAGCGAAGAGCTGATTCGCCGGTTGCGGCGCGCTGAGATTGCTCGGCAGAGGGTGCAAATCTTCAAGCCCGCGATCGATGAGCGCTATGCGGCCAACGAAATCGTTTCGCACTCGGGCTTGGGAATTTCTTCGGACAATGTAACAAAAGCTTCTGAAATTATGGAGAAGCTCTCCCCACGCACCGAAGTGATCGGCATAGACGAAGCACAATTTTTAGGCGAAGAGATCGTTGATGTTTGCACGAAACTCGCCAACCTCGGGAAGCGCGTGATTGTTGCCGGACTGGACACCGACTATCGTGGCCGCCCGTTCGAACCGATGCCGCGGCTGCTCGCCATCGCGGAGGAGATTACCAAGCTCCTGGCCATTTGCATGCGGTGCGGCAATCCGGCGGTGCACACGCAACGTCTGGTAGAAAGCGAAGAGTTGATCGTAGTTGGAGCCGGCGGAATGTATGAAGCGCGCTGTCGCCGCTGCTTCGAACCAAATCCTGCGCTGGCACAGGAGAAAAAAGATGCGGGTCCGCAACTCATGATTCGCAATCGCACAGCCTCCGCCGGCGGTGCAGGGAACTAGTGTCCTTCGTAGGAATCGTACGAGTTTGTCCTTTCTGAACTTCATCTCTGCTTGAGCTTGCGGGTTGATTCCTGCAAACTGTGTCGACGGACGACACGCCAAATCCACACAGTGGACTCTCATGATCATCGAATCCAAGGCTCCTACCCGCGTTGATTTTGCTGGAAGCACGCTCGACATCTGGCCGCTCTACTTGTTTCATCCCGGCTCAGTCACTTTGAACGCCGCCATTTCGCGGTATGCCTCGTGCGTGATTCATACGCATGCTCCGTGGGATGAACGCATTAAGCTTGTTTCACGCGATATCAAGCGAGAGGAAAGCTTTGCGTCGTTTGCCGCGCTGGTGAAAAATAAGCGGTACAAACTTCCGCTCCTTGCGGAGATCGTCAAATTCTTTCAGCCGCAAGGCGGATTCACGTTAACGACGGATTCGGAAGCTCCCAACGGTGCGGGCATTGGCGGTTCGAGTGCTATGGCGGTGGCTATATGTGCGGCGCTCGACCGTTACACTGGGGCAGGGAAGAGCAAGGTCGATTGGATTCACATCAGCCGCGACGCTGAAGCGATTGTCATCAACGTTCCTACGGGCACTCAGGATCATTACCCGCCGGCATTTGGCGGCGCCGCCGCTATCGAGTTGCCGCCGGGAGGCGAGCACCGCGTAGAGCTGCGCGTCAATCTTGACGAACTCGAACGCCGCATAGTGGTGTGTTACACGGGTAAGCCGCGCCAGCATGGGATTAATAATTGGGAAGTCTTTAAAGCCCAGATTGGCGGCAAACGCGCTGTGCAGAACAGCCTTGAGCGAATCTCCGAGGTTGCCCAGAAGATGCGCTTTGCCTTGGAAAAGCCGGATTGGCACGAGGCCGGGCGACTTATGAGAGAGGAATGGTCGTTTCGCAAGAGGAATCTGCCGACCATTTCGACCGAGACGATAGACCGGGTCATTGACGGAGCGCGGCGCAACGGCGCCCTTGCGGGCAAGGTTTGCGGCGCGGGCGGCGGCGGTTGCGTCGTCATGCTTATTGAGCCGGATGCCAGGACGCGTGTGGAGGCCGCTATCGTCGAAGCTGGCGGGGAAGTTCTGCCCGTGACCATCGACCGGCAAGGAGTGCAGGTCATATCCCGGTAGGCTATACGCTCTTACTTTGCCCCGGTAAGCCCCCCATATGGCTCTCGATGGGCCGTCTGACAGGCGCTATGGCGGCCAAGCCGAGCAGCTGAGACTCACGGAAGGCAGTGGCTGTTTCTGCTGTTCCCCGCATCATAGAATCTTGGGGGTAATTTCGTAATAGAATAGGTATGCTGTCCCGGGGCGGCAGACCTAATAAGTCATGGCGACACGACTCATTCTCACTTTGACCCTCTTCTTACTAGCCGACGCGGATGTTCCGCGCGTCAACAGTCTTCGCCCGCCATCGCAACCCACTGTCGTATTCCCCTCAGGCGAAGAGATTTCCCTCTTTCCGGACACCGCCTTGGACGCGCAAGGCGACTCGCAAACGCCCGCAAAGCCGAAGAGCGCAACGTTACAGGAGTCTTCGAAACTGGAACTTATCCGCTATGTTTCCGGCGAGTTCGCCAAGGCCATCAAATCGCTGCCCGCGGGAAAAGAGGGCTTGATTGTTTATGTTGGAAAGCCGCTCCAGCCGGAGTTTCTTGAACGCGCGCTCGCCACGCACGGCGCTGC
>Ga0210388_10000655_pt1 | contig 27788 bp, 23 predicted proteins | sample IncBWC19OmetaG_FD_155485 | JGI IMG/M metagenome (GOLD analysis project Ga0210388, IMG submission 155485) | Forest soil microbial communities from Barre Woods Harvard Forest LTER site, Petersham, Massachusetts, United States - Inc-BW-C-19-O ...
CTTGTCGGAAACGATAGTGGCGGTGGTATCTCCCAGATATTCGCGGCTCTCTACCCGGAACGCCTTCGAACTCTCACGCTCACGAACTGCGACACGCACGACAACTGGCCGCCCGAGGCATTCAAGCCCTTTGTTGCGATGGTGAAAGCCGGAGGTTTGCGCGGCACGCTCGAAGCGATGCTCTCGGACAAGTCCATATACCGTTCTCCAGGTGCGTTGGGTCCGGCGTATGAGCACCCAGAAAACGTGACCGATGCAACGATCGAAAACTACCTCCGCCCCTTCCTTGCTTCGAACGAGCGTACCCGTGACCTGGAGCGCTTTGTCGGGGCTTTCGACAACAAGCACACAGTTGCGATTGAACCGAAGTTAAAGCGGTTGAAGGCTCCCACTCTGATCGTCTGGGGAACCGACGACATTTACTTCGATGTCAAATGGTCTTACTGGTTGGCCGATGCGATTCCGGGAACACAACGTCGCGTGGAGTTTAAAGGCGCGAGAATCTTCTTTCCCGAAGAGCGCCCCGAAGAATTCAACCGTGAACTGCGCGGGTTTTGGAAGCAGACTGAATAATGACAAGGCCGCACTGCCGTTCCTCTTCTGGCAGAACGAGAGCGATGGCAGCCTGTCTTCTGGTGCACAGTTCAAATTCCTCACAAACCACTCAGGAGAAGAGATGACGACCCAACTACAAAAGGCCAAGCGCTTTCACAAGCTGCATGTTTCGGGCGAACCGCTCGTGCTCTTTAACATCTGGGACCCGGGAAGTGCCAAGGCCGTGGCGGAGACAGGCGCTAAAGCTCTCGCTACCAGCAGTTGGGCAGTTTCCGAGGCGAGTGGTTATTCGGACGGTGAACACACGCCGCTCACCTTTGCGATCGATAATCTCCGCCGGATCACCGAAGCGACGGAGTTGCCGGTGACGGTGGATGTGGAGAGCGGTTATGGAGACACGCCCAGGAAAGTGGGTGAAACGATCGCTCTGGCCATCAAGGCTGGTGCTATCGGTTGCAACCTGGAAGACAGCTTCCCAGAGAACGGTTCCCTTCGGGAAACAAAGCACCAGGTTGATCGGATACGGCATGCTCGCCAAAAGGCTGATGAGACAAACGTTTCTTTCTTTATAAACGCGAGAACCGACGTCTTCATCCAGGTATCGCAAGACGAACATGACGCATCCCTCGTTGCAAAGGCGCTTGAGCGAGCGAAAGCCTATGCAGGGGCAGGTGCGGACGGCCTGTTCGTCCCTGGGTTGGCCGACCTGGCTTTGATCGCAGAGCTAACGAAGGCGTCGCCCTTGCCGATCAATATTATGGTCACCCAGGGCGCAAACATAAGTGCACTCGCAAAGCGAGGCGTCGCCCGAGTGAGCTTCGGAGCTGACCCCTACGTCATAACGATCAGCGCTCTTCAAGAGGCAGCGCGCAAAGCGATCCCCCAATAGACGATCATTCCGTGATGCCCCGTTTGGTGTTTGCCATTGACGGACAGATGGGCAAGAAATCCAAATCGAAACAAACGGCTCTCGCGAAGAGCTTTGTCTTGGATCAACTCTCAGTTGAGCGATCTAGACGGAGGCTGTTACTAGACGCGCTACGGCCGAACGAGGAGCGTAATATTGCGTTTCGGCGAATGATCTTTTCCATTCCGCCCGGGAGAGTAAGTACCTATGGGGGAGTTGCGGCGGCAGCCGGCTATCCACGGTACCATCGTGCCGTCGCACGCCTGTTACGCACCGATCCTGTAGATCAATTGCCGTGGCATCGCGTCGTGGGGATCGGCGGCGAGATAAGACTGCGAGGCGCCGCTGCACACGAGCAACGAGCACGCTTGAAGTTGGAGGGAGTTCGGTTTAACCGGAAGAAGGTAGACATGGAACATTTCGAACATTCCATTAAGCCATGGGAGATCTACAAGTAACTGGATCGCGGCAGCATGCCCCGGTACAAGATCAAGATTCCTGGGACGGTGGCGTGCAAACGCCACGACTCTTAATTACCAGATATATCCACAGCGGAACCGGACGACTGCGGCTTTGAGATGTCGTCCATAGAATCTGCCGAGCGACATCAGCCCGATGACTTATCCCTTGTTTTCTTACGTTTCGAGCGATATGCAGGACAGTAGCAGCCTAGCTAGCTAGTTCACCTGCTTGGGAGGCAGGCGCCCCAGCCCTTGACGGCAGATCATCCGCTGGATGCCTCTGCGAGCAAATAGGACGTGCGGCTTGAAAGTTGAAGTCTGGCCGCCAAAAACTGTCTCAAAATAGGGGTTCACTCCATCGGTTCGAAAACCGTCGGCGGTGAACCCGTATCCACTTATATGTCACTTAAAAGATGGACGCGTCACCTTCCAACCAGGGACGGGATTCGCACGCTGACCCCGATCGCGAATGACTCCGTCCAGAACGTTTTCGTCGGGATGCTTCCGTTGAAGGTCGCACCCAGGCTTTCGCCAACCGTCAGACCCTGCGTCAACCGAACCTCGTGCCCGAAGTGACAAAGCGCGCTCACCATCAACGCTCTATAGGCATATGTAACGCCGGTGGCAAAATCGGCAGACACGGTATTCGGATTTATGCCAACGGCGCCGGTCAAATAGAAATTGGATTTCCATCGAGACCAAGGAAGGTCATTGGTCAGGCGATAATTTGCCGCCCCGAAAGGGACAACTGTGGGATGTATAACGTTATCGACGATCTTCTTGTCGGTTATCACGCCGTTTGTAAATACAGGAGAAGCGGAGAATGATCGGATTGGAAGCCCCGAAAAGAAAACGCCAGCAGACGCCTCGATCCGAAACGCAGAGTGAAAATCAGTTCGGGTGTCGGCAAAGTTGATGGCGACGCTTGCCAATGGTTTCTTCTTTGTCGGATCGGGAGCCGTTTCCTGAGAGTTCGACACCAAATTGAGAGTGTTCAGTGAGTAGGTGATTGTCCTCGTCACCATATTGCGGTAGATCTTCGGGTCATCCGTCCCTGAGTCGATGCTCACACACATAATCTTTTTCTGTTTTTCATCTGTCGTGACGTCAATCAGTTTTTCGCACTCTATCCACCCAACCTCGTAGCCGTTACCGATGTCTTTGATCCGTTGGTCATATCCGAGCAGGTCGGCTGCAACCGCATCAATAAGTTTTTGGATGTCAACCAGTTCCGCGACTGCGGGTGCGTCCTCAGGAATTTTATATTTCGTATCACCTGAAATCGATGCGATCTTGCCTGACATTGCAGTTTCCGCATCGAGGAATGTCTTAATATCACTGTGAATTTGAGCCTTGTGAGCGTCGTCGATCTCGGTGGCTCCGGTGATTCCTCCTGGCGTGCGGGAATCGGGTGCTACGAACGGCTCAAGCTCATGATAAATACCCACCGCGTTGTGCGCTAGATAATCGAGGCACGCTGAGAACAGTTTTTCCGATGCCTTGACTTCTTTCGCTTTCGGCCATTGGGGATCTGAGAATTCCGCCACAGCACACGGATGTGGAAGCGTAGCTGCCCCCGCGACATGGGCGGAAATCTGAAGTTTTGCCAGTGCCGGAAACAGCCCTTGCACGACACTGGACGCAACATCAGGCGAAAGAGTCGCCTGGCCGGTCTGGAAGTCCAGAAAATATCTTTCAAAGCTCTTGGGGTTCTTGACGACTACGGTCACGTATTCGCCCGAGTACATCTGTATTGCCGACGGCGCCACTGGATTCGAGCGGTCTATTATCAGTACGCATTTCTGATTTGTTTTCGAGAGAGAGCATTCGGGCGTCGGCCCGCTCTTCACTTTGGCGGCTTTGTTTTTATCTGCTTTGGGCGCTTGCGCTCTTGCCGATGGAATGGCGACGAACAAGGTCGCGAGTAGTGCGGCAAAGCGTGCAAGGCGGCGGTAAGAGCTCAAAAGAACTATAGCCATACGAACCCTCCGATAAGCTGCGCTATTTGACCCGGCCTAGATTGCTCGCGAAAGTCCGGTCAATATACACCAATACCGCTCTCGTCAGCTATCGAACTACTTACCCGGCAGGATTCGCCAGCTTCGTGCAGCGGATGCGAAGTAAGCGAAACCTCCACCAGCCACAGCATCTCCATCGCTCGTCCGATAACCGCGTCAAGCGATCTATGCCGGTATTTTTGGTGTCTAATAGTCAAAGAATATGCGACGGAGGCTTCCTGATAAGTTGCGTTACCGGAAACTAGGAATTTCACTTCTCCGGTAACGGCGTTAATCAGGACTTGAGGAATACGTCTTATGGATTGATACTTTCGTCCAATGGACTGGTCACGTGCTTCTGTGTAAGTGTTGCGCTGAACAGTCACTCGCTCTACCACAGTTCCGGGCGAGCTCGCACAAATCGGAAGTTGTCGGTGCACCCCGCGGTGATCACGGTGATCCGCGTGACTGGACTCAATCCTCGCGGATTGGCATTTATCCGGTGGTCTCCTCAATGGGGCGCACCGTTGACGCTTCAAGGTGGACCGTCCTTGATACTGAGACCGCCAAATCGTTGATGTGGCCCACAAAAGGAGCTAGGAGCGTGCAAATCACGGCGGAGCAGGCGGATCGAGCCATCAAAGCTTCCATACTGAAGGCGCGCGAACTCGGAATTTCGGTTTGCATCGCAATTCTTGATTCAGGAGGCCACCTCAAAGCGTTTCATCGCATGGATGGGGCCTGGCTTGGGGTAATCGATGTGGCCATCAAGAAAGCGAAGACGTCCGCCCTGTTTGAAATGGAAACGCAGATCCTCGACAATTACAGCAAAGCTGGGGCTGATGCCCATGGCATTGAGCTAACCAACGACAACCTCGTGACGTTTGCAGGCGGAATCCCCCTTAAAGATAGTGCAGGACAAATCATCGGAAGCATCGGCGTATCCGGAGGCCAGGTATCTCAAGATTACGCGGTCGCGCAGAGTGGTGAATCAGCACTAAAGGCCTAGCCAAAACAAAAAAAAGGGAGAGCACTCATATGCAGGAAATATTGATTACAGGAGCGGGCTCCGGATTTGGTGAAGGGACCGCTCTCGGATTGGCTCAAAAAGGGCACCGTGTGATAGCGGCCGTTCAGACCTGGCCACAAGTGACCGCTATGAGGGAGAAAGCTCGTTCGCTCGGCCTCGGAACTCTAAGAGTCGAGAAGCTTGACCTGCTCGATTCTTATGACGTGGCACACGCCCTCAAACTGAAGTTTGAAATTCTGGTGAATAACGCGGGCATCGGCGAGGGCGGACCCATGTCCGAAATCCCCGTTGAGCTGGTGCGGAAGAATTTTGAAACAAATGTCTTTGCGGCTTTGGATTTTACACAGCGCGTGGTGCGAAATTGGGTGCGCACGGGCATTCACGGAAAAGTGGTATTTACCTCCTCAGCGGTTGGACTTCTCACGGTCCCGCCAATTCCCGCATATGCAGCGACCAAACATGCCGTGCAATCGATCGCTGAAGCGATGTACGAGGAATTGAAACCCTTCGGAATTCAGGTCCAAACGATCAATCCCGGACCGTACCTTACCGGTTTCAACGAGACGGTGGTTGAAGCCGGGTTTCGTTGGCTCAACGATGACGTGAACTTTATCAAGCGCGAAGCTTTCCAGAAAGTGGTCGACGGGCTGCTCGGTAAACCTGAAGGGAGACTCGATCCAAAGGATATGATCGCGAAAATGATTGAAGTGATCCCTGCTCGCGAGGGAAAATTTCTCAACATTTTCCCTTTGGAGACGGAGGCCTGGGTCAAGAATTACCAGCAGCAGCTCTACGATCGCACTATCTAACAGCAGTTATCGGCGAACGATGTCGATCGAGTCATCGCTACCGAAGGATATCCCACATCACTGTGGTCAATGCGGCCAAGTCGGCTTATTATTGGCCGCGTTGACCAGCTTGAGCAGCCTCGAATTTTCCGTAGCAGTTCGACGAATTGCGGCGCTGCTTCCACGGGAAACACTATGAAGATTACGGCGCCAATTCCTTTTGCTGGTTCCCAGATCGATCAAACGCGTCATGTGTGCGCTTTCTTCCATAGCCCTGACGAAGAGTATCGGGTCTTGCTCCCATTCATAAAAGACGGATTCCAGTCTGGCCATAAAGCCATTCACGTCGTTAATAAAGATCAGCGTCAGGATCACCTGCAACGACTGACGGCCGCAGGCCTTGACACAGCGGCTGCGCAACAAAGCGGACAGCTGGAGATTCGGACGGACACCGAAGTCTACCTTCCGGAAGGCCGGTTCGATGTAGATCGGATGATTGCAACGTTCGAGCAGTTGGCCAGCGGCGACGGCACCGGGGAGTTCCCGCTAAGTCGCATTTGCTGTCGTATGGATTGGGCCGTCGAAAGAGGATCGCATCTGGATGACGTGATTGAATTCGAGTCGCGCGTGAATGAGGTGTGGAACCGTCACGACGACGCAGTCATTTGCACCTACCAGCTCGGCAAGTTTGGCGGAGACGCCGTCCTCGATATCCTGCGGACCCATCCAATGGTCGTCATCGGCGGCTTCTTACAACAAAATCCCTTCTTTATGCCGCCAGACGAATTCCTACGGGAATTTCGCGAGCGCCGGTCCCGTCCGAGCGGCCCACCTGCGAGGGCCTGACATGGAAGTGCCGCTCGAAGATCCAGCCCACGAGATCAAGCGCCTTCGACGATGCATCAACGACCTGGTAAGCCTGCTCGCTCTGCCTGCGATCTGGCGCGGAACTGATCCATCGCAAATTGTCGAAATGCTTCTGGACGTACTCCTCCGCATGCTTAACCTTGATTTTGCTTTCGCACGTTTGAGCGGCGCATTTGGCGCGACGCCAGTGGAAGTCCTCCGCCTTTCGGAGGACAGCAAAATCAACCTGTCGGCCCAGCAAGTCCGCAATATGCTGGGTGACCCACTAGCCGCTTACGCTCAAGGCTCCCTCCCGCAAATACGAAATCAATTAGCGGCCGAAGGCATTGCGATTGCGCCCGCGCAGTTGGGCGTACACGGCGAAATCGGCGTGATCGTTTTGGGTTCTAACCGGGCGGGCTTCCCCGAAAAAACCGAAAGCCTCCTCCTAAGCGTAGCGGCAAATGAGGCATCGATCGGATTGCAAGAAGCAAGACTCCTCAGCGAACAGAAGCGCGTCTCTGCGGAACTCAATGCCGGGAACCAGATGTGGCCGGTCCTTACGGAGGCTGAGATAGATCGTGCGCGACCCTACGGACGGGTGCGCAGGGTGGAGATTGGCGAGGTTCTGTATCGGCCGGGAGAGGTGGGGAGGCCGTGCTTCATCCTGTTATCCGTCAGCTTGGAAATCGTTCAGCCAACCATCGACGGCGAACGGCTGGTCACGATTCTGCGCCCGGGAATGTTTACCGGTGAGGCGGGTACGATCGCGGGGCAACGAACCGTCGTGCAGGCGCGAGCGATACAGGCGGGCGAAATCCTGGAGGTCCGACCCGAAGACCTGCGCACTCTTGTGGCGCACGACGCAGCTTTGAGCGAAGTCCTCTTGCGCGCCTTCATGTTGCGAAGGCTCATGCTCATTGACCGGCAATTGGGCAATGTCGTTGTGATTGGCTCACGACATTCCGCAGACACTCTGCGCCTTCGGGAATTTCTGAGTCGAAATGGACATCCATTCACTTACATCGATTTGGATATGGACGACGCGTATCGAAACCTTCTCGACCGCTTTGGAATCGCTGTCTCCGAAATCCCGATTGTCATTGGCAACGGGACGATGGTTTTGCGAAATCCGTCAACCTCACAGTTGGCGGATTCTCTCGGACTTAACGACAACATCGACAGTAATTCGCTTCACGATCTGGTCATCGTGGGCGCGGGTCCGGCAGGTTTGGCAGCGGCGGTTTACGCGGCTTCGGAGGGAATCGATGCTCTCGTTATAGAAAGCCGCGCCCCTGGGGGCCAGGCCGGCTCGAGTTCAAAGATTGAGAATTATTTGGGATTTCCCACCGGCGTATCCGGTCAGGAACTCGCCACAAGCGCCACCAAGCAGGCGCAGAAATTTGGAGCGAAGATGGCGTTGGCACGTCCAATAGTTCAGCTCCGATGCCAGCATCGCCCCTACGAACTGGTCACGGATGACGGTACCGTCTTCTCCGCACGAACTATTGTTATTGCGACTGGCGCCGACTACAACAAACCAACGACAGTCAACCTGGACCGCTTTGTGGGACACGGGATCCATTTTGGCGCCACTTTTCTTGAAGCTCAGTTATGCGAGGGCGAAGAGGTGATCGTTGTAGGCGGCGGCAACTCGGCTGGTCAAGCTGCAGTGTTCCTCTCGCAGACCGCACGCAAGGTATACCTGCTAGTGCGAGGAGCCACGTTATCCGACTCGATGTCCCACTATCTAATCGCGCGCATTTCTGGAAATCCGTCGATCGAACTGCTGTGCAATTGCGAACTGGCCAACCTTGAAGGCCAGAGCGGCCTCGAAAAAGTGAGTTGGGTCAACAAGGTGAACGGAGAAGTGCGTTCAGTCGAGGCACATCACCTTTTCATCATGGCTGGCGAGTCGCCAAACACAAGCTGGCTTCGAGGCCGTCTCGCTCTCGATGAGAAAGGCTTTATTCTCACAGGACGTGATCTGCCGGCGACTGCCGACCAAGACCGTATTTCTCCTTGGACCACGCTTTCGCGCCCACCTTTCATGCTGGAAAGCAGCCTTCCGGGAGTATTCGCTGTGGGCGACGTCCGCGCCGGAAGTGTCAAGCGGGTTGCTTCAGCGGTTGGTGAGGGAGCTATTTCTGTGAGTATGGTGCATCGAGCTCTCGCGGAACTGTAGTGAGCCAAAGGCGTCCATCGAGAAACCTGCCACATCTATTTGTGGTTCAACGACGTTTCGCGCGACCCCTGAGGGCTTGCTTGCAATAGGTTTACCCGATCTGCGTGATCCACCGCAATCATCTTGCTGAGATATCTTAACTCCTGATTAGTCGCGTTACCGGACAATAGGAATTATGGGACCGGCACATGTCCGGTAACGGCGTTTACCAGGACTTGAGTCCGACACTAGGAAACCCTTCGTCTAAAAGCCATCAGTAAACACTAGCCGACTTCTCGGTAGTTATCGTGTCCCAGTGAGTGCATTGGCGAAAACGCACTCACCGAGATCCGCCAATTTTAGCTGGGTTAAAGCCTGGGGCTCGCGGCCGTCTCGGAGGCCCGCGCCAGTGCTTGCGTGTCGACATACTCCCGGACGTTTGTCAATTTGCCATTTCGAACGGTAATGGCGAAGACCCAATGGTCCTCGAACGTCCTATTCGTAGCTTTGATTCTCCCCGTAGCGAAGCCGACGACCAGAACCCGGTCTCCCTGCGCTATGAACTCGGGGGGCTCTGGGTAGGAAGTTTCCACCGTTTCGTTAGCCTTCTGAAGTAAATTCTCCAATCCCGCGTGCCCGCGGTGCGTGCCGGCCAGCGGCCAGTACTTGCCCGGAATGATCCACTCAATATCTTCGGCAGACAAAGCCAGCAAATGTTGCTTATCGCGGCGGCCGAGTGCCGCAAGAAAATTCTTCACAATCTGGACATTCTTTTCGATGCTCATCGAAATCTCTCCTCTTCCCATACATCAAGTGTGTGCGATGTAATCGGACGTTTCGGAACCATCCTTCTCGGGCCAAATCGCACGGTCGCAGATCGATTACTGCTCCTTCTTGAACAGGTCCTGGAAGATGAGCGGACCCCAGGTTTTCCCGCGTGCGTGCACCAGTGCGCCGCCTTCGTTGAACTTTCCCAGCTTGACAGGTGCGAATTCGTAAGCACGACTGCTTCTACAAGGTTACCAACCACGTCGGCATCGCGGATTCACCTAGCAAATTCACCGATATCACCGGTCACTCCCTGCTAAGCGAGCGGGCTGACACTTACGTCGCACAAGTCGCCAAATCGGATCACCCCGAACCAGGGGAGACATGGCATGAGACAGAGATCGGCAAGAAAACTCTGGCTGAGGATAAGAACTTTTTCACGGAGCGATTCGGATCGAACCTCCGCGCGACACGAAGAGACGGAGTCATAACCATCACCTGTCGTAGCGGCTCTAAGTTCATTGCGGTCTCTTATCCCCTAGGTGCTCGCGATTGCGAAGTCAAGATCAACCTGGGCACGGCATCGCGGACGATCCTTACAATCGCTTGCGATTATTCTGACCGCGAGGTTGCCTACTCCGCGTCACTCGCGGCTTTGGAGCACTTTTAGCTCCCAAGGATTGTTTGCTCGTGACCTCAGCAACTTATGACAACGTCGGTTAAAGCAATAGCAGTGGATGAATACAGCCGACATGCGCGGCTCAAACCTGCGTTTCTGGTCATCCTTCCGGTTGGAATGCTTGTGAGTGCCCTTGGTCTCAACGTGTCTGTTACGCTCGCTGCCCTCTCAGGTCCGATGGCGACGCTCGGACTAACATTCTTGCTCGCACAGGTGGGTCGAGATTTCGGGAAGCGAAAGGAAGGCTACCTTTATTCGCTTTGGACGGGAAAACCCACCATCACCAAAATGCGGCATCGTGACACGACAATAAACGCACATACGCGAGACCGGTACCATCAAAAAGCCGCACAGTTGCTTGGTATTTCGATGCCAAACGCGGATTCTGAGCGGAGCGACCCTCAGGCAGCCGATGCGCTTTATGAAGCGTACGGTAATTTACTTTTGGAACGGACCCGTGATCAAAAGAAGTTTCCCCTCATCTTCCAGGAACTCACAAACTATGGTTTCCGACGGAATCTGTGGGGGATGAAGCCTATTGGCCTTACACTCAACGCAGTTTGTCTCCTATCTCAAGTTGTTTGGGTATTCCATTCGTTGGCTGCGCATCGAACCCCATCTGCGCTGACTATCTCATCCCTCTTGATCAGCGCTTTCTTGTTGGCATGCTGGACGTTTTTAATCAATCCTGAATGGGTGCGAATTGCAGCCAACGCATATGCCGAGCGATTGCTCGCTTCCTCAGAAATTCTGCAACAAACTGCGGCATCTTCATCACCGGAAAAGCCAGCACCGCGCCGGCGAACCAAGAACCTGTCGTAGAGTGGCTTCTATTTGGGCCGAGGCGAGGAAGGAGGAACTTGGGCAAAGTGCCCGAGGCAATCCAAATCGACTACATTCAGCTCGATGCTTCGGGGGATTGCTCCACTGCGTCGGAGTGCTTCGAAACCCCTTGGGGTCAACAACACAATCGAGTCGAATCCTCTCCGCAAAGCGGCGCGACGTAGCCTTGCGTCAAGCGCGAGGCGTTTGGGAACACTCATATTCGGGGCAGACTCGACTCTGCCGATGAGAGTCGTCGCTATGTAATGGTCGTCTCCGATGACAGGCGCAGCTATCGCGACTCTTTCCGGGACATCGTGCGGTCGTCCGTAGAACTCAGGCTCTCTAAAGCTAGAGGCTAGAAACTTTCCCCGCTTCTCATAAGCTCTCGGGTCCATTGGCGGAACGTGCCACCACGCCTTGCGATTGATATGAAGAATAAGCCTTTGCAGATGCGTCTCCCGCAAAAGCGGCCTCTTCAAGCGAGGAGCTGGTCCCCTCCGTTTCGGCGGGCTCACATGTCTCGGGGTATTCGCCTGCTTACCCAACGCTCCTCCTCAGGCGGTTGTTAGGGCAATTCGTCTGCTGACGTGACGACGCGATAGTCAACTCCCAGCGCACCAGTGAAGTGGCGCTCTCCGCAGTGAATCTTCTGGTTCTCAGTACCACGCAGATCGTCCGTTACTGTTCTGCTCTTCGTCTCGCGGATTAAATACAGCAGAGGGCCGTCTTCCCCAAAAACCTGTTCCATGGCGAGGCCTCAGTCGGGGCTGTATTGACCGACCAGCGTTCCCACTTTGAACCAATTGGGCAATTTTATAAACAGGTGCACATTTTTCATCTTCTTCAACTTCTCGACAAACTTCTTCTCCGTCTCGGACCGCACGACAATGTGGTCATAGATGGAATTGTCCACAGCGATCAACCGCTCAGAAACGGTTTCTTCTTCTTCCACCCACTCGCTCATGTCGTACCAGGTTCCGTCCTTCAGATATTGAATGCCGTCCACTAGTTGCTGGACAGCCTTTTCCCGAACAATGCGCGCCTACCTCATTTTGTTCGTGGTGGGACGTATCGCCGAGTCGAGGTTTCGCCGCCTCCGAAGATTCCGCAAAATGGCATTCGCAACCGCGCTGTTCGAGAAATTGCTGGGAGATCGAAAATGATTGAGGGCTATCGCCTAGTAGAAGAACTCTGAGAATACCGCCACCATCCACGCGAACCTCCATTCCCAGTCGAAAACTCGAACATAGCCACGCTGCTAATTCGGAGTGCCGACTGAATGGAATTATACCAGCAGGAAATTACTTCCCCAAAGATCCACGGAGAACTCACCTAGTGTTGCCAGCCGCCACCCAAGGCTTGGTAGAGTTGGACCAGTGCTTGCAGCTCATTAAATTGGGCTTGAGCGAGCGTCAGCTGATCGGAAAAGTAGTTCGTTTCGTTTGTAAGGACTTCCAGGTAGTCCGTTGCGCCGGCGTTGAAACGCTGTTCGGAGAGCTGCGACGCGTCACGCGCTGCCTCGGTGAGCTTCTCTTCCTGAATCCGAAACTCGCGATTCTTCCGATAGGCTACGAGCGCATCGGAAACATCGCGAAAAGCGCCCTGGATAGACTGTTGGTAGGTCAAGAGCAATTCCTGGTGCTGGGCCTCCGCGAGCCGAACGTTTGATTTAAGCCTGCCCCCTTCGAAGATCGGCTGCACGAACGATCCGCCGAAGTTCCAAATGCCAGCGGGGCCGGTGAAGAGATTCGAGAGCGCGGAACTTTGGTATCCGCCCGATCCGGTCAATGAAATCTGAGGAAAGTATGCAGCCCTCGCGACACCGATCTGCGCGTTGGCGGCAACGAGGTTCTCTTCGGCCTCTCGCACGTCTGGGCGGCGCTCCAATAACTCCGAAGGGAGCCCCGCGGGGACCTCGGGAGCGTGCGGCTGTTCCGTGAGTTTCACCCCTCGCGGGATGGCGCCGGGGTTGTTGCCCAGGAGAATGCTCAGTGCGTTTTCCTCTTGTTCGATTTGCCTTTCCAGGTCGGGAACCTGTGCTCCTGCGGTGTATACCAGTTGTTCCGCCTGACGCTGGTCGAGCATGGTGTCGATTCCGTGTTCGGTGCGCATGGCCGTGAGCTTTAGAGACTCTGAGCGAGAAGCCAGCGTGCGTTTCGAAATTTCCAGTTCGAGATCAAGTTCGCGAAGTTGAAAATAGCCGCTGGCAACATTGGCGATCAGAGACGAAATCACCGCCCGCTGAGCCCACTCCTGAGCCAGCAATCTGGCTCTCTGCGCTTCCGTGGCCCGCCGGTAGCGTCCCCAGAAGTCAAGATTCCACGCCGCAGACACGCTTAGCGCGCCCTGCGTCAGCTCAAACGCTGGAATCGGACCGCTTGCCGAGTCACGCTGGCTGGTGATATTGCCGCCTCCGCTGAGAGTGGGAAATTGGTCTGCGCGCGTGATCCCAAGTTGAGCGCGAGCCTCTTGAACGCGCGCCGCCGCGATGCGCACATCGTAATTGTTCTGGAGCGCCGCGCGGATCAGGCCCTGCAGCTCTTGATCCTGGAAAATTTTTGCCCATTCTTCGTCGCCCAAGGCAGGATCGCTCTTCGACGCCGGACTGTCCGTTTGCCCTCGATACGATGCGGGCGCACTTACGTCCGGTCTTTTGTAATTCGGTCCGACTGCGCAGCCCGAGAACCACAGCGCAATCACACAAACTGTTAAAAGCAAGCGCTGTTCGGGACGAGATATACGAGAGTGTCGAGGCATCGTGATGCTAATCTCCTATTCCGGGTTCAGCCGCCGTGGCGTTCCCCGGAATCGATAGTCCGGGGCGTGATGCCCGGAAGAACGAGAAGCGATCCAGAACTTTTTCTTGGAATTCTTCCAGGTAGAGGTAGATGGCGGGAGTGACGTACAGCGTGATGAGCTGCGAGACGACCAAGCCGCCGATGACCACTAGGCCCAGCGGCCGGCGGGAAGCGCCGTCTGCGCCGAAACCCAACGCGATGGGCAGCGCTCCGAGGAGCGCTGCCATCGTCGTCATCATGATCGGGCGAAAGCGTTCCATGCTGGCGTCATGAATCGCCTGGTCGTCCTTTACGCCATGTTCGACTCTTTGTTGCGCGAAATCCACGATCATGATTCCGTTCTTCTTGACGATTCCCATGAGCATGAACATGCCGATGTAGGCGTAGAGCGAGGCTTCCGATCCGAATAACCACAGAGTCAGCAATCCGCCGAAGAGAGCAACGGGAAGCGAGGAAAGAACAGTAATCGGGTGCAGGTAGTTTTCATAAAGAATCGCGAGAATGACGTACATCACGAAGAACGCCACCAACATCAGGACCGCGAGACTGGAAACCGTGTTGCGAAAGACCAATGCCTCACCCTGAAGACTTCCCCGCACTTCGGGCGGCAGGATTTCCTTCGCGGAATCTTCCACAAACTGCGTGGCCTGGCCGATTGTGTAACCGGGCTTGAGGTTGAAAAAGAGAGTGACGCTGGTGAACTGGTTGATGTGATTGACCGCCTGTGGCCCGAGCAACGTATGCCACGTCGTGAGAGCGTTAAGAGGAACCATACGCGCCCCGTCGTCGCTCTTGATGTAAAGCCGATTCAAGTCCTCTGGCGCGGTACGTCCATCGTCCTGCACTTCCAATATCACCTGATACTGATCGGTGGGCTTTTTGATCAGATAGCTGTAGTTTTGCGAGTAAGCGTTGTGGAGCAACCCGAGGATACGGCTCTCTGACACGCCGTAGAGCTTTGCCTGATCGCGGAGAATGTCCACCTGAACGTTCGGAGTGCGGTTGTACAGATCCGAGTTCACGAACAGAAACCCAGGGTATTCATGCATTTTCGCCATCAGCCTTCCTGCGACGCTGTAAACCAAGTCCGGATCGATGCCGGACAGCGCATAGGCAAATTGGCCTTGCGTGTTGGCAGTGGCGCCCGTGCTGATCTCGAGAACAGGGTTTGGCTGCAGGAATGTGATCGTTCCTGGGATGCTGGAGTTAAGGCCACCCATCAACTGTCCCGCGACTATCCCAATCGGCGGCCGCTGTGCCGGATCCTTCAGAAACGCAATGACAAATTCCTGATTCGCAGGCAGAAACTGACTATTCCCGCTCATTGTGAATGTAGTTTCGACAGCTGGATTGGCCTGCAAGATTTTCTCGACTTCGGTCTGATACGCGTGCATTTGACTCGGCGACGAACCTTCCTGCCCCACAAGTACACCGCGGATGAACGAGCTGTCGCCGATGGGAAGAAACGACTTGGGGACGGAATAGAGCAGGTACCCGGTTCCCGCAAGGCAGACCGCCCACGTGACCGCCGAGATCCACCGGTGCCGGAGAAAGAACCACAGCGAGCGCCCGTACCAGCCGAGGATTCGGTGTTCAACCGCGCCAGCCGCTCGCTCCATCCATGTTTTTTTGGCACCGGCACCGCGTTGTTCGAGCAGCCGGGAGGTCATGAGCGGCGTAAGCGTCAACGAAACGATTCCGCTGGCGAATATCGAAACAATGATGGTGATTGAGAACTCGCGGAAAATCCGTCCGATCAGACCACTCATGAACGCCAGTGGGATAAATACGGCAGCGAGTGAGATCGTCATTGCTAGAATCGTGAAGCTGATTTCTTTCGCGGATTCTAAGGATGCTTGCATCGCATCCCGGCCTTCTTCCATCAGCCGCACGGTGTTCTCCAGGAACACGATGGCATCATCCACCAGAAAGCCGATTGCCAAGGTGAGTGCCATGAGCGACAGATTATCCAGGCTATAGTCCAGGATTTTCATCACCACAAACGTGAGCAACAACGAAAGTGGGAGCGCCACCGCCGGGATGAGTGTGTCCCTGGCGCGGCCGAGAAAGAGGAAAATGACCATCACCACCAGAGCGAACGCGATGTACAGGGTCTCCTGGACATCCTTGGTGCTATCTACGATCGTCTTCGAGCGGTCGTAAATCGGCACAATGGCGACCGAGCTGGGAAGCTGAGCTTGAACGCTGGGCAAGAGTTCCCGCACGGATTTTGCAACCTCGACCGCATTCGAACCAGCCTGGCGAAAAACGGCCAGCACAACGGTAGCGGTGGGGACGTGGTGCCCTCTGACCCAAAACCGCATGTCGACGCGCTCGTCTTGAACCGAGTCCTTTGCAATCGCCACGTCCTTCAGATAAATCGGAGCGCCATTGCTCTGCCCCACGATGAGCTGTTCGTATTGCTCTGCGGTACTCAGTTGACCCTGCGGCTGAAGGAGAAAGGTGCGATGCAAGCCGTCGAACTGACCTGCACCCGCATAACTCGTGCCGTTCTTGATGGCGGTGTTCAGGTCGTCGAGCGTGATATTGCGAATCGCCATCGCCGAGGGGTCGGCCTTGATCCGCACCGCGGACTGAGTGCCGTAGACCGCGACTTGACTGACGCCGGGCAGGATGCTGACCCGTTCACCGACCTGAGTATTGGCATAGTCGTAGAGCTGTCCGGCCGTAACGGTGTCACTGGTAAGTGCGACGTAGAGGATGGGCTGATCGTTCGGGTTCGTCTTGGTGAATGTCGGCGGGCTTGGCAGATCCAGCGGCAATTGTCCCGATGCTCTCGTGAGAGCGGCTTGAACGTCCGTAGCGGCCGCGTCGAGACTCTTCGAAAGCGCAAACTGCAGCACGAAACTCGTGTGCCCCTGGATGCTGTTGGAAGTCACGAGTTCCAGCCCGGGCATTTGCATGAACTGCCGTTCGAGAGGCGTGGCCACATTGTTTGCCATCGTCTCGGGAGTGGCGCCGGGATAGTTCACTTGCACTTGAATTACGGGATAGTCGACCGCAGGCAGATCGCTCACCGGCAATCCGAAGTAAGCGATCACCCCAAAGAGAAGGACCGACACCGTCAGTACGACCGTCATTACTGGACGGCGAATGAAAGGTTCGGACAGGTTCACGACCGCCCTCCCCCGCCTTTACTCTCTTCTCTACCGGATTTGCCTGTGGGATTGGCGCCTTCAGGCGTGCCCTGAACAACCTTCACCTTCCCGCCGGGAACAACCGTCAGCTGTCCCGTCAGGACTACGTTCTCGCCGGCGACCAGTCCGTTTGTCACCACCACGTTCCCGCCCTGCCGCTGCCCCAGCGTGACGACGCGCAGTTCAGCGGTTTGGTCTGGTTTGACTACGTAAACGAACGGACCCTTCTGGCTGATTTGAGCCGCTTCGCCCGGAATCATCACCGCAGCCTTATTCGTGGCCAGAACAAGCCTGACGTTCACGAATTGTCCGGGCCAAAAGTGATGGTCAGAATTCGGAACAGTCGCGCGCAAGTTGACTGTCCCCGTGGCGTTTTGTACGGCATTGTCGAGGAACGTCACCTTGCCATCGCGGACATGGTCATCCCCGTCGGAAGGCAGACGAACCTGAGCTTGCAACGTCCCTCGCGCCATCTGTTTTTGTACGTCCGGAAGATCGCGTTCAGTAATCGTAAAATCGGCGTAGATGGGATCGAGTCGCTGGATGAGCAGCAGCGAGGTTGTATTCGTCTGCACGACGTTTCCGATATCGACCAGTCGGGCGCCCGCGCGGCCTTCGATCGGAGAGTGGATGTAGCAGTACTCGAGGTTGAGTCTGGCCGTCTCGAGAGCCGCCTCGGCCGCTTCTACCTGCGCTTGGTCAACGTCAACCGTGTTCTTTTTCGTGTCGTAGTCCTGTCTTGAGATTGCTTTCGTTCCCACCAACTCCTCGTCGCGCGCAAACTGGATCTTGGCGAGTTCCAACGCGGCCTTGGCTTGCGCGAGGTTGGCCTGGGCGGAATCAAGCTGAGCCTTATACGGGCGAGGATCGATCACGAAAAGGAGCTGGCCTTTTGCTAGATTCGCGCCATCCTCAAAGTGCCGCTCGGTGATCCGCCCCGCCAGCTGGGGCGTCACGGTGACAGATTCAAATGCGCCATTCTTCCCGATCTCGTCGAGGTAAACGGGCACGTCGCGTGACACCGCGGTAGAGACGGTGACCGACGTTGGCGGTCTATCGGGCGCCGCAGTCACCTTCTTTCCGCAAGAAATGGAGAAAACGGCGGCTAGGCAAGCGACTCCCAGCACGACATGAGACTTCCAACTCCAAGCTCTGAGGATTCTCCAACCCATGGGCCTTCCTTCTTTTTCGAAATTTTATTAGTTCAATTAACTTCCGAACGGACTCGCATTGGCGACTGGGCGCGATGAGTTCTTGCGCCTCACATCGTGCTGCTTCCCATCGTTCCGCCAATGCCAGAACACAAACCCGTAGAACACCACTAACGCGACGAAAATCGAGAGAATCAGAAATTGCGCTACGATGATCAGTATCTCCTTCATGGTGAACCCCACACCCCGCTGTAGGCTCGGGCGAATCACAAAGCCGGCTTAGAGTTACCGGCGGAATCGGTGGCTGAAGTCGCTAACCGAATCAGAGATGCAGAGGAAACCGAGAATCACGAGTACTGCGATCAGTGCCCACGCAATCACTGTCTGCCCCCTAGACCGACTTTGAGAAACCAGCGAACTCACTCCGCCAACATTGCTTTGTCAAAGGTTCACGCAACTTTTGCCGACCGCGGGCCGCTCGGGACTTCGCCGCTGAGATCGACAGTCCCAACATCCGTGCCGTTTCCGCGGTCGAATGCTCCTCAACTTCGCGGAGACGTAGGACCTCTCTGAACGTCGCTGGGAGCTCGCGCATCGCGGAACCGAGATTCTGTCGACGTTCCTCTTGCGAGTAGCGTTGTTCAGGAGTTGGAGTCGTGTCCGCGACGTCAGCGTTCAAAGGAACATGCTCGGTAGTTGCGGGGTGGTCGGAATATATCTCGCGCAGTCGGTGGGTGCGGAGTTTCATCAGCGACTGATTGATCGCAATCCGCACGAGCCAGGTATAAATGCGGGAGTCCCCACGAAATGTGTCCATCCGCAGAAAGGCCCGCGTGAAAGAATCCTGAGAAACCTCCTCGGCATCTTCGTGGTTCTTGGTAATCCCTTGCGCCACCCGGAAAATCCGCGGGCCGTATCTTTACAAGCTCCTTGAAAGCTTCCGGGTCGCGTCTCCGGGCAGCCTCCACGGGCACGGCTTCGGATTCTTGAGAGTTCACGGCCACTGCGGTGTTCCCCTTCGATGTGCTCCGCTCTATAAGTGAGGACATTAAGTGCCTACTTAGTTTGTGCGGCGTTCGGCCTCTGCCTTACACAGCGTTTTAAGATTCCGCACGACGTGGCTGACGTAAACCCCGCGACAAATAAATTCCACTCCGTGACTCATCATTTCGTGAAGTACACGCGTCCCGTCCCCGCTGATCACCGTGACGCCGGACAGATCGACGACCACCGTGCGTCCCCCGAGCGAATTGCAGGCGCGCTCCCAAGCTCTGTTGAGTTCCCCGGCCCAGGGTTCAACGATCCTGCCCGCGAGAATGAGCTTTCGCTGAACTTCGGTTTCGATCATTGTGATTTTCAGCATTGCATCTCGGCCGCGGCCAGGGCAAAGAAATGCAACATGAATGCCAAAGACGCTGAAACTAGAAACCGTTGAATTCAGGGGGGATCAGAAAGACCGCGTTGCGAACTGTCGAAAGTGTCGACAAGAGTGTCGACGCGTGACGAAGGGTTATGACACCGCTCGTGGATCGATGCCGAGCTTTTTCATGCGGGAGATGAGCGTGGTTCGTTTGATTCCGATTCGAGCTGCGGCGCCATCGGCACCTCCGACGCGTCCCCCCGCATCCTTCAATGCGCGCATGATCTCCTCCCGCTCATTCCATTCCCTTGTTCCGACAGGGGGAACTGGCCGCGCGGCATCGCTCTTTAGCTCCGTAAGAGGAACTTCGAGTGTCGCGCCGCGAGAGAGAATTACAGCGCGCTCGATGAAGTTCTCGAGCTCGCGAATATTTCCCGGCCAATGCCATTGCGTCAATTTTTTGATGGCCGCGGCAGGGATCGATTCGATCTGCTTCTCCATGCGCTGCGAATACTTCTGGGCGAAGTAACGCACGAGGAGAGGAATATCCTCTGGGCGCTCACGCAGCGGCGGGATGCGGATGGGAAAAACATTCAGGCGGTAGTACAGGTCGCTTCGAAACTCGTGATTCGCGACCATTTTCTCGAGATCGCGATTCGTTGCGGCGACGAGTCGCATATCGACCTTCATCGTCCTGCTGTTGCCTAACCGTTCGAATTCCCTCTCCTGCAACGCTCGCAGCAGCTTTGGTTGCAGCTCCGGCGGAATGTCTCCCACTTCATCTAAAAAAAGCGTGCCCTTGTCCGCAAGTTCAAGCCGGCCGACTTTTTGTGACACCGCGCCGGTGAAGGCCCCTTTTTCGTGACCGAAGATCTCACTTTCAAGCAAGCCAGTCGGAATCGCTGCGCAATTCAATTTGACCAGCGTACGGTCTTTTCGGCGGCTGCGCTCGTGGATGGCGCGCGCAATTAATTCTTTGCCAGTGCCTGTCTCCCCCAGGAGCAGTACCGTGGAATCGCTTGGCGCCACCGTTTCCACGAGCAGCAGAACATGGCGCAGGGCCATACTCTGCCCCACAATCCCTTCGAAATCCATTTCGCCTCGGATTTCGTCTTCGAGATAGAGTTTTTCCTGTGCGAGTCGATCCTTCAGTTCGGCGATTTCGCCATAGGCCAGTGCGTTTTCGACTGCGATTGCCACCTGGCCTGCAACCTGTGATAGAAAATCAAGGTCGTCCTGGGTTAAGGGGTTTTCGTCGACCCGTCCGAGTCCCAAAACACCAAGGACATGGTTCCGGCTAATCAGCGGCACAGCGCAGCCAATCTTGAAGCCCTCGGCCTCGCGAACAGCCACTTCCTTGGGCGCGAGCGACGGTAAGTCCTTGAGGTTGCCCATCAGTGGTTTGCCTGTGCTGAACGCGACACCAGGTGTCGTACCTTCGATGGGAATCAGGTTCTCCTCTTTGGCGAATCCCTTGCTCTCCGGGAAGTCTTGAGCATAGATACGCAAGTGGCTGCCTTCTGAAGTGGGCAACATCACGGCAACGGCGTCACACTTCATCACGCGCCGGACGCTTGCCGAGATCGCTCGCAGCAAGTCCCGTAGGTCGAGATTCGAGACGATATGATTGGTTAGATCCAGCAGCAGCTTCAGCCGCTCATTGTTGCTCTGAAGGTCTGCATGAGCACGTTGGGCTTCCTCGAAATTCAGCGCCCCCTCGATCGTCAGAGCTACGTGATCTGCTACAAGCGAAAGGAAGCTGACCTCCTCTTCAGGATAGGCATTGGGAAGCGAGGAGCCGAACTCGATGACTCCGAACCGCCGATGCGGCGTGGTTAGAGGCAGCGTGCAGGTGGACCCGATCTTCAGCTCGCTCAGGATTTTTTTGAATCCAAGGAAGCGGCTCTCCTGGCTCCATTCCCCGATGACCAAAAGCTGCTGATGCTGGTAGACCCAGCGGCTCGTCGTCTCGTTCGTCGAGAGCTGTGCCTCTGAGATATCTGCGCTCCTTACCGTGGACTCGAACAAGCGCCATTCCGCAGTCGAGTCGGCTTCGTCGAAAATTACGAAATTCAGATAATCGAAGTCGATGACGCCTCGCAAGTCACTTGCGAACCGGCGCTCGAACGACTCACAGTCGCGGCGCGAGGCGAACGCGGCCGTTGCGCGCAGCAGCGCCTCATATCGTTTGGATGCTTTGTCCAGCACCAGCCCCGGCGATGTGCTCATGAGCTTCTTCTGGTACCCCCGCCTTTACAGATATGAGATTCCCCAGGGTAATGCGGCGATTCAAGTCAACTGGGTAAAGTCGATCGACTGCCGATGCTTTCGAGGGCTGTATCGTCGACCCGGGTTTGCTGCTATCGCTCGAGACAGGCACGTCTGTCAGCGCGTTTGCGTGCAGATACTTCTCTGGCTCAGCGCGAAACTTTTCAGCGCAGATCTAGCTGCAGAAATAATACGTGATCCTGCGTGCTCGGCTTTCGCCGCCGTTTCGCCTGCACCGGACTGAGAGGTGACCTCATGATCCTATATCCATCGAGCAGAACTGCTGATAGGCACCTCCGCCTGCCATCAGCATGCTTTCTATGCATGATTGAGTATGCACTCGGTAATATGAAACTAGTAGACGTAAACCGCCATTCAATAAGCGATGCGCTGGCAATCTAAATTCAAACTAGCCCACTAAACCGCACTAATCATCGGTAGTATCCTTCCGCCTCACGGCCAGGGTATCGTTTCAGCCATCCAGAATCGAGGATTCGTCCAGCAGGCGCGATATGTGTCGAGAAATCCTCTTCGCACTACCAATCTCCAAAGGAAATAGATGTTGATATTCCCTGCTGTCGACAGTAATCCTGCCGAGCGTCTCGACGACTTAAACTCGTCCCCAGTCATCGTGAACTTGACTACAATGTATCAACGCAACATCGGAGGCATACAAATGACGCCTGCCGAACGTGAACGAGCAGCCGCTTATTTGGCGGAAACACGAGAGAACTTGGTGTGCTCGACGCGAAACCTCTGGCGTGCCCAACTGCAATTCAAGCCGGCGCCGGACCGCTGGTCGCACGACGAGTTACTCAGCGAATTTGACGCGGCCCGCAAGCGCACATGCGACTTCGTCGTCTCCACAAACGCGCCGCTCCGCGAGCACGGCTACCCGCACCCACTGTTCGGTCAGTTCGATTGCTACCAGTGGCTCCTTGCAATTGGAGGACACGGCGAACGTTACCGCGCCCAGGCGGAAGAAGTAATGGCCGGAGGGGATTTCCCGCATTTAAGTCTCCCGCATTTAAATACGGGGATGTGAGACCTTTCGTCGCATTCTGAGATAGGTGGTGATAAACCCTGTTATCAACACCTATTCGTGCGCGCGTTGCCCTTCCAAGTGAATATTTCAAATTCAACGGAACTACTTCACTGAATAATTGCGTGCATCCATACAGGCGGCAAACGCCCTTTGAAATGTGTCGATTCCCGCCTGGTGGTTGCGCAGCATCTCTTCTTCTGCTTTTTTCTGTGCTGCGGCTGTTTGCGCTGCCGCCTGCTCCTTGGATTGGGCGTTTGCTTGGCGCTGCTGCGCCCCGCCCTTCATCGTGCCGGCGACTGCTCCGGCACCTGCGCCTTTACCGGCATCACCCGCGATGGCGCCGATTGCTGCGCCTCCGGCGGCTCCCCGGGCTGCTCCGCGAGCACGACCACCTTGCGCCTGCTTGGCGTTCTCAGCGGCTTGCTGTTGAGCCAGCTTCTTTTCTTCTTCGCTTAGGCCTTTTGGTGGGGGAGCCTGTGCGTCGATTCCCGTACGCTGCTTGGCCATACCGTAACACTCGCTCTCGTCCTTGAGTTGCTGGTCGGCATTCTGGCCATTTCTGGGAAATGCGAACATGCCGATATTCTGCGACGGCGACCATGCCGGAGCAGCCGGTGTCTCACGGCTCAGGAAGGTCGCCAGCTCCTCGGTACTTCTCACCCAGAAACGCTTCGCGGAAAACGGGATCGAGCAATGCTTGCTCTCTTGTTAGGATGCGGGTTGCGGAGGTCGGAATTGGTTACGCTCAAATCAGACCAGGTTCAGAAACGGGAAGACCATTGGGGTGATTGTTGACCTCGTCGGCAAAGCCCGACACGTCCGGACAGTCCCAATACCCTCTTGGGTTAAAGAGGATCTAGACGCCTGGACCTCTGCTGCTGGCATTCGAGAGGGAAAGCTGTTTCGGTCAATTCGAAGGGATGGCGCTGTGTGGGGTTTAGGAATAACCCAAAATGTTGTGTGGTATGTCGTCAAGAAATGTGCACGGCGCGCCGGAATCGACAGACTCGCCCCACACGACTTGCGTCGTAGCTATGCACGCCTGTGCCACAACGCAGGTGGAGAGTTGGAGCAAATTCAGTTTCTCCTGGGACATATCTCTGTACAGACTACCGAGCGCTACTTAGGTTGCAAGCAGCAGCTAAACAAAGCCGTGAATGATCGCATCGAATTAGGCGCTACCAAATCAGCATGACTGCCGCCGCTGCAGAGGGTGCACCGGCGATCGCTCTTGTCGTCGAAGCCTAGGCACATATTCGGGCTGTAACTGTAATCTGCCATGGCGCGGAAGTGCACCTCGCGACTCAATCGGGAGAAAAACCAAGGCCTTTTCTCTTTTGTGAACAATTGCGGCCGAACTAAGATGACGAGGATTCCGCGAATCCAGCAAATTGCGCCGCAAATCTACGACTCTCCGTGGAATCAGAGGAACAGAGAGGAATGCGCTGACTGGCTGGCGGAGAGGGTAAGACTCTCAGCCACTCCAAGCGCGCGCACGGCGTTCGAGGCCGAAGAAACTTTCCATCAAAGAGTTAGGGAAACACATTCCCCGCAAACACGCTCGCACACATCAGCAAACCCGCACGCAAATCCGCAGACCTCGCCGACAGCACCGCCGAAACTCAGGGAAATAGCAGAATGGCGAGCAGGTTCATAGGTCTCATTAAGTAATCCTAGATATCCTTCCCTTTTGGACTGATCGTTCGGTGAACCGGAAACGGGAGGCCGGGGTAATGCGCTTTTTATATGCCTTAATCGTTCACGTGCTCCTCGTAGCCGTCCGGAATGTCGAACACGTCCTCGGCCACCACCTGCCAACGTCCATCCTGTTTGACGTAAATGAATGTGAATAATCTGGGACCTTTTGACAGCTTGCCTTGGTGTTTCAAGATCGTAGTGCTATACCCGGTCCGGATCACGGTATTTCCGAAGACGATCCAGCGTACATTAGAATGAGTGAGCTTCACGACCTGGTCCTCTGGACCGTGACCGGGTGAACCTCTACGGTCTAGATATTGCTTCTTACCAAGGACTTCTCCAATTCCAAATCTCTCGTCTTTGCAGAGGAATTCGTCGGCATAAAATCCGTCGAGGGCCTTCCTATCGTTTTTTTCCTTGGCCTCTTCGATTTGATCGGTAAAGGCTTTTACCTCCTTTATCAGGGCTTCTTTCTTTTCAGCCTCGCCAACTCCATTATTTTTGTTCGTGGCGCTCTCTTGGCCCATGGCGAAACCAGTCAAACCGATCACTAGCAAGGGAAGCAAGAGAATTCGTCGCATTGTTATTTCTCCCTATTGTGCAGTTATCGACGTAATTTCCGTACTTGGCCTCAGTCATTGGCGACAGCAGGTTCTCGAGTGTCATCTAGTCGTTCCTATTTGCAGAGACAGACACCGCTGGTCGATTTTGGACGAGTTTCTTGTTTTACCAAATCACCTTCAGAGCCAACTGGACTTGGCGCGATGTTGTTGACGTTTTGTCAATCGAGCCCGCTCCTCCGATCGGGTTGCCGTTCTGATCGAACAGAGTTTGGTTATCAACGGGCGCAGCGAAGTTGGCCCGATTCAGGATATTGAAGAGTTCCGCCCGAAACTGTACGTTGAAACTCTCGGAAATTTTCCTGATTGGGATATTTTTGTTCAGCGCGAAATCCCAGGTCGCAAGTCCAGGGCCAACCAGCGAATTGCGACCCGCATTGCCCAAGAGGTTTGCGCAGGTTCCGGCTATTGGCGCTTTGGGAGCACCGAAGGGTGTGCAGTCAGCCGCTATGGCGGGGCTGGAGAGTGGAAGTCCAAAGCAGCTGAGGTTGATGTAATTCTGAACGTTCCCCGCGCTTACGGCGGTCCGGCACCCTGGGCCGGTAAGACGATCTGGAAAGTCGTATGGGTCAAAGCTGTTCTGGCCGAGTGGATCTCCTGAAATTCTCGGAGTAAACGGAATCCCGGATTCAACAGTGATGATCCCTGACGCCTGCCACCCCCCGAGCACATACTCACTCACAGTCCCCCAATTCTTCGGGGTCGGGAGGTTCCAGATGTAATTTATCACGAGCGTCTGGCCCACGTTGAAGTCCGACAAGCCGCGTCTGCATCTCTCGCAAAACCAGATGGGACTTGTGAGGGAGTTCAAAAACGGGTCACCAATTGTCGCGGCTGATCCCGTATCGATGCTCTTTCCCCAAGTGTAAGAGGCGCCCACTTGAAATCCATGGCTCATCCTCTTCGATATCTGCACTTGGAGTGCGTCATAGTAGGCATCGCCGGTCCAATACATTCCGCGAATGTCACCGACAGTGGTATTTATTTTGGTACCGCTGCCGATAGGGGTGGGCCAAAGGAAGCCTTCGGAAGTTTGGGTCGGGAGAACTAGATTTACGTCGTCTGCACGATTCTCCATATGAACGCCGCGGTTCCCAACATAGCCAACCGTGAGCGTAGTACTGGGAGTTAGCTGACGCTGAATATTAAGATTCCATATCATGACATAATTGCGTGGAGGATCGAACTGGATGGACTGGCTCTGCAGACTCGTGGGATTGATAGGCCCGCTCGTGGCTCCCGTCGGGAACGAACCCTGACTCAAACCGGTCAAGGAAAGCGTCTCCTGGAATGGAGCTGACTGTGTCTGAGCTACGAAGAACTCATAGTTGAGCGGCAGGGCGTCGAATATCCCGAATGCAGCACGAATTGCAGTCTTTCCGGTGCCAAAGGGATCCCAAGAGACTCCGATCCGAGGTTCGAAGTTGAGCTTGGTTGGGTTTTTGAAGTACGGAGAACCGAGAAATCCCGGGAACGGAGTATCGAAATTTCGCAGATTAACGAGCTTATCTTGTACCTCTGTAGGCACGGATACCGCCTCATACCGAAGGCCAAGGTTAAGCGTCAAGTTCGGGCGCGCGCGCCAATCGTCTTGAAAATAGCCGGCAAATAGAGTCTGACGCACTCCGCGCCCTGAAATTGAAGATTGTACGGTGCCGCCCAGTGTCAATGGCTGGTTCGTTAGGAAATTAGCAAGCGAACTAAAGTTGTAGATCCCTGTTGCGCGGCCGGGCGAAAACATGTTTGTTTGCATTCGCTCGAAGGCGAAACCGAATTTTAGTGTGTGGACACCTTTGGTAAGAAAAGCATCGTCATAGACTTGATATGAATTCCATACATAATCAAGACCTGGCGGACTAATACCCCCACCGTAGCCCGTGAGTCCGCTGACAGAGATCGCGCCAGACGCCAACCCTGGGAAAAAACCTAAGGAAAGATCCGCGCTAAGCGGGTTGATGGCGCTTATCCCTTGGTTTCCGACGTCGTGCACCCGGTTGTAACCAAACCGTACCGAGTTAACCAGCGAGGCACTGAAGGTGTGGGTTTCCTCCAAACCCACCATCAGCTGGCCAGAGGTGCTTTCCACAAGGGTCGTGTTAAGGGGGTCCGGGGCATCGCTTAGTCCTTTGTCGCGAAAAAACGTACCAGAGATACTGTCCTTCTGTGACATTTTACGATCGATTCGCGTCATCACATAGTCATCGGGGGTTCTGTTGTTGGTGGCGATATCGAAGAGCCCTGTATTGCCAGGCGGAGTAACTCCGGCATTCGGCAGAGGCCAAAAAGCGAGGTAAGGCTGGACTTTCGGATCGACCCCGACAGTACCCGCCGAGTTCGTCAACGCGCAACCTGGCGAGGCAATACCGATCGTACAGGTAGTTCCGTCGGTATTGTGGATGATCCCGTTGCGTGCATCCTGAGAAGGGACCCTATCAACGTTAGTGACACCTAAAGACTCTCGCAGGCCTTCATAATCCACAAAGAAGAATGTCTTGTCTTTTTGGATGGGACCGCCTACTGATGCGCCAAACTGGTTGCGGTGAAACGGAGCGATGGTTTTTTCAAAGTAGTTTTTCGCATCGAGACCTTCGTCGCGAAGGAACCAGTAGGCGTCACCGTGGAACTGATTCGACCCGGACTTAGTAATTGCGTTAATCACACCTCCTGAAG
>Ga0210388_10000657_pt1 | contig 27765 bp, 21 predicted proteins | sample IncBWC19OmetaG_FD_155485 | JGI IMG/M metagenome (GOLD analysis project Ga0210388, IMG submission 155485) | Forest soil microbial communities from Barre Woods Harvard Forest LTER site, Petersham, Massachusetts, United States - Inc-BW-C-19-O ...
CGCCAGCAGAAATCCGCAGGTTTTATATGGCCCAAACCACAGTCAGAAAAAACTTAACCGGACAGTAGTGGAAACGAACCCAATTTTTCCGCAAAAAAGCCAATGAAAGTACACAAGTGTCCAAAAAAACGAACCCAATTTGGCGGGGTTTAGAGAGCTGAAATCCGACCAAATCCAAGTAAATCAAAGCCACAGGGTGGCGACCAATCGAGGTACATCTGATGGCGTGTGTTCTTGCCATGCCCGGTTCCGCCTCGACTTCGCTCGGCGGGGACATCGCAGCGCGATGTCCCTACCACGCCTCATATCCGGCCACAGGCCGGACACTACACCACCAAAATCAATAGCTGGTGTTTTTGTGGTCGTAGCCATGGCACATCAGGGTGCAGGTGCCCTTGAAATTGCCGGTGGACTGGTAGCGAACGGTTCCCAGCGAGCCGGGCGTAACATAGGTGGTGTTGAAATTGATGAGGTGCGGGGCGTTCGCCACGCCGTGCGAATCGTGGCAGGTGGTGCAGGCGGCCTTGTCGTTCACAACATGGGATTCATGATAGCGAAAACTCTGGTTGCTCAAGACCACATTGCGGTCATGGCATTTGTAGCAGAGCGCGTAGGCCGAGGTGCTTTCGGGCTGGTTGTCCAGCAGGTCCAGGTTGCGTTCGAGAATGGGACGGTAGATGGAGCCGTGCGGGCCATTGGGTCCGGAACCGCCGGCGGCGGGACTGGAATCGCTGTTATGACAATCGGTGCAATACATGACGCTGGTGGTCTTCCATGGTTCGATCAGGCTGGGCACGCTGGCCTGATTTTTGCCGATGGTTTCCACCGGGTGAAAACTTTGGTTGGCCGAAGCGAATTGCAGGCGGGTGTTGTTCTGGGGAAATTGCCGGGAAACCAGCGCCGGGCCGCGCGCGGAACTGTCGGCATGGCAGCGGAAGCACAACTCATATTCCTTGGTCAACGGTTTGATCACGGTGCCGGCAATGGTCACGCCGGTCAGCCCGGCGAGCGCGCCGGTGGCATTCGGGGCGGCGGCTTTTTGCGCGTTGTCCGCGTGGGCATTGTGGCAGTCAGCGCAGACCACATGACGCACCTGGGGATTGATGGGGTCTTCATCCGGCGAATGGGCGTCGCTGCTGAGCGTGATGGGATGGATGCTGATCTTTTGGAAATCGGCAGCGATGTCTTTTTTGGCCGTGGCACCGTTGTGGCAGTTCAGGCAGTTCTGTTCCGGGGCCGCTTGTTGCAACAGATGTTTCTTCGCTCCCGCCTGGTGGGTGATATGACAAGCTTCACAACCGACGGCCTGCATGGTCTTGGAGCTGACGGTGGACGATGACGCTTTGGAGCCCGGGCGGGAGGTAGCGGCCAGTTTAGACAGGATGGACGGCGGCACCGGAGTCTGGGACATGGCGTGCGCGGATGTTCCCCAGGAGTTTTCGCGGTGGCAGACGACACACAACTCCGAGGCGGTGGGCACCACGAGAAAATTGCCGTATTGGTTATTGTGCGGATCATGGCAGGAGGTGCATTGCAGACGGCTTTGACTGTCCACCTTCACTGCCGGCGTGCTTAGTTTGGTGGGGTCATAGACGGCCGACAGGCTGGGGTCAGCACTGTCCGGATCACGAGCCGCAGTCGCCAGGGCGCTGTCGTAAACGAAGGAAATGGGATGATCCGCGGACAGATCGGTACCAAGGTTCGCCGCCGAGCCTCCGGGCATCGTAGTGACACCGTTTTGCATCGGGATCTGCGGTGCGCCGCTGCTGACGCTGCCCAAGGCGATTGTGCCATCGTGACAGCTCAAACAGAGCCGGGATGAACCGTTGGGCTGCGGGATGACCAAATTCATGTTGTTCAGCCGGGTGCTGCTGTAAACGACGTAGTTTGAGACGGAGGACATCGAATGGTTCCACAAGGGCGTCACCCCGCTGGCATGATGCACCGCGTGGCAAAAGATGCAGGAGTTGGTCATGCTCGTCGCCTTGATGGTTCCGGGGCCGTTGGCGGATAAGTTATGGACGGAATTGATAACGCTGTCGGCGCTGACATTCAGGCTGAACACCGTCAGCAGCGCCAACATCAACCAGCGCCAGGCCGGGCGGCAGAGAAATGGGAAAATTGTTTTCATGGCTGGCTTCCTTGCTGATCCAAGTATTTGAAAATCTGCACGCGATGGTTGAAGGCATCGGCCACATAAACCCGGTTGTCCGGGCCCAGGGCGATGCCGTTGGGCAAGGCGAACTGGCCGGGGCCGTCGCCGCCTTCGCCGACGTCCAGCAAGAGGCGTCCGTCCGCGTCGAAAATCTGGAAGTTGTCGAACACGCCGTCCACCACGTAGATGTGCCCGTCCGAATCCACGGCCACGCCTTTGGGCCGGGCGAAATGGCCGGAGGTGTCCCCGTTGCTGCCGAACTGCGAAAGGTATTTGCCGTGCAGATCAAAAATCTGGACCCGAAAGTTCATTGTGTCGGCAACGATCAAGCGGTCATGCCGGGTGTCCGCCGTGATGCCGGTGGGAAAATTGAATTCGCCCGGCCCGGTGCCGCGCTGGCCGAACGAGAACAAAAATTTCCCGTTCAAGTCATAAACAAAAACCGAGTGGGCCTGAGAATCAACGATGTAAAGGGAGTCGTTCGCCACCGTCAAACCGACGGGGCGTTTCAGCGGCGCGCCGATCTTGAACAGCGCCTTGCCGTCGTCCTTGAACGCGATGACTTGCGCGAGTTGGGAATCGGCCACATAGAAGATTCCGTTGTGCCGCGCCACAGCCACGGGACTGGCGAATCTGATTTTGCCGGGTCCGGCATAGCGCTGCCATTTTTTATGGGCAAAATCCAGATAGCAAACCAGCTTGTCATCGGTATCGGCCACGCAGAGATTCCCCTGCTCGTCCAGCGCAACGGCGAAAGGTTTGTGCAGGTTCTTGCTTTGACCGGTGTCACCGGTGATCCAGCGCGCCATGGAACTGAATACGGACGGACTTTGGCCGATGTCAGCCGGTCCATGCAAACTGCCGACATAGACAATGCGAGCCTGATCCGGTGGTGGCGGCCAGCCGATCATTGAGGACGCGGCGGGCGAGGCCGGCGGTGGCGCGGTGGCGCAGGATGCCGCGAATACCGCTGGCAACAGCGGAAGCAGCCATAAAATTTTTAGGCGCCGGTTCATGTCAAAAACTCCTCCGGATTTTTAGAAAGGCATAATTGCGTTGCAACCCGATCCCGGTGTTATCCTGTTCGTTGAATTCGTACCCGAGGTTCACCCGTAATTGACCGATGTTCCAGTTAAAATACACGCGGCCGACGTACATGTCCTGGTTGATGCCTTCACCGTGCTGCTGCTGCCAGCCGCCTTCGGCGTTCACGTCCATCCTGGACGAAATGCTCCAGCCGTAATGCAGTTCATAATCGTAAAAGGTCAGATGGCTGGCCATGGCATTGCCGTTGGCGGGATAATAAGTCCATTGCTGGCCGAGATTAAAACTCAAGCGCGAATGCAACGTTGGGTTCAGCGAATAGGATTCCGTGGCGTTATAGGAATAATAGCTGAACAACGAGGAACGATCGTCAGTATAGCCCGCTCCCAGCCGGAAATTTTTCCAATTGAAGTCCGTTCCGGCCTGGAATTGATCCATGTCCAGCAGGACGAAAGCGGGGCTGCTGGCGTGGTTCATGGTTTGATTGTAGCGGGCGTAAAAATCCAGCAGCCCGTGCCAGAGATCCAAGCGCGCCTGAAAATTGTCGGTCACCGTGGTGTAGCCGCCCGAGGGATTGGGCTGGACATCATAAGTGACAAGCACCGTGGCACCGCTGGTGATGAGCAGGCTGAACGGGCTGATCTGGATCAGCCAGGGGTCTTTCGTCCGGTCCACATAATAATCGGTGCCCTCGGTCAACAGCACATGGCTGGCGGTTGTGACCTTGAACACGCTGTCATTGATGTCGCGAGGCTGGTTCAACGGCACCCACATGCCGGTGGTCAATTGATGAGATTCATCCGCGACCAACAACGCGGTGCCACCGCTTTCCTGCTCGGTGTAATCGTACGTGCCCGCCGCGTCGAGGGTCAAATGCCCCCATTCACCCAGCCGCTTGGCATAGTTGACCGAGGCGGAAACACCAGCGGAATCGGAATCCAGCGAGGAACCGGAGTAGGTGCTGTTCAACGTGGAGCCGTGTATGTCCGCCGAAGAAAAAAGACTGTCGTACAGCTGATGTTGAACGCCGATGCGGGCATTGTTTTGAAACGAATCCCCGCCGCCGGTCGTATAATAATTGGCATTATAATCGTAAAATGTCCGCAGGTGCGGCGTATGCTCCACCACCAAGTCCAGCGACGGTGTGATATTGTCGGAAGTGTCGCCGGTATAATCGGCATCGTTGAAATACAACGTCGAGGTCAGCGTTTTGTTGCCCCAATGTTCCGCGTCCGTCAAAGTGACATTGTGCGTGACGCTCGAATTGTTGATGCCGCCGGTCTGAAGCCAGGTCCAGTCCTGAAATTGATACAGCAGATCGGTGTTATTGCCGTTGTTGCGCGTATTGGAGGCGTGCAAGTTGATGCTGGTCTGGTCGGATGTACTATTGTACGTCAGCCCGGAGCTTTCCGTCTCGGAATGCTGCGCCGTGACCGAAAATGGGATCGGCCCCGCCCGATATCCCGTCGTAATCCCATAGCTTTGGACGTCTTCCACGACGCTGTTGTAGAAATCATACTGCCGGGTGTCGTGGCCGGCCTGCGCAAAAATGGTCGAGGCGTAATCCTTTAGCTGGAGCAGGTTCGCCGTCAGCGTGCCGTTGAGCAAAACATCGTTTTCCTTGCTCATGCTTTGAGTGGAACCCGAATCCTGCCAGACGTAACCCGGCTCCGCCAAAATCTGGAAGGTCAGCAAATCGGGATGGTACAGATACGAATCCCAACCGATGCCGACCTGAGGTGAAAGATAAAGCCGTTGATAACTGACGCGTGAATTCCCGGCAGTGGTGGTGGATTGATCCGCTTCCACATCCATGTCGATATATTTCAGTTGCGGCCAGTTGATCGACGGCAGCGGCTCCTCGTAATACGTGATCCCGGCCGCAGCGCGCGACGCACCGGCAGCCAGCACGAGCGCGACGAGCGCGCGCAGTTCGCGACGAAACTTTTTGTCGCGGTGTTTCATGGCGCTTTCGGTTTCGCCGACGGCTTGAGCAGATTCTTATCCGTGCCGACATGCGGGTCGTGACAGACCACGCAGGATTTCCCCTCCGCGCTGGCATGGCCCTTCACGGTCTTCAAATCCTTGTCGTCGTGGCAGTCACCGCAGAGCTGGATAACATCTTTGGTGAGCAACTTGTCCACCGCCGATTGATGCGGGTTGTGGCAGCTGGTGCAGTCTTCCACGACATCGTGCTGAAACTTTGCCTTTTCCAAAAAATTGTCGTGGCAATCCCAGCAAAGGCTCGGCGTGGTTTTTTTGACGAGGTTCTTGTTCTTCGACGCGTGCGGCGAGTGGCAGTCGAGACAGTCGCCGTCACCAACGGGCTGGTGCACGAATTTTTTCTTGGTGAGATCGTCGTGACAGTCCGCACAAGTGTCCTTGACGGACTTTTTCAGAATCCCTTTGAAATTCGTCGCGTGCGGCGCATGACAGTCGAGACAGTCGCCGGATTCGACGGCTTCATGTTTGAATTTCTGATTTGCGAGCGGATCGTCGTGGCAAGTCAGGCACAAGTCAGTCCCGGTCTTGACGAGCAATTTCTTGTTGTCCGATTGATGCGGGTCGTGGCAGCTCGTGCAATCGCCGTTTTCAACGGGCTGATGTTTTACTTTGAAGCCGGTCAGAAAATCCTTATGGCAATTGAAACACAGGTCGGGCATCGGCGCGCGCATGCCCTGGCCGCCGCCGGACTCGTGGCATTCCTGACATTGTTGTTTGATGAACGGCGGATGCGCCGAGCCCGGGATGACCGGTGCGGCCGGCGCCGGCGCGGGCTGCGCCACCGTTAAGGGCGCCGAATTGGTATCCTTCGACGTCGTCACCGCCACGACCACATTCGTGCCGGATGATTCCGCGGGCACGCCGTCAAAAAAAGTCGTCAGCCATTGGCGCTTCGTGCCGGTGCTGCAGCCGTTGGTCAGGGCCACGGCGGCCAGACCAGCGGCGAAAAGCGCCAGCAATGCGAAACGTCTACTCATTTTGGGCTGCGTCAAAGATCGGCGGTTATTTTTTATGACCGAATCCGTAAACGGCCACCCGGTTGGGACCATATTGGTTCAAAACAATGATCAAGTGCTCGACCTGAAAATTGGGTGCGATGTATTGGGCAAACAACGGTATGTCGTCATAATCAATCAGCACCTTGCTGGGGAGTTCCATGCTGGCCTGATCCGCGTTGGCCGAGCCGAACGGCATCAGCAACCGGCCCTGGTCATTGAAGATCTGCACATTGTCGAAGGCGGCATCGGCGACATAGATGTAATTGTTGCGATCCACCGCCACTCCCTTGTTGCGGAAAAATTCGCCGGCGTTGTTGCCGTGAGCACCAAAACTGCGGACAAACTTTCCATCCTTGTCATAAACCTGTACTCGCGAGGCGCCGAGGTCGCTCACCACCAGATCGCCGTTGGTGGCCAGCGCGATATTGATGGGCTGGAACATGCGGTGCGTGATGTCGGTGTTGTCCTCGGGACGCGGGATGTCAAAAAGGGTCTTGCGGGTCACCTTGTCCAGCACATGCACGTTATGAGTCGCCGAATCGCTCAGATAAATCCGGTCGGCGGTCACCGCCACATCCATGGGCTTGTTCTTGCCTTTTTCGCCAACCAACCCGAGCACATTTCCGTTTTTATCCAGGATCACCAACTGCTGGCGGATGAGGTCCACCACATACATCGTGCCGTCGGAATCGATGGTGAGGTTCACGGGCATCTGGAGGGCCGCCGGCTCGTTGGGCGAAACCACGCCGATCCGGTGGTTTTGAAAATCCAGCTTCAAGATCGAGTTCTGTGCAGTATCGCAAACGTAGATAACCCCGTTGCCGGCAAAACCGCCGTAAGGTTTGCTGATCGGAATATATTTAGGCTTCAACCCGGTCAGATAGGTCGTGAAACTTGCGTGCATTCCCCGTTTTAAATCCTGCTCCGTCTGGAATGACGTCAAAAACTGGATATGCGGCTCATCGGGGGCCGGCGGGAAAAAGACATATTTTGGCAGGTTTTTTTTGGCAGCTTCGGGGCGGCCGGGCGGCGTGGCGCACCCTGCGGCCAGACCGACCGCCAGCACGATCAATACTTGAATAAATGTGTTCAATGGTTTCATAACGCAATTTGTTTGATTTTTTTCCGGACCACCGGCGGGCCGGTAATCACGTGGAAGTCACAACCTGACTGTGCCCCACGACCCGGCCTGGCAGCTAAACGGTTTTTGTCATAGGCACCGCATTTTTTGTGCAGTCCGGCCTTTCGCGGGCATCACAGAGGGCCATCGGTCTTTGCCAAAAAAAAGGCTCTGGTTAGAGACCAGAGCCTTTTGAATTCAAGTTGTCAGGGTTGGCGCATGAAGCCGGCTTACTTGTTATGGCAGCTCAAGCACAGGCTCTGCCCGCGCGGAATATTGCGCGTATTGTGAATGTCGTGGCAGGTGCTGCATTCCATCTGGGTCTGACCGGCGCCTTTGAGCTGGCTTTGGATCGGCAGAGTGCTGCCGATGAAAGTGCCGCTCTTGGGATTGAGTTCCACCACGCCGGGGTTCAGGGCGCCCAGCGCCGTGACTGCGGCGTCATAACTGATGCCGATCGGATGCACATGCGTCAAATCATTCCCGCCGACGGCCAGAATATAACCGGCCGGCATCAAGACCGGAGTCTTGGTGGATCCGAAGAACTTGTTCGTGGCATCCAATTGCCCGTCAAACTGCAGCATGGATTGTTGATTAATGCCCACCGTGCCGTCATGGCAGGAGAGACAGGCCTTGCTGGAGGTGCCAAGGGCGACCGTCAATCCGAGGGCGTTAAAGGTTTCGCTGCCGGCCGACGCGTAGGTGATATAGGTCTGCGATGAATTCATGTGAATCCACAGCGGTCCCTTGGTCGGATCCGGAGCCCGGTGAACGTCATGGCACTCGCCGCAGACGTTGGTTGAGCCTGATGTACTGCCACCACTACCGATCCAATAATTGGTGTTCGCCCAAAAATCGTGGGCGCTCCCAATAATGGTCGCCTTGCTGACAGATGGCATTAGCACCATCGTCGCCCCCAAGGCGAGGAGCATTGTTAGTTTTTTCATATGTTTATAAGCACGTGCTGTTTTCTGTTGATTGCACCCGGCGTCACCTGACGCCGGATGTTTCCAGCGAAAAACCAGGCACGAGCTCTGCGCCCAATCCTCCGTTGAAATTCTTTTTCGGCTTCGCGATGAAACGCGATTCCAGCTTGGCCATCAATTCCGCCGCGTGTTCCTCAATGATGGCCGAGCAAAAAATAAGTTCCTGCGCGCGGTGCTTGGTGTTCTCGCGCACCACCGCCTCCAGGTCGTCAATGTCGTAAAGGAAAACGTTGGCGAGTTCCGCCACCGCCGGATCGATGTCGCGCGGCACGGCGATGTCCACCAGGACCAGCGGACGGTTTTTGCGCGCCGGTAATATTTTCTCGATGTCCGCACGTTTCAAAACGATGCCGGGGCTGCCGGTCGAGCTGACCAGGATGTCGGCTTCAATCAACGCCGCCGCCGAATCCTCGAGGCGCACCGCGCGGCCGCCGAATTCCGCCGCCAGTTTTTCCGCGCGTTCGGGCGAACGATTGGCGACCAGGACGGTTTTCGCGCCGCGTTTGGCGAGATGCTTCACGCAGGCCTCGCCCATCTTGCCCGCGCCCAAAATCATCACCGTCTTGCTGCTCAAATCGCGGTCGAAAACTTTTTCCGCCAGCTCCACCGCCACGCTGCCCACCGAGGTGGCGCCGCGGCCAATGCCGGTATTGGTGCGGACCTTTTTCACGACGGCAAACGCCGCTTGAAACAACTGGTTCATTTTTTTGCCGACCAGCCCGGCGTCTTTCGCGGCTTGATAGGCGTTTTTGACCTGGCCGGTGATCTCGGTTTCGCCGAGCACGAGCGAATCCAATCCGCTGGCGACGGCGAAAATATGTTTGGCCGCGTCCGCGCCTTCCTTGACGTAGAGGTGTGGGGTGAAATCGAAATCGGAATTGGTGAGTTCCTGGAAGAGTTGCACCACGCGACCGTGAATCCAGGGCGACACGCCGTAGATCTCCACGCGGTTGCAGGTCGAAAGCAGAACGACCTCGTCCAACCCGCCGCGCAGCTTGAGGCGGCAGCCGCAGCATTGCAGGCGCGACCGTTGCACCGCGAGCTTCTCGCGCACTTCCACGGGCGTGGTCTTGTAGCTTAATCCTGCGACAAAGATTTTCATTTTTCGGTTTGGTTCGGCGCTGCGAGCGCCTTCTTTGGTTCAATTTTTTCCAGCTCTGACACTAGAACTTTAAATTATTGGTCATTCGTGCGCTCAACGTCCCTTGCACATCGTTCGACAATTTTTGCTGCTTTGGACTTCGCGAACTTCATTCCTTAGCATCGGTCGCCGGGGGACATGGCACTGCGCGTGTATTGGTAAAAGGTCACCGGTTATTGACGGTCCGGCAGAGTCAGGGAGGGGCACGAAATCTGAAACCGACGATTTAACAGAAGAACACGGAGGGAACTAAGCGGGGAAAACTTTGTCCGCAAATGGCGCGGATCTACGCAAAGTCCCAGCCGGACAGGCCACCATGAGGCGAAAGACGAGGGCAAGACCGGCGAAGTCTGGCGGAACTCGTGTCCATCCGTGGTTAAACAGCACAAATGTCGAATTGCTTTCAGCGGAAATTTTTGCTGTCCTGTGCCCCCGAAAACATGAGTTCACCCGTCGTCCCCCGCCAACGCAAATTACTGGTCGCCAACCGCAGCGAAATCGCCATCCGCGTGTTCCGCGCCGCCACGGAGCTGGGTCTCCGTACGGTCGCCATTTACGCGCAGGAGGACCGGCTTGCGATCCATCGCTTCAAGGCGGACGAGGCGTATGTGGTGGGCGAAGGCAAGGGACCGGTCGGCGCGTACCTCCACATCCCCAGCATCATCGCGCTGGCGAAGGAAAAAGGCGTGGACTTCATCCATCCCGGCTACGGATTTTTGTCGGAGAACGCGGATTTCGCCAAGGCGTGTGCCGGGGCGGGCATCATCTTCATCGGCCCGGATGAAAGCCTGCTGCGGACGATGGGCGACAAGACGGCCGCGCGTTCGCTGGCGCAAAAGGTCGGTGTCCCCACCCTGCCCGGCACGGAAGATCCGGTGAGCGACCGCGAAGAGGCGTTGAAGGTGGCCAAGCAGATCGGTTTTCCGCTGATCATCAAGGCGGCGTTCGGCGGCGGCGGACGCGGCATGCGCGTGGTGCACAAGCCCGGCGATCTGGCATCGCTGCTGGACGAGGCGCAGGGCGAGGCGGGTCGCGCGTTCGGCAATCCGGCGGTTTTTCTGGAACGGTACATTCCCCGCGCCAAGCACATCGAGGTGCAGATTTTGGGCGACAAGCACGGACGCGTGGTGCATCTGCACGAGCGCGATTGCTCGGTGCAACGGCGTCATCAAAAGGTCATCGAGATCGCGCCGAGCGTGGACCTGGACAAGACGGTGCGGCAGGAATTGTGTTCCGCAGCCGTGAAACTTTGCCGCGAGGTGAAGTATAACAACGCCGGCACGGTGGAATTTCTTTACGACCTCGACACGAAGGAATGGTTCTTCATCGAGATGAACCCGCGCATCCAGGTGGAGCATACCGTCACGGAAATCATCACGGGCATCGACCTCGTGCGTTCGCAAATCCTCATCGCCGACGGCAAGCCGATGCACGGACCGGAAGTCGGTATTCCCGCGCAGGAAGACATCCCGCGCAACGGCTTCGCCGTGCAGGCCCGTATCACGACGGAGGACCCGGAAAATAAATTTCAACCGGACTACGGCCGGATATTGACCTACCGCAGCGCGGGCGGTTTCGGCGTGCGGCTCGATGGCGGCATGGGTTACGGCGGCTCGGTCATCACGCCGTTCTACGATTCGCTGCTGGTGAAGCTCACGTGCAGCGCGCCGACCTTCCCCGCAGCCTTGCAACGCATGGCGCGCGCACTCGCGGAATTTCGCATCCGCGGCGTGAAGACGAACATTCCTTTCCTTGAAAACCTCATCCACAACGACGTTTTCACGAGCGGCCAGGCGACGACGACGTTGATCGACACGACACCCGAACTGTTCAAGCTCAAGGCGCGACGCGATCGCGCCACCAAGGTGCTCACCTTCCTGGGCGACGTGACGGTGAACGGCAATCCGCATGCGAAGGGCTATGTGCCCAAGGAAATTCTCACTCCGGCGCGTGTGCCGGCGTATGACCACAAACAGGCGCCGCCGGCGGGTACGCGCCAGTTGCTGCTCGAGCTTGGCCCGAAGAAATTTGCGGAATGGACGCTCAAGCAGAAGCAGTTGCTCGTCACGGACACGACGTTCCGCGACGCGCATCAATCGCTCTTCGCGACGCGTCTGCGCAGTTACGACATGCTGGCAGTGGCGGATGCCGTGGCGCGACGCACGCCGAATTTGTTCTCGATGGAGATGTGGGGCGGCGCGACGTTCGACACGGCGATGCGTTTTCTGCACGAGGACCCGTGGCTGCGCCTGCGCGCCTTGCGCGAGAAAGTCCCGAACATCTGTTTCCAGATGCTGTTCCGCGGCTCGAACGCGGTTGGTTATTCGAATTATCCAGATAACGCTGTCGCCGGGTTTGTGAAGCATTCGGCGGAAGCGGGCATGGACATCTTCCGCGTATTCGATTCGCTGAATTACCTGCCCAATCTTAAGGTGGCGATGGAGGCGGTGAACGAGACGCACGGCATTTGCGAGGCCGCGATCTGTTACACCGGTAACATTCTCGACCCGGAGCGCAGCAAGTATTCGCTGAAATATTATCTCAAGCTCGCGAAGGAACTGGAAAAGATGGGGGCCCATTTCCTCGCCATCAAGGATATGGCGGGCCTGTGCAAGCCGGCGGCGGCGAGCGTGCTGGTCAAGGCGTTGAAGGAGGAAATCGGCATCCCGATCCATTTCCACACGCATGACACGAGCGGCATCACTGCGGCCTCGATTTTGAGCGCGGCGGAAGCGGGCGTGGATGTCGTGGACCTGGCCATCGCCTCGATGAGCGGTTCGACGAGCCAGCCGAATTTGAATTCCATCGTGGCCGCTCTGCAATTCACCAAGCGCGACACGGGACTAGATCTGAAGGCGTTGAACGAGTTCGCCGATTACTGGGAGCATGTCCGCAATTTTTACGCGGCGTTTGACACGTCGCCCAAGGCCGGCAGCGCGGACGTGTATCTGCATGAGATGCCCGGCGGACAGTTCACGAACTTGAAGGAACAGGCCACGTCGATGGGGCTGGGCAGCCGCTGGCCGGAAATCGCGCGCACCTACGCGGAGGTGAACCAGCTTTTCGGCGACATCGTGAAGGTAACGCCGAGCAGCAAGGTCGTCGGCGACATGACGATGTTCCTCGTCACGCGCGGCATCAAGCCGGCGGACGTGGTGAACCTCGAACCCGGCAGCGTGCCCTTCCCCGAGTCGGTGATTGATATGTTGAGCGGCGGCCTCGGCCAACCGATGGGCGGCTGGCCGAAAAAAGTCCAGCACGTGATTCTTGGCGATCGCAAGCCGATCAAGGGCCGGCCGGGCGCGGGTTTGAAGCCGTTGAATTTCAAAAAAATCGCCGAGGAACTGACGCCGAAGCTCAAACGCGAGGCGACGATGGATGATGTGTTCAGCCACATCATGTATCCGGAGGTATTCGCTGACTTCACCAAGAAGGTCGCGGCCAACGGCGATTTATCGGTATTGCCCACGCCGGCGTTTTTCTATGGTATGAAGCCGGGACAAGAAATCGTCATCGACATCGAGCCGGGCAAGACCTTGTTCATCCGCATGGTGAACATCGGCGCGGTGGATGCCGAAGGTAAACGCAATGTGAACTTCGAGTTGAACGGCATGGGCCGGCAACTTTCCATCGTGGACAAATCGGTCAAGCCCACCGTCAAGCCGCGCGTCAAAGCCGACCCGGCCAAGACCAACGAAGTGGGCGCGCCGATTCCGGGCTTGGTCACCATGCTGTCCGTCAGCGTCGGTTCGAAAGTCGTGAAAGGCGACAAGCTGGCCGTGTTGGAGGCGATGAAAATGCAGACGACGATCTATGCGCCGTGCGACGGTACGGTGGATGAAATCGCCGTTGCCGTCAGCGATGCGGTCGAGAGCAAGGATTTGATGTTGAAAATCCGGCCCGTCGCCTGACCTTTTACCGGGACGGAATCACCCCCCGAACGCCGAGTATTTTTTCACGCCGCGCGCCCACATGAAGCGCGCAAAGAAATACGCGAGCAGCACCCAGAGAAATTGCGTCGCGAACCCGCGCCACAGATCGGCGCCGGAAATCTTGCCCATGTAGACCCCGATCGGGAAATAAAGCTGATACGGAAATGGCGTGAGAAACAGGATCTGTTTCAACAACGGCGGCAGCATATCCAGCGGAAACATGTGCCCGCTCGCGATGTACTCAAACGCGAACAGGATAAAGATGAAGGTGGTGATCTCCAGAAACCAGAACGCCAGCATCGCCATGGCGTAGGAGAAGAAAAATTGCAGCAGCGCCGTCAGCACCAAGGAGAACGGGAACAGCACGAGCGCGGTTTCATTCACCGGCGCGACAAAATAACTACGGAAGCAAAAGATAAAAACCGCCAGCGGCACGCTCGCCATGGAGATGAACGCTAGGCGTCCGGAAAAAAACAGGCACAGGCGGTACCAGAGATAATCCACCGGCTTGAGCAGGAACTGGCTGATATTTCCCTCGCGAATGTCGGTGGCGATCTGCCAGTCATCCTCGTTCACGGCGGTGAAAACATCCACAACCGCGACCATCAGATAATAAAAAATCATCTGCGCCTCGGTGAAGCCCCCCTGCCCCGCGCCGGATTTGTGCGCATAAACCGTCCGCCACAGCGAAAGCATCGCAAACAACGGGATGAAACTGAACAGCGTGCGTGCGAAGTAATTCACACGATACTGCAGGTTATTTTGCAGCCCGATGGCAATGACATGGAGATACTTCTTCAACGCGCAGACAGTCTAAATCAGCCGTGATTATTTCGCCACTCTTACCGTCTTTTTCGCCGCCCGGTTTTTGAAGAACTGGTCCGCCAGCACACCGAATAACACCACCGCGCCCATGACGGCAAAATTGAGCGAACTGTCAATGCCAAGGAGATTTACGAGGTTTTCCAGCACCAGCAGGAGCGTCGTGCCGATGACAATCCCCAGGATCGAGCCTTCACCACCACGCAGACTGCAGCCACCCAGCACCGCCGCTGCGATGCCGTAAAGTTCATAAAAATTGCCCTGGCTCGAAGGCGAAACGGAGTTCGTGTAGAAAGCGAAAAGGATCGCGGAGATGCCCGTCAAAAATGCGGCCAGGATGTAGGCAAACGCGATGACCCCGCGTGCGTTGACCCCGGAAAAAAGCGTGGCCTGTTCGTTGCAGCCCACGGCAAAAAGATAACGCCCATAAACCGACCGGTGCAGCACCACCCACATCACGATGGCGATGCCGATGAGAAAAACGAACGGCATCGGCAGGCCAAAAAGTTTTCCACTGGCGAGCCACTGCAGAGTCTTGAAATTTTCGGCGTCGCCGAATCCCTTCGTCATGTCATGCGCGATGTAGCGCGCCACGCCGCGATAAACCAGCAGGCCGCATAGCGTCACGATAAACGGTTGGATGCGCATCCGGGTGACGAGCAGCCCGTGTGCGAGGCCAAGGAATGCCGCCACGCCGAGCGCAAACCCAACCGCCAGCGGCCACGGCCAATGTTGGTATGCTTTTGGTAATTCTGGAAACGCATCTTCTAAAAGCAATCTGTTCAACAGTGGGCCTTTTTTATTTTGGCTTAGTAAAATTTTTGTTCTATCAGATAATTCCACTCCGCTGAATCGTTGCTGATCATAAATAGATTCTCCATCAATGACCTTATTTAGTACTTGAGCCAATTCTTTAGCATCAAATGCCGTCATCGTTAGTGTGCCTGGTATAACGGGTGCGGAATTGGTCATTTTGCTTTGGGTTATTGGCGAGGAACCAACCTCAAGAATTTTGTTTTTAAGGTCGGCCGGCATTTTATCCAGCAAGTAAATTGAAATTGGGCTATCGCTTTTACCCAGTTGAATGGAAAGTGGCCAGTCTTTACCCAGTTGTTTGGCACTCGCATCCAATTTGAACTCACTGGATTTAAATTCCCACGACCTCCAATTGAAATTCCAATCCGTCAATGCCAATACCAGCAACATGCCACAAAGCGCAATCATCGAGCCAATGGACAAATCAATGCCGCCAGTGATGATGACCAGTCCTACGCCGATGCTGAAAATGCCGCGCAGCCCGATGAGGTTGGCGGTATTGGTGAGATTGGCCCCGGAAAAAAAGCGCGGATTCTCGAAGCCGGTCACCGCGCATAAAATCACAAGCAAAACAAAAATGCCGATTTCTTTTTTCATCTCAAGACTTCTGAATCCATGTCAATTCACCGCCACTTTGGCCGCCGCGATGGTTTTACCGACCGCCAGGTTCATCACATTCTCCTCGTTGCAATGCTCCCGTTCGAGCATGCCGGTGATTCTGCCTTCATGCATCACGGCGATGCGGTCGCTCACATTCAAAACTTCCTCCATGTCGGAACTGATCATCAAAATGACGCCGCCGTTGTCGGCCAGCACGCGCATCAGCCGGTAGATCTCCGCCTTCGCGCCCACATCAATGCCACGCGTCGGTTCGTCGAGAATCATCACCTTGGGCGACATTGAAAGCCATTTGCCCAGCACGACTTTCTGCTGGTTGCCGCCGCTCAAGTTTAAAACCACCGCCTCGCCGCTGGACGTCTTGATGTTCAGCGACTTGATCTGTTCGTCCGTGACTTTGCGTTCGCGATCCTTGCTGATGAGCTTGAACGTGGAATACCTTTCAAGCGATGGCAGCGTGGTGTTTTCGCGCACGGTCATCGCGGTGACCAACCCCTCGCCACGCCGGTCTTCTGGAACAAGATAAATGCCGTGGCCGATGGCGTCGGCGGGTTTATGGATATGGATCCGCTCGTCGCCAATCGTCAGTTCCGCGCCGCCATGCAGGTCGAGGCCGACCATGGCTTTCATGATTTCCGAACGGCCCGCGCCGACGAGTCCGGCAAAACCGAGAATTTCACCGCGCGCCGCATCGAACTCGACCGCCTTTGATGGAAACCGGCTGGATTTGGCATTGCGGACCTTGAGATAGCCCGGCGTTTTCTTTGTGTTGGACGCAGTGTAGGTGCTGTTGATTTCACGTCCGACCATCAGGCTGACAATTTTGTCGTGTGTCACTTCCGTTTGCGGCAGTTCGCCGGCATTTTTCCCATCGCGCAAAACCACGACGCGATCGGCGCAGTGCTCCACCTCGCCAAGCCGGTGCGAGATGTAAATCACGCTCACGCCCTGCTCGCTCAATTCGCAAACCAGTTCCAGCAAACGGTCCGTCTCCTGCAAAGTCAGTGACGACGTCGGCTCGTCCATGATGATGATGCGCGCGTTGAGCGACAGCGCCTTGGCGATCTCCACCATCTGTTTTTCGGCGATGGACAATTTTTCCAGCGGTGTCTTGCTCGAAAAATTCATGCCGAGCCGTTTTAAAAACGGTTCCGTGTCGGCATGGATCTTTTGAAAGTTGATCAGCCCAAACGCGTTGCGGGGCTCGCGGCCGAGAAAAACGTTTGCCGCGACGTCCAGATTGTCGAGCACGTTCAATTCCTGGTGGATGAACGCGATGCCCAGCGCCATCGAGTCATTGACGTCACCGATCTTCACCGTTTTTCCGTCCACCTCGATGGCACCGTCATCAGGTTGATAGACCCCACCGACGATTTTCATCAGCGTGGATTTGCCCGCACCATTTTCACCGCAGAGGGCAACGACTTCGCCCTTGCCGATCTCCAGCGAAACATTGTCGAGCGCAATGACGCCGGGAAAGCGTTTGCCGATGCCGCGAAGTGAAAGCAATGATGACATTTTTATTAAACCGCTAATCTGCGCTAATCTGCGCCAATTGTTCTTTAAGAATGTATTTGGACAAGATGAAACGCTTCCATTCAAGCGTATCTTTGTGGCCAAAATTGATGAGATAACCAACCGGTCGTTTAGTGATTCTCATATAGTTAATCAACTGCGCCTCATGTTCAGGCGCGATAGCGCTTACGGATTTAAGTTCCACAACCAGGCAGTTGAAAACGAACAAATCAGCAACAAAACGCTTCTTCAATTCGCGCCTTTTGTAGAAGCATTTCAATTCCCGCTTGGCGTGGAACGGAATCGCTCGCGACTCCAGTTCCAGCTCAAGACTCTCTTGATAAACCTCTTCCGCCATCCCGTGACCGTGCTCATTATAGACTTCAAAAGCGGCACCCATGAGCTTATAACCTTCATCCTTGTAGATTTCTGGTTTCACTGATTAGCGGGGATAAGCGTAGATTAGCGGTTAAAATCACTGTTCGAGGATTTTTTTCTTGTAGGCCTGATAATCGGCCACGCTGTCTTTTTTGATGTTGCGCGTGGGAATGAACATCTTGCCGTCGAGCTGCGATTTGTCGCCGTGCAGGTACTTGTCCATGCGGGTCACGGACTGTTTGCCAAACTCGAACGGATTTTGAACGACCGTGCCGTAGATGTCGCCGGCTGCAATTCCCGAGAGCGTGTCGTCTTCATCATCAAAGCAGACGATTTTCACCGCGCCGGTTTTGCCCGCGCCGCGGACGGCGTTCAAGATTGCGGGGCCGTTATAATTCCACAAGCCGACGAGGCACGCGATATCGGGATATTTCACGAGCGTATCCTCGGCGTTTTTTTGCGCGCGGACGGGATCGGTGTCGTCGGTCCGGATGTCAACGACTTCAATGTTTGAACCTTCGAGCGCCTTTTTGATGCCGCCGGAACGTTCGACTGCGTTTTGCGAATCGCTGTGGCCGACGAACAACATGATCTTGCCGCCGTTCGGCAGGCATTCCTTGATCATGGCACCCGCCTGCTCACCCGCAGCTTCGTTATCCGTTCCAATATAGGCGACGCGCTTGCTTTTCGCAGCGTCACTATCGCAGCAAACGAGCAAGGTCGAGTCGGCGATTTTATTCAGAAAATCGGTCTGGTTATCGGGGTCGTTCACGCTGACGGCGATGCCGTCGATGCCTTTCGCAACGAGATCGTCGAGAATCTGGCGTTGGGCAGCGGAACTACCGTCCTGCGTGATGCGGAAATCCACGTCCACATCACCGAGTTCAGTTGCGGCGGCATTGCAACCCGCACGGGCAAACGACCAGAAATTCGCCGCATTATTGCTGACGAACGAAACCTTCTTTTTAGCCGATGATGCCGGCGCGGCACCGCCGCCCCCGGGAGCGGGTTCCTCTTTTTTGCCGCAGCCCGTGACGAACGTAGCGACACACAACACGGCCAGGATGGTTTGTAGTTTTCTCATTGTGGTTGGGGGTGGTATACAAACTATTTTTTGACCGAAAATTTATAGATGATCGTGTTGTGGTAAGTCTCGCCCGGATTCAACACCACCGTCGGAAATTCAGGATGGTTCGGCGAATCGGGGAAATGTTGCGGTTCCAGGCAAAAGCCGTCGCGGAACTGGTAGGTCCAGCCGCCCTTGCCGGTCAACGTGCCGTCGAGAAAATTGCCGGAGTAAAACTGTATGCCCGGCTCGGTGCTGTATACCTGCAAAATACGTCCGGAAGTCACTTCATATATTTCCGCCGCGAAGGAAAGCTCGTTTCCCTTCTTGTTCAGGACAAAATTATGGTCGTAGCCGTTGCCGCGCGCGATCTGCTCGTCATTGGTATTGCCGATGCGTTCACCGATGGTATGCGGCGTGGTGAAATCGAACGGCGTGCCCTGCACCGGGCGCAGTTCGCCGGTCGGGATGAGCGTCGCATCCACCGGCGTGAATTTGTCCGCATTGATGATGGCGACGTGGTTCAAGATGTCGCCCTTGCCAGCGAGGTTGAAATAGGAATGATGCGTCAGATTCACGACCGTCTTCGCGCTGGTAGTCGCGGAATACTCCAATTTCAATTCATTGTCTTCCGTCAGGGAATAGATCGCCGTGACCGACAACGTGCCGGGATAACCCTCTTCCATGCCCGGGCTAACGTAGGTCAAAATCAAGGACGGCCCGTGCGTTGTGGGCATCGGCCTTGACGTCCACACGACTTTGTCGAATCCTTTCAAGCCGCCGTGAAGGGAATTGACGCCATTATTCGTCGCCAGCTGATAGGTCGTGTCATCCAGGGTAAATTTTCCAGCCGCGATGCGGTTGCCGTAACGGCCGATGAGCGCGCCGAAATACGGCGATGATTTGACGTAGCTGTCAAGATTGTCGTAGCCGAGCACCACGTCGCCAAAATTTCCGTCCTTGTCCGGGACCTTGAGCGAGGTGACGATGCCGCCGTAGGTCATGATCGTCGCGGTCATGCCCTTGCTGTTGGCCAGCGTGTAAAGCTCGACCGGCTTGCCGTCCGGGGACGTGCCGAAATCGGATTTTGTTATGGTGCCTTTAGGGGTGTTGCTCATAGATTCACAGCCGGTGAAACACGCCGCCGAGAGCGCCGTGACCGTAAGGAGTTGGATGATTTTTTTCATGGTGGATTTAGTGGAAAATTATTTCTGCCCATAGTAAGCGCCGGGGCCGTGTTTGCGAAGAAAATGTTTGTCCAATAGATGGGATTGCATGGGTTTTGTCTTTGGATTAATTTTTAAAGTTTCGCTGTTCAACCGGGCGATGAATTCCAGCACGCTGGCGTTGTGAACGGCGTCATGCACATCCTTGCCCCAGGTGAACGGTCCGTGGCTGGCGACCAGCACGGCGGGATGTTGCGATGGATCGTATTTCAACTTCTTGAACGTCTTCACGATGACCTCCCCCGTGTTCGCCTCGTAATCGTTTTTGATCTCCGCCGCCGTCAACTGGCGCGTGCAAGGCACATCGCCATACCAATAATCCGCCTGGGTCGTACCGTAAGCCAGCAACGGTTTACACGCCTGCGCCCATGCCGTCGCGAACAGGCTGTGCGTATGCACCACGCCACCGATGGCGGGCCAGACGCGGTATAATTTCAGATGCGTCTCTGTGTCCGAACTCGGCTTGAGCTTGCCTTCGACGACCTTGCCGGTGGCGAGCGACACACAGACCATGTGCTGCGGTTTCATCTCCGAATACGGTACACCGCTCGGTTTAATGGCCATCACGCCGCTGGCGCGGTCCACCGCGCTGGCGTTGCCCCACGTCTGGATCACCAGTCCCTCGGCGACGAGGTCAAGGTTCGCCTTGCACACTTCAGCTTTTAATTTTTCCAACATATTAAATCTTAATTTGACCACCAAATACACGAAACACACGAAAGCAAAATCTTCTTAAAATTTATTGTTTTCCAAATATCATAAATCGTCCTTCATCATAATCACCAAATGTCATCATAAGATTGTAGGGTGAACCATCATTTCTTAAGGCCAACGAGTCGATTTGATTTGCGCTTTCTGAAAACACAATTCCGCAATAACTTTTATCGCGAACAACACCTATCGCTTCACAATGCCAGTTTCCTTGAGCAGAAATAAATTCGGGCACTGGTGATTGAACAGAGTTTGTTTGAAACCATACTGGGTAATCAGCAGCGACGAACGACCCATCACGCCGCAATTCAATCTGACACCGCCGCCCGTTAGTCATCGCCAGCCCATTTGTGTCAATGTTCTGTTGAATTAAATGGTAGTTTCCGGAAATGTCATCAAACTTCGGCTGACCTGTGACGAATAACTCTGCGGGAGGAACCTGCGGCCAATGCGACAGGCCACCGCCACACAGGCGGAAAAGCATCACACTTCCCAAAAGGAAACAACCGACAATTACCAGGATGGCAGTCGTTCTCGTTTTTTGTTTAGGCGTAATCACAAAGTTTTTCGCGCATTTTGCGGGTAAACGTCAAAGCACAATCCGCTCGTATTCCAATTTTGGATAGTGGCTAAAATTCACGAGCAGACCGAGCTTCATTTTTGTCGCCTTTAAATAATTTTGCACCTGTGCGCGGTGCGCATCCGTTAACCCGGAAACCGACTTTATTTCCAACACAATTTTCTCCATGCAAATAAAATCCGGCTTATAAGTGCTTTTCAGCGGCTGACCTTTGTAAGTCAAAGCCAACGATGGGTGTGCGATAAAGCTTATTTTGCGTGCGGCCAGTTCCAATTCCAAACATTCCTGATAAACCGGCTCAAGAAAGCCATTTCCTTTTTCTTTATATACCTCAAAGCATGCGCCCATGATTTCATAGCTCTCCAACTTGTAAATGATGCTGTTCATGAAATTTCCATTTCGTGTGTTTCGTGTCTTTCGTGGTTTAAATTTACTTTCTCACGCGGCTGCGGATTTCAATGAGCTTTTTCATGACGCCGTACAAGTTGCCGTTCCACGTCTTCGTACCGAAGGCGTCGTGCAATTCTTTGTATAGCGCGTAAAGTTCCTTGTAAACCGCGTGGGCTTTCGGGCTCGGTTTATAAACTTTTGGTTTCAAGCCGGTCATTTTCTTTTGGGCGGAGCCAATATCCTTGTGGGCTCCGGCGAGCACAGCGGCGGCGATGGCCGAGCCGAGTGCGCAGGTTTGCGCCGAGCGCGAAATCTTCATCGGCCGACCGGTGATGTCCGCATAAATCTGCATCACGAGGGGACTTTTGTCGGCGATGCCGCCGCAGTTCACTACTTCATCAATCTTCACGCCGTATTCCTCGAACCGGTTGATGATGGTCAGCGCGCCGAACGCCGTGGCCTCGATAAGCGCGCGGTAAATCTCCGACGGCGTGGTGTAAAGCGTCTGGCCGACAAGCAGGCCGGTGAGCTGCTGGTTCACGAGAATCGTACGATTGCCGTTGTTCCAATCCAGCGCCAGCAAACCGCTTTCGCCGGGCTGAAGTTTTAGCGCACCGTTGGTCAACGTTTCGTGCGACCCGGCCTTCGTGCCGCCAGGTTGGATGTAATTTACCAACCAATTAAAGATGTCGCCGACCGCCGACTGTCCGGCTTCAATGCCGAAATAGCCGGGCACCACGCTGCCGTCCACGATGCCGCAGACGCCGGGGATGTCCGCGAGTTGCGCGGTGTTCAGGCGCACGCTGATATCGCAGGTGCTGGTGCCGATGATTTTGACGAGCGTGCCGGGCTTGACGCCTGCGCCGATTGCGCCGGTGTGCGCATCGAAGGCACCGACCGCCACGGGAATGCCCGCCGTGAGACCGGTTTTCGCGGCCCATTCAGTCGTCAACGTGCCGGCGGCGGCGTCCACCGCGCGAACCTTTTTCGTCAAGCGATCCCGAAGCGCGCCGAGTTTGGGATCGAGCTGGGATAGAAACTCCGCATCGGGATAACCCTTCCAGTCCGCATTCCACATCGCCTTGTGACCAGCGGCGCAAACTCCGGCAGTAAACTGTTCGGGGGCAAGCGTGCCGGTGAGCGCAGCGGGAACCAAATCGGAAAGTTCAATCCATGAATACGCGGCGTTGAAGACCTCCGGCGCAGCGCGAAGGCATTTCAAGATTTTGCTGAAAAACCATTCGCTCGAATAGATGCCGCCGCATTTCGCCAGGAATTGCGGACGGATTTTTTCCGCCAGCGCGGTGATCTCGGCGGCTTCGGCGATGCCGGTGTGATCCTTCCACAACCACGCCATGGCGGCGGGATTGTTCGCGAACTTCTTCTGGAACGCCAGTGGCTGGCCGTTCGCATCCACGGGCAACGGCGTGCTGCCCGTCGTGTCCACGCCGATGCCGACGACCTGCTCCGGCTTGAAACCCTTGACGGTTTTCTTCGCCGCGGCGAGCGCGTGCTTGATGGTGATCTCCGCGCCGTTGATGTAATCCAGCGGGTGCTGCCGCGCGAGGTTCGGATCGCGCGACAAGATCACGCCCTGCGTTCCGTGTTTGTACGTCCAGATGGCGGTGGCCACTTCCGCGCCGTTGGTGACATTGACAATGAGGCAGCGAACCGAATTCGTGCCGTAGTCCAGACCGATGGTGTATTGAGATTTCATCGTTAATTTGTAAAAGTTGGCAAAAGTTAGCAAAAGTTGTTAAGTCAGCAAACCCAGCCGTTCTTCAGGCCATACGCGGCATCGTTCCAGGTGAGTTCCTGTTTAAATTGACGAAGCTTCGTGTCGGCGTCAATCACCACGACTTCCAGTCCAGCAATCGCGCCGAAATCCTCCAGCATCTCGGTGGTGACCGCCTGGCTGAAACCGGTATGATGCGCGCCGCCGGCATAAATCCACGCCGCACAGGCATCGTCAAAATTCGGGCGGCACTTCCACACTGCGCGGGCGACCGGCAGCTTGGGCATTTCTTCCGGCGGCGTGATGCAATCCACTTCGTTGATGAGCAGGCGGAAGCGATTGCCAAAATCCATCATCGCCGCATTGAGCGCCTGGCCGCTGGGCACGTTGAATACCAAACGCGCCGGATCCGCCTTGCCGCCGATGCCCAGCGAATGGACTTCCAGCGACGCCCTGCCCTCCGCGATGGACGGGCAAATCTCCAGCATGTGTGAGCCGAGCACCATCTTGTTGCCGTTCTGAAGATGATACGTGTAATCCTCCATGAATGACGCGCCACCGAGACCGGCGGCCATGACCTTCATCGCCCGGACGAGCGCCGCCGTCTTCCAATCGCCTTCGCCGGCAAAACCAAATCCCGCCGCCATCATGCGCTGCGAACCGACGCCGGGCAATTGCGCCAGCCCATGCAAATCTTCAAACGTATCGGTATAGCCCTTAAAACCGCCATCCGTCAGAAATTGTTTGAGGCCAAGCTCGATGCGCGCCGCCTCGCGAACGGATTTGTGACGCTTGCCGCCTTTTTTCAAATCCGCGGCAATGACATAAGTCGCTTCGTATTGCTTGATGAGCGCGTCCAGATCTTTTTCGGAAACGCTATTCACGACTTTGACCAGGTCACCGACGCCGTAGGTGTTGACGGAGTAACCGAACTTGATTTGCGCGGCCACCTTGTCGCCTTCGGTCACGGCCACTTCGCGCATGTTGTCGCCGAAGCGCACGAACTTCGCGCCCTGCCAGTCGGCCCACGCGGCGGCGGCGCGTGCCCAGGTGCCGATCTTCTCCTGCGTGGCCTCTTCCTGCCAGAAACCGACGACCACTTTGCGGTTCAACCGCAGCCGGCTCATCATGAAACCATGCTCGCGATCGCCGTGCGCCGCCTGGTTCATGTTCATGAAATCCATGTCGATCGTGCTCCACGGCAGGTCGCGATTATATTGTGTGTGCAGATGACAAAGCGGCTTGCGCAACTGCTTGAGGCCGTTGATCCACATCTTGGACGGCGAAAACGTATGGCACCACGTCACGAGGCCGATGCAATTTTTCGCGTTGTTCGCCGCCTGGCAAAGTTCCGTGATGGCATCCGGCGAAACCATGACCGGCTTGAAAACGACCTTTACCGGAATCGCGGGCGCGCCGTCGAGCGTCCGGGCGATTTCCTGCGAATGTTTCGCGACGGCCTTGAGTGTTTCCGGCCCGTAAAGATGCTGGCTGCCGGTGACAAACCAGATTTCGAATTTCTTGAGGTTGATGTTCATTAAATAAATTTCAGTTCGACATTTCGGGAACCACCAGACGGTCAATGCCGATGGCGACCAGTCCGGCGGCGCGGCGACGGGGGGCAGCGACACAATCCACCTCGCCGAAGCGCGCCCACAACGCGCCGTCCTGGACCGCGCGTGAAAGGTGCGCCAGCACGCCGGCCGGCAATTCCGTGAGGCTGCCGGTGACGACGACGTGGCGCAGGCCAAGGACATTGAGCGCGGCCGTGATCGCCACCGCCGCCGCATCCAGCGTCTGCGCGAGCCAGGGCTCGATGCCGTGTTCCTCCACGTGCCGGCGTAATGTTTCCCAATTTGATTTTTTACCGGGATGCGCCGCGGCAAAACTTTCCAGCAGGCCGCGGATTGAAACCAAAGTTTCCATGCAACCGGTGGCGCCGCAACCGCAACGCCGCCGGTTGCCGATCACGGGCGTGTGCCCGAGTTCGCCGCTGACGGGCAAAGGGCTGGCGAACGGCTTGCCGCCCACGATGACCGCACCGCCGACGCCCTCGCCAAAATCCACCAGCAGAAAATTTTCGACATCGGGATGATTGAAATGATAGCCCAGCGCCACCGCACGTTCCTCCTGCACTAGCAGTACGGGCGTATCCCAGATCCGCCGGACGATGGCCGCGAGGTCGGCTTCCTCGCTCCAATGGATGTTCGGCGAAAACAAGATTCGGTTCGTTCCCTCGTCCACCAGGCCGGGCACGCTCACCAGCACGCCAAGGAAATTTTTCGACTTCAACTTGTTTGCCGCCGCGCCCAGTTCCTTTTCCCACGCTGCCGCCGCGCCGGTCCTGGCAGTCGGGTTGCGGAACGACACGCGCCAGCAATCTTCATCATCCGACCCCAGCGGAATTTCGGCCAAGAAGGTTTCGCGGATGCCGAGATGGATCCCCAGAAAGCCGGACCGCGAACGGTTCAACTGCAACTGTCGTCCGGGGCGACCGAGGCGGGCCGAGCCATGGTCGCCATTTCCGGCGATTTCGACCTCTTCCAGGATTTTTACCGCCAAAAGTTCGTCCACGATCTTCCCCGCCGTCGGCTGGCTCATGCCCAGCGACTTGGCGAGGTCCGCCCGCGAGGCCATTCCCAGCTTTTGAAGCTGGCGGACAAGCGCACGCTTATTGTGCTGGCCCATCCGGGCGGGGTGAAGGATCATTACTAAAGAAAACTACGGAAGTCATCACTTGTCAAGTTTTGGTCGTGGGTCAGTTTGGATGGTAGGGATAGCGCGCTGCGCTGTCCCCGGCGGTAAAGCCGCCGGAACGGAGCACCAACGCGGATCTTACCATCCCGCATGCGGGATTGCGCCCCTCCCGCATGCGGGAGGCGCGGACGGCGCAGCGCGCCGTCCCTACCAAAACAGGAAATCAATAAACCTTGCGCAAATTCGACGGCAGGATGCCGAGTTCATCGCGGTATTTCGCCACGGTGCGGCGTGCGATGTTGATGCCCTTGTCCGTGAGCATTTTCACGACTTCCTGGTCGGACAACGGTTTGGAGGTGTTTTCGTTCTTGAAGATCTCGGCGATCATGTCCTTCACGCTGGTGTTGGACACGCCGGCGCCGCTCGCGGTCTCAAGGCCGGCGGTGAAAAAATATTTCATCTCGAACACGCCCTGCGGCGTCTCGATGTATTTGCCGGAGACCGCGCGGCTCACGGTGGTCTCGTGCACGCCGACCACTTCGGCAACCTGCGCCATGGTCATGGGCCGAAGATGCGCCACGCCCTTGTCCATGAATTCGCGCTGGCGTTTGACGATTTCGCGGCCGATGTTCGCGATGGTAGTCTGGCGCTGGTGCAAGCTCTTGATGAGAAACTTTCCGGCCCGGATTTTTTCGCGGATGTAATTTTTGACCTCGGCGTCGTTGCCGCCGGAGGCCATCAAATCCTTGTACACGTTGCTGATGCGGAGGTGCGGGACCTGTTCATCGTTGGTGGTGACGGTGTATTCATCCCCGTTCTTCTGGACGAACACTTCCGGTGCGACGTATTGCTCGGCCACCGGCAAGTAGGCGCGGCCCGGTCGCGGTTCGAGCTTCGCGATGCGCGCGAGCGCTTCCTGGACGTCGTCGATGGACTTGCCCGTGCCGCGGGCGATTTCGGGGATGCGCCGCTTGCCGAGAGCGTCCATGTGGTCGCGAACGATCTGAAATTCCAAGGTGCGGTCCAGTTTCGCGCGTTCGAGCTGGAGCATCAGGCATTCGCGCAGATCGCGCGCGCCGACGCCGATTGGGTCAAAACCCTGGATCACATCCAGGACATCCGTCACCGCCTCGACGGAAAGTCCGGTTTGCGCGGCAATCTCATCCACCGTGACGTTGAGATAACCGTAATCGTCGATGTTGCCGATCATCAGCTCGGCGACCGCCTGCTCCTTATCATCGAGGTCCGTCTCGCGCACCTGCTCGACGAGATGTTGCGCGAGCGAAGTCTCCTGCGTGAGCGAGTCGAACATGAACTGCCGTCTTTCCTCGTCCTCGGCAGTGGCCCGGACCGGGGCACTGGTGGCGGAAAAATGGTCGCGCCATTCGTTGTCCATTTGCACGAGCTTGTCGAACTCCTGCTGAAAATCGTCCACGGGTTCGGCGGTGCTTTTATCCGTCGATTCGTCGAACTTCACGTCGTCCGGAGGTTCGGCCAGGTCCGCTGCGGGGGCGGGTTCATCGCCGTCGTCATTTTTCTTCTCGCCCGCCTCGGTATCGGTGTCCATGACCTCCTCCAGGACGGGATTTTGCTGGAGTTCGGCCTCGACGAGCGCCTTGAGCTCGAGCGTGGGGGCCTGAAGCAGCGCGAGGGATTGTTGCAGTTGCGGCGCGAGCACCAGCGACTGCGTGAGACGTTGCGAAAGTTGTAAGCCGACTGCCATTGGCGCGAACATAAACCAAACTGTCAAAACCACAAGCATGTTTTGGCACGAATCTCGCTCCGCAAACAAAAACTAGATTTTTTTCACTTCCCGCGCCATGCTTTCGAC
>Ga0210388_10000658_pt1 | contig 27749 bp, 27 predicted proteins | sample IncBWC19OmetaG_FD_155485 | JGI IMG/M metagenome (GOLD analysis project Ga0210388, IMG submission 155485) | Forest soil microbial communities from Barre Woods Harvard Forest LTER site, Petersham, Massachusetts, United States - Inc-BW-C-19-O ...
CTCGCGCCAATGAACTCGGAGACCGCTTCCAGCGCCGCGCCCGCGAGTGGCAGCGTCGTTGGTCGATAGTCGGCGACGTGCGCGGTCTCGGAGGGATGCAGGCGATCGAACTGGTGAAGTCTCAGGAAACGAAAACTCCTGCCTCGGACGAAACTAAGCAGATCACGCAGTATTGTTACGAGCACGGCCTGATCACCATCACTGCGGGTTCTTATTCAAACGTGATCCGCATTCTGGTCCCGCTCGTAGCGACGAACGAGCAGATGGACGAAGGCCTCGCCGTGCTCGAATCGGCGCTGGCCGCGGTCTGCGGCAAGAAAGATGCAGTCTTAAGTTTGTCATCCTGAGCGAGGATTGTCCTTTGCGCCAAAGCGCGAAGGACAACCGCAGTCGAAGGATCCCTATAACGCTGTATCATTGAGGGCGTCGCGGGGAATTCTCAAGATGCACCGCACTCTTCGCGATTAGTAAAAGGTGAACTCATGACGTCAGTAGCCGCACCACCCACAATCCGGCTCACCAATTTCATTAATGGCCGCTGGACCGATTCCTCCGCCTCGGAATGGCGTGATGTAGTAAATCCCGCGACTGGCGAGACTTTGGCTCAAGTCCCACTCGCCGAAGCGCCGGAGGTTGATCAGGCAGTCGAGGCTGCGGCCGGGGCTTTTCCCGAATGGCGCCGGACCCCGCCCGAAGACCGCATCCAGCCGCTGTTCAGACTGAAGATGTTGCTCGAAGATCACATCGACGACATCGCCCGTATCATCACGCAGGAGAATGGCAAGACCTTCGGCGAAGCCAAAGGAGAAATGCGCCGGGCGATTGAGAATGTCGAAGTTGCCTGCGGCATTCCGATGATGATGCAGGGCTACAACCTCGAAGACGTTGCCCGCGGCATCGACGAGATGATGATCCGCCAGCCGCTCGGCGTCGTGGCCGCGATCACACCGTTCAACTTTCCGGGCATGATTCCGTTCTGGTATCTGCCCTACGCCATCGCTACCGGCAACACGTTCATTCTCAAACCCTCGGAGCGCGTTCCGCTCACCATGCGTTACGTTTACGAGCTCATGGAAAAGATTGGACTGCCCAAAGGCGTAGTGGGCCTCATCAACGGGGGGAAGTCCGCTGTTGATGCGCTGCTCGACCATCCCAAGATTCGCGCGATAAGCTTTGTTGGTTCAACTCCTGTCGCGAAGTACGTTTACTCACGCGCCGCCGCCAACGGCAAACGCGCCCAGTGCCAGGGCGGAGCCAAGAACCACGTGATCGTCCTCCCCGACGCTGACATGCCCATGGCCACGCAAATTATCAGTGACAGCGCTTTCGGATGTGCTGGCCAGCGTTGCCTCGCTGTCTCGGTGGCCATCACCATCGGCGAAGCGCAGAAGACTTTTCGAGATTCGATCACCGACGCTGCCTCGAAACTCAAAGTCGGCAATGGCCTTGACGAAGGCGTGCAGATGGGACCAGTGATCACGCCGCAGAGCAAAGAGCGCGTCGAGTCGCTCATCGCGCTCGGCGAAAAGCAGGGAGCGAATGTCCTGCTCGATGGCCGCCACTCGAAGATCGCGAAATACGAAGCGGGCAACTTCGTCAAGCCCACGATTCTCGATGACGTTCCGGCGACCAGCGACCTCGCCGACACAGAGATTTTCGGTCCTGTGCTCAGCCTCGTCCACGCTAACGACATGGACGATGCTCTCGCATTTCTCGAGCGCAGCGCCTTCGGCAATCAGGCGTCGCTGTTCACATCGAGCGGATCGGCCGCACGGCGCTTCCGCTACGAAGCGCCCGCGGGAAACATCGGCATCAACATCGGAGTCGCCGCGCCCATGGCCTACTTCCCCTTCAGCGGATGGAAGAACAGCTTCTTTGGAGATCTTCACGGCCAGGGCCGCGATGCCATTGAGTTCTACACCGACAAGAAAGTTGTCGTAGAGCGCTGGGCTAAAGAGCACAGCCGCAAGTTTTAGGGAGTTCTCATGACCACTACCATCGCTAATCCCGCAACGCAGAAAATGTCCGGCAAGGAAATCGTCGACCTCGCGCGCAAACACACGCTGTACGAATGGTCGGCGCAATCGAAGGTCGATCCCATTCCGGTTGCTCATGCCAAGGGAATTTACTTTTACACTCCGGAAGGCAAGCGCTTCATCGATTTCAACAGTCAGCTCATGTCGGTGAACATCGGACACGGCGACGAGCGTGTCATCCAGGCCATCAGCGAGCAGGCCGCGACGCTGGCTTATGCGAATCCGTTCATGGCCACGGAAGCGCGCGCGCGGCTTGGCGCCAAGCTTGCCGAGATCACGCCTGGCGACATCGACACCTTCTTCTTCACCAACGGCGGCGCCGACGCTAACGAGAACGCTATTAAGATTGCGCGCTTCTTTACTGGACGCCACAAGATCATGGCGCGCTATCGTTCTTATCACGGCGCGACTGCGGGAGCGATCAGTCTTACCGGCGATCCGCGCAGATGGGCCGCGGAGCCCGGCATTCCAGGCGTGGTGCACGTGCTCGATCCTTATCACGGGATCGAGCGCGGATGGGAATCGGCGGAGTCTTCGCTCGCCATGATTGAAGAGACCATTCAACTGGAAGGCCCACAGACGATTGCTGCGTTCATTCTTGAGCCGGTCACCGGTACGAACGGGATTCTGATTCCGCCCGATGGATATCTTGAAGGGCTGCGCAAGATCTGCGACAAGTACGGCATATTGATGATTGCCGATGAAGTGATGGCCGGATTTGGACGGACCGGTGAGTGGTTTGCTGTCGATCACTGGAAGGTTGTTCCCGATCTGCTTTGCATGGCGAAGGGATTGACCTCCAGCTATCTGCCGCTGGGAGCGGTTGGGATGCGGCATCACATCGCGCAGCACTTTCAGGACAAAGTGTTCTACGGCGGACTGACTTATAACAGTCATCCCATGGGATGCGCGGCGGCGCTGGCCACGATTCGCGTGTATGAAGAAGACGGGCTGATCGACAATGCGAAAAAAATGGGCGTCGTGCTGAAGGAACTGGGAGCGGAGTTGCAGGCGAAACATCCGTCGGTGGGCGCGGTACGCTCCATCGGACTGTTCGGCATCGTCGAGCTGGTGCGCAGTCGCAAGACGCGCCAGCCGCTGGCTCCGTTCAACGGCACGTCGGAGGAGATGGTCGCGCTCGGACGCTTCTTCCGCGAGCAAGGACTCTATACATTCGTTCGCTGGAACACTTTCTTCACTAATCCTCCGTTGTGCATCAACGAGCAGCAGATGCGCGACGCGTTTGCCATCATCGATCGCGGGCTCGCGATTACTGATAAGGCTTTCGTCGACTAGTGGCGAGTTGCTCGTGTGGGGCGGACACCCTTGTCCGCCTCTTTCCGTCTCCACAACCTTTTTGTCATCCTGTGCCGCTCCGACCGTGGCCGTTCGCCTTTCGCAAAAGAGGCGAAGGGCACTGTAGGCGACAGCAGATTCCTCTCGCGCCTCTGCGCGTTCGGAATGACAAGGCCTTATATGGAAATTAGGTACGCCAGATGCGTTGCTGGGTGTCCAGGGAGGAGAACATTACCGGTTCGTGGTGAACTGTGGTGGCGTGTCGATTGATGGCGGTCGCGGCCTGGGTGCGCAGGTTGCCGTCGCGGGCGTCGAAATCGAGAGTGCTGACGTGGTGGGCGCAGCGGGTGCAGGTGAACTTCATTCCGCCCTTGATGCGTCCGATGGTGTAGTGTCGCTTCACAATTCGAGTGTAGTCGTTTCACGAGAAAACGGTGTGCACGTCAGTCGGGCGGCGAAGGTAACGAGGACGTTGCGGCAGCGAATTTCCAAATCAAATAAGCGATTTCTAACTCAGTGGGAAAGTCAGCGAGCTGAGGGCCCCCGCGGACCGAAGACGTATAATTGTTGGCGCGGAAAACTTGTCACTGGGGGGAACATGGAAGGCTGGAAGAAAGCGGTGGTGGCGGGTTCGATTGGGGCAGCCGCGGTTTTGTTTTTGAAGAAGAAATATCCGGCGGGCGTGCTGGTTACGGGCGTGGGGTTGGCGGTGGTGGCGTCGGAGTTTCCAGACAAGTTTGACAAGGTGCGCCGGGCGCTGCCGGATTATTTTGACCGGGGCATGCAGGTGATGGAGATGGCGGCGCGTGCCGGCAAGCGGATTACCGATGCGGCGGGGCAGAGCGCTTACAACGCTTGGGATGAGATTGGCGGGTGAGAAGGCGGCCTTCGGCTGTCGGGCTTCGCTTGACCCTTCGCTAGCCGGCGGCTAGCCGGCGAGACCCTTCGGCTCCGCTCAGGGCAGGCTCCTTCGGCTTTGCTCAGGGCAGGCTGCCGGCGCTACTCGATTCCTAGTTGCTTTCTGGCGTCTGGGCTTAGGCGCTCGGGGGTCCAGGGCGGGGTCCAGACAACGTTGACGGCAGCGTTGCGGATGCCCGGCAACTGCTCGAGGCGCGACTTGACCTGGGCGCTGATGTTGACGTGTTCGGGGCAACCTTGTGCGGTGAGGGTCATGTCGATGACGACGTCCTGCTTGGCTTGCTCGGGTGTGTCGGCAGCGACCGGCGTGAAGTTCACTTTGTAGATAAGGCCGAGGTCGACGATGTTGACGGGGATCTCGGGGTCATAGCAGCTTTTCAGCGCGCTCAAGACGTCTTCTTCGGTAACAGTGGGCATCTGGATTTCCTCCTCGAGATCTGGCCTTCCGGCGGGGTTGCTCTAAGTCCGCCGGCTACATTTGTCAATTTCCCCGACTCCTCCAGTCTACCTGCTTTGAAATCATTCGTGTTTGGTAGATGATCTGGTAAAGTTTTGCGCATGATGAACGAAGAGGCGAAGAAGTGGATTCAGATTGCCTTGGCGCTGGCCGTGGTGGTGGCGGGAGTGCGCGCCGGCTACATCCTTTATGAGCGGCACGAAGAGTATGTTGCCGCGGAGAAGCAGGAGCAGGCGAAGAAAGCCGGCTACTCGAATGCCGATTACTATGTGAGGCCGAAGAAGCTGTATCCGTTCGATGTGAAGTCGGCGAAGCAGTTGACGCTGCAGCCGGTGTGGGTGGTGGACGGATACCGTTACACCTACTACGCGTACGTGCCGGCGGCGAAGAGCGTCGATTTCGCTCATGATGCGGGATTGCTGGGGCCGCTTGAGCGGTTGCAGATAAAAGATGTGATGACGGTCGCGGCGCCGGGCGGGCGGAAGCAGGTGGTGGCTACGTTCGACAAAGACGGGCACAGCTTCGCGGTTCCCATAGGATTTGAGAGTGATGGGCAATACAAGATTTATTCCGACGAGATGTTTTATGTGGAGGATCCGCACGAGTTGTATAAACATTGGCCGGCGGATGTTTGGCAGGCGGTGGAGCAGCATCAAGTAAAGCCGGGGATGAATGAACTGCAGGTGGATTTCGCGGTGGGGATGGGGGTTCCGGATGCCGGGGCGTCGTCGGAGGAGAAGACTGTGCGGTACCCGAATGGGGGAAAGCCGCTGGTGGTGATTTATCGGGATGAGAAGGCGGCGGAGATTAAGCCGGGGACGTAGGAGATCTTAACCCACGAACTGTAGGGCATCAGATGTTGCGCTAGGGATCCTTCGACTACGGTTGGTTCCTGCGCTGGGCGCAGGAACCAATCCTCGCTCAGGATGACAAGTCTATTTATTTCACTCCGGCAAGGGCCTTCGAGACTTCTGCTATGTCGGGGACGACTGGTATGTCGTAGTTCTTCTGCCATGCCAGCTTGCCGTCGCGGTCGATGATGAAGATGGCGCGGCCCGTAATGCCTTTGTCTTCGAGATACACGCCGTACTTGGCGGCGACTGCGCCGCGGGGCTGAAAATCGGCGAGGAGCGGGTATTGGATTCCCATCTTTTCGGCGTAGGCCTTGTGTGACCACACGCTATCGACGCTTAAACCGAGGACCTGGGCTTCCAGTTGCTCAAACTGTTTCTTGTCGTTGACGATGCAAACGTGTTCTTTGGTGCAGACGGGGCTCCAGTCGAGCGGATAGAAGATGAGGACGACGCGCTTCTTGCCGCGGTAGTCGCTAAGCTTTACTTCTTTCTGATCCTGGTCCTTCAGTGAGAATTCCGGCGCGGGTGCGCCGACGGTTGCGGGCATGGTTCCTCCGAGAGATTGAGTCTTCTCACTCCCATCATAAACTGAGTTTGAGACAAAGGTCAGCCTCGATCGGTGCTGACCGCCTTAAGGAACTGCCTCACGAGGCTGATGACCGTTATGAGGGTAGGGATCCTTCGAGTGCGGTTGGTTCTAGCGCTGGGCGCAGGAACCAATCCTCGCTCAGGATGACAGCCTTACCTCAGAGAGGTCATTTGATGACTGGAGATTTGGCGTCGGCGGGTTTTTCTTCGTCGGCGTGGATTTTGCCGTCATCCTCAGCGTAGAACGACCGGTGCTGGGCGTCGAGCTGCTTGGGCGTCATCGTCAGGATGAAGCTGTCTTTCTGGCCCTCGAAGCTGGCGGTGTAGTCGCCGCGGTCGGGATTGACCATGCGCTTGGTGAAGGAGCCGGAGTGCACGAGTTCGGCGAGAGAAGTGGCGAAGTGGTTGTACTGCTTGTCGAACTGGTGCTGGGCCCGGATCACGACCCGCATGTAGGCGAGGGCCGCGGCTTCGGAATCAGAGCGCGCGGGGTCGCCGCGAAACTTCGGCTGATAGGTTGCAGCAGGAGCCTGGGGCACGGCGGCCGGCGCGGCGGCGGGTGGAGGTTCCTGTGCGAACAGAGCCGAAGCGGCGACGCTGAGGGCCGCAGTTGCGGCAAGAAGACAAAAGGAAATTTTTCTCATGCTGAATCTCTTCTCCCGAGTGGCGTCGAGAATTATCCCACCAATCTCCGCTGTGGAGCGGTTTCTCGAGGTTCTTTTTCATGTTACTCCCGTAATTTAACTTCGGTCACTTCTCTTTGCAGTGGGGCGAAATGCCGCTATGCTCTAGCTAAGCAATTACACCCTTAGGGAAAACTATGAAAGCAGCAGTCGCGAGAAAACCGATAATCAAAATTGCCGTCGTGGAGAGCGATCCACTGAGGTTTGTGGGATTTCGCGCTCTGTTCGACTCGGAGCCTGAGTTCGAACTGATCTCTGCCGGCCTGCCCGAGATTTCCACGTTGCAGAATGTCGATTTGATTCTGCTGGGAAATCGATCGGGACAAAACCTTTTTGATGTGATGGCAAGCCTGAAGGCGACGCGGCCCGATCTGCGCATCATCGTGACCGGGTCAGGAGTGGATGAAGAAACCATTCTCAAAGCGATCGCATCGGGAGCCAAGGGCTATGTGGATGAAGCGGCTTCGCCGGCGGAGTTTGCCCAGGCCATTCGCATCGTGAGTCAGGGGTCGGTATGGGCGCCGCGCAGAGTTCTGTCGATGTTCATTGAGCGGGTGTCTTCGGCTCCGGGACGGATTTTTCCAGCAGGCCGCGTGACCTTTACAGACCGCGAAAAAGAAGTGCTCGAGATGCTGGTCGCAGGACGGTCGAACAAAGAGATTGGCGCTCAGCTCGGTATCGAAGAGCGTACGGTAAAAGCGCACGTGGCGAAATTGATGCGCAAAGTGGGCGTGCAGAATCGGATTGCGCTGTCAGTGCATGCCATCACGCATTCGCTGGTGGCGGCGAAGTAAAAAAGCAGGTCTTAGGTACCAGGTGTTAGGTCTAGGGCTTTACCCAAGACCTGGCACCTGATACCCAAGACCTGCGTTACTTTTGGACATTGACCTCGGTAATCTTGTCCGGAAAGCCAGTGCGGACGCATACTCGCGTCACCTACCACAGAACCTGGGAGACGGGGTTGAGAGTGGCGATTAGGGTCACTACTTTCAACCCCGATTTTTTTGTCTGCTGGTTGTTCCAGTCTCCTTCACGATAATTGTCGGAGTTCCCTCCCGCTAATCGTTGCTGACACAACCTTGTGTCTATCATTTACAATCCAGTTTATTGCTCCCAGAGAATCTTTGTGAATGAGGAACCATGAGAAAGCTTTTGCTGCTTACGGTATTGGTGTGTCTGTGCAGGTTTTCTGTCGCGGCTGACGATCAGGGGAAAGAGTCGAAAGCCTCGGACCGGGTGCAGGCGGCGGCCGAGGTCCTGGATGAAATCCAAGCGGCGCCGGATAAGGGAATCCCGCAGGATGTGTTGGGATCGGCGGAGTGCGTGGCGGTAGTGCCCTCGATGATAAAGGGCGGGTTTATTGTGGGCGCGAACTATGGCCGCGGACTGGCCAGTTGCCGCACACCGAAGGGGTGGAGCGCGCCGGCATTTTTTGTTGTGACCGGCGGCAGTTTCGGATGGCAGATTGGCGGCCAGGCGGTGGATCTGGTGATGCTGATCATGAATAAAGATGGGATGAAGCATTTGCTCTCGAGCGAATTCGCGCTGGGGGCGGACGCTTCGGTGGCGGCAGGGCCGGTAGGGCGTCATGCCGAGGGGGATACAGACTGGAAGATGCGGTCTGAAGTACTCACCTACTCGCGCGCCCGTGGCCTGTTTGCCGGGGTGAGCCTGAATGGTGCTTCGATCAAGCAAGACAAGGACAGCACGCGGGAGTTTTACGGGCGCATGGTGCCGTTCCGGACGTCGCTGACCGGAGAGATTGATCCGCCAGTTGGAGCCGATGCGTTTCTGAGGACCCTGGCGAAGTGGGCGCAAGAGGCTGCGAAATAAGGATGCGAGCCAAACGCGCCCTTATCGTGTCGCAAAGAGCGCGACACTTGGCGCGGCTCGCCTGGATCCTGCAGCGAGCAACGAGCGCCCGCTTCAGGACGACAATCCAACTTGTTTGACAAGTAAATTTTGACGGTGTACGGTTCCGCTTCCCCTAATGCGGCAGCGACTTGAGTACGCGGCAGCCTGGCCGTTCATCAAAATCCTGGGTATTCTGCCGCGCCCGTTGGCTCGAGCGATCGGCATTGGTTTGGCCTGGGTCATCTACCTTCTGCATGTGCGATTGCGGCAGGTCGGAATGCGCAATCTCGCCCTGGCGTTTCCTGAAAAAAGTGAGGCGGAGCGGGCGCGGATTCTGCGCGGGGAGTTTGCTTCGCTGGGACGGCAACTGGCTGAGGTCTGCCACTTTCCTGAATACACGCTGGCGAATGTCGATCAGGTTGTTGTGTTCGACGGCTTCGAGAATTACGAACGCGCTCATGCTCGGGGCAAGGGCGTGCTTTTGTTTGCAGGACACTTTGGGGGATGGGAACTTTCTTCTTTTGTTTTGTCGATGCATGGGCACTGGATGCACGTGCTCATGCGCGGCATGGACAATAAGTATCTGGGTGAACTCATTCTTCGCTATCGCACCATGCATGGGAACAAAGCTGTCGATAAGGATGATTTTGTGCGCGGGCTGCTTTCGGCGATGAAGGTCGGGGAAGTGGTGGGGATGCTGATGGATACGAATATGACTCCGCCGCAGGGGATCTTTGTGGATTTCTTCGGGATCCCGGCGTGTACAGCTGCGGGGCCGGCTCGGATTGCTTTGCGCACCGATGCGGCTGTGGTGCCGACCTTTACCATTTGGGATGCGGAGCTGGGGAAATACCGGCTGCGGTTTGATCCGGCGGTGGAGTTGGTGCGCTCGGGCGACCTGGAGGCGGATATCAAGGCCAACACGCAGAAATTTACTTCGATCATTGAAGATTATGTGCGGAAGTATCCGGAGCAGTGGTTGTGGGTGCACCGGAGGTGGAAGACGCGGCCGCCGGGGGATGCGCTTCTGTATTAGGCTTTCTCATCCCGGTGCAGCCTCGCTGTGGATTTCGGCCGGAGAATAAAGTTTGGGGCGTGGTTGCTGCGGACGTTGGGATCGCTCACTCCTCGGCTGAAAATCGGGTACCCCCCTCCCCCTCCCTGTCTCTGGAATCTTCGAGTTAGCAGGAAATTCCCCGCAAAATACGGATGTCAAAGAGCTTAGATACTAAAATCCGTGAAACAAAGGACTTAGGCGCGCGGCGAGTTGGCTTGTGCCAACCGTCACGGCCTCGACCATGATCGCCGATTTGGAGTTGGCAGACAAGGTCGGATGTCACAATGGGCTTGTGGAAATTCTTGAAGGTGGTGTTTGTCCGATGGCCGCAGTCTCATCCTTTCGCAGAGAACACGAAGGGATGGGCGGCCCAGCCCCCTCGGCTCGGTGGTTGGTTTACTTCTTCAGAACCGCCCAATCTGTGAGGAAACTCGCAATTCCGTCGTCGACCATCTTGCTGCGATCGGCGGCAGGCCAGGCGGAGTTCCAAACCAAGTAGCCGCCTGATAATGTCAGCGTCTTCTGTTGGAATGCGACTGCGCTGAGGACAGTCGTCTGCCACGCCCGATACTCAAGATTGTAGGCATTCGCCCCCGCCTCAGCGGGCTGTGGTTCGCGCAGGTCCGCGATGTGTGTTCCAACATGGGATATGGCGCGAGCGAGTGCCTCGCCCTTTAACTTATCCATGTCGAATGTACAGTTGAACAGTAAGCCGTCGGGCGAATTCTTGTCGCCTCTCATGCTGTCGCTTTTCGGCACTTCGTTGGAAGCACCAAAAGCGACCTCTACCCCATTATCCTCTCCCTCTTTGCCGAAAGCCGCTGCCGATCTCTCTACTTGCTTGGCAGCCTGGCTACCGGGGTTGAAGGCTCTCGCAGCCTGATGCGCGGTAGCCACCGGATCTCCGCTTGAAGACTCGCGAGCTGAATCATCTTTGGTTGCGGAGCTGACTTTCGAGTAGTCGATTTCATGAGCGGACACGTCCGAGATCGCTTGCAGGACCAGACGTGATCGGTAGAGGTTGAGGTTGCCATAACCATTCGCGCTGACAATCTTTCCGGCGCCGTCGCGAAGAACACCCGCTTCCTTTGCACCATCAAGCCGGCCCACGAGAGTGGCTACGACTGTGTAGCGGATGCAGCCTAGGCACATGCCGCCAGTCTTGTAGGGCGTCGAGAGCAGTGAGTCGAGATCCTTGAAATCTTTGTTCTTGTCAAGCTCCACGGGGGATCGACTAACGCTGGGGGCAACAGCGTTGTTGTTATTTCGTCCGAGCTGTAGTTGTACGAATGCTGCTGGGCCAGCTTTGCCCTTTGTACCCTCTGGATAGTCAAGCCAAATAGCGTTGACGGCTTGATTGCACGTTGCGTCCTTTACTACAAACTCGTCGAATCCGGCACTAACCATGCCCTTCACTCGAACAATCTTTCCATCGAAGGACTGAGGATTGGCAAGAATCTCGCAGACAGAAGCATCCAGTATCTGTGCAGCCAGAGAGCCAGTTATGCAGGAGCAGAACAAGAGAACAAGAAGGCGCCTCACTAGATCACCTCGCTCGCATCGGTACGCATCATACATCTTTGTGTGACACGAAATCCACAACGCGATTGCATCTCGACGCACGCGTCTTCCGGTAGAATCAAATCTTCCTATGAAAACCTTTGAGCAGATTGCTGAGTTGGAGCGGCGGTATTTGCTGGGGACTTATAACCGGTATCCCGTGGTGTTGACGCGGGGGAAGGGCGTGTTTCTTTATGACATTGACGACCGGCGGTATCTCGACTTTGTTTCGGGCTTGGGGGTGAATGCGTTGGGGCATGCGCATCCGCGGATTGTGAAGACGATTCGGGAGCAGGCGGGGAAGCTGATTCACGTGTCGAATCTTTATTACCACGAGTATCAGGGAGCGCTGGCGGAGAAGTTGGTCACGCTTCTGGGCAGCTCTTTTGGGAATGCGCGGGCGTTTTTTTCTAACAGCGGGACTGAGGCGATTGAGGGGTCGATCAAGCTGGCGCGGCTCGCGGGGCATCGCGCTGGGGGCGAGGCTAAGTCGCGGCTGGTGGCGCTTGAGGGGTCGTATCACGGGCGGACGTTTGGGGCGCTGTCGCTGACCGGGCAGGAGAAGCATCGCAAGGGATTTGAACCGATGCTGGAAGATGTGACGTTTGTTGCGCAGAACGATGTTGAGGGATTGCGGGCGGCGGTGAACGACAATACTTGCGCGATTGTGCTGGAGCCGATTTTTGGCGAGGGCGGAATTTACGAATGCTCGGTGGAGTTTCTGCAAGCTTGCCGGGCTGCGGCCGACCGGCACCGGGCGGCTTTGATCTTTGATGAGATCCAGTGCGGGCTGGGGCGAACCGGGACTATGTTTGCGTTTCAGAGTTTTGGAGTGACTCCGGATATTGTGGCGATCGCCAAGCCGATTGCGGCGGGGCTCCCTTTGGGAGCGTTTATCGCCAGGGAAGAATTTGCTAACGCGATTTCACCGGGGCAGCATGGGACTACTTTTGGGGGTGGTCCTCTGGCTTGCCGGGTTGCTTTGGAGTTTCTGGCTATCGTGGAGGAAGAGAAGCTGCTGGATAACGTGAATAAGGTTGGGGCTTATCTGCAGCAGGAGTTGAGAGAGATTGCTGAAAAAAGTCCGGCGGCTAAAGAAGTTCGCGGGCGAGGGTTTATTCAGGGGATCAATCTGGAGATTCCGGCGCGGCCGATTGTGGATGCGGCTTTGGCCGAAGGCGTGCTTTTTAATTCTACGCAGGATACTGTGGTGAGATTTTTGCCTCCGTTTTTGCTGGAGGAGAAGCATGTGGATAAGGGGATTCGGGTGCTGAAGAAGCTGCTGCGGAAGAGGCGGAAGGTGGCGGCCTAAATGGCAGTCAGGAAGGCGCGGGTAGAAACGCCCTGCGAGGCTTGAGGTGGAGCAGGTGGGTATGGGGTCCTTCGACTTCGCCGGTGGATCGCTTTCGCGATCCACCTGCTTCGCTCAGGATGACAAACAAAAACGGGGAGCCGAAGCTCCCCTAGTGAAGTGAACAGAGGCGATGTTCATTTAAATAGAGTCTGGTGGCGCGGGAAAAGTTGTCCAGCTTCGAGAAGATTCGGTTTGAGAAGATTCGGAGTGAGAAGATTTGGCTGTGATGGCGGCAGGCCGGGATGTTTCTGCTCAGCTCGAACCTGGCGCTCCGGCGCTGGGCGCCGGAGTGGAAGAGTGCTGGATGGATTTCGATGGGGCGCGCATGCGTTACCTGCGCACGGGGTCCGGGCCTCCGTTGATTCTGTTGCATGGGTTGCTGGGGTATTCGTTTTCCTGGCGATTTACGATGCCGGCTCTGGCACCTTATGCGGCGGTGTATGCACCGGACATGATGGGTGCGGGGTTCTCGGACCGGCCGGTTGGGCTTGACCACTCCATGCGGGGGACGGCGCAGCGGGTTCTGCGATTCGTCGAGCGGCTGGGAATTTCTTCATTTGATTTGCTGGGGACTTCCCATGGCGGCGCGGTCGCGATGATGGCGGCCGGGGAATGTCTGAGCCGGAATATTGGTTTGCACATCCGGCGGCTGGTGCTGGTGGCGCCGGTGAATCCTTATTCGGCGCATGGGCGGCGGCTGGCGCCGTTTGTCGGCAGCAGATTTGGGACGGCGCTGTTCCGGCTGACGAGCGGGCACATGCGTTTTTCTTATCCCTATTGGCACGCTCGCATGTATGGCGACCGTCGGCGCATTCCTCCGGGAACTCTCGAGGGGTATATGGCGCCGCTGGATAAGCCGGGATTGTTCGAGCACGCGCTGAGCATCGTGCGCACGTGGACGGAAGACCTGCGCGAACTCGAGGCCACTCTGCCGAAGCTGGCCAGTGTTCCTACGCTTCTCATGTGGGGCGGCAAGGATTCCGCGGTGTATGCTTCGTCGGCTGAGCCGCTCGGGAAATGCTTTTCGAATTCCAGGTCGATCGTTTTTCCAGGCATTGGACATTTGCCATACGAGGAATGTGCGGAAGAGTTCAACCGGGCGTTGATTGAATTCCTGACGAATGAGACGGTTCCCGCGTGAGCGATAGGGAAGCGAGCCAAACGCGCGATTATGGTGTCGCAAAGAGCGCGACACATCGCGCGGCTCGCTCAGGTTCTTCGTTCGCGCTAAAGACGCGCTCGCTCAGGATGACAAATCTCAAATGATGAGCCACCACATCTTCGAGCTGCTGCGGGGCGCGGTGGTGCACTATGGATACTGGGGAGTGGCGGCGCTGCTGTTGCTTGAAGGCGCGGGCTTGCCCTTGCCGGGTGAGACCATCTTGCTGCTGGCCAGCTTCCTGGCTTATACCCAGCATGAGTTGCGGCTTCCCTGGGTCATTGCGGTGGGGATCGTGGCCACGACTGCGGGCGGGGAACTCGGCTTTGCGCTGGGGAGACACGGCGGACGTCCGCTGATCGAACGCTACCGGCATGTCTTCTCCATTCGCTCGGAGACGATGGAACGGGGAGACCGGCTTTTTGAAAGATATGGGGCGGCCACGGTTTTCCTGGCGCGATTTCTCTTCGGGATGCGCGTGCTGGCGGCGTTGCTGGCGGGAGCGCTCCACATGCCGTGGCGGAAGTTTTTCCTCTTTAACTTTCTTGGAGCCGCGGTTTGGGTGACCGCGATTTGTGGGACGGGATATCTGTTTGGCGGGCATTGGGGGCGTTTGGCGCATGATCTCAAGCGTTTCGATCTGGCAGTTGCGGTGGTGATTGTGCTGGGGGGGGTGTGGCTATGGTGGAGAAGCCGGAAGGAAAGGAATGGCACGTAGCGAGATTTGCCTTGGACCGTCTTGCAACTGGGCCGGGCGGCTCGAAGAGAGAAAAGCAGTCAGGCTGGAAGCGTACCTCAGGCGCTGAAGCGCGCAAGCATTCAATGACCTTACGGCACCCTTCGGCGCTTCGCTTGCTCAGGGCAGGCTAAGAACTGAAATCGTGCCCTTCCCGAAACTCGTGCGAGCCAGACTTTTCGGTACCGCTGAGGCGAGCACCTTAAGAGTCAACTCGTCCACAGGGGAATTTTGCCGGGGCGCGGCTATACTGTGCGGGTGTCGCGGGAATCCTCGTGCGAAGGGGGCCGTGGCCATTGATCTTACCGGCGGCGTCCGCGCCGGAATTCGGACGAGGAGGAACGCATGAAGAATATCGGGTTCTTGACTCTGTTGATCACAGCAACGCTACTATTAGCTCTGGCTTTGCCGGTGGGTGCGGCTGGTCCAAAGGCAGCAGCGGCGCCAGTTCCGGCAGCAGTTGCGGCAGCGGCAGCAGCGCCGGCACCGGCTGCGTCACCCGCACCTCATCCGGAAATCGCGGCGGCGCTCGAAGCGATGCATAACGCCCACCACCATCTGGAAGATGCGGCTCACGATTTCCACGGCCATCGCGTGGATGCGCTCAAGCATCTGGATGCGGCGATCCACGAAGCTGAGATTTGCATGCAGGAACCGTAAAAGCATAATCCGGGGAAGCTAAAGGCAGCGTCGAAGAGACGCTGCCTTTTTTATTGCTGCCGCCGGTCTGGTCACCCCCCGACTACTTGCCGATGGTGTAGCCGATGGACGCTCCCACGCGAAAGACGTTGCTGGAGTTGAACCCCTGATTATTCTGAACGTGGTAGTAATGAGCCTCGGGACGCACAAAGACGTGGGGCAAGTGGTGCCAGACGTAGTAACGGAAGCCGGCGCCGAAGTCTTCCATGAAATGATTGCTGCTGGTGTAGTTGACGCATCCCGGGCTGGCACAGGGCTCGGCGATATAGAACCGGTTGCTGGCGACGCCGATGCCGGCCATGATGTCAAGGCCCATTTTCTTGTTGATCCTCGGCTGGAAGAGCACGTTCGCATCGGTGAAGAAAGGGCGGTAATTTTCGTAACCGTAGTAGTCCCCCTTCTTGTACCTCCAGGAGGTTTCAACGTTAAGGCCGAGACGATGGGGGAAAGAAACGACGTCACCAGCGAGGCTGAGGTAGAGTCCTCCCGTTTCTGTCAGAGGCTGGAAAGTGACCAGGTCGCTGGGGGACGAGAGTGAATAAAGTTCGCTGCCGCCGACCAAAATGTCCCCTTGCTGGGCGCAAGCGAGGTTGGCAAACAGAAAAAGCGTACACGTGGATGCAAGCAGCGCGAATTTTCTCAATACAAATCCCTCGTCAGTTGGTTTGGACTTCTGGAGTTCACCCAGCAGACTGGTGGAACCCGGCGAAGCAGCCGCAGATGGCTACTCCAGCAAGAGAACTGGGGACAGCCGGAATCGGCCGTCCCAGTATTCTGCTGCCCCAGATTCTGCTGCCCCAGCATACCAAAACGAGCGAGCATCCGTGGCGCGAAGGCTTAATCGTTACCGATGGTGTATCCGATTGAGCCGCCGACACGGAATACGTTATTGGAGTTGAACTCGACGTTATTCTGGATGTGGTAGTAGTGAATTTCTGGGCGGACAAAGACGTGGTGCCAAACGTAGTAACGGATGCCGCCTCCGAGGTCTTCCATGAAGTGATCACTGCTGCTGTAGTTTATGCACCCGCTGAAGTAACTGCAGGAGGTCACTTCCGGGACGTAGAAGCGCGTGCTGGCAACGCCGATGCCACCGAAGAGATCGGCGCCGATTTTCTTGGTGATTTTCGGCTGGAAGACCCCGTTGAAGTCGGTCAGGATAGGACGATAAGTCGTGTCCTCGAAATCCGGATAGTTGCCCTGACTAGCCCTCCAGGCGGTTTCGACGCCGAAGCCGATGCGGTGTTTGAAGGTGACGACGTCGCCGGAAATGTTGATGTAGGCGCCGCCCTTTTCCGCCGGCTGCTGGAAGTTCCCCACGCCGGTTGCTGGGGAGGACGATAGAAGGGTGCCGCCGCCGATCATGATGTCCCCTTGTTGAGCGGAGGCCATCTGGGCGAGGGCCAAGAAGGCGAGAACTGGTACCAGGATCGCTAACTTTCTCAAGAGAAACCTCCTAAATCAGTTCGTTGTAAGCCTTAAGATGCGTCCGTGAAATCGTTAGGATGCAGCAAATTCTGTAACGCTACATGATAATTTCAGCCGGGCTTAGATTCAACTGGAGCCCGGTGTTTGTAAAGATACCTCAAAGGTACCCTGATTCCAGGGTTTGCCCTTGTAAATGCTTGCAAACCCGGGGGCGCGAAATAAGTTGCGCCGGAGATATCGAGCCGGCGAGACGCCGGTGCTACGCGGCTATTTGGACTTTCCTCCGCCACCGCCGGGGGCACGGATGTGGTCGAAGGCGATGGGGCCGCCACCGAAGAAGATAAGGCCGAAGGCCAGGGCGGCGAGTGCAAGGGGAAACTCGTACCCGTCGTTGCCCAAGAGCCCGTTGTGGAAGTTGACTTTGGCGATGGCTACGGAGAGATCGATGCAAAGGGCGAAAGCGGCTACCCGGGTGAACAGGCCCGCCAGAACCATGAGTCCGCCGACGAGCTCGATGAAGGCCGAGAGATAGGCCGACCAGCGCGGAAGTCCGAGGCTTGCGACCAGGTCAGCGTGGTGGTGAAGTCCGCCGAAAACCTTGTGGTAACCGTGGACGAACATAACCGCGCCCAAGGCGATGCGCATCACCAGAAGCGCAAGGGGTTGCAGGCGATCGAGGTAGCGCACGTGGTTCCTCCGGCAGAAAGAAAGTAGATTACAGCAGCTGTTCAAAGGAAGCGAGCCAAACGCGCGATTATTGTGTCACAAAGAACCCTTCGGCTTCGCTCAGGGCAGGCTGCGACACATCGCGCGGCTTGCCGGGTGCTTCGCTACGCAAAGACGCTTGCTCAGGATGACAAGCAAAACAGGCGAAGGAAGCGGCAGCGAGGTAACGGCGCAGTTTGGCTCGGGGGCGGCAGCGTGCAGAGGGAGATCCCTCGCCCGGCTGAAGTGCGCCGGGACTTCGGGATGACGCCCGTCAAGAGGGGCACGCGTTCAGACTGGAGCCACTACCTTCTACCTGCTCGAAACGGAAATGATTGCGCAAGCGACCGACTTCTGGTAACGTTTTTTCGCTCCAAGATACGGTCTGCTCATGGCGTCTTGTCTGCAACCGATGCGCGCATCGAGCAGGCCTCCCCTCCGTTCTTGGAAACTGATTTAACCGCGTGCGTAAAACCGGCGAATGTTGTTCTTGATGCACAAAGCTGCGCGAGTGCGCAACTTCGGATGAGCGGCAGTGTTCTGGGGGAAATGCAGGGTCGCTAAAAAGTTCTGGTGGTCAGGAGGCGGTAATGAATCGCATTTTGAAGGGTGAAAATATTATGCAGAAGTGGGTAGTGCTTGTGCTCGTGGTGGTGGTTCCGGCTTTTGCCTGGGGCCAGAAGAAGACAAGCGCGCCTGCTTCTCATGCGGCGCCAGCGCAACATGCAAGCGCGCCCTCTCACGCGGCAGCGCCTTCGCATGGGGCGACACAGTCGCACGGTACAACGGCCAGCCACGGGGCGACAGCCGGACACACAGCAACGAATACCCGACCCACAACCAGCCACACGACTGCGGCCAGCCACGGGGCAACGGCCGGGCATACAGCGACGACCAGCCGCGGGACAACGGCGCCGAATCGGGGAAACACGACGGCGAGCCATGGAAACGCGGCACCAAGTCGCGGGACTACGGCGGCCGGTCACGGGAATACGCCGGCGGGTCGGGGGAACACGACGGCGGGTCGCGGGAACGCCGCCGCCGGCAATCGCGGGGGCAGCGCTCACCAGCCGGCAGGCACGCGGAGCGTCAGTCTGAAGGGTGGAGGGCACGCCAGCGTTCGGGCGAATGGATCGATCCGTTCCGTGGACCGCAACGGCATGCATATCGAGCATGGGGTCCGCGGCGGGCGTACGGTCGTAAGTGAACGAAACGGAGCGCGCATTGTAACCAGAGGGCATGGCGGTTATGTGCAGCGCGCCTACGTGACGCGCGGCGGGCACGCCTATTATTCGCGAACCTTCTATGACCACGGCGTCTATCGGGTGGGGCTCTACCGCGGCTACGGCTGGGGCGGACATACCTATTACGGCTACTACCCGGGCGTCTGGTACCATCCGGGATTTTATGGATGGGGCTGGCATCCGTGGGGAGCGCCGGTTTACTGGGGCATCGGAGCCTGGGGTTGGGGCGGAGCGCCATGGTGGGGATTCTATGGCGGGTGGTGGAATCCTTATCCGGTTTATGCTGCTCCTTACTACTGGCTGACGGACTATCTGATCGCCCAGCAGTTGCAGGCAGCGTATGCGGCCCGGGCTGAAGCCAACGCGGACGCAGTGGCTGCAGATGCGGCGGCGAGTGGCGGCGACGGAGGCGGAGCAGATGCCGCTCCTGCTCCGGCAGCAGCTGCGGGTCCGGTGGCATTGACTCCTGAAGTAAAGGAGGCGATTGCCCAGGAAGTGAAGGCGCAGTTGGCGGCGCAGCAGGCCCAGGCGGCGCAGCAAGGTGGAGGCGGGCAAACCGCGTCGGCAGCGGCACCAGCGCCTACTACCAGCGACAACACGCCACCTCCGGCGCTCGATCCTTCGCAGCGCACGTTCGTGGTGGCCTCCGATGTGACGGTGGTGGCCAACGGTCAGGAATGTGCCTTGTCGTCGGGTGACGTGATTACGCGACTGACGGACACTCCGGATGCGGACCAAAACGTAAATGCCAGCGTCTCGGCGACCAAGAAAGGTGACTGCGCGTCGGGAGCAACCGTTGCCGTGAAGGTGGATGACCTGCAAGAAATGTACAACCACTTCCAGGAGAACATCACCAACGGCATGGGAGAGATGGCGAAGAAGCAAGGGACGGGCGGTATGCCGGCGGCGCCGGATACCGGCACCCAGGCCGGAGCCGTGCAGCCTCCGCCACCGGATACCAGCGTGGCGAAGACCCTGCAAGACCAGCAGGCAGCGGCTGATCAGACCGAGCAGGATGTCAAGCAGGAAGCTGCCTCTGGAGGCGGTGGGCAGTAAAACAGTCTGCAAGCGGAGGGCAGTGCAACGGTCGATCGCTGTTGAGCGCTGTTTGACCGTTGCTCACTTGATCGCTGACCGAGCGATTGCTAATTAAATCAATCAGGGGGCGTCGGGTGACGACGCTCCCTTCTCCAATGGGAATGGCAATTTTCTCTCGACGCCGCAACGGTGCGGCTGTTATCGAACTTTTGTCGAGACCTGAACGGAGGATTTTACGATGTTGAGGAAATTCCGCAACCTGATTCCGGGCATTGTTCTCCTGGCTTCCACGGTCTTCGCTGCGATGATCTTCGTTGGGACAATCTTTCCGCCGACGCTGGCTAATGCCCAGGCAGTTTCTTTGCAGGAGCAACTCGCTGCACAGTACAAGCTGGTGAAGATGGGATCGGACACGAGCGGATATTCCGTGGTCGAAGAGGGCACGCTGTTGGCGATTCAGAAGGGCGGCTTGCTGGGCGTGCCTTATTCGGATACGAGCGTGCAGAACAATAAGTATGAGGGCGGAGTGGTGAAGGCTCCGAATGCGATCCTTTCAAAGGGGATCGGGTTCGGCATGAAGAAGTTTGGGAAGGAACAGACGACCAAGTTGTTCGCCAAGGGTGACAAAGTATACGCCAACAGGATCGATGTCAGTTTGGACAAGGATCAGGTCACGATGGGAATTGTCGCCTGCGACAAATGCAACAAGACCGATCCCCCGACCTATAACAAGACGAACATTATCTTCGTGTTTCCGAAGGGATCTTTAGCGACGGCGAGCGCGGGGCAGGTTGAGGATACGATCGGGACACTGCTCTCGATCAGCACTGACGATGCGAAGCAGGGCGATGATAATGGGCAGCAGCAGGGTGGAGATCAGCAGCAAGGCGGGGATCAGGGTGGGCAGCAGGCGGGGCAGCAGCAAGGAGGTCAACAGCAGCCTGCCGCGCAAGAGCAACCGCCAGCCGAACCGGCGAGCATCGATAAGGGTATGACGACTGACCAGGTGCAAGCAGCGATGGGCAAGCCGGACAAGATCGTGAACCTGGGAACGAAGACGATCTACTACTACAAAGACATGAAAGTGATATTCCTGAGCGGCAAGGTTTCTGACGTGCAGTGAGGTTGCGGTCGATCTGCGCCGCGTTCCCGCGTCCTGCTGTTAAATAACGTTTTGTTCGCCCGATCGGCGCGGCTGTGAGCTTTCCAAGATCAACGAGTAACGCGGCAGCTGTTCGTCCCGCCTAGAACTTAAAGCCTGCCGGCGCAGCAACTTGAGCTAGCGACATAGTACTTCCGTACCGTCTCTAGTACTTCAGTTACCAGCTCCAGAGTGACCGGATATGCCCCTTCCCAAAACTACCTCTAATTGGGTGCATAACTGCATCAACCACAATATATAGATATCCCCCAAAATCAGCCTTGAGGCGAATTCCAGAAAATGGGCATAAAACCCCATAAAACAGGGAGATTCGCTCTGAGGCGGGGCTTTTCAGGGCTGATATATGCTCTGGACACCGAGAGCCCCCGGACAGGCATTGGAGGGCAGGAGTTTCAAGGTAAGCCCCGTGGGCCGGAGACACCGGAGCGGGACGGTTCTGGTGGAGAGGGCAAAGGAACTGGGGCAAGGAAACATGGCCGACTCGCGAGAAGTGATGAACATACGCCAGGCGTCACAGTACCTGGGGGTGAGTCCGGACACGCTTTACAAGTACGTAGGGGAACAGAAGATTCCTGCTTTCAAGCTGGGCAACCGCTGGCGATTTAAAAAGTCGAAGCTGGACCAGTGGATGGAAGAGAAGTCGAGCCAGATGGAATCGGGAACGAAGCATAAGGCGAAGGCGGCAACGAAGGCTGCCGGACAGAGTTAAACAAAATCGGCACGGGCGAAGGCGCCCGCGCCACACGAGCAAAGGCGGGCACACATGTTTGGAATGGGATCGAAGACGATTGTAGGTCTGGACGTGGGCTCTTCCAGCATCAAGGCGGTGGAGTTGAAGAAAAAGGGTGGACAGATCGAAGTGTCGCACCTGGGGCTGGAACCGCTGTCCTCTGACATTGTGGTCGATTCGATGATCGTGGACTCGGGAACGGTCTCGAGTGCGATATCGAAACTGTTTGCCGACTGCCTGATCAAAACCAAAGCGGTGGCTACGGCGGTAAGCGGCCACTCGGTGATCGTCAAGAAGATCTCGCTGCCTTCGATGAGCGACCAGGAACTGGCCGAGACCATCGAGAAGGAAGCGGCCCAGCACATTCCCTTCGACCTAGCGGATGTGAGCCTGGACTACCAGATTCTGTCTGAAGAAGCGGGCAGCCCGCAGATGGATGTTTTGCTGGTGGCCGTCAAGAAGGACAAGATTTTGAACTACACCAACGTACTCTCGATGGCAGGTCGCACCCCGGCTATCGTGGACATTGATGCGCTGGCTCTGCAGAACTGCTACGAGTACAACTACCAGCCGGCGCCGGGCCAGGTGGTGGCGCTTTTGAACCTGGGCGCCAGCGTGATGAACATCAACATCGTGAAAGGTACAACGCCGCTGTTCCCGCGCGACGTCAGCGTGGGCGGGCACCAGTACACGGATTCTCTGCAGAAGGAGCTGGACCTGAACTTCGAAGATGCAGAGAAGCTGAAGCTGGGCGAGAAGGTGGGGACGGTGAGCGAGGACGCGAAAGCGCCGATCCTGCAACAGGTGACCGAAATCATCGTGCTGGAAATCCAGAAGACGTTTGACTTCTTCCGGGCGAGCGCGGCGGGTGAGCACATCGAGAAGATTTACCTGGCAGGCGGTTCGGCAAAAGTGCCGGGTTTGATGGAAGCTTTGCGGCAGGAATTTTCGATGCCGGTTGAATTGTTGAATCCATTCCAGCGGGTGGTGCCGCCGACGGAGGGTCCGGGAGCGGAGCTGGTGGAGCAGAATCCGGGTCAGCTCGCAGTTGCCGTGGGCTTGGCTTTGAGGAGCTTTGAATCTCTATGATCAGAATCAACCTGCTCGAAACATCCAAGGGGAAAGGCAAGCGCGGCTCCAGCGGGCCGACCATGCCGGCGATGGAAATGGGCGATATGGGTTCGCCCAAGCTGAAGGTGCTGGTCGTAATCCTGATAGCCGGGGCGTTGAATTTTGGCTACTGGTACCGGCTGGACCAGCAAGCGAAGTCGATCGCCAAGCAGATGGCCGCGGCTGAACAGAAAAACCGCGAACTCAGCGATGTGAAGGCGCGCTACCTGGAGCGGCAGAGGCAAGCCGACAATTACAAGCGGCGGGTGGACGTAATTGATTCGCTGCGCGCGGGTCAGGCCGGCCCGGTCAACCTGCTGGCTATGCTTGGCGAAACCGTGAACGGTACGGAAGCGGTCTGGCTGCGGAGCATGGATGACACGGGCGCGAGCGTAAATCTGGAAGGCACGGCGTTGAGTACGGACGCAGTGGCCAACCTGATCGCGAACCTGCAGAAGACGGGCTTCTTTAAGACGGTGGAAATCAAGGAAACCTTCCAGGACGACACGATTAAGGACATGCAGGCGTTCCAGTTCACGCTGACCTGCGAGAAGGGAAAGTCCTAAGAGGCAGGGCTTTAATAGGGAAACTATGGCGAACTTTAGCGAACTGTCGGGCATCAAGCAGTGGGGAGCAGTGCTGGCTGGAGGAGCGCTGGTAAGCGCAGCGCTGTACTTCTTCATGTTCAAGAACCAGAACGACAGCAATGTGAAGGCGGAGCATGCCATGCAGGACAAGGTTCGTGAAAACAACGAACTGGAGTCTTACCGCCCCAAGCTGAAAGACATTGAGCGTCAGCTGGCGAATTTGAAACAGCAACTGGACATCGAACGGCGGATTGTGCCGGACGAGAAGTCGGTGGATGGCTTCATCGAGATGATGGATACCGAAGCGACGAAAGCAGGCGTGGAACTGCGCCGCTATACCGCCAAGCCGGTTGCTGCCAAAGAGTACTACTCGGAAGTCCCATTCGATATGGAACTGGACGGGCCGTACTACTCGATGCTGAATTTCTTTGACCGGGTGGGCAAGCTGGAGCGCATCGTGAACATCAGCGGACTGCTGGTGTCAAACACGAAAAATCCGCAAGGGGCGAAAGCCAAGCATACCTACCAGTATGCGCCGAACGAAAGCGTGATCGCCACGTTCACAGCGACCACATTCTTCAGTCACGATTTGACTCCGCCCGGATCGGGGCCGGGAGCCAAGCCCGCAACTGCAGGCGTGAGCAAATAGGAATCGCTTATGAAGCTGACGACAGGCATTCTGGCAGTGGTGATGATAACGGGGGCGGCCTGGGGACAAAACCCGGCTACCATCGACAACCCGCGCAGCGACGCTAAATCGCTGCCACAAACACAAATCAAGACCAACAACCCGCAACCTGTGCTGGTGGCGCAAGCGGCCAAGCCAGCACCGGGCGCTCCGGCGGCGGCTGTGAAGCCGGCGACGATTCCGGGGGCAGCGGCAGCAGCGGCTCCGGCCAAGGCGGCAGCAATGCCCGCGTCGGTCCAGAGCAATACGCTGCAGCGGGTGAACGTCGTGCGCAACGCGGACGATATTCAGATCGAGATCGGCTCCCGCGAGGCTGTGACTCCGAAGGTGAGCAAATTGAGTTCACCGGCGCGCGTGGTAGTTGAACTGCCTGCGACCGCGATGGCAACCACCCAGAGCAAGATTCCGGTGGGTAGCGCCGGGGTCAAGGGCGTGCGCATCGGCATGGACGGCAAAACACCTCCGAACACGAGCGTGGTCGTGGATCTGGAGCAGGCGCTGACTTATGAGTTGACGCCGGGCCCAGGCAACAGTTTTGTGCTGATCCTGCATACGCAGACAGCAGCGAAGAGCACTCCAGCGGCAGCGCCCAAAGCGCAAACCGTGGCGGTAGCCAAGCCGGTAGCGGCGCCTGCAGCGGCAACGCCCGCGGCCAAGAGCAAAACTGCTCCGGCAGTTGCGGCGGCGCAACCGCATGATGCATTCGTCGCCAAGAAACCAGCGGCTTCAGCTCCGGTAGCAGTGGCCAAGGTTGAAGCTCCGAAGCCCGCATCGACGCATGCGGCTCCTGCTACGGCCAAAGCAACGGCTGATGAAAAGGCAGCTGCGGCCAGCGTAATTGGGGAAGCCCCCAAGCCTCCGCAGGCGGATGAGAAGAAGTGGGCGATGAACGGCAAGCGTGATCCCTTCTTCAGCCCGGTGGTGCAGCAGCCTACAGGTTCGGGTTGCTCGACCGGCAAGAAGTGCCTGGAGATCGGGCAGATCAATTTGCGCGGCGTGGTGAAGTCAGAAGGCGGCTTTATCGCGGTGGTAACCAACACCTTGAACAAGGCTTATTTCCTGCACGAAAACGATCCGGTGTTCAACGGTTATGTGATGAGAATCACGGGAGATTCGGTGGTTTTCGAGGAGACGGTGCAGGACAAACTAGGCAAGCCGTTCACTCGGGAAGTAGTTAAGCGGATCAGCACGCCGGCTGTTTAGCAGTGGGCGGCGGCGACATCTGGAAAGCCCGGAGCGCCGACAAAATCGAGTTTAGAAGAAGGACACGCGGGCCCGGCCCGCGGTTTTGGGGAGAAGCGAAATGCGAAAGCAATTGCTGAGTGTGTTCCTACCGATGCTGCTCCTGGGGCTGGTCGCGTCAGCCGCCGAGATGCCGGCGTCACAACCGGCGAGCCAGCACAACGAACTGCAACGAGTGAACGTAGTTCGCGGCACGGATGAAATCCGGGTCGTGATCAGCGCTCGTGGCGCAGTCACGCCAAAGCTGAGCACCGCGGACTCGCCTGCGCGTCTTGTGGTGGACCTGCCTGGGACCTCGATGGCGACAGGGCAGACCCACATCACGGTGGGCAGCGCTGGGGTGAAAGGCGTGCGCATCGGCACGGACGGCCAGACGCCTCCCACGACTCGTGTGGTAGTCGATCTGGAGCATGCCTTGCGCTATGAACTCACACCGTCGACGGATGGGAAGCTGGTGCTGACGCTGCATACGCAGCCTACGGCAGCAGCGGCGAGTGCAAGCGCCCCACAAACCGTGGCGGCGACCTTGCCGACGCCGGCCAAGATGTCTCCATTCGCGCCGCGAGTGATGGAAGCACCGGCCCCCAAGGCGCAACCCGTGGCGGCCAGCGGCTCCGCAGCTCCCAAAGCAGCGACGGAGAATGTTCTGCCGGCTACGAGCCCGAAGTCGGAGACGGCTGCATCTACCTCAAGTGATTTTGTGTTCGTCGAGCCTGCTTTTGAGGCCAAGACGACGGTTGCTGACGCCACGTCGCCTGCGATCGACCAGCCCAGCGAGCGCGCCGGAGAAGCGGCGGCGAAGTTCGCGGACAAGACTGCTGCGGAACTACTGCCGGTGAGCGCAAACGCCGCGCAGGCTTCGTCGAGCACTGGTTCCAATACCGGCGTGCAGCCCGCAGTCAATCTGGCGGCGGAGCAGAGAGCGCAGGCTGGACAAGCGCCGGCAGCGGTTGGTCCGAAGTACACGGGCGAGCCGATTTCGGTAAATCTTAAGGACGTTGATCTGAAGGATTTCTTCCGCTTGATCCACGAAATCAGCGGCTTGAACGTCGTGCTCGATCCTAATGTGCACGGCACGTTGACCGTCGTACTCGATGATGTGCCGTGGGATCAGGCTCTGGATATCGTCCTCAAGAACAACGACCTGGCGCGGGAACTGGAAGGCAACGTTCTGCGCATCGCCACCGTGGATACGCTGAAGAAGGAAGCGGATGGACGACGCGCCCAGGTGGAAGCCGAAGCGCTGGCGGTGGAGAAGGTTTCGGTCACCCGATTCCTGAGCTACGCTCACGCTAAGGACGTAATCATTACGGTAAAGAAGTTCCTCTCAGTGCGCGGCGATGTGGTTGCGGACGAGCGCACCAACGCCGTAATCGTCAACGATATTCCGAAAGTGCTTCCGATTATCGATCGCCTGCTGACGCAGCTTGACCGCAAGACGCAGGAAGTGGAGATCGAGGCGCGAGTGGTGGCGGCGACGCGGCAGTTCGCACGCGACATCGGCACACAGCTTGGTTTCGGCTGGGGCAACGGCCACAGCGCGATCGGTGGCGCCTCTGCAGTAGGCAGCTCGCCGTCGACTGTTGCTGGTTTGACCCCGGGCTACATCACTACGCCGGGCGCGACGGGCCAGACGGGAAATTCGATTCCGTTGTTCTCGAACCTGGGATCGACCTCACCCACCAGCGGGTTCTCGTTCTTGAACGCCAGCAACACGGTGCGCATCGATGCCGTTCTTACCATGGCTGAGTCGCGCGGATTGCTGAAAGTTCTGTCGCGGCCGCGAGTGGTAACCCAGAACAACATTCAAGCCTTCGTGAAGCAGGGCGTGCGGGTGCCGATCGTGACCCAGGCGCAGTTGGGCGGTCCTCCGACCGTAACCTATGTCGATGCGTTCCTGCGCTTGACAGTGACTCCGCAGATCACTTCGGAGAACACGATCTTCCTGAACGTAGACGTCGAGAACACGACGCCGAACTTCGGACAGGAAGTGCAGGGCAACCCGGAATTGATCACACAGCAAGCAACCACGCAGGTGCTGGTGACCGACGGCGGCACGGTGGTGATCGGCGGCGTCATTCAGACGCAGAACTCGATCAACATCACGCAGGTGCCGGTGTTGGGGAACCTCCCGGTGCTGGGCAACCTGTTCAAGCACACGGTAGTCAATACATCGAACCAGGAATTGATCTTCTTCATCACGCCGCGAATCATTCAGACGTAGAAGCAGCAGACGTAACAACGTCAGAGTTAGCAGCGAAGTTGAAGATTTAAAGCCGCCGGCGCCTGAAGAACCTGTCAGGGCCGGCGGTTTTGTCTTTTGGGAAGCACTGCAATCCCTTGGCAAAACGGACGATCAGCGGGCTGCGTCAACGACGGGAGGGTCGTCCTCTCTGCGAATCAGATATTGAAAATGGGTCTTGAATCGGGCGACCGCTCCTTTCGGACCCACTCCCCAGCCATCCGAACTCTCAAAGGCGATTGCGTTCAGGTTCAGCTTCTCCGTGTGCCGCCAATGAATGCCCTTGTCGTGGCTGATGTCTGTCCCATTTGGTCCAACCGCA
>Ga0210388_10000659_pt1 | contig 27719 bp, 22 predicted proteins | sample IncBWC19OmetaG_FD_155485 | JGI IMG/M metagenome (GOLD analysis project Ga0210388, IMG submission 155485) | Forest soil microbial communities from Barre Woods Harvard Forest LTER site, Petersham, Massachusetts, United States - Inc-BW-C-19-O ...
ACACAAGTCAGAAATGGGCCGTTTTCGGGCACTTTTTGCAGAACACTGAATTTTGTAAATGCTCGTTTTTTGGCCAAAAACCATGCAGTCCTCGAATACCCCTCGACTTGTGTAGATACCCATGCCCAGCGGGAGAGGGTTAGGGTGAGGGAGACAGCGTGGCAACCACCGGCTACTAAAACCGATAAAGCATGATCCAGACCCGCGCACTGAAAAAAAGCTTCGGCCCGCAGACGATCCTCGACGGCGTGGACCTGTGCATCGAGAGCGGCGAGTCGGCGGTCATCATCGGGCGCAGCGGCGGCGGCAAAAGCGTGCTGCTGAAGCATCTCATCGGCCTGTTGCAACCGGACAGCGGCGAGGTGCTGATCGATGGCGAGAATATTTCGCGCATGACCGAGCGCCAGTTGTTGCATGTACGCGAAAAATTCGGGATGGTTTTCCAGGGCGCGGCGCTGTTCGACTCGATGACCGTGGCGGAGAACGTGGCGTTTGCCTTGGAACGAAAGGGCAAACTCACGGCCGGCGAAATTGAAAAGCGGGTGGCGAAGGCGCTGGAGGTGGTGGACCTGCCGAACACGCAAAATAAAAACCCGGCGGAACTTTCCGGCGGCATGCGCAAACGGGTCGGCTTCGCGCGCGCCATCATTTACGAGCCGCAAATCATCTTATACGATGAACCGACGACGGGGTTGGACCCGATCGTGTCCGATAGCATCGACAAGCTGATCATCCGTGTGCGCGACCATTTCAAGGTCACCAGCGTGGTCGTGACGCACGATATGCGCAGCGCACAGCGCGTGGGCAACCATGTGATGCTGTTGCACGATAAAAAAATATACGCGCACGGCACGCCCGAGGAGTTTTTCAGTTCGCAGGACCCGATCATCCGGCAGTTTGTAGACGGCGTGGCCGATCCGCAGGAAAATTATTTTTGATGTTATGAACAAATCTCGATTGGAAATCAAAGTCGGCCTGTTTGTGTGCATCGCGCTCGCGCTGCTGGCGGTGCTGGTCATACAGTTCAGCAAGGGTACGAGCGCGTTCCGCAAAACCTATACGCTGAAGCTGCACGCGGTGAACGTCGGCGGCCTCAAGGAACGTGCCAGCGTGCTGCTCGCCGGCGTGCAGGTCGGCGCGGTGAAAAATATCGAGCTGGCGTCCGACGGCAAAAGCGTCACGATTTTTTTGCAGATCTACAAGGACTCCCCGATCTACGGCGACGCACGTTTCGTCATTGAACAGGCCGGCTTTCTCGGCGACCAGTATGTTTCCGTGTTGCCGACGGAAAACAAGGCACCGCCGTTCACCGACGGCGCGGATGTAGAATGCCAGGAACCTTTCGACCTGCAGGAAGTCGCGCGCGGCGCGGCGGGATTCATCAAACGCATGGATGAGACGGCCAAAAAGCTGGACGATTCCGTGACGGATTTGCGCGCCCAGGTCTTGAACGCGCAGACGTTGTCCACATTCGGCGTGGCGCTGACGAACATGCAGAAATTCACTGCGCAGGCGCTCGGTGCGATTGACGACATCAACGTGATCGTCGCCACCAATACTTCGCAGGTGACCATGGCGGTCAGCAACCTGGTATATTTTTCGAGCGAACTTAACCAACTGGGTTCGAGCGCCCAGGACGTGCTCGCCACGAACAGCTTGAAACTCAACGACGTGATGAAGAACCTGGACGATGTCAGCGTGACGGTGAAACAACTGGCCGCCGATGTCCAGGGCGGGCGCGGGCTGGCCGGGACGGTCTTGCAGAATCAGGAGCTGGCGACCAACGTGCAGCTGATCGCCGCGAACCTGGCCGTCACCACGAGCAACTTGAACCGCACCGGACTATGGGGCATCTTATGGTCACATAAAGCACCCGTGACCAATCAACCTGCCAAAAAATGAAACCACTCTGGGCAATAAGGATTTTCTTTCTCGCGCTTTGCACCATGGGCGGCTACGCGGTCAGCCAGGTGCGACCTGAATTTGTCAGCCAGTCCGGTCCGGGCATGATGATCGGGTTCGGGTTCGGCGGACTGCTGATTGCGGTGGACGAGATGTTGAAAGGATTTTCGCTCCGGGCTTTTTCGGCGACGACTTTTGGCCTGCTGCTTGGCTGGGTGGTCTCATCGCTCATCGAAAAATCAGGTCTTTTCATCAACACCGATGAAAAGACGCTGTGGCTCATCCGCCTCTGCTTGTTCCTCGGTTTTGGCTACATCGGCATCGTGCTGGCCATGCGCAGCAACAAGGAGGATTTTTCGCTCATCATCCCTTACGTCCGCTTCTCGCCGCAAAACAAACCGGACAATCTGATCCTGCTCGATACGAGCGTCATCATTGACGGCCGTATTGCCGACCTGGTGGAGACGAAGATTCTTGAGGGCATCATCGTTGTGCCGCGGTTCGTGCTGCTGGAACTGCAGCAGATCGCCGATTCCTCGGATGAAATCAAGCGGGCGCGCGGACGCCGCGGTTTTGAAATGCTCAACCGTCTGCAGCACAATACCAAGATCGAGGTCAAGATCCACGACGGCGATTTTCCCGAGGAGAAGGGCGTGGACTCCAAGCTCGTCCGGCTGGCGCGCAACTTGAACGCGAAGCTGTTCACGAATGATTCCAATCTGGCCAAGGTCGCCGGTTTGCAAAGTGTCCAGTGCGTGAACCTGCATGAAGTCGCGCAATTCATGAAGGCCGCGATGATTCCCGGCGAGCAGATCAGTCTCAAGATCGTGCGCGAAGGCCGCGACAAGGGGCAGGGGATCGGTTACCTGCCGGACGGCACCATGGTGATCGTCAACAACGGCCAGCCGCACATCGGCCTGCAGATCGACGCGCATGTGCAAAGCACCGTCCAGACCGGCGCCGGCGTGCTGGTCTTTGCCGAGGCGCGCAACGGGACCGGAAAATGAAGCTCGTCACCGTCGCGACCAACTTCAATCTCGCCGATGCGGAGCTGATGCGCTCGCGCCTGGAAGCCGCGGGATTTCATCCGTTCATCGCCAACGAAATGGCCGCGGGCTGGCTTGGTGGTACTTCCTCCGCAACGATGTTGCGAATTGAAGTCCCGGAAAACGAATTTCCCGATGCCAAGGAATTTCTAGCCGCGCCCGCCGAATGAATTTCTCCCGCCAGTTCGCGCAGTTAAAAAAATCACTGCCCGGCGAAATCCTGCTCGAACCCGCCACGCTGGAAAAATACGCGGGCGACAAATGGTTCGCCACACACCGGCCGGATGCGGTCGCGCTGCCACGCTCGACGGCATCGGTCTCCAAAATCCTCGCGTATGCCCATAAACATAAAATCCCCGTGACTCCTCGTGGCGCGGGTCACGGTTATGTCGGCGGCTGTGTGCCGGTGCGCGGCGGCATCGCCCTTTCCACGGAACGGATGAAACGCATTGTGGAGATCAACGAACGCGATTTTGTCGCCGTCGTCCAACCGGCGGTCAACACGGCGGAATTTCAGAAGGTGGTCGAAAAGAAAAAACTCTTTTACCCGCCCGATCCTGCCAGCCGGGCGAACAATTCCATCGGCGGCAACATTGCCACTAATGCCGGCGGGCCGCGTTGCCTCAAATACGGCGTCACGCGTGACTACGTTCTTGGCCTCGAAATCGTCCTGGCCGATGGACGCATCTGCAAACTTGGCGGGCGTACGCATAAAAACAAGACCGGGTTCGATTTGCACCGGCTTTTCGTGGGTTCGGAAGGTTTGCTCGGGGTCATCACCGAGGCCACCTTGAAATTGATCCCGTTGCCGCCGTTCCGGGCCAACCTAGCCGTGGGATTTGGTTCCATGAGCGCGGCTGTCCGCGCGCTGCAAAGTATCTTTGCCGCCGGTTTCCTGCCCTGTGCGGCGGAATTGGCGGATCAATTCACACTGGCTGCGGCGGCTAAAAGAACCGGCAGCAAACGGCTCCTCGGCTGCAAGGCGCACTTGATTGTCGAACTGGACGGGCAAGAAAATTCCGTGCGCGGTGAAATTGCGGTAGTTGAAAAAATTGTGAGGAAGCAAAAGCCGTTGTTCGTCGAGCGCGGTTTTGGTGCGGAGGAATGCGAGGCCGTCTGGCAGATCCGGCGCGAATTTTCCTACGCGCTGCGCGACACCGGCCTGACCAAATTGAACGAGGACATCGTGGTGCCGCGCGGAAAACTGGAACAACTCTTCAAGTTCGCCGCCGCTTTGCAGAAAAAACACCGCCTCCAGCTCGCCTGCTTCGGCCACGCCGGCGACGGCAACATCCACACAAACGTGATGGTGGATTACAATCTGCCCGGCACGAAGGAGCGCTCGGAGAAATGCTTGGATGAATTGTTTCACTGGGTCATCGCGTCCGGCGGCAGCATCACAGGCGAACACGGCATCGGGCTGGCGAAGAAACGCTGGTGGCCGCAGGCCGTTTCGGAAAATTCCCGCGAACTGCACCGCATCGTCAAATACGCGCTCGACCCGCATGGGATTTTGAATCCCGGGAAATTTATTTAACGGCCGGAATTTTTTCCGCGGCAGATGTCACAAAAAATTACTTGTATTATGCGTTGATAGGGAGAAGCTTGCTACTTAGGTTTTGGGTTGGCAAATAAAGCCATTTGGGTATGCAGGATAATAAAGTGAAATCTTCGTTGCGGGGAACCAACGACCTTAAGGCCGCGCGGAAAACGCGCACCGTGGTGAGCATCGCCCACCCCCCGCACGACCCGAACTTAACGTTGCTGGATTATTTTCCGGCGCTCATCTGGCGGGCAAACACGGAGGCGAAGTGCGATTATTTCAACCGATCCTGGCTGGAATTCACGGGGCGCCGGCTGGAACAGGAAAAGGGAGACGGCTGGGCCAGGGGAGTCCACCCGGAAGACCTGAAGGGTTGTCTCAGTCATTTTCGGAAAGCGTTTAATGCCCGGCAACCGTTTGTGATGGAATACCGCCTGCGCCGCGCCGACGGAGCCTACCGTTGGATCCTTGACTGTGGCCGTCCGATTAAAGACCCGACCGGCCAGTTCACCGGCTACATCGGCTCATGTTTTGACATCACCGAACGCAAACAGGCCGAGGCGTCACTGGACTTGTTTCGGGCATTGGTGGACAAATCAAGCGACGGACTGGAGGTGATTGACCCGCAGACGGGACGCTTTCTTGATGTCAACGAGACGACCTGCCAGCGGCTAGGCTACCAGCGCGAGGAATTGTTGACGATGCGTGTGCCAGATATCGAAGCCGAGGCGGGGATTTTGCGTTCTGGGGTAAAAAGATCGAAGAAATACGCGCGGCCGGCACCCAAACCTTCGAAGGCCGGCACCGGCGGAAAAACGGTTCGACCTTTCCGGTCGAGGTCAGCGTCCGGTACCTCCGGATGGACCGGGACTACCTGATCGCGGCGGTGCGCGACATCACCAAACGCAAGCAGTCGGAGCGGGAATTAAAGGGGTCGCACGCGCAATTGCTCGCCCTCTCGGCCCGGCTACAAGCGGCCCGCGAGGAGGAAAAGTCCCGCTTTTTGCGGGAGATCCACAACACTCTGTGGCAGACCCTGACCAACCTGACCCGGGATGTGACCTGGATGCAGCGAAAGCTGGAGGCGCAGAAAAACGCGCGGCTGCGCGCGCAACTGCAATTGCGCCTCGAAGCGATGGCGGCAGCGCTGAAAACCACCACCCGCTCGTTGGATGATAAAAATCTTAAAGTTTTAATCGCGACCGATCACAAACGGCTGTCCGGCCGCGAACATCAAATCATGCTCCTGCTGTCGTCGGGGAAACCGCTGAAGGAGATCGCCGCCGAACTGGGCATCAGCATCCAGACCGTGAGCACGCACCGTACCCGGATCCTGAAAAAACTGGAACTGCACACGACCGCCGACCTGATCCGTTACCTGCTGGAGCACGGGCTGATTGACTGAAACATACATTCCGGCGTGTAGTATTAATACGACAGGCTAAAAGGCTTTTGCTCATGTCATATTTCAGGTCAGACCATTAGGTTCAGGCGGGCCGGGCGGTGAACCGCAGATAATTTTTGGATGGTACGACGAGCGCCGCCGACAACGGCAAGCCGAACCGTGGGTAAAATGGGTACATGGAAGCAGCACAACAACTCAAAGCCTCGCTGAAAGAAATCGAGGACCTGAAGGCCGCGCTGGATGAGCACGCCATCGTGGCCATCACCGACCCGCACGGGAAGATCACCTACGTCAACGACAAGTTCTGCGCGATCTCCAAATACGCGCGCAAGGAGTTGATCGGGCAAGACCATCGCATCATCAATTCCGGGTTTCACCCAAAAGAATTCATCCGGGATTTGTGGGCGACGATCGGACAGGGAAAAGTCTGGAAGGGTGAGATCAAAAACAAGGCCAAGGACGGTTCGTTTTACTGGGTGGACACGACCATTGTGCCGTTCCTGAATGACGACGGCAAACCACGCCAGTATGTGGCCATCCGGGCGGATATCACGGAGCGGAAGCTGGCGCAGGAAAAAACCTCCTGGCTGGCATCCTTCCCGCAACGCAATCCCAATCCCATTCTCGAGGTCAATCTCGCCAGCGGCATAGTCAATTACGCGAACCCGGCGGCCATCCGGCTGATTCCGGACATCAAGAGCCAGGGCATACGCCATGTGTTCCTGGCCGGTTTGCAGGAGGTGGAGAAAACGCTGCTGGGCGGAGAGGTGGACGTGGTGCGGCGGGAGATTTCCGCGGGTGAACTCTTTTTTTCCCAGACCATCACGTATGTCCCCGAGGCCCAATGCCTGCGGGTGTACAGCACAGACGTCACCGACCAGAAACGGGGGGAAATGGCGACCAATCGCCTGGCGTTGATCGTCAAGTCATCGGTTGACGCCATCATCAGCAAGGATCTTAACGGCATTATCACGAGCTGGAACAAGGGGGCCGAAACCATTTTTGGCCATACGGCCGATGAAATGGCGGGGAAATCCATCATGCGGTTGATTCCCGCGGACCGGCAGGAGGAGGAAAGCCACATCCTAGACCAGATCCGGCAGGGCAAAAACATTGAACATATCGAGACGCGCCGGCTGACCAAGGATGGCCGGTTGATCGATGTCTCGATCACAGCCTCGCCGATCAAGGACGCCCATGGGAACATCATCGGGGTGTCCAAGGTGGCCCGGGACATCAGCGCAAGCAAACGGGCGGAAGACAAGCTGCGCCAACAAGCGGCCATGTTTGACCAGACCTACGATGCAGTCATGGTCTGGGACTGGAACGGGCCGATCACGTTTTGGAACCGGGGGGCGGAATTGCTCTACGGTTTTTCCCGCGCCGAGGCCCTGGGAAAAATCAGCCACGACCTGTTGGGCACCCAGTTCCCCGAGGGCATCGGCCCGGTGGTCCTTGCCCTGGAGCAAAAAGGACTATGGGAGGGCGAATTAAAGCACGTCAGCCGTGGCGGGCAAATCACGGTGGAATCCCGGATGATGCTGGTGCGGGAGGCGGGGAGCGCGCATGTGCTGGAAGCCAACCGGGACATCACCGAGCGCAAGCTGGTGGAAAAGGCGCTCCGCGAGAGCGAGGAACGGTTCCGGACGATGGCGAATTCCATTCCCCAGCTTGCCTGGATCGCCCAAGCGGACGGATTCATTTTCTGGTACAACCAGCGTTGGTTCGACTACACCGGCAAGACGGCGGCAGAAATGGAGGGCTGGGGCTGGCAGAGTGTCCATGATCCGGAGGTCCTGCCGGAAGTGATGAAGCGGTGGACGGGGGCGATCGCAGCCGGCCAGGCGTTTGAAATGGAGTTTCCCTTGCGGGGAGCGGATGGAAAATTCCGCACCTTCCTGACGCGCATCCAGCCATTAAAAGACCCGGCGGGACGGGTCATGCAATGGTTTGGCACGAACACGGACGTAGAAAACCTGAAGCGGGTCGAGGCACAAATCCAGCAGCTTAATACTGAACTGGAACAGCGCGTTGCCGACCGGACGGCGCAGCTCCAAGCCGCGAACAAGGAACTGGAGTCGTTCAGCTATTCCGTCTCCCATGACCTGCGCGCTCCGTTACGGGCGGTGAACGGTTATATCCGCATGTTGCAGGAGGATTACGCCAGCCGACTGGATGCCGAAGGCAACCGCATGATCGAAGTGGCGAGCGGCGAGGCCAAACGCATGGGCCAATTGATTGATGACCTGCTGGCGTTCTCACGCCTGGGCCGCGAACAGATGAAGAACGAGCCGGTAGAAATGACCGCCCTGGCACTCTCCGTATTTGAGAATCTGACCCGAAGCGGAACCATGCCGCCGCCCTATTTCGTGCTAAAGCCGCTCCAGCCGGCGGCGGGTGATCCCAGCATGTTGCGGCAGGTTTTCATCAATCTCATCGGAAATGCCATCAAGTTCAGCGGCCACCAGCCAACGCCCGTCGTGGAAGTGGGCAGCCAGACGGGTGATGGTGCAACCATTTACTATATAAAGGATAATGGCGTGGGTTTTGATGAGAAATATAGCCATAAGCTCTTTGGCGTCTTCCAACGGCTGCACAGCGAGGACGAATTTGAAGGCACGGGCGTGGGGCTGGCGCTGGTCCAGCGCATCATCCATCGCCATGGCGGCAAAGTCCGGGCCGAGTCAAAGCTTAACGAGGGGGCAACTTTTTATTTTAGCCTGCCAATACCGGACGATAACAAAGGAGTCAGAAAATGAACACCCACGTAGAAGTCGAAGTCCTGCTCGTTGAAGACAACGCGCGGGACGCGGAGATGACCTTGCGCACGCTGCGCAGGCGCAACCTGGCCAACAACGTCACGCACGTCAAAGACGGCCAGGAGGCGCTGGACTGGCTTTTTGGCGCGGGCACCCATGCCGGTCGCAATGCCGGCAAACCGCCCAAGGTGGTGCTGCTCGACCTAAAGCTGCCGAAAGTGGACGGACTGGAAGTGTTGCGCGCCATCCGCAGCGATGAACGCACCCGGTTGACTCCGGTGGTGGTGATGACTTCCTCGCGCGAGGAGCGGGATGTGATCGAGAGCTACAAGCTGGGAGTCAACAGTTACGTCGTGAAGCCCATGGATTTTGAGCGATTTTCCGCCGCCGTGGCCGAGCTGGGTCATTACTGGCTGCTCGTCAACCAGGAGCCAAAGTAAACATCGCCGGCCAATATTTATGAGCAAACCACTCAGCGTTCTCATCCTGGAAGACCGGGCGAAAGACGCCGAGATGATCATCCGTGAACTGCGCCGGGCCGGCTTCGACCCGCAGTGGAAACGCGTACAGACCGAACCGGACTTTCTGGCGGAATTGGAGAAGGCACCTGACATCATCCTCTCGGACTATTCGATGCCGCAGTTCGACGGGTTGCAGGCGGCAAAACTTTTACAAGCGCGCGGCCTGGACATTCCGTTCATTCTCATCTCCGGCACGGTGGGCGAAGAGACTGCGGTCACCGCCATGAAATCCGGCGTCACGGATTATCTGCTCAAAGACCGGCTGGCACGTTTGGGAGAAGCCGTGGAACACGCGCTGCACGGAGCCAAAAAGCGGGATGAACATAAAAAGGCGGAGCAACAAATCCGGTTGCAAACCCGCGCCCTGGAAGCCGCTGCCAATGCCATCCTCATCACGGACCGGCAGGGGAAAATCGTGTCGGCCAACACCGCGTTTTGCGCGATGACCGGCTACGCCGTGGAGGAAGTGTTGGGCCAAAATCCGCGTCTCCTCAAATCCGGGGCGCACGCTGCGGACTTCTATCGCCAGCTTTGGCAAACCATCTGCGCCGGCCAAATCTGGCGCGGAAACATGACCAACCAGCGCAAAGACGGAACCATTTATCACGAGGAGATGATGATCACGCCGGTGCAGGCGGCCAGCGGCGAGGTCACCCATTTCATCGCCATCAAGCAGGACATCACCGAACGCAAGCGCGCCGAAGAAGTCCTGCGCAAGGTTTCCGGTCAGGAAGCCGGCCGGAAAAAAAACCGGGTGTTGCGGGATTTGGTCGTGATTTTTGGACTGGCTGCCCTGGTCGAAGCCTTCGCTTATTTCACAGACGTGTTGGAACCACCGTTTGAAACATTGGTCTTAAAATTCAAAGGCAATCTCGACGACCTGTTCGCGCCGCCGATAATTTTGGTGCTGGGGCTGCTGATTTTTTCCTACCGGCGCTGGCGGGATTCCCAGGGCAAGTTCAGCGAGCAGGCGAACATGCAGGAGGCCTTGAGCCTGTTGCACGGTGAATTGGAAAAACGCATCCAGCAGCGGACGGCGGAATTGACCAGGACCAACAATGCCTTGCAAACGGAAATCACCGAGCGCAAGCGGACGGAAGAGGCATTGCAGCAAAGCCAGAATCATCTGCGGATCGTGACTGAAAACGCGCACGTGGGCCTGGTAATGATCAACCATGAGCGGCGTTACACCTTCGCCAACGGAGCCTACGCCGAAATCCTCGGCCTGCCGTCGCCGAACCTCGTCGGCCAGCGGATCGCCGACGTGCTGGCCGGGCTTTATGAAGAGCAGATCCGTCCCCGGCTTGACCGCGCCTTCACCGGTGAGCGGGTGGCCTACGAGTTGCGCAAGCCAACGCCGGCCGGCGATTGTTTTTACGCAGTCAAATATGAGCCGATGAAAGCGGATGGCCCGGTGACGATGGTGGTGGTGGTGATCACGGACATCACCGATCAAAAACGGGCGCAGGAGGAATTGATCTGGAAAACAACTTTTCTGGAGGCGCAGGTGGACTCCGCGCTGGACGCCATTCTGGTGGTGAACAACCGCGCAAAAGTGATCCTTAAAAATCAGCGCCTGGCCCAGTTATTCAAAATCCCGGACGATATCGCCCGGGACGACGACGACAACAAAATGCTCCAATATGTGACCAGCCAGGTGAAAGACCCGAAACAATTTCGCGAACGGGTGCAGTATCTATACGAGCATCCAGACGAGGTTGGCCGGGATGAAATCGAACTGGTCAACGGAACAATCCTGGATCGCTATTCGTCGCCCGTCCGTGACAAGGCAGGAAAACACTACGGAAGAATCTGGGCTTTTCGCGACATCACCGAACGCCGGAAATTGGAATCACAATTCCGGCAATCCCAAAAAATGGAGGGCATCGGCCGACTGGCCGGCGGTGTGGCCCATGACTTCAACAACATCCTGGCGGTCATTGAAATGCAGACGGAACTGCTGAAAATCAGCGGCGGTCTTTCCGCCGAGCAGTCGGAATACGCGGATGAGATCAACGCCACCGTTCAGCGCGCGGCCGCGCTGACCCGCCAGTTGCTGCTGTTCAGCAGCCGCGAAGTGTTCCAGCCGCGTGACCTGGACTTGAGTGCATCCATCACCGACACGGCAAAAATGTTCCGGCGCATCCTCGGTGAAGATGTCCAGATGCATTTCAAACTGGCGGCGCAGCCGATGTTCATCCACGCCGATCCGGGCATGATGGATCAAATCCTGTTGAACCTCGTGGTGAACGCCCGCGACGCCATGCCCAACGGCGGGCAGCTGGTCATCGAGACTTCCGGCGTGGAATTCGACGAGTCCGCCGTGGGCCATTCCGCGGAGATACGGACCGGTTCGTTTGTCTGCTTGAGCGTGAGCGACAGCGGCTGCGGCATTCCACCGGAAATCCTGCCGAAGATTTTTGAACCCTTTTTCACCACCAAGGATGTCGGCAAGGGCACCGGCCTGGGACTGGCCACGGTCTTCGGCATCGTAAAACAGCACCAAGGCTGGATCAGCGTCTATAGCGAGCTCACTCACGGGACCACCTTCCGGATTTATCTTCCACGACTGGCCAAGGCTGGCCACGCCAAATCCGCACAACCGGCCCTGACAACCCTGCGCGGCGGCAACGAGACGATTTTGCTGGTGGAAGACGACCCGTCGCTGCGCGTCTCCGCGCGGAAAGCCCTTACGAAACTCGGCTATCGCATCCTCGAAGCGCCCACCGGCGTCAAAGCCATGGAAGTCTGGAAGGAAAACCGCGACGAAATCCGTTTGTTGCTGACCGATCTGGTGATGCCGGATGGCATGACCGGAAAAGATCTGGCCCAACGCATCCTGCAGGAGGAGCCAAAAATGAAGGTGATTTATATGAGCGGTTACAGCGCCGAGATTGCCGGCAAGGATTTTCCGTTGGAAGAAGGCGTCAACTTTCTCACCAAGCCATTCCAGTCATCCAAGCTGGCAGAAACCATCCGAAATTGTCTGGATGGCGGGTGACGAGCCGGAAGGGGTGAGAGCCTGACCGGCCACCGGGGTAATTGCGATTTCGGAGCACGGAGCGCGCCAGCCTGATGCCGGGGACATCCGGCACATTTCGGTGCAGGTGCGTTTGTAAACATAGACATATATAATTGTTGACAATAGATACGTGGTTGGCTAGGGTGGATCCGTCTTCGCTAAAAGCTTCGGCGCGGCGAGGCGGGAACGGATTCCGGAGTTCGGGTTGTTCTTTGACATAGCCGGCGTAAGCCGGTGTTGAGTTGTCCAAGGTCGAAGGCGCATAGGGGTTGGGTCGGAATGCCTTGAATTAGGGCATCCGGCCCGGCCCGCCGTTGCGGCAACCTCACGGCTTAAAATGTGCGGCTATTTGCGCGTATTTGCGGATAATTGCGCTTATTTGCGCTTAACGGGAAAAAAACCGGCGAAGCCGGACGGGCGACCAACCTGGTGCCGGGGTCCGAGCCGGACGGGCGGTCCAATTAAAAATTAAAAAGGTAAAATGAAAAAGTACAAGGCGCGGCAAGCCTAATCCGACTAAATCCAAGTAAATCAAACCAAAAAATGAGGATGACGATGAGGATGATTCCCCGCAGTACGACCGGGTCGATCGAGGCACAGCCTCGACGCTACACTGCTGGCGCGGAGGGGACGGCGGCAGGCCAAATTAAGGTGAATCAAGGTGAATCAAGGTAAAAAAATGAGGATGACGATGAGGACGAGGAGGAGGAGGATTACCCTGATACCCTAAATTACGAAACGAACCCAATTTTTCCGCAAAAAAGCCAATGAAAGTACACAAGTGTCCAAAAAAACGAACCCAATTTTAAGCCTCCGGCGAGGCCTTTTTGGCCATCCGGAGCGGGTTTGAACCAAAAAAAAGGCACGGAGATGCTGTGGTTCTTCCGGACGGGGTCCGAGCCGGGCAGCAACCTGCTGCCGGGAATCGTACCAAATCGGGGTGAATCAAGGTAAATCAAACCAAAAAATGAGGATGACGATGAGGACGAGGATGAGAATGATTCCCCGAATCCGACCAAATCCGAGTAAATCCGACCAAATCAAACCTGAAAGTGAACTGGCTCCTTACTCCGGCCAGGATGGCCATGGATTTTCTTAAAACGCTATGGTGCCAGGATTTTTTCCGCGGCAGTCCGGACGGATTCCGCCAGTTCGCGCGGCGACAAGACCTTCGCCTCACCGCCCCAGCTCAACACCCAGCGTTCCACTTCGCCGAGGCTGGAAAGATTCATCGCCAGTTCCGCGCCGCCGCCTTTCAGTTCGCGGAGCGTCTGCGAGGGGTGCCACTTTTTTTCCCGGATGAAGTCGGCGGCGCGCGGTGCGAAGCGGATGACGACTTCAAATTTCCCCTCGCCGGCGTGTACGCCGAAGCTGTCGCGCAGCCGTTTCTCCAGCGAAAATTTCTGCGAACGTTCGAAGTTTTTTCCCGTCGGGGTGACGGATTCGATGCGCGCCGGGGCAAACGTGCGGATGTCCTTGCGCGCATGGTCAAACGCGAATAGAAACCATTCGCCGTTAATGTTCGCCAGATGATACGGGTCCACGAGGCGGGGCTCGGCTTTCTGGCCGGGCTTGCGGTAATGTAGTTGGAGCTGCTGGCGCTGGGAAACGGCCTTGGCGAGGGTGTCGAAAATTTTGAGGTCCAGAATCGGCTCGGCGCGGGTGCGGAAGGAGATCGTCTGCTCGACGTCCGCGAGGTTCAGCGAAATGGTATCCGGCAACGACTGCTCCATTTTGCGGATGGCGGAGAGCAGGGGCTTCTCGAAACTGGTGCCGCGATATTGCTGCAGGGCCTTTTCCGCGACGACGAGCGCGAACAGTTCACCCTCGGTGATCTGCATGGTGGGGAACGCGCTGACCTCGCCATCGTAGCGGTAACCGTTATGCTCGTAGTCAAACACGAGAGGCAGGCCCAGCCGGTCGCGCATGAATTCAAGGTCGCGGTGGATGGTCTTGGCGTTGACCTCCAGTTCGCGGGCGAGCGAGGTGGCGTTGGGCAATTTTTCCGCCGCCAGCGCCTGATGGATGTGCAGCATCCGCTCCAGCGGCGGTCGGGAATGGAGATCGGTTGGATCGTTGCTTCGTTTCATCGATTTAACGATCCGCCCATTTGACGGGTCACGAACCCTTTTCCATCTTCGCGAGGAATTCGTCGTTCGTCTTGAATTTCTTCAAGGCCGCCGTGAGCGTTTCCATCGCCTCGACAGGATTCAAGTCCACCATCGTGCGGCGGAGTTTGCGGATGGCTTCGAGATTCTTCGCGGCGAACAGCTTTTCCTCCTTGCGTGTGCCGGATTTCGGGATGTCGATGGCCGGATACAGGCGGCGATCGGAAAGTTTGCGGTCGAGGATGAGCTCCATGTTGCCGGTGCCCTTGAACTCCTGAAAGATCAGTTCGTCCATGCGGCTGCCGGTGTCCACCAGAGCGGTCGCGAGAATGGTGAGCGAGCCGCCGTTCTCGATCTTGCGCGCAGAGGCGAACATCTTGCGCGGGATTTCCAGCGCGCGGGCGTCCACGCCGCCGGACATCGTGCGGCCGGAACCGCCGTGCACCGAGTTGTAGGCACGGGCGATACGTGTGAGCGAATCCATCAACACAAAGACATCCTTGCCGGATTCCACGATGCGGCGGGCGCGTTCGATCATGAAACGCGAGAGACGGACGTGCGTTTCGAGTTCCATGTCATTCGAGGACGCGACGACTTCCGCCTTCACGGAGCGCTGGAAATCGGTGACTTCCTCGGGACGTTCGTCGATGAGCAGCACCATCGCGTGAACTTCGGGATGGTTGGTGGTGATGGCGTTGCAGATCTGTTTGAGGATGGTCGTCTTGCCGGTGCGCGGCGGCGCGACGATGAGGCCGCGCGTGCCCTTGCCGATGGGCGTGACGAGGTCGATCACACGCGTCTCAAGGAGATCCGGCGAGGTCTCGAGCTTGTATTTTTCGATGGGGTCGATCGAGGTGAGATTTTCGAAGCGGACGGCCTTGGTATAGTCCTGGAAGGTCATTTCATTGACCTTGTCCACGGCCTTAAGCTGCGGGCTGGTGCCGCGATGCGGCGGCTGCGTGGGACCTTCCACGAAACTGCCCTCGCGCAGGAAGCTGCGGCGGATGGTGTCCGGCGTGACAAAGATGTCCGTCGGCTTGGGGTGAAAATGGTTTTGCGCGGTGCGCAGGAAACCGAAGCCTTTCTCGGAAATTTCGAGAAAGCCGTTTCCGTAATTTGGATTGGCGGCTTTGTTGTCGCCGTTTGCCTGTGTATCGCTCATAAACTTTTTGTAATCGAAGGCTGAAACCCTTCCGGAAACTTTGCTGGAAAAGTGAATTTTGGAAAATCAACCGCACTCATGCGGCCAATGGAAACCTTCGACAGACTGTTAATTAAGCTGATTGGACACAAAACGCAACCATTTTCTGCAATTAATAAAAAACGCGCAAACCTCCCGGTTTGCGCGCTTGAAGAATAACCGGGCCTTTTCAACCGCCGACTTCCGCCTTGGCTTCCGCCGCGAGCGCGGTGCTGAGGTAGCGTTCGCCGGTCGAGCAGGCGATGGTCACGATGAGTTTACCCTTGTTTTCAGGACGCTTGGCTATCTCGATCGCGGCGACGACATTGGCGCCGGTGGAAATACCGACGAGCAGGCCTTCTTCCTTCGCCAGCCGGCGTGCCATGGCAAACGCGTCGTCATTGGAAACCTGGACCGCTTCGACGATCTGCGGGTTGCCGGCGCTGTCCTTGAGGTGCAAATTTTTCGGGACGAAGCCCGCGCCGGTGCCCTGGATCTTGTGCGGGCCGGGTTTTACCGGCTGGCCGGCGAGCGTCTGCGTGATGACCGGTGAATCCTTCGGTTCGACCGCGATGGCTTGAAAGGACGGCTTCTTCGGCTTGATGAACTCGGTGCAGCCGGTGATGGTGCCGCCCGTGCCGACGGCGGAGACGAGAATGTCAATCTTGCCGTCAGTGTCGTCCCAAAGCTCAACGGCGGTGGTGTGCATATGGATCGCGGGGTTCGCCGGATTTTCAAATTGCTGCGGAATCCATGAATTGGGCGTTTCCTTCGCGAGCGCCTCGGCGCGGGCGATGGCACCTTTCATGCCCTCGGCGCCAGGGGTGAGAACCAGCTTCGCGCCCAGCATGGCAAGGAGCGTGCGACGTTCGAGCGACATCGTTTCTGGCATCGTCAAAATCAATTTGTAGCCTTTCGCCGCCGCAACGAATGCGAGGGCGATGCCCGTGTTTCCGCTGGTTGGCTCGATGATGATGGTGTCTTTCTTGAGGATGCCGCGGCGTTCGGCGTCCTCGATCATCGCCATGCCGATACGGTCCTTGACGCTGCCGAGCGGATTGAAAAATTCGCACTTGAGCGCGATGGTGGCCGGCAGGCCGGCGGTGACCTTGTTGAGTTTGACGAGCGGCGTTTTGCCGACGGTTTCGACGATGTTGTTGTAGATGCGTCCCATAAATTTTTGTTGGTTCGTTGTCTGGAAATCCTGCCGGAAAGAAATTTGCGGGCAAGTTTTAATTGTGGTGAACCGGCTGCGATTTGTCGAAACCTGCGCCAGCCAAGATTCGTCCAATCCGGTACATAAAAAGGATTCTTAAATAATTCTTTGCGGAAACGCCGGATTGAAGTTAAATGGTTCGCAGCCCATGAAAAAATCGAACACCAAAAGTTTTTCGCGCCGTCATTTTCTGAAAGCCGCCGGGGCCGCTGTAGTCCTGCCGGCCATTCTGCCCGGCTGCATGACGGCACAGGGCGGAAAAAGGGTAAGCGCCAATGGAAAAATCAACATGGGCATCATCGGCTGGGGCATGCAAGGGCCGGCCAATACGAATAGTTTTCTGGCCGAGGACGATTGCCGAATAGTTGCCGCGTGCGACCTGGACAAGAATGCATTACAAACCGCCGTGAACACGGTGAACCGGCATTACGGCGACAACGCCTGCGTGTCGTATCACGATTATCACGAACTCTTCGCGCGAACGGATCTGGACGCCGTGATGATCGCCATTCCCGATCACTGGCACGCACTTGTGGCTACGGCGGCGGCAGAACACGGCCTGGACATCTACGGCGAAAAACCGCTGGCCAAGACGATCGTTGAACAACGGGCCATTGTCCACGCCGTTGAAAAACACAACATCATCTGGCAGACGGGTTCCTGGCAGCGGTCACATCTCAACTTTCACAAAGGGGCGGAAATCGTCCGCAACGGTCTCATCGGCGATGTCACGCACGTCGAAGTCGGCCTGCCGGCCGGCCACACGGATTTCAAGCACACCGCGCCGGAACTGGTAAAAAAACTTTCCAGCCTCGGCATCACGGATTTTTCCACCATCCGCCCCGGCAGCGACGCCTGGAATATCGCCGTCACCGAGCCGCCGCCGGAGCTGGATTACGAAACGTGGATCGGGCCGTCGAGGATGGAGCCGTATATCAAGCAGCGGGTGCACATGGACTGGCGCTGGAATTACAACACCGGCGGCGGGCAATTGATGGACTGGATCGGACATCATTGCGACATCGCGCACTGGGGACTCGGCTTTGACAATGACGGCCCGTCGGAAATCGAAGGGCAGGGCGAGTTTCCCGCATCGGATGCGCTTTGGAACACCTGCACGAAATATCGCATCGAACTCAAGTATCCGCGCAACATCACGATGATGATTGCCGGCGGCCATGACGACATCAAGCCCGGCACAAAATGGATCGGCACGGAGGGATGGGTGTGGGTGAACCGCCCCAGCGACTCCGCCACAGACAAGGCAACTGCCGCCGGCTTCGATTGTTCCAATCCTGATTGGAAGAAAGGCAAGTCGTTGCCGGAGGAACTGCGGAAAATCAAATTGTATGAATCCCCCGGCCACTGGCGGAACTTTTTGGACTGCGTCAAGTCCCGGCAGCCCACGATTGCGCCCGCGCAGACGGCGCATCACTCGGCGATACCCGGCCATCTCGGGCTGATTTCGATGCTGACCGGCCGGAAAATCAACTGGAGCGTGCAGCACGAAAAGATTATCGGCGACGATGAGGCCAGCAAATTGTTGAGCCGTCAATATCGCGCGCCGTACAAGCTGGTATAGGACCGATTGGGCCATCCGATAAAACTTGCCCTGCGGATGTGAACGTGGAATAATATGCGTCCTTGTCCGCGGGGTGGAGCAGCCCGGTAGCTCGTCAGGCTCATAACCTGAAGGTCGTTGGTTCAAATCCAGCCCCCGCAACCAATTTCAGCCCCTTGCAACACAAACAGTTGCAAGGGGTTTTGCTTTACCATACCGAGTGTATGTTATTCAGAATGTTGCCGGACGTTTTTACATCGGCTTGAGCGAGGATGTTGCTGCGCGTCTTCAGCAGCACAATGAGGGTGTTTCAAAATGGACCAGACTTCGCGGTCCGTGGAAGCTGGTTTGGCAAAGCACAGCCGTGACGCTGACCGAGGCACGCAAGCTGGAAATATTTTTGAAAAGCCAAAAAGGCGGCGATAAATTTTACGAGGCGACCGGACTGCCCCGTCGCTCCCCTTCAGGCTCATAATCCCGCATGCGGGATCGTTGGTTCAAATCCAGCCCCCGCAACCAATTTCAGCCCCTTGCAACACAAACAGTTGCAAGGGGTTTTGCTTTACAGAGGCTGCGGCGGAATTCGTTCCAAAAGCGATTTCTCAGAACGGATTCATTCCATAGCGGATGACATAGCCGGGCAGTTTCAGGAATTCCAGCCGCATTCGCTTACCTACGCCGGTCTTTTTCCAATCCGCGCTCGCAAAACCAAAGTACGATGGGCGTGAATAAAATTTTATTTCCGGTGCGAAACATTCAAATATCTTTTCTGCACGCCGGGAGTGATACCAAGTGGTCACAAGGATCGCGCTTTGGACATTTTCCGCGCGCAAAATTTTTAGACTGAATACTGCGTTCTCGTGCGTGGTCTTGGATTCTCTTTCCAGCTGGATGGCATTCGCGGGCACGCCGTGGGCGAGCAGGATCTGGCGGTTGATCTCGTCGTCGCCAGCGCCCGTGACCAGGATTCTCGGCGCCCGATGCTCCTTGAACAATTCTGCGGCGCGTTCGGCGCGTTGTTCCTTCGCACCGCCGCCGAGGACGATGATGACATCTGCAGAAACATTTTTGCCGCTGTCCACGCACAGAAATTTTTCCGGATAAAACCACGCCGCGCCTGCGAGCAGCGCCAGCAACAGCACGATAATGAACACCAGCTTTATTAGCCTGAAAAAAATCCTGCGAATCACGCCGGAAGATTATGCAAGTTGGCTGGCAATTTGCACGAAAATCGGAAATCGTAGGCGAGATGTCGTCCACTGCAAACCGGGCCGCCGCTGGCAAGATCGCCGCCAAACTTCAGGCGGCGGGTTTTGCCGCGTTCTGGGTGGGCGGATGCGTGCGGGATTTTTTGCTGGGGCGCGAACCGCAGGATTTTGACCTCGCCACGGATGCGAAGCCGGAGCAGGTGGAAAAACTTTTCCCGAAAACGATTCCCGTCGGCCGGAAGTTTGGTGTCATCATCGTGGTTAAAGACGGGATGCAATTCCAGGTCGCCACCTTTCGGGCGGAGGCTGATTATCAGGATGGCCGTCGGCCGGAGAAGGTGGAATTTGCGAATGCTGAAGCCGACGCATTGCGCCGCGATTTTACGGTCAACGGGCTTTTTTACGACCCGGTTTCGAAACGGATTTTCGACTGGGTCGGCGGCGAAAAGGATTTGCGCGCCAAGATCATCCGCACCATCGGCAAACCGGAGGAGCGCTTTGGCGAGGACCATCTGCGGATGCTGCGGGCGGTGCGGTTCGCGGCGCAGTTGGGTTTTGAAATCGAGCCGGAAACTTTTTTAGCGATCCAGAGGCTGGCGCCGAAAATCCAGGTCATCAGCGCGGAACGGATCCGCGAGGAGTTGATGAAGTTATTTGCGCCGCCGCACGCCGCACGCGGACTGGTTTTACTGCGCGACAGCGGCTTGGTGGCGGAAATCTTGCCGGAGCTTTTTGCGACGATCAGCTGCGAGCAGTCGCCGGATTTTCATCCCGAAGGCAGCGTGTTCAATCACATTCGTTTGATGCTGGAAAAACTTCCACCCGATGCGGACGCGCTTTTGCCATGGACGGTGTTGCTGCATGACATCGCCAAGCCGGTGACGGCGGAATGCGACGCGGCCACCGGCAAAATCCATTTTTACGGGCACGAAAAAACGGGCGCGGATATGGCGGAAAACATCCTGCGGCGATTGAAGTTTCCGAATCGCGATATCGAGACGGTGGTGGAGTGCGTGAAAAACCACATGCAATTCAAGGATGTGCGGCAGATGCGCAAAGCCACACTACGGCGGCTGCTGTTGCGGGAAACGTTTCCGCTGGAAATGGAATTGCACAAGCTGGATTGCCTCGGTTCATTTGGTGACCTGTCGCACTACGATTTTTGCGTGGCGGCGGCGGAAGAATTGAAGAACCAGCCGGAAATCATCCCGCCATTGCTGAACGGAAATGATTTGCTGGCGCTGGGCGTGCCCGCGGGTAAAAAGATCGGCGAACTACTGCACGAATTGCGTGACAAGCAACTGGCGGAGGAATTGAAAACGCCTGACGAGGCACGGGCGTGGGTGAAAACACATATTTAATGCGGTTCGTTGTTCACACCTTCCAGCGCGTGCCGCCTTGCATCCATAATATCGAGCAAACCAGGATCCATGTGTGGTTTGTTTGGTGCCGGCAAAAGCGGGGCAATCGCGATTTGTTTGATCTCAATTTCGGCGCCCTCACTTTGGATGCCGATAAAGCCAGATGAAATCGTGCATTCAGAAATTTGGTTCAACGGCTTAAAGTTGATGAAGGCAAGTACGTGGTTGCCGGCGCAAACGGTGGTGTTGGTATCCCATTCACCGATGGCATGTTCGTTGGGGCCGCCTTTAAATGCGACTGGTGTGTTGGCGTCCTTGCCAAGCGCGAGATGTTCTTTGCATTCCGCGCCGGCCATGACGAAGAGGTCGCCTTGCCGGCCGGATTTGCCCTGGTTTTGCACGCACATGGGCCAGACCTTGTCAGGTAATTGCATGTAAACGAGCACGCCGGTGTTGTCTTTTTTCGGCGCAATCTTTACAAAACGCCAGACGACGGTGATGACATAGTTGCTATACGTTTGCGTGGTGCGCAAGTAGCCCGTGGGTGTGCCGGTGCAGTGGATGAGGCCGTTGGTGACGATCCAAGTCGCCGCGGGATCGGCATCGTTCTTCATGCAAAAGGTGAAGCCGTCAAAATTCTTGCCATTAAAGAGGTCGGTGTACTGCGTGGGGGTGATGACGTCGGAAGCCACGCAAAAGTTTACGGCGAACAAAAGAATTAGCGCGGCGGATTTCATAGGTTTTAAATTAGCAACAGGTTGCCATTTTAATTCAATGGTTCGATGGTGACTTTGCGCGCTTCCCACGGGCCGCCCTCGCTTTGGAGACCGATGTAGCCGGACGAATGGCTGCAGCCGGTGATCTTGCCGGTGGTAGTGCCGTTGACGACGATCTCGACGTCGTTGCTACGACAAATGGCGGTAAAAGTGTTCCATTCACCGGCCGGCTTTTCAGCGGAGGGCACGGTCATCTTGATGCCGGTTTTACCCTGAGTGAATGGTTGGTCGCACTTCTCTCCACCCCAGAGCCAGAAATCGCCCTGATGATCGTGCATGCCCTGGCACTCGATGCTATTGCCCCAGACGAGATTCGTCGGCGTATTAGCGTCGCGATCCTGCATGAAAACGCAAACGCCGGTATTGATGGGCTTGGTCATCGTGGCGGGGAAACGCCATTCGACCGTGACCTTGAAATCATGGTATTTCTTTTCCGTGCGCGCATAGCCGGTCGGCTTGCCGGTGCATTTGATGAGACCATCGGCGACACTCCAGGTGTTTGCGGGATCGGTGTTGCCGCGTTCATAAAACGTCCAGCCGGAAAAGTCCTTGCCGTTGAACAATTCGGCCGGGGCCGCGGGCGTGACGGCATCCTGGGCACGGCAAATAATGACGGCGGAAGAAATGAGCAAGGCGGCAATGGCTTTCATTGCCGGAATGATTACGGACGGGGCGGCGACGGGTCAAACAAACGTTTGTTCAACGACGACTTTTCAAGCCGGCGCGCCACTGATCGAAATGGGGGGCCAGGCCGGTGTGCTTGAGATATTCCGTGTCGACGGCGTTCGGCACAAGTTCGGGATGCAGCGCCAGCGAATGTTGCAGCGCATCGGCAATGTGGATGACGCCGGCGAGGCAAAGGGTGGTCGTGTGACAGCGGCGGGGCGTGTGGTGACAGGCCACGGCCTCGACCAGCGGTACGGGCAGACCCCAGAGCGCGAGCAAGTAGGCGCCAACTTCGGCATGAGTGGCATCGAGGTGGCGACGTTCGACCTTGAACAACTCTTCGCGGTTGTTTTTGGATTCCGCGAGGATGGTTTCGTATTGTTCCGGGAGCTTCTCGGCCAGGATCAATTTGCCGACGTCGTGCAAGATGCCGGCGGCAAATGCCTGTTCGGCGCGGTGCGAATCGTCGAGGTGTTCGTGGTAAATTTTTCGCGCAAGCGCGGCGACCTCGGCGGAATGTTCCCAGACCTGGTCAATGTGAAAACTCGGACATTTTTTTCGGTCGAACGTGGTGAACAACGGAACGACCAGCGCCAGCGAGTGGATGACACCGACCCCAAGCATCTGCACCGCCTCCTCCACGGAAAACACCTTGCGGCTGACCCCGAAAAAAGCGGAGTTGGCGATCTGCAACAATTTCGCCGACAGCGCCGGGTCGCGCGACGCGATTTCAGCGATGCGGTCGGCGGAGGTGTTGGGCGATTGCAGCGCATCGGCGATCTCGAGATAGAGTTCTGGAATGCTTGGCAGGCTGGCCATGCCGCCGGTGAGAGCGCGCAGTTTTTCGTGGCCGAGTTTTTCTTTTATGGTCGTGACTTTTTTCAGGCACGATTTCAAATCGTCGAGGCTGCATGGCTTGGTGAGGAACTGGTGCGTCAGGCCGACGCAACTCACGACCTCGCTCAAATCCGCGTAGCCGGAAAGGATGATGCGCACCGTCTGGGGATTGCGGCGCAGGACATGGTTGAGCAACTGCGCGCCATTCACCCCGGCCATGCGCATGTCGGAAACGACCACATCGAAAGTTTCCTTTTCTACGAGGGCGAGCCCGGCTTCGCCACCCTCGGCGAATTGCATATCCCATTCATTGGCCATCGAGCGCATGCCCATTTTCAGCACACGCACCATCGAAGGCTCGTCATCCACGAAAAGGATCCTGGTCTTTGGTTTTTTTTCCAAGTTAGGAAGCGGAGCCGGTACGGCGGCACAGGAGTTTCCCGGCAACATGCCGGATGCGCCGGCGGGACGCTGATCACAACAAAATTCTGCGGCTGACGATGACATTTCTGTCATTCTGTCGGCTAACCGCGCCAAATCTTTAGGTCTTTTGGGTTTATTTTACGAACCCAAATCAAAGAAACCCAATGTTTATGCGGAATCGGTGGCTTCGTTTCGTAATTTATGGTATCAGGATAATCCTCCCTAGCCGCGCCGACTTGTCCCGCCACAGTTTCAACGACGGCGGAAGTTTGACGAAGACGGGCTTGCCGCGCCGAATCCCGCATGCGGGAGTAGGCGGGTCGTCCTCATCGTCATCCTCATTTTTGGTTTGATCTACCTTGATTTACCTTGATTAGGCCTGATTTGGCTTGCCGCGCCGTAGTTTTAACGAAGGCGGGTCGGATTTACTCGGATAAACCGGGCATGGTAGGGCGCGTCACTCCGTGCGCGCCGCCTGTTGGAACGAACGCGTTCAAGTTTACCACGCCCCCTCCGTGCCTTTGTCGTCAAAACCCGCTCCGAATGGCCAAAAAGGCCTCGCCGGAGGCTTAAAATTGGGTTCGTTTTTTTGGACACTGATGCACTTTCATTGGCTTTTTTGCGGAAAAATTGGGTTCGTTTCGTAATTTCACCCCCCATCACCCTTGACCTCTCAACTCAATTTTGAACCTTGACTAACTTTGACTATGCTTGTCCCGCCATAGTTTCAACGACGGCGGATTTGACCAAGCTCATCCTCATCGTCATCCTCACTTTTTTTACTTGGATTCGGTCGGATTCACTCGGATAAAATCCAACGCACACCATGGCCCGGGGAGGGAGGGACGGCCTGTCGCCGTCCCCATCCTCATCTGCGGTCTTTGGACTTTGGGCTGTTGAAATGTGGGGAGCACAGCCGCCCCGGCTGTTGTTTGGCGCGCCCTCGCGCCGAACACGAGCGGCGGGAAGCACACCAAACGGTTCGATGTTCGCGCGCGTAATCGCGGGTCGCGAGGGCGCGACCCGCTGCGCCCGGGGCGGGCGCGCTCCCTTTTCAACTGCATCGTTCCGGCTTAGACCTTGGCTGTTACAACGACACCGGAAGTTTTAACGTAGGCTGGGCCCCGCCGGTCGGAATTACCCGACCGGAAGGACCGCCCGGCACCCAACGCCCGGCTTCAATTCCGTTAACACCGGCTTTCGCCGGCTATGTCAAAGAACCCCGGACTCCGAAACGCGAAATCCGTTCACAAACTCTTCCCTGACTTTAGCTAACAAAGTCCATATTGTCAACATGATTGTAGTCTGTGTTTGCTTAAGTCGCGAGGCGACGGCCAATATTGCGGGATTTCATTCAAAAGGAGATCATAAAAGTAAAAGGGTCAGTCCTATAAAAGCGACAAAAATCTTGACAGGTATGGGTATTGGGCGGAGAATCGGGCATGGCCAGACCATTGCGGATTGAGTATGCCGGCGCCTATTATCATGTCATGGCGCGTGGCAATCAGGGGCAGGTGATCTTTCGTGATGACAAGGATCGGGTGCGTTTCCTCGAAACCCTGGCCGAGGCTTGTGAGAAAACCGGCTGGCGGGTGCATGCTTACGTTTTGATGGGGAACCATTATCATTTGCTGTTGGAGACCCCGGAAGCGAATCTGGTGGCCGGGATGAAGTGGTTGCAGGGGGCTTACACCCAACGCTTTAATGGGCGGCATAAGATACGCGGCCATCTTTTCCAAGGGCGGTATAAGGCCGTGGTGGTGGATGGCCAGGATCCCAATTATCTGCAAGTGGTAAGCACCTATATTCATTTAAATCCGGCCCGGGCTGGATTGGTCAAGGCTGTTAAAGAGGCGTTGAAACGATATCGCTGGAGCAGTTATCCGTGGTATTTGAGCCGGCATTGCCCGGTGTGGCTGTGCCGGGCAGTGGTGATGGCGAGTGTGCGGCTTGAACCCAATGAGCGGAGCGGGTATGCGGCATACATAAATAGCCGGGTAATGGAATTGGGGATCAAGGCGGGGAAAGCGGAGTTGGAGGAAAAATGGAAGGAGGTGCGGCGTGGTTGGTATTTGGGCGGAGAAAAGTTTTTGGATAAATTAGACGGGTGGTTGGAGCGGGCGATATCTGGGCGTCGCCGGGAATCGCAGTCCGGAGGCGCCAGGAGAGCGCATGATGAGCGGACGGCGGAGAAACTGATCGGCCAAGGTTTGGCTGCCTTGGACTGGACGGAAGTCGAATTAAAATCCAAAGGGCTTGGGGCGATGGAGAAAGTGGTATTGGCCTGGTGGCTACGGCGGACGACCACTGTGGGCTTGCGTTGGGTGAGCGACCGGCTGGTCATGGGGCATTACACCCGGGTGACCCAGGCGATGAGCCGGGCGCAACGCCAGCCAACGCGGGCAATGAAAGTGCTAATGAAACGATTGGAGACGATGCAAATAAATTGATTTTAAAAATCATGAGTCAATATTATAGGACTGACCCTTTTATGGTTACCACGAATGTAGGCGGCGGCGATTGGTTGATTTACAACAGCCGGCTTTGGGCCAGCGAATGGTATATCTTTGGTCAACAAACGACGCCCGCAACACGCTTACATGGAGCAACCGGCTGGCGAATTTTGGCAGCGTTGACGTTTACAATTTTTATTCGAGCGGCGAAGATGTATTGCGGGACTATCCCGGCACACCGCCGAGTAGTCTTTTCACACTCTTGGGAACAGAACTCGTTGAGTGGATTTTTGATGAAGATTTAGGAACGTATGCTTGGGCATGGCAGGAAAAGAACAAGGGATTAATGTCAGGCAATAGTTTTGAAAGCGGCTGGCCGTCCAGTCGTCCGTCTCGCGAAGTTGGTGCTATTGCTTCAGGCGAATGGCATCACTCAGATTTGTGTGTCATAGCTTATCCTTTTGTCTATCAACTTTTCAACCAACTGGTTACGTCTGGAAACCTAAAATAAGTATGAAAAACCAACATTTGCTCCTATATTTAGCTCTTGCTTGCTTAACGAATGGTTGTGCTTTTGGTCAACTAATGCCGGCCAAGTGGACGGCAACAGTCAAGGTCGCTGGGGAAGACAGCGCTCCAATTGTTGGAGCGGAGGTGTCCGTTTCTTACAACATTCAACCGCCACCACCAGATCCAAAACAAAAGCAGTATGGAGAAGTCAAAGGTTTGACGGATGAGAATGGGACATTTATTGCATCTCACATGGATAAGTCATTGGGCTTGAGCGTAAATGTTACCAAAGATGGCTATTACACGAGTCGTGCTGGTTATCAATTTTATTTTGATGACACCAGACGCAATCCCACGTTCATAATGACACTCAAAAGAATTGGTAAACCCATTGCGATGTATGCTCGCAAGGTACAGATTGAAATCCCTGAAACAAATATGCCGATAGGATTTGACCTTGTAGAAAGTGATTGGGTGTCTCCATATGGAAAAGGAAAGCAAGCCGATTTTATATTTCAGGCGAACCGGCGTTGGGTCAATCGTAAAGATTTTGATTGCACACTAAAACTGACTTTTTCAAAGGCTGGTGACGGCTTAATCCCTATTTCAATTCCGTTAGATCAAGGTAGTGAACTTCGTATGTCAGCTATTGCGCCGACGAATGGCTACCTTCCGGAGATTTCAAAAGGTTTGAGTCACACACCTGCAAATGGCTGGACAGATGATGAACGCGAAGCAAACAAAGAAGCAAATTATTATTTCCGAGTGCGAACGGCCATTGACGACAGAGGCAATATCGTAAGTGCGCATTATGGTAAAATTTATTACGATTTTGCTCTTGACCCAATTAATTCAAAGACAACTTGGATTCTTTTCACGTATTATTTTAATGCCACGCCAAATGATCGGAACACTGAATTTGATTCTAAGCAGAATTTAATTCATGACTTGCGATTTGATGAAGATGTCAAAGCGCCATAGCTTCAGCGACGGCATTATGTCGCCGCGAATCGCAACGGCAAACACTTCGTTCTTGTGCATGGTTATAGTGTCAGCGAAACTTCCGCGCGAGGTTGGGGTGCGGAAGTTTTTAAACGGGCAAGTGTCAGTCCTCACTATTGACACAAGGGGCTGGAAGGGGGAATAATGGCGAATGCCACGCAAGCTGCGATTGGAATATGCTGGTGCGATTTATCATGTAATGAATCGCGGGAACCGGCGG
>Ga0210388_10000660_pt1 | contig 27673 bp, 21 predicted proteins | sample IncBWC19OmetaG_FD_155485 | JGI IMG/M metagenome (GOLD analysis project Ga0210388, IMG submission 155485) | Forest soil microbial communities from Barre Woods Harvard Forest LTER site, Petersham, Massachusetts, United States - Inc-BW-C-19-O ...
CCGTTGACGAAATCCGCTCTGCCGGTGTGGAAAATCTCGGCCTCCTCACCGAGAAGCCGCAGGGCAAAAACGCGCCCCCGCCTCCTCCCGGTCAGTAGTCGCGTCGGCAGCAGCAGCTGAAAATTAAGGAGTCTTGCCATGGGAATGTCAGTTGGTGGAACTCAGGGCGGGCCGGTTTCGGAACCGAATATTGTCCCGCTGATCGACGTGCTTCTGGTGCTGATCATCATCTTTATGGTCATCACGCCGCGCACCCCGACCGGTCTGGCGACCATCGTTCCGCAGCCTCCTCCGCCAAACCAGAAGCAGACCGAACCCGACAATCGCACCATCGTCGTTCAGGTCATGCCCGGCGGAAAGCTGAAGATCAATCAGGACGACAGCAACTGGAACGACCTGGGTCCGCGTCTGTTCGACATATTCAAGGAACGCGCCGACAAGATCGCGTTCGTTAAGGGTGACGACGACGTTGAATTCGCTCAGGTCGCGCGCGCCATCGACATCATGCGCGGCTCGGGCATCGATCACGTCGGCCTGATCACCGCGAAGATCGAAGCGGGTCAGTAGCCCGAAGATCTAAGCCGTAAATTTCACGAATCTTTCGGCCCCTGCGGTTAGCCGCAGCGGGCGCAGCCCGGATTGAAGGAGAGCATGGATGCAGCGGAAGCCCCCCGTACTCATTGTGGCCGTCCTGGCGGCCTCGGTTGCTGTCGGAGCCGGATGCGACAGGCTTCGCGCCCGTGACAAGCTCAACAAGGGCGTGAACGCCTACAAGAACGCGCAGTTTGACGAGGCTATCGCGGACTTTCAGGCCGCCAAGGAATACGATCCCTCGCTCACCAACGCCCAGCTCTACCTCGCCACGGCCTACGCCACGCAGTACATTCCCGGCGCGCCTTCGCCCGAGAACGTCAAGAATGGCGAACAGGCTGTCGCGGAGTTCAAGAACATTCTCGACAGCCAGCCCGACAACGTCTCGGCCATCGACGGTATCGGTTCGATCCTCTACAACATGGGCGGCACGCCCTTTGACGAGCAAAAGCTCCAGGAATCGAAGTCCTACCACGAAAAGCACATTGCGCTGAAACCCGACGATCCTGAGCCGTATTACTGGGTCGGCGTGATCGATTGGTCGCTGGCCTATCGCGCCAACAAGGACATGCGCGACAACTACAACAAGACCTCGAAGAAACCGGTGAAGGAAAGCGATCCCACGCCGCCGGCTCTGGCCACGGAGTTCGCCGGTAAATACGGCATGACCATCGACGAGGGCATCCAGAACCTTCAAACCGCCATCCAGAAGCGTCCCGACTACGACGACGCCATGGCTTACCTGAACCTGCTCTATCGCCAGAAGGCCGATACGGAAACATCCGCCTCCGCTCGCGATGAGGATTTGAAGCAGGCCGACGATCTCGTCGACAAGGTAAAGGCCATCAAGCAGAAGAAAGCGAATATTTCGCCGACTTCGTAGCTCCAATCGGGCCACACACCAGCAAAGCCTCTGACGGCGGGCCAAAAGTCCGCCGTCTTCCTTTTTGGTGGAAGCGTGGGGTTTCAACCCCACGAATCAAGCCGCAAGGTCGACAGGGCCTCAGCCCCCGTCCTGTGCGGCGGCCGGAAGCCATCGCGATACTTCATCGTTAGCCATCGGCGCCCGTTCCTTCCGCAATCGCGAATTCGGCGCGACCCCATCTGGCCGAATCATGACTCAAGGTAATCCTGGCGCTGGTCCATTTTGTCTCTGCCGCTCTACCAGGCTGGATTCGGCCCTTTGTAAACCCAGTCCTTTACCTGCTCGTTGTAAATTTTCCGCTTGCTGAAAAGCCACTTGCCGTTCACTTTCGCCAGCTCGTCTTCGTAATTGCCGAACGAATCGAGCTGCGCCGTGCGATTCGTATTGTTGTTCGAATAATGAAACCAGTAGGCGCGCCCGGTTGCCTTGTCGCCGTCGATCTTGATCACGATGTTCGAAATATTGTGGCGCCCGGCCGCGGGGCGCAGGCCCGACGTGTCTTTCGCTGCCCGATCCGCGTCGCTTTTCGCCATGCCCTCAATCATTTTCCGGATCGCGTCGCGCCCTTTCACCACCGGACCGTAATCCAGCACGCCATCCTCGGTGAACGTTGATGCGTAGGTGTCCGCATCCCGAAAATCCAGCGCGAACATGTAGCGCGCCTGCAAATCCTCGATCTGCGCCCGGTCCTCGCCGTAGCTGCTTTCGGTCGATCGTGTCGCCGCTGCAGCCGTCAGCAATACCATCGCGATGCCGCACAACAAAATTCCAGCCGCTTTCTTCATTTCATTCCCCCCGTTCTGGATTTTCACACCCGGCCTTCCGGTTGCCGCATATCATACAAAACCCAAGCCCGCCTCGCATCTCGCATGATCCCCGGCGAGCATCGCTCACCGTCCCTCCCAAGCGCCCCAGGCGCCAACAGCCACAGACAAACCGACACACCCTGCACAGTAGTTTCGCGCTCAAGCCATTGAAAACAAGGGAAACGGCTCCCCGCGAAGTGACACGCAAACTCGAGTTATGCGGACCTCGACCGGCGGTTTTTCCCTCGGTTCGGATAGTCCCTTCGCTCATCTATCGCGCGGGCACAACCGCTCGCCTGCGCGGCGCGCGCGGGCTTACAATAGCCTGAGAAATGGAGCCGGCCAGCAAATCGACCCTCAGCATCGCGGCGCGCCGCACCGTGGATTTGCGTTTTTCTGAACTGTTGGACAAGGTCCGCAAGAACCGCCCCGGGGACGATCTCGATCTTCTCCGCCGCGCCTACGATTTCGCAGCCGAACAGCACAAATCGCAGACGCGCCTGTCCGGCGAACCCTACCTCTCGCATCCGGTCGAAGTCGCGCACCTGCTCGCGGACATGAAGCTCGACGCCACCTCGATCGCCTCCGCTCTTCTTCACGACGTCGTCGAGGACACCAAACAGCCCATCGAAAAAATCACGGAACTGTTCGGCGCCGACGTCGCGCGGCTGGTCGAAGGCGTGACGAAAATCAGCAAGCTCGATTTGCTGGCTCCCGAGGATCGCCAGGCGGAAAACGTCCGCAAAATGCTTCTCGCCATGGTCAACGACGTCCGCGTGGTGATGGTGAAGCTTGCCGACCGACTGCACAACATGCGCACGCTCGAGTATCTATCGTCTGAGCGGCAGTTGCGTATCGCGCGGGAGACGCTCGATATCTACGCGCCGGTCGCCAACCGGCTCGGCATGGGCTTGATTCGCGGCGAGCTCGAGGACCTCGCCTTCCGCTATCTGGAATCCGACGCATTCCTCGAGCTTCAGAAAAAGGTCGCGAACAAACAGAACACCTTCGACAAGTTCCTCGCCGAAGTGCAGCACACCATTCGCGAAAAGATGGTCGAAAACGGAATTCCAGCCGAAGTGCAGGCGCGCATCAAGCGGCTCTACTCTGTGCACATGAAAATCCAGAAACAGCAGCGCAACCTCGACCAGATTTACGATTTGCTCGCCGTGCGCGTGATAACCGATACGGTGAAGAATTGTTACGCCGCGCTCGGCGTGATCCATCAGATTTGGCGGCCGGTTCCCGGCCGGTTCAAGGATTACATCGCCATGCCGCGGCCGAACCTCTACCAGTCGCTGCACACGGCGGTGATTCATTCCGGCCAACCGTTCGAAGTGCAGATTCGCACGCAGGAAATGCACCGCATCGCCGAACAGGGCGTTGCCGCGCACTGGAAGTACAAGGGCGGCTCCGAAGTCGCGTCCTCGGCCGACGATCAGCGCATCGTCTGGATGCGCCACTTGATCGAGTGGGTGCAGGAAATGCAGGAACCGAGCGAATTCCTTTCCACCCTGCGCGTCGATCTGTATCCCGAAGAGGTTTACACGTTCACTCCGAAAGGCCGCGTCGTGGTCCTGCCACGCGGGGCGACTCCCATCGATTTCGCCTACGCGGTCCACACCGAAGTCGGCCACCAGTGTTCGGGCGCAAAAGTGAATGGCGAAATGGTTCCCCTGCGCCACGCGCTGGCCAATGGCGACGTCGTGGAAATCATCACCCAAAAGGGTCACGCCCCGCCGCGCGACTGGCTGTCCTTCATCCACACGTCTCGCGCGCGCAGCAAGATTCGCCAGTGGATTCACCTCCACGAGCGCGAAGAAGCCACGGAAGTCGGCCGCAAGCTGCTCGAAAAGGAGGCGCGGCAGGCTGGCGTGAGCCTGAAAAAAATCTCCGACGAAGACTGGCTGCGCGTTGCTGCCGAATACGGCGCCGGGCGCGTCGAAGATCTCTACGCCGATCTCGGCTATGGCAAATGGTCGGCGCGCCAGGTGGTCGCGAAAGTCAGCGGGAAGCCGCTCGGGCCGGTGCCTTCGCAGGAGGAGCAGCAGCCGAAGCTTACCTCGACGGTGAAGCGCATTCTCGGCATGGACGACGCGGCCATCGTCGTACGCGGTCAGGACGATTTGATGGTCTACCGCTCCAAGTGTTGTAACCCCATTCTTGGCGACGACATCATCGGCTACGTCACGCGCGGCCGCGGCATCGCCGTCCACAGCAAGAATTGCCCCAACGTCGAAAATCTCCTCTACGAAGCCGATCGGCGCATCGCCGTCGAATGGGCGACGTCGACCCAGGCTGAGTTTCCGGTCCGCTTGCGCATCATCACCGAGGATCGGCCCGGCATGATCGCCGGAATCTCGAATATCATCAGCGGAACGGGCGCGAATATTCGCAGCTTTGAAAGCGGTGGCGACGACAATACGCGCGCGCGCATCGAAGTGGCGCTCGACGTCCGCGATCGTAAGCAGCTCGAAGGCATCATCGGCGCGATCAAGCGCATCCCCGGCGTCTTCGATATCGAGCGCGTCTACAACGTCTAGCCGGCCCGTTCGCCTCGCCTTCACCGGTAATCGTTCCGCGACACCACGCTCCCTAGCTCACCGACCCGCGTACAATCGAATCATGGGGAAATTTGCGATTCCGGGTCGGCCGGCGGGGCCGGTGCAGCGAGCGACGCGCCATTCGCATTGCCGGGGCGCGCTTTTTGCGTGCGCCGCGCTTGCGATCGCGCTTGGCGCCGCCGGCTGCAAGTCGATGCAGCCGCTCGATACGAAGCCGCTCGACGGTGCCGGGATGACCTATGACACGATCTCGCAGTTGAAGGGGCTGAAGATCACCGCGCCGGAGATCGCGCAGCTTTCTGTCGCGCGCGCAAGTGGCTTTTCGGACGCGAACTGCCTTGCGGTGATGAACGTGTATCGCAGTCGCAGTCAGGCGTTCGACGCAGGAGACGACATCGCAGGGCTTGTGCGCGCGCAGGTGAGCGATCAGACCATCATTGAGCTGGCGAAAATGAATCAACTCGGCCTCAGTTCCGGCGAACTCGAAGCCATGCGCCTCGCCGGCCTTTCCGACGCGATTCTGCTCGAAGTCGCGCGGCACCGCGCGGCGAATCAGCCCGTGCTTGCCGGCGCGTCGCTGGCCAATCTAAAAAATGCGGGCGTTCGCGAGTTGACGCTGCTGGAGCTCGCGCGGCGCGGAGTGCCCGATTCGCAGGCCGCGGCGATTCTGGCGTTTCGTCGCCACGGCGCTACCGACGCGCAAATCATCAGCCACTTCGCCTCGCTTCCCGCCGGCGGATCCTAGAGCGTCATTTTTCCCCATGCTCGGGTTTCCGCAGCGCTTCGATTTCCGCCTTTCGCCGACCTGCGTGGCTGGGTAGAATCTTCCTACCTTGAATCGCCACGCTCCGCGCCTGCTCGCCTCCGCTGTAATAGCGCTGCTCGCGCTTTGCGCCTCCGCGTGCGCTGTGCCGCTCGCCCCGGGATATCGAATCGTCAAAGAATCGCGCGAGGTGCACTTCGTTCCGGGCCCGCCTGCGGCGCTCGAGGTGCGCTCGGTTTATACACTTCAGAATTCCGGCACCGCCGAACTGGCGTTCGTGGACGTGACCCTGCCGGCCGAGCAAGCGTACGGCCGGACGAGCCTCCGCGTGCTAGTAGATGGGCACGACGCGACTCCGACCCAGCTACCTCCCGCCGAGCAGCCGGCGCAGGCCGACGCGATCCGCATTCCACTCGATCCGGCGTGGACAAGGGGCCACGCGCGGCAGCTGTCGATCGAATACGCATTTCGCTCACCGCAGAATTACGGCTTGCGCGTCACAATCGGCGGCGACAACTTCCATTTGTCCGCGCGCGGATGGTTCCCGGAGCTCCAGCCGCCGAAGCGCGTGCTGGCTCCCACTCCAGTTGCCCCGAAGGTCGTTACATTCACCGTGCGCGCGCCGGCGGATTTCGTACTGCTGGCTGGCGGCATCCCGAAAGGCAAGAAGAAAACCGGGGATGAAATCGAGCACCGGTTCGATTTGACGACGTCGACCTTGGGCGCGTACGTCGTGGCAGGGAAATATGAGGCGTGGCCGGAGCAGCGGAAATCGGCTGGGCCGATTTTCTGGACGCTCGAGCCGCTCAGAGAGGATGCGACGGCGGGCGCGCAACAGCTGAGCGCTGTGTGGGACGCGCTTATGAAGGACTTCGGTCCGCTCGACAAGAGCATCAGTGCGCCGTACATCGTGGAATCACCACAATTGCGCGGACGGCTGGCCGGTGAAACGGAGCCGGCTGCCGTGGCGTTTCCCGCAGGGGCGATCGTGAATCCCGCGGCGCTTGCTCTCGGCCCCGGCAGCGACGATTTCTTTCGGATCGTCTCCCACGCGCTGGCGCAGGAATGGTTCGGCGAATCGATGTATCTGAGCGATGCTGCGGCGGTGGGGATGGGCGAAGGACTGCCGGAGTATGCGACCGTGGTGATCGATGAAGCGCGCAACGGCCGGGAGGCACGCCGCAAGCGGGTGACCGAATATCTGCGCCGCTACGACGAAGCGCTAAAGGCCGCGGCGGAAACTCCGCTGAGCGCGATCACGACGACCGACGCCGCGGGCCCGCGGCGCATTGCTTTGGCCAAGGCACCGCTTTTCTTTATCGCGCTGGAGGACGTGTGCGGCGAAGGGCCGATGCACACGGGCCTGGCGAATTTGCTTGCCACGGAACGCGGGCGCGAGGCGGGCTATGCGGACCTGCGCTCCGCGCTGGAGCGGTCGTGCAGCCGCGATTTCGCGCCGATGTTCCGCCTGTGGCTCAACGGGAAAGGCATTCCCGAGGACTTTCGGCTGCGCTATCAGGGTAATGCCGTGGGCGAAAGCGCCGAGCTGCGCGGAACGCGATTAGAATTTGCGAGGAGGCACCGTGAAGGAAATTATCTCGACCGATAAGGCGCCCAAAGCGATCGGGCCCTATTCACAGGCCGTGAAAGCCGGAGGATTTATTTTCACAGCGGGGCAGATCGCCTTCGATCCAGCCACGAGCCAGATCGTGGGAGGAGGCGTGGCGCAGCAGACCGCGCGGGTGATGGAAAATCTGAAGGCCATACTGGAAGCGGCGGGCTCGTCACTCGATCGCGCTGTGAGAGCCACCGTCTATCTGAAGGACATGAACGATTTTGCCGAAATGAATACAGTATACGGCCGCTACTTCGCCCAGAGTCCGCCGGCGCGATCGACCGTGGAAGCGGCACGGCTGCCGCGCGACGTCCGCGTGGAAATCGACCTGATCGTGGCTGCGTGACGGTTTCCGGAACGACCGGTATGGCCGGACAACCTGTGTGCTCGATCCGGCGCATCCATTCGCTCGATGCGGAGCCGCGTACATATTGCTGTAATATTCTCGGCGGAAAATGTGCGCCGGCAATCGCGGTAATTCCATACACGAGAGAGCGGCCTTCTTCGCATGAATGATCAATCGTTCGACTTGATTGTAATCGGCAGCGGCCCGGCCGGGCAAAAAGCCGCGATCTGCGCCGCGAAGCTGCGCAAGCGCGTGGCGGTGATCGACCGGACGATGATGTTGGGCGGGGTTTGCGTGCACACGGGCACGATTCCGAGCAAAAGCGTGCGCGAGGCGATCTTTCAGCTGACCGGAATTGCGGTGCGAACTTTTTACGGCAACAGCTATCGCGGAAAAGGCGATTTCTCGGTTCAGGACCTGGCATCGCGGGTCACCAGCATCGTCTCACGCGAAACGGACGTGATCCGTGCCCAGCTTCGCCGCAACGGCGTCTCGATCTATCAAGGGATGGGGCAGTTCGCCGACCCGCATACGGTCGAAGTGATCGGCGAAAGCGACAAGGTCACGCTGCGAGGCGAGAATGTCCTGATCGCATGCGGGACGCGCCCGGCGCGCAATACGGAGATTCCCTTCGACGGTAAGCGCATCATCGATACCGACGAATTCACCTGTCTGGGCAGCTTGCCGCGGGAAATGATCGTGGTCGGGGCGGGCGTGGTGGGCCTGGAATATGCGTCGTTCATGGCTGCCGTCGGTGTGGAGGTGACGCTGATCGACCAGCGGCCGACGATTCTGGATTTCGTGGATCGCGAAATCGTGGACGCGCTCTCCTACCATTTGCGGCAGATGGGGACAACTTTTAGGCTGGGCGAAAAAGTGACGCGCGTGGGAATCGACGAGACGCGTGACATGGTGTTTGCCGAGCTCGAGAGTGGAAAGAAAATCCGCGCGGATATGCTTCTCTACGCCGTGGGCCGGCAGGCCAACGGCGACGTGCTGCAACTGGAGGCCGCGGGCCTGGCGGCCGATTCACGGGGCAAGGTGAAGGTCAACGCGAACTACCAAACCGAGGTGCCTCACATTTACGCCGCCGGGGACATCATCGGTTTTCCGGCGCTGGCGAGCACGTCGATGGAGCAGGGGCGGCTGGCGAGCTGCCGGATGTTCGGCGCACCGTCTGAGCACATGCCGGAGCTTTTTCCGTATGGCATTTACACCATTCCGGAGATTTCAACGGTTGGCCAAACGGAGGAAAAGCTTACGGCGGCGAAAGTTCCGTACGAGGTGGGCATTTCGAAATTCAACGAGCTGGCGAAGAGCATGATGCTGGGTGACGAAACCGGCATGCTGAAGCTTTTGTTCGACCGGCATACTCGGAAATTGCTGGGAGTGCACATTCTGGGACAGCGTGCCACGGAGATCGTACACATCGGACAGGCCGTGTTGGCCTACGGGGGAACCATCGAATATTTCCGCGATACCGTCTTCAACTATCCAACGCTGGCGGAAGCTTATAAGGTGGCGGCGCTCGACGGGCTGAACAAACTCTAACGCCAAGTTCACAACGCCCGCAAGAATGAATTGCTTCGGCACCTGGGGCTAAACTCCATTTCTCTCTAAGAGCGTTATGTCAGATCGGGAGCTGTGACAGAAACCTAGGCGAGATCTGCTTTCGCGGGGACTGCGGCGGTCCCAGGCAGCGGTTTGCGAGAAACTGAGGCTGCCAGATGGTCGGTGAGACGGCGGGCCGCGAATCGCGCGCCGTAGGCGAATCGCATGAGCGGTCCGAACGTATTTGCCGCGGTCGAGCCCACGAAGTAAAGGCCTGCGATTGAAGATTCGAAGGTTGCCGACAGGATGGGCGTCTGCTCGAGTTCCCGGATCCCGGCGCGCAGATCGGGATCGAGGAAGCTCAGGCGCCGGAGATCGACGCGGTAGCCGGTGCCCGCGATCACGTGATCGGCCTCGATCGTGTGGTGGGCTCCCGTAGGATTGGTCAGTTCCAGCTTCACGCGTCCATTGCGGGTTTCCGCTTGGTCGATTGTCGCGCCCAGATGAATTGGCATCTTGCCGGCCACCTGCTCCCTGATGAACCAGCCCGGGGCGGGACCGAGTACGTTGCGCACTTTTTCGAGACGGAAGCCCTCAGGCATCCGGCGGAAAAGCAGCGGGAAATTGCTGCAGAGAAACAGATGCCAGCCCGGGCCCAGGCCGCTGACCGGCTTTCGAAGCTTCTGCCAGGCCGAACGCTTGGCGGGCGGCGGGCTGTGAAAATGGATCGAATTCCTGCGCGCGACGACCTGCACCGGGATTCCGTCCCGGTGCAGCAGTGCGGCGATATCCAACGCGGAAGCTCCCGCGCCCACTACCACGACTTCACGGCCCCTGAAACGTTCGAGGGTGCGATGGCGCGAACTGTGCGTGACGAATTCTTCGGGAAGGGCGGCTAGAACCGGCGGAACGTAAGCGAAGTGGCTGAGTCCGACGGCCATCACGATCTTTCTCGCCGCCAGGGTCTCACCATCGGCCAAGCGAATCGTGAATTCGCCGGCTTGTCGCTGCACGGAGACGACGACTTTATCTTCGAGCTCCGGCACAAATCTTCGTTGGAACTCAAGTCCGTACTCGCTAAAAGTTTCGAGCGGGACCGGAAGCCCGAGATCGGCGTAGGCGAGATTTTTCTGGCGGCAGAATTCCGCGAGTGTGAAGGACGATCCTGAATCGTAGAGCGACGAAGCGAAACCTTCCGATTTCAGGCGCATGCCCTGCGGCATGTGCTCGATCCACGTCTGCATCGGCCTGCCGAAGATGCGGAAATCGAGCCCCGCCGCGCGGAGGTGGGCGGCGATCGACAGTCCGTATGGTCCCGCTCCAATGATCGCTATTTCGCTCATTCGGGTGTCCGGATTAAACACCAATGCCCGAAAAATTCCCCGAAGACATTGTATTACTCAACGCGCCGTTCGAGACTGCGCACTATGCTCCTTTGCTTGCGGATGCTAAAATGTTTGCTGTTGTGCCCTTTGGGTTGGATGCGAGAGGTCGACTTTGGGGGTACGACGGGCTGCACGTAAATACTGCGTTCGACCGGTTTCGGGTGATTCGAGTTTTCCTCAGTATGGGCCTGTAGCTCAGGTGGCTAGAGCGCGCCCCTGATAAGGGCGAGGTCGGTGGTTCAAGTCCACCCAGGCCCACCAATTGTCAACGCGGCGATTCTCCCTTTTACCCTTCCTGGCGCCTGCTCCAGAAAGCCGCGGCCTCAAGCACCCTCTCGTCATTTGGGTCAGGGACTGCGGCCGCCACTGAAAATGAACTTCGACCGGCTCCAACAATGCGGCTAACTCCGCCAGAAATTCTTCAATCGCCTCCGGTGCCAGGCCGTACGCTCGCCGACGCGCGGAACCCCGCCCAAAACTCGAAGACCTTCGTTAGGTAACATCCAGTTTCAGGGCGAGCTGAGAAATCTGACGCAGGTGGCGCGCTCTTGACGCTGGAAATGATGCGCCTTGCGCTTTCGGCGTCTGTTTTACCGCCGTCCGCGGCTGATGGTTTCCCCATGCCTCCGTTGGCTGACATTGGTACAATCGGCCAACCATGCGCTTAGAGAAAGACAACTCCCGTTCCCGTATAGCCAGCCGCAGGCGCTTCCTGAAGTTGGGGGTGACCGCAGGCGCGGCAGCCCTCGCCGTGCCCGGCATTGCGGCCGGGGCAGGCGCGCAGGCTAACGTGCCGGAAGTCAAACCTTTCGAACTCGATGAAGTTTCGCTCACCGATCTTTCGGCAGGTTTGCAATCCGGGAAATACAGCTCACGATCTCTGGCCGAGGAGTACGTCTCGCGAATCCGGGAGATTGACACCAGCGGGCCAGGGCTGAATTCCGTGATCGAGCTGAATCCGGACGCGCTCACTCTCGCCGACTCTCTGGACGAGGAGCGAAAATCCAAAGGACCGCGTGGTCCGCTTCATGGAATTCCCATCCTGATCAAGGACAACATCGGCACCGCTGATCGAATGACGACGACGGCTGGCTCACTGGCGCTTCTGGGTTTTAGGCCGTCGAAGGATTCGGCTGCGGCGCGGCGGCTGCGCGAATCGGGGGCGCTGCTGCTGGGCAAGACGAACCTGAGCGAATGGGCAAATTTCCGGTCGTCGCATTCCTCGAGCGGGTGGAGCGGGCGCGGCGGGCAAACGCACAATCCTTACGCTCACGATCGCAGCCCTTGCGGATCGAGCTCGGGCTCGGGCGTGGCGGTGGCTGCGAGCCTGTGTGCTGCCGCGGTGGGATCGGAAACGGACGGGTCGATCGTGTGCCCTTCTTCGGCGAATGGAATCGTGGGCATCAAGCCGACCGTGGGCCTGATCAGCCGCGCGGGGATCATTCCGATTTCGCACACCCAGGATACGGCTGGTCCGATGGCCCGCAGCGTCAGCGACGCGGCGATGCTGCTAGGCGTTTTGACGGGTGTAGACGCCGACGATCCCGCGACGAAAGTGCCTGATCGCAAGGCGGCGGCCGACTACACGAAATTCCTGGATCGCGGCGGATTGAAAGGCGCGCGCATCGGAGTAGTTCGCAAGGCATACGATTTCGACGAAAGCGTCGCAGCGGCGCTGGCCAACGCGTATGACGCGATGCGGCAAGAGGGCGCGGTGCTGATCGATCCGGTCCAAATCGCTTCGCTTGGGAAATTCGACGATTCTGAGATGGACGCGATGCTCTACGAATTCAAGCACGATCTGAACGCGTATCTTGCGGGGGCGGGACCGAACGTCCCGGTGCGGTCGCTCAAGGAATTGATTGCGTTCAATGAGGCGTATGCCGACAGGGAGCTGCGGTACTTCGGCCAGGACCTTTTTGTAAAGGCGGAGAAAAAGGGGCCGCTGACGGACAAGACGTATCTGGACGCGCTGGCGAAGAACCATCTGCTGGCGCGCGAGCAGGGAATTGATGGCGTGATGGCCAAGTATCGGCTGGACGCGTTGGTGGCACCGACGGCCGGGCCGACGTGGTTGATCGATCTGATCGATGGCGACCATGACACCGGGGGGAGCTCGTCGCTGGCGGCGGTGGCCGGATATCCGAACATCAACGTCCCGATGGGTTTCGTGCGCGGATTGCCGGTGGGGATTTCGTTTTTCGGGCGGGCGTGGAGCGAGCCGACGTTGATCAAGATCGCGTATGCGTTTGAACAGGCGGCGCGGGGCCGCAAGCCGCCCCGGTTCTTGGCTACCGCGGACTTGAGCGTTAATTCCTGATGCAAAGGAGGGTTTGATGCGGCGAATGATGTTTGTTTTGATCCTGGTTGCGGCAGTTATCCCTCTGTTGTGTCTCCCGGTGGTCGCGCAATCCGGCGGCGCCGCTACGGTGCAGATTTCAGGCGTTGTGCAGTCGTTTAGCCGTGGCACGCTGGACATCAAGCCTGCAGCAAGCCCCGCGGTTTGGGTGATGGTGCCTTCCGACCTCGACATCGACCGCAACGCGCTGAAGGCCGGTGCGCAGGTTACCGTCCAAGCGTACTGGTCAGATCTGTGCTACATCGCCACGCAGGTGACGATTAAGCAGTAGCGCTTCGCCTCGATTACTGTACCCAGGTTATTTCGCTGGTGGCGGAGTTGCTGGGGCTGCCCCTGGCGTGATGCGCGGCGTGTTAGTGAATTCGTGGACGTGCATGATGGTGATGAGCCACGCGCCGTCGGATTGCCGCGTCATGATCAGGCTGTGGATCCCTTTGCGCGTTGGACGGGGGCTGCCGTCTGGATTTTTCGCTCCTGTCATTTGCCAATCGACGTCCACCGCCGCTACGTCGGGCTTCAGAAATCGTACGCTGCGGACCGTGCCGGTCTGAACGGTCGCGCTATACGGGCCGCTCATGAACGGCCCAAAGGTTTTCTCCATGCCGTCACGGCCATGCGTCACATCGCCGAAATTATTGACGAAATCACAGTCAACCGCGTACAACATGGCCACGGCGTGAACGTCATGGGTGTTCCAGGAGTCCATGTAGTTCTGGATGGCTTTCGCGATCGCGGCGCGGTCCGCGTCCTGCTGAGCGGCTGAGACGATTCGCGCAGAACTGACACTCACGAGCAGCAACGCCACGCACAAAACCTGCCCTGACAATTTCATTTCAATCCCCCAGTCACGTGAGTCGCCAAAATGCCACGCGCAGCTTACCTCCCGCGTCTCGGATAATCAATTGCTGCCGATAGCGGCTGCGGAATATCCTTTGCGCCCCGAAACGCATCGAAGAACTAGAGGCCGAACATGTCCAACTACCTGAAAACCCTCGGAATCCTGTTCCTCGGGTTCCTCTCGCTGTTCGCTGCTCGCACCGATGCCGCCGGCCCCGCGCCGCAGGCAGGCGCGTCGAACGTGCCCGTCACAACAGTCGTGACGGTCCTTGGCCCCAATTTCACTCCGCCGCCCGCGCTGAGTAAGGACGACATCGTGGTCCACACAGGAAATCGACGCGAAGACATCGTTGCGTGGGACGCGGCGCAAGGCGAGAAATCGCCGCTCGAGCTTGCCATCGTGATCGACGAGCTTTCAAACATCGGCAACCAGCTTGACGACATCCGCAAATTCATCCAGGCGCAATCGAAGGGGACCGGCGTCGGACTGTTTTACGCGACCAACGGCATCACGCAGGCTGTCGCGCCCTTCAGCACCGACCACGACGCCGTAGCCGCGAAAGTCCGCATCACGACCGGTTTCCCCGGGGCATCCACCAGCATCTATCTGGCGCTGATGGACGTGATGAAGAAATGGCCTTCGACCAACGCGCGCCGCGAAATCCTGGTGATTGCGGACGGCATCGATCGTTATCGCGGCGATCCGAACAGCCCGGACGTAGCGCTCACGATCGAGAAGGCGCAGAAAGCCAGCATCATGATCCATACGCTTTACGCGCGCGGTTCCGACCGCGAAGCGCGCAATCTGTTCCGCTCGAATTACGGCCAGTCCAATCTCGCGCAGATGACGGATGAAACCGGCGGCGAATCGTTCTTCCAGGGGCTCAACACTCCGATCGCGTTCAAGCCGTTCCTGGATCAGCTGGACATGGTGCTGCACAATCAGTATTTCCTGACGTTCACCACGCCGCGCAGCACAAGGAAGGGCGGTGAGCTGCGAGGCTTCCGCGTCTCAACCGAGCAGCGCAATGCTGAAATCTCGCACGCGCGCGACATTTGGGTTCCGGGCAGGTAGCGGTTATTTGCCGGGCGCGGCGTGTCTTTGCGAGATGTGATTGGAATCTTGCTAATCGCGGCCACACACTCTGCTCAACTGATTTTCTGCTTTTTAGGTGAAACCAAACGGCTGGACTCTCACTCGAAGGCATGTTACACATCCGATGTTCAATCGCGAAATTGCTCCCGGGGGAATCCATGCGCAAGTGCAATTTCTGGTCGGAAAATCTGCGCGTGTTAGCCGCTGTCTGTACCGTATCGGTCTTATTTGGCGCGCTCGGCTTCGCGCGAATCGCCGGCGCCGCGCCTCAGTTCGGCGTCAACAAAGGTGCCGTCGTCGGCATTGCGTTCGACGGCCGCATGGTTTCCGATCTCGACAAATCCGTCGAGTTCTACAAATTTCTCGGCTTCAGCGAGGTTCCCGGCGTCGACAAGTCCTGGCACGTAGACGAGGTCATGAACCGCATACACGGCACGAAAGGCGCCGAATCGCGGATGGCCAAGCTGCAGGTCAACACGAACATTTCCGGCAAGCCGTTCACGCTTTACCTGCACGAATTCCGCGGTATCAAACGGCGGAACGTGATGGGCGGCAAGACCGCGTGGGAGCCGGGTGCAAGCCACATCGACCTGACCGTTCCCGACGCCGGAAAACTGTGGGCGGACCTGAAAGCCGCCAACATGCTCTGGCCGCGTAGTTGGGGCGGGGAATTGATCGCGCTGCCGGGCGCGACGAAGGGCACGGTCGCATACATCACCGATCCCGATGGCATGGACGTCGAGATCATCGAGCAGCGCCCGGCCACGCCTGCCACCGATACTCGGCCTGCCACTCCGGCCGATGTTCCCGGCTTCAATCACATCGGGCTCGTGATTCTCGATCCCGATAAGGCTCGCGCGTTTTACGGCGTGATGCTCGGCGAACAAATGCCGACGACGCCGTCGAATTGGCTGGGCGGCGACTTTTTTGATTCGGCGGTCGGCGGCCACGGCAACGTGATCAAGCTGACAAACGGCACATTTGCCGAAGCGGCCGATCCCAAGGCGCGCATGCGTTTTGAGATCGTCGAGTACGAAAACCGCAAGAAGCCGGTGCAGACCTACGGCATCAGCGACATCGGTGTGAACTATATTGGCCTCGAATGCTCGGACATCGATTCGCTGGTCGCGCGTCTGAAGGGTTTTGGCGCTCCGATGGTTTCCGACGGAATCGTGGAGATGAAAACTGGCTATCGGGTGGCGCTGGTGCGCGACCCGGATGTCGGTATGTTCGTCGAACTGTACGAGCCGCCGAAGAAATAGCCCGAACACGTAAGCTGCCGATACCCACGCCAGCTGAGTGGCCAGGGGCCGAAGCGGCCGCCTGTGCGCCCCCCTGCGACGCCGGGGTTATTTTGCGAGCTGGGCCTCAACTTCGGGAAGTACCGGTGTCCCTTCCGCTTTCACCGCGTCCAGCGCCCGCGGCTCCAGACCCAGCGCCTTCACGATTGTTGGGGCGACTTGCATGGTTGTCGTCACGGCCGAGACGGTCTGCGCCGAAAAGTTTGGGCCGGAGACCAGCAGGAGCACGTTCGTGTCGTCGTGCGCAAACCCGCCATGGTCCCCGATCATTGTCGTGTTGCCCGAGTACGTCACGCCCACGTTCGGCGCGACGACAATGTCCGGCGAACGAGGATCTTCACCCGGGTCAAGGCCGCCCACGTTATAGTTCAGGGCGACTGTGGGCCCATCGTAGAGCTGGCCCAGCCCAATCGCCGATGCATTCTTTTCGAGCAGCGCCACGGCAGCGTTCACGCTTGCGCCCTTTTTCAGCCAGAGCACCGAGACATCATCCTCGGTCGCGCCGATGCCCGTAGTGTTCAGCGGAGACTCCGAGAAGGGAAGGGCGGTTCCTAGCAACGTCGCCGGCGTATTGGCGCCGTCCGCAAGGTAGGAACTCGGGTCGATGGGCGACTCACCGTGCTTTGCGGAGATGATGATCAGCGTGTCGTCATAGACGCCGGCATTCTTGAGAGCGCTGACGATATCGCCGATCGACGCATCCACGAACTCGATCTCTTTGAGCAGCTCAACGCTGGGCAAGGCCGCTGCGTTCTTGTAGCCGCCGGCGCCGACGTTCGGCTCCGATACGCTCTCGCCGATGTAGACGGCCTGGAAGTTCATACCGAACAGTGCTGGTATCTGTGCACTCGCGCCGGCGTGAGTCTTGCCTCCAATCTCGTTGAGCAGCGCTTTTACCTTCAGTGCGTCATAGCACTGAATGTTTTCGAAGCTGTTGGTCCAGGATGACAGGCTGCCGATCGTGTCGCGGATTGTGGCGCAGGAAGCGCCTTCCGAGGTCGTGACACCGGGGAGCGGCACCACGGTCGAGTCGACCTCCGGAGAATAGTAGTCATTCAGGCCCGTACCTCCGGGTCCGGCAGTAAAGGAGTACGACGCGTGTTTATCGATCCAGGCCGTGTATCCGCCTGCCGCATGGACTACGCTAAAGATCGTGTTGGTCCGCACGAAGTCCCACGGGTAAATCGGGGCACAATCTGCGGCCGGATCTCGCACCAGTTTTCTCGGGTCAATCGATGCGATACCGCCTTCGGTTAGCGCCGCGCCGGGCGCTCCACCGTTCAGCTTGGTATCGTCGAACTCGATGCCCTGGTCGTAGTCGGTCGTTGTTCCGGTCGGTAACGCATAGGGCGTGCAAGGACCCGCAGCCAGGCCGGTGCCGGTGGTCAACGCCGGCGCATCGAGCGACCGGTCATACGCGACATCGTAGTAGAGACCGGTCGTCTTCGGCGTACCGCCAGTGACCAGCGCTGCCAGTCCTGGGAACGAGTCCGAAGGCTTTGACGAAGTCACATTCACATAGTTGATGCCGTTCTGGCTCAACGCCGCCAGGTTCGGGCAATACGGCTCTCCGCCGTTCGCGCCCGCCATTCCCCTTACGCAGTTGTACAAATCGACCGCGTGCATGCCGTCAATACTCAACAGCAGGACGTGCCTGACGTGGCCCGAACCCATCGTGTTGGGATCCGCCGCCACGCCAGACGCCGATGACGTCACTGCCAGCGCGGCCATCACGACTGCTCTCACGACTGTTAGTCCATTCGCCTTCATGGGCGCTCCTTATCAACCGGCCCGACTTTTAGCGATCTCGGTCGCGGATTCACGTTACTTGTTTGTGAAATCTCGGCTAATTCAGGTGCGCTGAGCCCCGGCGGTCGCAGCATTCTCGTTTGAGGCCGCGAAATCGCTGCGAGCGCAGCAGGGTCCAACCCGGAAGATCCAAGATTCGGAAGTGAACGTTTTGAGATTCAGGCAGGGCGTTTATTTTCCGTTACAACTCCGTGTTCGAAATTCAAGGGTTGCGCGCAGGCCGCGCGCTGGGAAATTAGCCCTCGTCAAAATGTCGGTGCCCCACTTTTCGCCTGCAGTTCACCCGGCGTTTACACCTCCGGATTTTCACTCCGCTAAGTTTTCTTTCCTCGGCCCGCCAATCGTTGTCAATACTGAGGAGGAATTCTGATGAAACGCAAGAGCTGGGCAGTGGCAGTTGCGACCGTGATGCTACTCGCCGTATCCATTGCTTCGGTTGCTTTGGCCGGCCCTCCGAACGACCGCGGCCAGCAAGGCCAGGGTGAACACCAGCCATTTCGTCATGTTCTGTTGATCAGCATCGACGGAATGCATGCACTCGACTTCATCAACTGCTCGAAGGGAATCAGCGGTGTGAACGGTGGTGAACCCTACTGCCCGAACCTTGCCGCGCTCGGCGAGACGGGCTTGAACTACCTCAACACCTCGACATCGAAACCGTCCGACTCATTTCCTGGATTGATGGCGCTGATGACCGGCGGCTCTCCGCGCTCTTTTGGCGCGTTCTATGACGTTGCCTATGACCGCTCGCTCGATCCTCCCGCGGCGACCACAGGGAACGGCGTGGCCGGCTCGCCCTCGGCCTGCACGGCCGGCGCAGCGCCCACCGGCACGACGACGGAATATGACGAAGGCATCGACATCGATCAGACGCAGCTGAACGGCGGAGCTCCGGGCGGCGCCGACGGTGGAATTCTCTCCATCGACGCCAGCAGACTCCCCCGCGATCCAGCGCACGGCTGCGCTCCGGTTTTTCCGTGGAATTTCGTGCGGACGAACACCGTTTTCGGTGTCATCCACGCGGCCGGCGGCTACACGGCATGGTCCGACAAACACCCGTCGTACTCGGCGGTTTCCGGCCCCGGTAATGGAACAAATATTGACGACTACTACGCACCGGACATCAACTCCATTCCGGTTAACCTTCCGGGCATCGCGGGTTGCAATCCGCTTCCGGATCAAACGGCGGTCGCGGCGTCCAATGCGTGGACCGACAGCTTCCAGAACATCCAGTGCTACGACACGCTTAAAGTCAACGCCGTGCTGAACGAAATCAACGGCAGGACCCACAACGGGAAGTCCTCCGCGCCGCGGCCGAATATCCTCGGCATGAACTTCCAGGTAGTCAGCGTTGGACAAAAACTGATTGAGAAGTCGCTGTCGCTGAAGGGCGGCTACGAAGACGCGCAGGGAACGCCTACGCCTTCGCTTCTTGGCGAGATTGAATTCGCGGATGCTTCGATCGGCAAAATGGTAGCGGCACTCAAGGCCAACGGGATTTACGACTCGACGCTCGTCATTATCAGCGCCAAGCACGGCCAGAGCCCGGTAGACTCCTCTCGATACCTCGGCATCGCGAATAGCACGAATGACCCAATCACGACCTCGCCTGCCACGATTCTCGAGAATTGCCTGCCTTTTTCGGAATCTCCGGCTAACCCGAACGGCATCGGGCCGACCGAGGATGATGTGTCCCTGATCTGGCTCAGCAGCAACTGCACAGCGGCGAGCCAAGTGAGTGTTCTGGAGTCGGCCTCTCCGTCCAGCAGCAATGTCGCCGGCATCGGCCAGATTTTCTGGGGTCCCGGGATTACGCAGATGTTCAACGCGCCGGGCCTGCCTCCTGGTGGTGATCCGCGCACGCCGGATATCCTCGTGGCACCGAATGTCGGAGTCACGTACTCGGGCAGCGGCAAGAAACTGGCGGAGCATGGCGGTTTTTCGCACGACGACACGAACGTGATGCTGCTGCTTTCGAACCCGTTCTTCCGTCCATCGAACGTCACCGCTCCGGTGGAAACCGCACAGATCGCCCCCACGCTCCTCGGATGGCTCGGTCTTGATCCGCAGTCGCTCGAGGCCGTGCAACTGGAGGGCACGCCGGTTCTGCCGGCCGTGCAGTTCGGCTCCGAAGGCGACGGGCGCTGATGGCATGAAGCGACGCTAGAAAGGAAACGCCCGGTCCGATTTCGTCAGGCCGGGCGCTTTTCTTGACTCGCGGTTTTGGGTCAGGGGCGTTTCGGCCACCAGAGCAGCACTACGATCAACCCGGCCGCGAAAAATGGCGCAGCCTGCTTCGCGGACCCGCCGATAAAATAGATGGCCGCGCCATCGAGGACGACGGCCCCTTTTCTCCTTGGGGCCAGCGATAGGGCGTCGTCCGGTTTCGCGCGCAGCGTCACATACGCCGTCGTAATCCATTTGGATCGCAAGACAAAGAAAAGAGCGATCACTCCCAAAGCCAGGGCGCCGAGCATTGCGAGCAAGGTCTTATCGAGCGGCTGAGGATTCGGAGGGACTGCGATGATCCGCAGCATCAAGCCATATAGAAAGATCGACACGATCAATGCGCCGTGAATTATTCGCGTGATTCGAACAGTCCCTCGCGTCGTGGCCGACGGCGGTTGAGGCATTGGCGTCTTCCGAAAAGAGATTCAGGGGATTGTCGGCCCGATGAATCGGAATAACAACCGATGTTAGGTTTCATCCCCATGCCAGGTGGCGCGCCTACACGCAAGCCAGCGTGCGTGGCCTAGGGACGATCGGGGTCATCCAAGGGCACCCGGTATCCGCGATACATCACAGGGTAGCGAATCACGCATACGCGATTACCCGCGCGTTGCTTCTGCAAGTTCATGAACGACACGACGATTCCGCTATAGGTACGCATGATGGCGTCTGCCTGAGAATATGCGGCGTTCAAGTTCGACTGAGCCGCCTCGAATTTGCGGTCGTAGACTTCGTCGATCGCGATCTCGTCCTCGGTCATTTTTCGCGGGTCGGCCATGTCCGCAATCGCATCGTTCTTGTCCTGGTTCAAATCGCAGAATTTGGATTTTGAGCGGGCGATCTGATAGAGCGCCGCCTGCCACTTGCCGTCCTCGCTCACCTGATCAATGCCGTGGAGCAGGTCACGTTTCCAGTCCGTGTTTCGGACGATGTAGTAGTTCGCCCAGCCACGAACCGCTTCGAAACACGCAGCGTCACAGTCGTTGATGTTGCCGATGTCGATGTCGGAATTCGCAGACGCCAATTGTTCGTGCTCCGCCTCAATGTCCTCGTTGGTGATCACGCGGCGCGGTTTCGCGGCCGCCGCATTCGGCTTGTCTCGGTCCGGTGCTGGGTTTTGCGCCGAGGGACTCGCACTGGCCGGTGGTTGTGACTTGTCACTGGAAGCGGCTGTCGGGGGCTGATCCTGCGCGGACGCGAAAAGGGCGCTTCCGGCTAGACTTAGAGCGAGTGCGAGCACGATGAATGGGCGCTGGAACATGAGAAAGTCCTGTTCGAGGAAGTTTAGCCCGGCCTCCGCCTCGAACGCCATAGGACTAGGGTTTGTGGGTATGTCGAATCAGCAAACAGCACTGTTGCGGCAACAGGCCTCGCCTATTGAGGGGCTTTTCCGCCGCGTAAGGGGCCATTCATCCGCCGTTGATGTCCGTGGAACACGCTGAGGATTGCCAGCCCCGCACCAAAATCCTCATCCGAGCGGGTAGAATCCGAAAAGGAAAATGGCCACACGCTCGAGACTTCCCGTTTTCGCGACGCTCGCATTTCTGTCGGCGTTGCACATCGGCAGTTTTGCCGGCGCTCAGGAAGTCGCGGGGTCCCGATGTCCTCGTCCTGCCGTCGGTGGTAGCGTTGGCCAGCCGGCGGAGCTTCGCAGCCGCAACGGCGAGCTGAGAGTCGACCTCTTTTTGCGCAACGAAAAGGAGCCGGACGGCACGACGCGTTACTGCTACATCGATGGGAATGGCGATGAATCGCCTACACTGCGGCTAAATCGGGGCGATCTGGTTACGATCCACCTGAAAAACGATCTAACCGATCCGCCGGCCGACGCCGCACCGTCCGTGGCACATCACACTCACGCCGAAGCCACGAAAGACGCGTGCACAAGCGGTCTGATGACGTCCACATCGACGAATCTTCATTTTCACGGCTTGTCGATTCCGTCCGTGTGCCATCAGGATGACGTCTTGAGGACGTCGATCCAACCGGGTGATCCGCCGTTCCAATACCGATTCCGCATCCCTGCGGATCAGCCACCCGGACTATATTGGTATCACCCGCACATCCATGGATACACGAAGGTCCAGGTGCTCGGCGGAGCCTCCGGCGCAATGATTGTGGAGGGAATCGAGCGGGCCGATACAGCCGTAGCGGGATTGCCGGAACGCACACTGATCATTCGCGATCAGGACCTGATCCATCCCGATGCGCCGCCTTCGAAATCGGAGCCAGCGGTTCCGAAGGTGCTCCTTGAACGCGACGGAGATGCCGCCAACAACGGCACCGGATTCGGCAAGCCGGCAAAAGACCTTTCGGTCAACTTTGTTCCTGTTCCATATCCTGATTACCCGCCGGCGGAAATCGAGATCCGCCCGGGCAGCCGGGAACTCTGGCGCGTGCTGAACGCTTCAGCGATCACTTACCTGAATTTGGCGGTTCTGTTCGACAAGAAGCCCCAGCCGATGGGCTTGGTCGCGCTCGACGGAGTGCCGCTGAACGAAAGCGGGACATTGCCCGCCGACTACGTGAGTTGGCAGACCCATCTGGGAGTTCCGCCGGGTGCACGAGTGGAGTTCATCGTGACCGGCCCGGCCGCCGGTGCGCGCGGGCTGCTGGTGACGCGCACGGTTGACACGGGGCCAGGTGGCGAAAACGATCCGAACCGCGCGCTCGCAACGATAACGGCTTCCGAATCCGCGCCCGAGCAGGAATCAAAGCCAAGTACCTCGCCTGCGCCACCGCTCCCACCACACGAAACGTGGCTCGGAGACGTTCCGCCGGTAATAACGCGGAGGCTGTATTTCTCCGAAAAGCTGCTCGATCCGAATAATCCGAATAGCGCGACAGAGTTTTATCTGACGGTCGATGGGCAAACGCCGGCGCCCTTCGATCCCAGCTCCGGCGTGCCGAGCATTGTCGCCAAGCAAGGAACCGTCGAGGACTGGATCATCGAAAACCGCGCGAACGAGTTACACGCCTTTCATATTCACCAGCTGCATTTTCTCCTGCTGGACTACATGGGACGAGCCGTGAACGAGCCGTTTTTGCGGGACACGGTAAACGTTCCTTACTTCGACGGCAAAGCACTGGTCTATCCGGCTGTTCGGTTGAGAATGGACTTTCGCAACCCCCATTCTGTAGGTGATTTCGTCTATCACTGCCATCTGCTGGAGCACGAAGACAATGGAATGATGGGGCTTATCCGCGTGGAACCGGCTGAGACGTCAAAAATGTCGAATGCAAATGCACGTAAAGCACGGCCGGTCGCAGTCGCGAAATTGTGTGGTGCGCCTCACGCGCACTACGGCGGAAACTAAGCATGCTCGGAATACGAAGCCGCAGATTTGTCGACATTGCAAAATGCCTTACACCGCTGTCATATTTCGCGGCGCAGCGAACCGGAATTTTCATCGAACTTCAACCGGGCGAAACGCGGTTGAAATACGGCTTAGGTATAAGTGCGCCTCGCCAGCCCCAACTCGACCACAGGAGGAGTAATGTCCCTTCAGCGTTTCGCATCAAACGCGTACCGTTCGCTGCGCGTGGCGCTCGCTTCCGTCGCACTGTTCCAGTTCACGTTCGGCGCGTCCCTTGCCGGCGCGGCTCCCCCGCCAACTCCACCCAATTCGAATTCACAATCAGGATCTAAGTCCAACGACAATGTGACAACCTCCCCCATCAAGCACGTGATCGTGATCATCGGCGAAAATCGCAGCTACGATCACGTATTCGCCACGTACGTGCCCAAACACGGCCAGTTCACCTGGAATTTGCTCTTTGAAGGAATTGTAAAATCCGATGGGACGCCGGGCCCCAATTTTTCGAAGGTGACCCAAACGGCCGCATCGGATGCGGCGCCCGACGCCTTTCTTCTGAGCCCGGATAAAGTGCCCTTTTCCAAAAACGTTTTGCCGGCCCCGCTCGTCGGCGGCCCTTCGATCGCCGGAACGTCCACCGTTTCCTACGTCCCGAATCCGTGCGCCACGGGCACCACCGAAACCGCGTGCGCGCAAAGCGTCGCGGACGCCACGGCTTCAGAAAACGGACTTCTGCCGAGCGACATTCCGCTGCTGCTTACCGGTGGAACGACGCTGGCGCACAAGATTCCGGATACGCGCATCACGAACGTCAGCGGCCTGCCGCCCGGTCCGTTTCAAATTACCAACGGAAGCTCGTTTAGTTACGATGACTATGCGGCCAGCCCCGTGCACCGGTTCTATCAGATGTGGCAGCAGCTGGATTGCAATCTGCAACACGCAAACTTCTTCAACCCTTCCGGCTGCGATGCGCGGCTGTTCTCCTGGGTTGAAGTGGCCACAGGCGCGGGCGCGGCAAACGAGTTGAACGGTCTGCCGCAGCCGACGAACTTCAGCACCGAATACGCGTCCGGCGACGTGACCACGGGAGAAGGTTCGACTTCGATGGCCTTCTACAACGTCCAGCAGGGCGATGTTCCGTATTTCAAGAGCTTGGCCGACAACTTCGCCATGAGCGACAACTTCCATCAGTCGGTCGATGGCGGCACGGGCGCGAACCACATCATGTTCGGCCACGGCGACATGATTTTCTACAGCGACGAACATGGCAATCCGCTGCCGCCCCCCAGCGGTGTAAGCACCGGAGGCACCACTCCTGCGGGAACTCCTACGGTGCTCGACGAAGTCGAGAATCCCAATCCGTATCCGAGCACCAACAACTGGTACACGGAAGATGGCTACGGCGACGGTTCCCTTGGCGGAGCACCTGCTTACGGCGGCGGTTCTTACAGCGAGTGTGCCAACACGAGCGCGCCGGGAGTAGCGGCGATCGTGAACTACCTGAAGGAGCTGCGCATCGATCCGCGCTGCCAGCCGGGCCACTACTATCTGCTCAACAACTACAATCCCGGGTATTTCGGCCAGGGCGAGGACGCCTCGAAAGACACCACGATCTTCAACACCGTGTTCACGATTCCTCCGTCCTCGGTGCCTGGCATCGGCGACGATCTGTTGGCTAACAACATTTCCTGGAAATACTACGGCGACGATTGGAACGCGTATGCGGGAAATGCGGCGTTGAATATCCCGAGGATAAATATCAGATCGATTTCGGGCCCGTCGGCGCAGAGAACGAGGCCAAGACCGGCACGATCGAAATCTCGGACGAGTACTGCACGATCTGCAATCCGTTTCAATACGATACGTCGATCATGACGAATGCAGCGATTCGTCAGGCGCACATCCAGGACACCGCGAATCTCTACAACGACATCACCGGCGGCACGCTGCCAGCGGTGTCGGTCGTGAAGCCGAGCGGCCTGGTTGACGGCCATCCGTCTTCCTCGAAGCTGGATCTGTTCGAGGCGTTCACGAAGAAGATCGTCACCATGGTTCAGGATTCGAAGGAGTATTGGCAGGACACGGCGATCTTCATCACGTTCGACGAAGGCGGCGGTTACTACGACTCGGGCTACGTGCAGCCACTCGACTTCTTCGGCGACGGTACGCGGATTCCGCTGATCGTGGTTTCACCGTTCGCGACGGGCGGATTTGTCTCGCACGAGTACTCCGACCACGTCTCGATACTGAAGTTCATCGAGCGGAACTGGAAGCTTCCTCCGGTGACGAATCGGAGCCGGGACAATTTCCCGAATCCGTCTTCACTGCCGATCAATCCCTACGTGCCTCTCAACTCGCCCGCGATCAGCGATCTGTTCGATCTGTTCGACTTCGGACAGCACGGCTTCGGCTTTGGCCCCCCGGGGCCTGAAAAGGGCCACGAGTAGCATGGAATCGCCGGGCCGGGAGAGCAGGAAACCGCCCGGCGCCGCGAGATGAACAAGGAGCCGAGGCCGCACCATACGGCCTCGGCTCCTTACTTTTTCAGCGCCTCGGTCCAGCCGGGTCTGGCGATGTTTACAGCAGTGATATACTCCGCGCACTCGCCAATCCAGATGGGCGCCGGGCCGAATGTCTGAACCAACTCCCGATCGAATCTCCGCCCGAAGATGGATCGTTCCCTTCATCGCTACGGTCTTTGCGATGATGGCTTTGCAGATGTCGAGCCTCGGTTTTTCTCCTCTCTTGCCCGATATTCAGCGGGAATTTGGCATTAACTACTCACAAGTGGGTCTGTTCAGCGGCGTCTACGGGCTTGCTGCCGTCGCGTGCAGCATCCCCGGTGGGATTCTGGCGAAGCGCTTCGGCGAAAAAAGTATCCTCGTCTTGGGACTGCTGGTCGTCACTGCCGGTCTGGCGCTGCTCAGTCGCGCCCCGAACTTTGCCTTCGCGCTCTCGTCGCGCGTCGTGTGGATCATCGGCTATCGCGTCGCCTTCGTCTGCGTCATGACCGCCGTGGCGGTCGTCGTTCCGCCCGAGCGTCGAAGCACCGCCATGGGCATACTCGGCGCCATGTCGTCAGTCGCGTCCGTGGTCGGCGCGCCATTGGGGATCGCGATTGGCGTGGCCTTCGGCTGGCGCGACGGCATTCTGGCATTCGCCGGGATGTCGCTGCTTGGCTCGGTCGTCTTCTGGATTTTCTATCATCCTCGGCGCTCGGAGGATCGAACGCTTCGAGCGGGCGGCCACGGACTGGCGCAAACGCCGGACGCGAGCGCTTTTACCAATCCGCTCGTTTGGTCGATGGTCTTGCTCGGGCTTACGAACATGGGAGGATTCAGCGCAATGTTTTTTGTTCCGTCGGCCGTGCAAACGACCTTCAATCTCGGACCGTCCGTCGCTGCATACATCATCAGCGCGGCCTATGTCACCGCGATTTTCGCCAATCTGCTGTGTGGTTACCTGGCTGACCGGTGGAATCGCTGGTGGCTCATGATCGGCATCATGCTGCTGATGATCCCGGCGTCCTTCGCCATGATGACGACGAATCTACTGATTTTTCGCGTGGCCACGGCACTGCTGATCTCGCTCGGCCTGTGCGCCACGAATCAGATTTTCGCCATCGCCGGTGAAGTGATGCCTGGACGCGAGATTGGTCCGGTGATGGGAATCGTCAGTCTCGGCGGAGGGATTTTCGGATACCTCGGGCCGCAGATGCTCGGCATTCTTCGAGACCGCACCGGGGGCTTTACCGCAGGCTGGTATTTCGTGGCCTTTGGGGCTTTAATTGGCCTCCTGGTGATCCTGATTCTGAAACGCGCCGCCGGTAAGACAGATATGTCGCGGACGCAAGTGTTTACGGAAGTCTAGAGGCTGCCGATGTCCGCAAAAGAAAAACCTATACGCCCGCTGGAAGACGTCACCGTGCTCGACCTCACGATGGCGCTCGCAGGTCCGTTCGCCACGCTGCTGCTGGCCGGCCTGGGCGCGCGCGTGATCAAGATCGAAAATCCGCTGCAGGCCGATTCCTGCCGCGAGAATGCTCCGTATCTGGGAAAAGACGGCGCCACTCTCGTGCGTCGCCATGTCGACGATGTCTCCGTGTCGGCCATCAACCGCTTGCGGAATAAACAGGCGATCACCCTCAATCTCAAAAACCCCCAATCGCGCCAGATCTTC
>Ga0210388_10000661_pt1 | contig 27667 bp, 19 predicted proteins | sample IncBWC19OmetaG_FD_155485 | JGI IMG/M metagenome (GOLD analysis project Ga0210388, IMG submission 155485) | Forest soil microbial communities from Barre Woods Harvard Forest LTER site, Petersham, Massachusetts, United States - Inc-BW-C-19-O ...
AATCCCCCTTTCACCACTAACCCCCATAGAATCACATCTTTCGCATACCCCCACCCCTTAACTCCAATCGAATCACATTCTTGCAAAAAACAGGGGGGAGGGGGGTACTACGTTGGGAGTCGTCCTTACTTCATCGCTTCCTTGCGTCTTTGCTTTCGACTTTTATTTCATTCAAACAAGTCCGGCTGCTCGCGGGTTATCCGGTCCCACATCGGCTGGAATTGGAACCACCCCGCCAGCGGATTGCCAACCTGCGAGTGCGTCAGCTTGGCGGTCTCATGAGGAATCTTTCGCGGTTCTCCAGCGGCTTCCGCCAGCAGTTGTGCCTGGCACGAACGGTCCATCGTGATGAACCACCACGCCGCTTCGTCCACGGTATGCCCCACCGTGAGCAGGCCATGATTGCTAAGAATGGCAGCCTTTTTGTCGCCCAGCGTCTTGGCGATGCGGTCGCCTTCGTCCGTCTCGTAGACCACGCCGCTGTAATCGCTAAACACCACATGATCTTCATAAAACGCGCACGCATCCTGCGTCAGCGGATCGAGCAGCCGGCCCAGCGAAGACCACGTCTTGCCGTTCAGCGAATGGGCATGCGCGGCCGCGATCACGTCGGGACGCGCCTTGTGAATGCGCGAGTGAATGGCAAACGCCGCACCGTTCACTTCTCGCTCTCCTTCGACGACTTCGCCGTGATCGTTGACAAGCAACAAATCCGACGCGCGAATCTGGCTGAAATGCATTCCAAAAGGATTCACCCAGAAATGATCCAACTTTTCCGGATCGCGCGCCGTGATGTGTCCTGCTACGCCTTCATCGAAGCCGCACTTCGAAAACAACCGGAAAGCTCCGGCGAGCCTTTCTTTCCGGTGGCGGCGCTCCTCCGCGGGCGTTGCAAAAACCGGCGGGCGCGGCATCCGTTCCATTCGCGATTTTGTTTGCGGCATAAAGTCCTCCTTGCGCTTGTGCTCTTTCTGGTTCTGATTCGCCTACTATATCGAATTCCAAGTCATTCTGACGACCGTTTCTCAAGCTTTAAGCCCCTCTCCGCGCCAACCGACCGCCTCAATGCCCTCAGCGTCACGATTTACTTGACCACTCGCGACGGACTCCGCTACTGTTTCTACTGCTTTTGGTGGTCAGGCAAGGTTCGCATGTCTCCTCAGCGCATTCCGCTCGCAAAGTCTTTCCCGTGTCTTTTGGCGATTTCCGCCCTGTTTCTACTTGTTCCATCCCTTCGCGCGCAACGGCCAACAGGAGGAACGCCGGCACCATCTGCGGGACAGCGGTCGCCCACGCCAGGCCTTCCCATGGTGACGCCCGTGGATGTCCAGGTCAGCGTGCGCGAACCAAGCGGCATGCCGCTCGCTGGCAATGCCTTCGTCAAACTTTCTTCCGGAGGCGGCATGCATCTGACCGCAGCCACGCAAGACAACTCCACGGCCACGTTTCCGCAAATTATCGCTGGGGAGTATGAAGTGGAGGTATCCGCCCTCGGTTATAAAACGACCACGGAGCACGTTTCCGTTTTTCCGGGCGGCAGCTGTCGTGTCTATATATACCTGCACAACGAAAACGAGAATCCTTTAGCAAACGCTGTGCCGAGTGGTTCTGTCATGACGCCGCGCCTCCAGGCAGAAATTGACAAGGGCCTCGACAAGATGCGCCGCCATCAGTATGACGCGGCCCGCGCTCAATTTGAGAAGGCTGCGAAAATGGCACCGGGTAATCCAGACATCCAGTATTTGCTCGGCATGCTGGAATATACGCAGGAACATTTCGATCCCGCTCGCGTAAAATTTCAGGCGGCTCTTTCTCTGAATCCTTCACACGAGCGTTCCCTGTTGTCGCTCGGGGAACTTCAGCTAAGGACCGGCGACCCCGCAGCGGCTGCAGAGACACTCGAGAAGGCCTACCAGGTAAATGGCGCGGACTGGCGCACCCACTGGTTGCTCGCCAATGCCTATTTTCAGCAGAAGAATTATGAAAAAGCGCTTCCTCACGCGACGCGCGCCGCGGAACTCGGAAAGGATCATGCGGCGCCGGCATGGATGCTCCTGGGCCAAATTCTGATCCAGGAGAAAAAAAACGAGGAAGCGAAGAGGGCATTCGAGACGGTGATTCGGAGTTTTCCGAAAGATCCCGCCGTGCCTGAAGCACAAACGCAGCTTGCCGCGCTCGGCAAGCCGGTGGTCACGACGGTTTCGGCACTTCAACCAACTCAACCAACGCTTGAGCCTGCGCCCCAGCCAATCCTACCTCCGGTAGCTGTGCGCCCGTGGGCGCCAGCGGATATTGACAGCAAGGAATATCCGGCCGTTCAGGATGTCCCGTGCGCGGAAAACGATTTGGTGCAGAGGACACAGGCTAAAATGATGCGCCAGCTCGGAAACTTCGAAAAGTTTTTGGCCACCGAACACATCGAGCATCAAGAAGTGGACGCTCACGGAATTCCGGGACCAGTGCGCGAGAAGGACTTCAACTATCTCATTTTCGTGCAACACCCCAGGCCCGGCACGTCCTTTCTGGAAGAGAAGCGCGATGGCGGAGAAAACCTTACTTCTTTTCCAACTTCGCTTGCGACACAGGGACTAGCCGCTCTCGCTCTAAGCGTGTTCGACCCCAATTACGAAGGCGATCTTGTTTATAAGTGCGAAGGCCTGGGGACGTGGCGCGGCAAAGCTGTTTGGCGACTGCGCTTCGAGCAAAAACAGGGTGTGCCGTCGCGCATCCGCATGTGGACGAACAGCCGCGGCACATACTCCATCCCTTTGAAGGGCCGCGTGTGGATTGCCGCGAGCAGCTACGACGTGCTGCATATAGAAACGGATCTTCGCGAGCCAGTGAAGGATATTGAACTTACACGCGATCATCTGCTGATTGACTATGGCCCCGTGAAGTTTGACCACGGCGAAACAACGCTATGGCTCCCGTGGAACGCAGAGATGTATATGGAGTTGCGTGGAAAGCGATACCACCACACGCACACCCTGAGAAACTACATGTTATTTTCGGTGGATACCGGGAATACCATCGCGAAACCAAAAGAAACTCTCGAGCAACAATAATCGCGACAATAATCGCGAAGGTGAAATTAAAGAAGTTGAGCCGAGTGAATAGTCAGCAGAGAGTGGTGAATAGCAACAGACTTGAAGTTCTCTCCATTCAACCTGTACTTTGAATAAGACTGCCGCGAAATAAAAGCGTTCGACTTATTGGAACAAAAGAAAACGCCCCCGACTTGTCGGGGGCGTTTTGAGAAGACAGATTGTTGGGCACTGCCTAACAGCAAATTACTTCTGAGGCGGCTTCGTGGCTGGCGGCGGAGTAGCTGGTTTGGGTGTCGCCGGCTTTGCCGTTGCAGGAGCGGCGCCCGGGCCGTTCTTCACGGGATATGCCTGGTCATACAAGCGAATGATGTCCTGCGTGACGTCGACCTGGTTGGACGCATAGAGGATCGGAGAGTTCTGGCCGGACGTATCCAGAATCACGCTGAAGCCGTTCTCTCGCGCGTAGCGATCCAAAACGTCCACCATTTTGCGTCCGATGCGCTCCAAGACGTCTTGTTGCGCGGCGCTGGCGTCATCTTGAAACTCGGTTCGGAGGCGATCGAGCTTTTGTGTGCGGCGTTGTCCCTCAGCGGTTAGACGCGCTTCTTCTTCCTGGCTGAGTTTTCCTTGTCCTGACTGGAGGCGCTGCTGCAAATCAGTGATCGCCTTTGTCTGGTTGTCGATTTCAGCGGAGCGTGGAGCAAACTGCGACTGCAATTCTGCGGAGGCCTGCTTGCCCTCGGCCGTGCTTCCGATCGCACCGCGAAGATTGATGATGCCTACGGACTTGGGTACTGAAGCGGCGCCAGCCGCTGGGGCGGCTTGAGCCGAGGCTGCTGCCGTGCCAATGAGGCAAGCTGCGGACAGAGCAGCGCATTTCAAAACAATTCTCAAATTCACTTTATTCTCCTTGTTTTTGGATGATCCCAATGAATCGAAACCAACCGGAGCCAACCTTTGATTGGCTTAAAACTATTTCCGCCTTGCCGCGCCGATACGCGGGCACTACACAAACCCAAAAGTATAGCGAGCCGCTCGTTGCGCTGCAATCAGAAAGCATCAATGTTTAAGGCGCATCCTTTGACTTCCGCCCAATTCCTTTCTCTTCGACCGCTCATCGCACGGCGGGCTTAGTTCGGCATCGGGAAGATGAACACCCGGTTATTGGCCTGATCCACGATGACGGCAAGATTCGTGAATTGGTCGATGGCAACGCCAAATTGCGGCGAGCCAGGAAGTCCAATCGTGCCAATCGTTTTCAACGGGCTCGCACTCGTATCCACGAGCGAGGTCGTCTGGCCTGCGACGTTTGTGGTAAGGATTGCGCCGGTTTCTGGATTTATAGCCAACGCCGTCGGGTTGATGCCCACGTTAACGGGGACGACACTGCCGTTATCCGGGTTAAACGAAGAGATCACGTTGCCGCCGCTGGAACTTGCATAGAACAGCCCGGGGTTAGACGAATTGGACGCCGCTGTGGGATCGAAGACGATACCGGTGGTCGGTGCAGTTACGGCGCCGGTCGCAGCGGTACTGCTAATAGCGGGAACGGCCAATCCGATGTCCACGGCTAGCAGCGCCCCTACGGGTGCCGACGCATTTTGAAGTTGCAGTGACGTGACTACAGCCATGCCCTGATTATTGGTGCCGCGGTTTGGATCGATGGCCACGGCCGTCGGCAGTTGGAAACCGCCGATGCTCACCGGGGTGAGGGTGGTCGCGGGAGTGGCTCCAAAGAGCGGGGTCATGTCAATTTCCGTGACGGTGTTTGATCCCGTGTTGGTGACGATAGCCGCGGAAGTCGCATCGTTGATGGCTACTCCGGTCGGGCTCGTTCCCGTGGACACATCAGGTACAGCGAGAGAGTTGGTGAGCAGATTAACGAAAGAAACTGTACCGGCAGTATTGTTGGCGACCACCGCTAAACCAATGGGTTGGCTGACAGCTATACCTTGAGGAGTGGCGCCGACCGCGATGGAATTGAGAATCGTGCCGAACTTGCCGGGGTTAGGACCCGATCCGCCGGCAACATCTGCCGGGTTGATATCAATCACGGAAATGTTGTTGCAGCCGCTGTTGCTGACCACGGCAATGGGAGAAAAAGGCCCATTCGCAAGCTGGTCGGCGATGGCCACAGAACTCGGCATCGTCCCGCCTGAGCTGGTACAGATTTGGGACATATCGACGGCTTGGATCACGAAGAAATCCGTGGGGTTGGATTGCACGCCGCTGCTGTTAACCATGTCGAGAGCATATTTATGGGGGAACGATAGATTGGCCGCCGGAATGGTGACGATGAGCTCTCTGCTGCTGACAAATTGAACATCACTCGCGGGAATGGCCGTGCCGTCTAACCGAACTATGGAACCAGAATCAAACCCCGAGCCGAAGACTTGTACACCAGCCAGGTCCTTGGTCGAGGTGAGCGTTCCCTGCGGCACGCTGGCGTTGGGGATACCGCCGATGACGCCCAATCCTGGATTGGGGTTGGGTACCAAGATGTTCGAAATCTGCGCGGCTTTTAGAGTGTTCCCGGGCACTGGCCCAAGATTGACAATATAGATTTGACTGCTGCCGGACATGACGACGAAAGCCTGGTTGGTGGGTGGATCAACGGCGATGCCCCCTGACAGCGTAAGAGTGTTGTTGGTGCCATTCGCCACGGTAATCGTGGCGGTACCAGTTCCGGGCAAAGTCGTCTGGGTGTTAAACGTTGCTTGCTGGGCGGCATTTTGTGGGTTGACCAGGCAAGAATTAGGTGTGACGTTGCAAACAAAAGCATAGCGCCTTTGGGAGACCGGATCGGAAACGGAAACCTGGTTTAAGTTGGGGTTATAGGAAACGATGGAGTCCGTATAGGGCTGCCACGCTATGCGCGCGGTGCCAAGCAGCTCAGGCGCATTGGCGCAAGTGAGCGTGGTCGTATAAAAAGTGCAGGTAGCGAAGAAGGATATGGAGCTGATGGTCTGATCCAAATCGTTGATCAAGTTGATTTGTGGCCCGTTTGTGCCAGTGGCGTTGGCATCGGCAAGCGCGGCGGTGTTGGTGATCGGATTGATGGAGATCCCTTGCGAAGTCTGGGACAAGCCACCAAAGATCAAATTCGGGCTGCTATAAAACACCTGCGCGGCAGTCACAGTGGGATTCTGGGGATCGGTAGGAGGAACGGTGACAGTTCCGCTGGAAGTTGAGTTGATGACGAAGGTGAAAGCAGTGTCACTGACCGCAGCGACGTTGTAGACACCGTTGAAGTTTACCGTGGTGGGATTTGCAGAACTCGCGGATCCGGGAGGCGGTACACCAGTGATGAGAACAGTACCGGAATTACCTGGAACCAGACCATTCGATGCCGTCGTTGTGACGGTGACAATCCCAGCGGCGAGCGTAAGGGTAGAAATATACTTCGAAGTAGATGCCTTGGTTACATCGACGCCTTGCAGAGCGCCTGAACCACCGGGCGATACGTAAGCAATGTGACCCTCAGGCGCCATAGCGACTTGGGGGTAAGCTCCCGTGTTTAGAGTGACCTGAGCAAAGAGGCAAGGAGCCGAGGCACCCGAAGCGGAACATCCGTAGGGATTGGTTCCAGTATTTAGATTCACGAGGAACCCGAGATTGGCCGCGGACGAAGCGGAGGTCGAGGAATAAGCCACGACTCCCATGTTTGTGCTGGGATCGACGCCGATCGAATAAGGAAGAGGCGCCGGAGAAACCTGGCCTTGCAGCGCACCGGAAATATCGAGAGTGAACGGAGTGCCCGGAGCAACGGGAGCGCCGGGAATCGGCAGAACCGTTATGCTCTGATCCTGATAGTTGACCACTGCGACGGTGTGGTTGGTAGCATTGACGGACAGATTGGTTGGAACATTGCCAACAGGGACAGGACCACCGAGGGGAGTAAGGGTGCCTGGGCCGATGGTATAGAACTGGACGGCATTAGAGCCGGTCTCGACGACGGCGGCCACGCCAAGCGTCTGATCGATCCCAATGGCACTGGGATTTGTGCCAGCAGCTATGGGACCTGCCGCGAGGACAGGCGGATTCGTCGAGTAGTTCGGAAAAACGGCCAAATCCGTGACCGAAGGGTTATTCGTAAACGGAAGCGGGGGCGAGGTGCGTCCGACGGAGAGAGAATAAAGTCCGGGGAGGCCAGTGTTGATCGCACCGCTTGGCAATTGCACCGAGAGTTGCTTTGGACCTGATAACGGCTGCCCATTGCCGTTCGTCGCGCCCGGAATGGTATTGCCTTGAAAAACTACGTTGCCTAACTGGCCGTTCAGCCCAAAGTAGCCTCCATCGATCGTGAGGCCGATATTGCCCGAAGGGGTGCCACCCTGGAGAATGTCGGTGGGGTAAGAAGCCAATGACGTTGGGCGCACGGGCATTATGTTGTAAGTGAAGACCCCCCCAGGAGTGGTGGTGACCGGTTGGGAGGGATCAGTTATGGAGATGGTGACCGGGCCGGTGGTCGCCAGGTTGTTCGAAAAAAGGCGGAGGAGGGCGCCTGACGACGGTGGATTCGCTACGGTCCCTGTGGGAATCGGAAACAGGACTTTGATCTGGTTAGAGCCCGAAGTCAGTGTCGTTTTGCCGTTGTTTGCATCGGTGAGAGTGATGATGGAAGCGGAAGACAAGTTGGGAGCGTTGAGATAGATGTCCCAGTAGGCGGCACCCTGCGGGGCGATGGTCGGGGTAATACCGTTGAAGGTGATTGGTCCGCCCGTAGTGATCGTGATGGTGCCAAGGGCAAAGCGCGTGGGGTCTTCCACGGAAGTCGCAACAATCGTGACGTTCTGGGGCGTGGTGGTGACGCTGGTTGGGACTGTCGGATTTGAGGGTACAACCGCGGGAGCGGTGTAGACACCGTTCGCATCAATCGAGCCGCATCCCGTAGCATTGCCGGACACGGTGCAGGAGGGAAGAGCCGCGTAGGCGTTAGGCGACGTGGGAGTGGTTGAGCTGGGAGTCGTCTGCGTGAGGGACCAAGTGACACCTTTGGTCTGAAGATCATTCTGGACGATAGCGAAAAAGGGCTGCGGTTCCAGTATAGGCACGGCCGCCGTCGTGGGCGAGATCTGAACGGAGATACCAGAATCAATGAACAGGGAAATGGTACCGGTTCCATGCTTACTAGAGTCCGCAACGGATTGCGCAGTGATGATGATCGTCAGCGTGGGAAATTTTGTTGGATCGGGAAGAATCGAGGGAGCAAGAAACGTCGCGGTTCCAGTGGTCTGTTCATTAGAAAGCGTGCCGAAGGAGTTGTCCGACGGGCACGGTTTGGCTGTAGCTACTACTGGTGTGCCGCCGCCGGTGGGGACGGTGGCCGTTGTATAGGTGCAGCCCACCCAGGTGACATCCGTGTTGGTGGGACCGGTAACCGTGGCCGTAAGAGTGGTCGTCTGACCCAAAATCAGCGTGTTGCCGACGGATGAGCTTATGAATACAGAGGTCACGGTGGCGCCACTGCTGCCGCCACATCCACTCAGAAGCAAACAGGGCGCTATGATCGCCAGCGCCAGATAGCTCGAAATCTTCCACAACTTCATTTCCCTTGCCTCCCAATTATCACGCGCCACAAAAATTGTGGCCGCGCCTTACCTAATTATTCCTCAAACGATTCCAATTTCTCGGCCGCCCCTGGCGGTTAAAACGTCTTTCCCACGGTAAAACGAAATGTCGTCTTGGGCTCGAAGTAGTTCAGCCGCCCTGGATTGTTCAAGAAATTCAGTTGGGGCTGTATCTGCGTCTCCCAGATATTCGGCGTTATTCCATTCAGTGTGGACTTCCAGGCATCCAGAGTGGCCGGGTTGACGTACGGATTTGGAGCCGCGATTTGCGAATACAATCTGTTCAAATTGTAAGCGTAATAGATCCGGAATGGCGCCTGCACGATGGGAAGATTGACGCCGAACTCGATGCCCACCGAGTCTCTAATGCGGAAATTCGTTCCAGGATAGATGCTCAGAGTGTTGGTTAGCGGGGCTTGCGGAAACGTGGAAGCTATGTTCGCGACGCCCGTGGGATCCAGGTGCAAAGCACTGGTCTTAAAAATTCCATCCGTGCCGACGTCGCCAAAGAGGGACATCGTAACGGGGCCTGCGATGGGAATGCGGTACTCGATATTTCCGGAAGTCTGAAAGTCGCCGCCGGGCAATGTCGCCGTGTAAACCAGCACAGGAAGACCGAAGGATCGCAACGCGCCGCCAGAAGTAGGATCGCGGTAGAACATCGTCTGCTGGGTGACCACGGGAATGAAAACTACGGGAGAGATAGAACGAATATCGAATCCGCGAAGATCGTTTTCGCCGCCCATATAATACCGGTTGAACGGGGGCACTTCTCCTCCGCCGTATCCAGTGATATAGGCAACCCCGAAATGCAAGCCGATGGCATTGCGATGATGATAGACGGGATGGAAATACTTGGTGTCGAAAACGTTGGCGATCGTTTTTACGTTGCCGCCCAAGCCCGTAAACGCAAAGGAATAGAAGATACTCTTGCCTTTGGTGGCGTTGATCGGATTATCGATTGTGTTGTAACTGATTGAGGGCGTAATGCTGCTCGTCACGATACCGTTCAGTGCGCTAGGACCTGCAATGGCGCGGAATTGCAGCTGCTCGAATAAAAGAGTGGAAGCGGCATTGAATGCAGTGATATTTGTGTGCGTAAGACCATAGCTGATGCCTACCCTGGCGAAAGAAAACCGCTTCATCGGGTAGCTCATGTAAGTCGTGAATCCCGTGCTGTCCTGGTCGTAATTCTGGATATATTGAGGATTGACGCTGACCTGCTGGCCGGTAAGCTGCGCTTCTTGCCTGGCCTGGTTGAAATTGTACTTACTGGAGAAGATCGTGAAGCCAGAGGAGATGGGACGGTCGAAAAGATAAGGCTGAGTAAAGCCGAATTGGAGGGTACGCTGGATTTCCCCGAATTGCGCGGAGAAGGTGAGCGTTTCGCCTAGGCCCAGGAAATTGTTCGTCTGATAAGTGAGGCCGATAAAGCCGCCAGAGAGGCCGCTGACGCCGCCTTGTAGACCGATGGACTGTTTGCCCTTTTCTTTCAGCTTGAGATTGATGTCGACGGTGCCGTCTTTGCTGTTCTTCTGTAGCTCGACAGCCTTGTCCGCTTCGATTTTATCGAAATAATTGAGCTGGTTGAGGCGGAGAATACTGATATCCCAATAGCGTTTGTTAAAGAGCTGGCCTTCGTCGATAAGCAACTCGCGCCGGATGACTTTGTCGCGCGTGGTGGTGTTGCCGCTGAAGTTGATGCGGCGGACGTAGTATTGCTTCTGCTCGTCGAAGCGCAGAGTGAGATTGATTTTTTTGGCGGCGTCGTCAATGTCGAAATCCGGCTCGGCGGTGAAATCGATGAAGCCGTATTGTCCGTAAGCATCACCATAGTTCTTGATAGCTTTGCGGAGTTTGTCCACATTGAGGATATCGCCCTCTTTCATCGGGAAGATGGACTTGAGGGGCTCGACTTTGAGCGAAAGGGCCTTGTCCGGGTCCGAGCTTACGATCTTGAGCGTTCCCATGCGGTACTGCTCGCCTTCTTCGATGGGAATGGTGATGTTGACGGCCTTTCCGGTCTTCGGCCGCACTCCGGGAATCGTAACTCCGCTGTTTGTCACATCCACGTTTTGCAGAATGGGACCGTTGGGAGCGACCACGACACGGAAGAAACCATTGTCCTGGTAGAGGCCGCGGATGCCTACTTCGAGGTCCTCGTTGAGTTTTTCGCGGTCATAGGTCTTGGCCATCACGGGAATGTCCCAGAAATAGAGCGGAATCCCGTAAGGGCGGTCGTGTTTCATGGCCCGGAGAAGCTTGCGGTCGCTGAAAGATTTATTGCCGACAAATTTAATCGTACCGACTTTAACTTTGGGGCCTTCGTCAATTTTGAAGACGAGGATGACCGCGTTGCTCGAGGCGATGCGTTCGTACTGCGGAGTCACGGTGGCAAATTGATGGCCGTGCTCTCCTTCTAATTCCTTCAGTACCACTTCGGCCTTTTTAATTTTGGTGGGATCGAACGGGCTTTCGACCGAGAGGCCGACTTTGCGCTCTTTAAAGCGGTCGAGAATATCCGATTCCGAAACCGATTTATTGCCTTCGTAGCGGATGCGGCGGATTTGCGGGCGTTCCTTGACATTGAAAATGATGATCTTGCCGTCTGGCCGATCGGAAGAATCTTCCACTTGCAGTTTTACGTCCTCGAAAAACTGCGTGTTCCAGAGCGCCTGGAAATCCCGGCGAAGGGTGTCTTCATTGTAGGGATCGCCTTCGCGACTGAAAATGCGCGCTTTGAGGGTGTCTGTACGAATTCTGCGGTTGCCGAAGAATTCGATGCGCTCCACGACGGCTACTGGCTGGCCGTTAGCGGGCGCCTGCGCGCTCTGCGGAGCATCTTGCGGTTCGGCCGGCGTAACGGATTCGGTTTTCGCGGAATCAGAAGCAGAGGACAGAGACAACAATCCCGAGTCCGCGGATGCAGACGGTCCCGCGAGGAGATTTTTTTGCGTTGTTGCTGGTGAGCTGGCCGCGAAAGACAGAATGAACACCGCGAGCCAGGTGACCCGAAACGCCAAAACTCCAAACGGCAAACAGACTCTCCTATAAGCGGCCATTGAGGTGGTCAAGGCCGCGCCCCCAAAACACAATTTGTTATTCTCCCGCCGAACCCGGTGTGGGCTGGTCGTTAAGCTGACCTCGACCTGGTCGAGATCACCCGTGCGTTGTGTCAGATTCGCTAGTGGATAACCGGGGTTGCCTCAACCACAGGACGGAAGGCCAAGGCTTCACCTGCAACGTAAATTTGCAGCGTCGCCGGCCTCTGGATACCACCCTGGATGAGAGCCTCCGAGAGCGGATCTTCGACGTACTTCTGAAGAGCCCTGCGCAGCGGCCGCGCCCCATAGTTACGGTCCGCACACGTTTTCTCGAGGATCCACTGACGTGCTTCCGGCGAGACGACGATCTGCACCTGCCGGTGGATCAGCGTGTCGTTCAGCTGGCCCACGAGCAAATCGATGATGCGGAGCAAATCTTCGTCGCTGAGAGCGTTGAAAATAATCACTTCGTCCAGCCGGTTGAGAAACTCCGGATTGAACGCTCTCTTTACTTCGTTCATCACCATCTCTTCGATCGTCTTCTGGCTGGCTTCGTCGGCGCCAGACTGGAATCCGATGGAGGTGCGCCTCTGCAAGTGCCGCGCGCCGAGATTCGAAGTCATGATGATGATGGTGTTGCGGAAATCCACGGTGTTGCCGAGACCATCCGTCAATTGCCCGTCTTCGAACACTTGCAGCAAGATGTTGAACACGTCCGGATGCGCCTTCTCGATTTCATCCAGAAGGATGACCGAGTAAGGCGTCCGGCGGACACGCTCCGTCAACTGCCCGCCTTCTTCATAGCCCACATACCCCGGAGGTGCGCCGATGAGCTTCGACACGGAGTGCTTTTCCATGAACTCCGACATATCGAAGCGCACCAACGACTTCTCCGAACCGAACAAGAATTCCGCAAGGCGGCGCGCGACTTCGGTCTTTCCGACGCCCGTAGGCCCAAGGAAAAAGAAGCAGCCAACCGGGCGTAGAGGGGACTTGAGGCCGGCGCGGCTGCGGCGAATGGCGCGGGCGAGCGCGGTGATGGCTTTGTCCTGGCTGATGACGCGCTTATGCAGTTCCGGTTCAATGCGCAGGAGTTTCTGCTGTTCGTCTTCTTTAATGGAGGTAACGCCAATGCCGGTCCAGCGCGAGACCACTTCTTCGATGTCTTCGCGGGACACGATTCCGGTCGAAGCATCATCCAGCTTGTAGCGTTCGCGAAGGGTGCGCAGGTTTTCTTTTTCCTTGCGCTCTTCCTCGGAATAGAAACGCGCCTTTTCGAATTCGTGATTGGCGATAGCCGTTTCCATGCGGTGCGTGATGAACTTTACGCGCTTCTGCACTTCGCCAACTTCTTCTGGAACCGTGGCTTGGCGGAGTTTTACTCGGGCCCCAGCTTCGTCAATAAGGTCGATAGCCTTGTCTGGAAGAAAACGATCTGGAATGTAGCGGTTCGAAAGATAAACGGAATAGCGAAGCGCTTCATCGGTGTAGCTGACGGCGTGAAACTTTTCGTAACGCTCGCGCACGCCTTGGATGACTTGAACGGCTTCTTCTTCGTTAGGAGCGGGAACCTTGACGGATTGGAAGCGGCGCTCGAGCGAGCGGTCTTTTTCGACCGATTTGCGGTATTCCCCCGGAGTCGTTGCGCCGATGCATTGAATTTCGCCGCGCGAGAGAGCGGGCTTCAGGATGTTCGCGGCGTCGAGCGAGCCTTCCGCCGAACCAGCACCTACCAAAGTGTGCAGCTCGTCGATAAACACGATCGAGTTCTGGCTCTCCATCAATTCCTTCATGATGGTTTTGAGGCGCTCTTCGAATTGTCCGCGGTATTTTGTTCCAGCGACGATTAAGGAGAGGTCTAGCGAAAGGATGCGCTTGTCGGCAAGGAAGGGCGGGACATCGCCATCGGAAATGCGCTGTGCGAGTCCTTCGACGATAGCTGTTTTTCCTACGCCGGGTTCGCCAATGAGCACCGGGTTGTTTTTGGTCCGACGGCAGAGAATCTGGATAACACGTTCAACTTCACCTTCGCGTCCAACGAGCGGATCCAACGACCCTTCGCTGGCAGCTTGCGTCAAGTCGCGGCTGAATTCCGCGAGCAGCGACGTTTCCTTCGGCCGAGCGGCGGTCGTCTTCTCGCCCGAGGTGCGCGCCAATTCTTCGCGCAAGGTCGAGAGACGAAGCCCGCGCTCCATCAAAATTTCCGCGCCAAAGCATTTTTCTTCGCGCAGGATTCCTAGCAGCAAGTGCTCAGTACCGACGTGCTTGTGCCCGAGACGTTCAGCTTCTTCCGCCGACATATTCAGGATGCGCTTGCACTCGGCGCTGAGTGGCACTTCGACAGAGGTCGAGATGCGCTCGCGAATCGTGATGCGCGCCTCGATCTCTTTGCGGATCGATTCGATCGATCCTTGCTGACGCAAGAAACGGTTTGCCAGCGCTTTGTCCTCGCGCATCAAGCCGAGCAGCAAATGCTCGGTCTCGATGTACGGGCTGCCATATTGGCTCGCTTCGTATCGTGCGAAAAATATGACGCGACGCGCTTTTTCTGTGTAGCGTTCGAACACGTTAGCTCGCTTCTCCCCCGGGGGCCTTGCTCGCTGAGGCCGCAGCCCCGCGAGTTTGCAGAACGCCATGTTCGAGTCCGAGTATCCGGTCGCAGCGCGCAGCAAGAGCCAGGTTGTGAGTCGCAATCAGCGACGTCAACCCATGTGTGCGGTGCAGCCGTTCCAGTAGCTCAAACACAGCCCAAGCATTCTGCTCGTCCAAATCCCCGGTAGGTTCATCTGCCAACAACACGCGCGGCCCAGTGACGAGCGCCCGGGCAATCGCAACGCGCTGCTGTTCCCCTCCGGAGAGTTCCCCTGCACGGTGATCAGCCCGATTTTCCAGACCAACCTCCGTAAGCCACTTCCGCGCCATCCCCAGCGCCGAAGTGAAATTCTCGCCGCGCAAAAACAGCGGCATGGCTACATTTTCTGCAGCCGTAAAATCAGGCAACAATTGGTGGCGCTGCCAGAGAAAACCCACCCCGCGGTTTCGGAACTCCGCGATTGCGATGTCATCATTCGTTTCAATGGCTTTATCCGCGAAGTATACTGTACCGCTCGTTGGCGTGTCTAGCGCGGCCAGCAAGTGCAAGAGAGTACTTTTGCCCGCGCCGGACGGCGCGACGATGGCAACCATCTCGCCTTGCAGCAAACTCAGGTTTGCATCGGACAAAACTGCCAGACTTTTCTCGCCGCTGCCGTAAATTTTCTTCAGGCCACGTGCTTCCATCACGACCGCATTTGCGCCTCGCGCACCCGGCGCTCCTGCCGGGACTGCGTGGCTCGCGTTGTTTTGCAGCTGGGTCATTTTGCTCTCAAGCCTGATTCTCGGTTGCCCCGGGTTGCTACTTTCCTTCTCTTTACTTAGATGCAACTTATGGCGTCGCAGTGATTATCGGTTCGTCCCGAGAATGCAGCTGAGTTGCCCAAGAGTTTCCTGTTTCAGCCAAACGTCTGCCCGTCACAAAAGTGCCCGTCAAGCGTCAGCTTTGGAACACCATTAAGCCTATTTTTTTCAATCACTTGTAGCGGGCTTTTATTCTTCCGGGTAGCGAGGGCGACACCCGGCTTGGCCCGCTGGCCTCTGCACAGTTATTGAAGCAAATGACGCGCCAAAACCAATCCGGTAAAGCCTTTATATTCAGCCCGCCCGCTCGTTCGGCTATTCATAGCGCAGAATCTCCACCGGCAATAGCTGTGACGCTGCGCGTGCAGGAAGAATCGTCGCTCCGATCGAAATTCCCATTGCCGCCACCGTGATCCACACGCCATCGAGCACGCTGGGATGAAACGGCACGTAAGAAACCGCGTAGATTTGCGGATCGAGGGGAATTAAATGATAGGTCCCGGCAATTACGGCAAAGGCATAGCCGACACAGAGTCCGATTAGCGTACCAGTGAAACCGATGGCAATTCCCTGCCATAGAAAAATTTTTCGAATCTGTTCGCGGCGCGTTCCCATGGACATTAGTACAGCGATGTCGCGCGCTTTGTCCGTCACCATCATTGAAAGCACCACCAGAATATTCAATCCCGCAACAAATGTTATCAGTCCAATGAAGATGGCGGTGACCAGCTTTTCCAGGCGCAGCGCGCGGAAGAGCGCGAAGTTTTGTTCCATCCAACTGGTGGCCATAAAATCCTGCCCGGCCATCTGTTCTGCCTGGCGCGCGACTTCTCTCGCATGTTCGGGATTGTCCAATCGGAATTCCAGCACGTTCACGACATCAGTCGTGCCAGCCAGAGCCTGAGCCGCGTGCAGCGTCAAGAAGCACCAGTTTTCGTCGTAATCGTAGAAGCCGGAATCGAAAACTCCGGCCACGCGATAGCGGCGCGTGCGCGGAATCAAACCAAATGGCGTTAACCGTCCCTGCGGGCTCGTGATTGTCACGTAGTCGCCCGGCGCCATCTTCCATTCGTCGGCCAGTTGCTTGCCAACCATCAGCGCATCAATACCGTCGGCGTCAGGCGTGAAATCCAGACTTCCAGCAACAATTTTCTGCAATGCTTCATCACCGCGCCGCTCGCGTTCGGGTTCGACGCCTTTCGCCACCACGCCGCGCGCTTGGCCGCCGAACGACAGCAGCACGGTCTGGTAAGACGCCGGGGTCACGGAGCGTACGCCAGGAATCGTCGCGAGTTTCGACGCCAGCGTTTCGTAGTCGTGGATCACAGCACCGGGACGCGTCAACGAAACATGAGCGGTGACTTCCAGCAATCGATCCTGCAAGGTCTCACGGAATCCCGTATTCATCGACAGCGCAATCACCAGCGTCGCCACGCCGGCTGCCACTCCGAGAATCGAAAATATGGTCACCAGCCGCAGTACGGCCGGCCGGTAGGGCGACCGCAAATACCGACGCGCCACGAACCATTCAAATCGCATGGGAGAATCGCATTAGAGAAAGGATACTTTACGCGCCCTTCGCTTCGGTAGCGGAGTCTTGCCGTGCTTCTTGGCGCACTTCCGGACGCAGCAGCGGGAAGAGAATCACGTCGCGAATGGACTGGGAATCAGTAAGCAGCATCGTCAGCCGATCGATGCCAATGCCCTCGCCGGCCGTGGGCGGCATAGCATGACAAAGAGCGCGAATGTAATCCGCATCGAGCTGCTTAGGAACTTCTTCCCCACCTTGCGCGATTTGTGCCAGGAAGCGGCGCTCCTGCTCGGCAGGATCATTCAGCTCAGAGAAGCCGTTGGCCACTTCCATGCCGGCAATATAAATCTCGAATCGCTCCGTCAAAGTTGGATCTTCCGGCTTCTGCTTTGAGAGTGGCGAAATGTCGGTGGGGAAATCGTACAGAATCGTGGGCTGAATGAGCTTGTCTTCCGCCATGGTTTCAAACAGCAGCCCAGTCCACTCGCCGTCTTTCAAAGTGCCCTTCGAGGCAGCATAGGGCGCGCCGGCCCCTTTTGCCCACGCGTTATATCGCTCCACTGTTGATCGTGGACCTCCCGGCGCTGCAAGCTCGGCCTCTGTAGGCGCGGCTCCCGCGCCAGCAGGCCAGTATTTCACGATCGCTTCGCGCATCGAGAGGCGCTGCATCTTGGAAAAATCCAGCTCCTGGTCGCCGTACTTCACCAAGGTCGACCCTGTGATGCTCATGGCCAGAAGGGCGAAAAGTTCTTCGTTCAATTCCATCAAATCTCGATAGTTGCTATAGGCTTCGTAGAATTCGAGCATCGTGAATTCCGGATTGTGTTGCGTGGAGATACCTTCATTGCGGAAGTTGCGGTTGATCTCATATACGCGATCAAATCCGCCGACCGTCAGCCGCTTGAGATACAACTCAGGCGCGATCCGCAGGTATAAATCGATATCCAATGTATTGTGATGCGTGACGAAAGGCCGAGCCGCCGCACCTCCGGGGATCGGGTGCATCATCGGCGTCTCAACCTCTATATATCCGCGCTCATCGAAGAAGCGCCGAAGCTCCTGAATAATCTTCGCGCGGGCGACAAACACTTCTCGCGACTTGTCGTTAGCAAGCAGGTCCAGATAGCGCTGCCGGTAGCGCAGTTCGACGTCGGTCAGCCCATGCCACTTTTCTGGAAGCGGCAAGAGGGCTTTGGCAAGAAATGTCAGCTCGTCAACATGGATGGAAAGTTCGTTGGTTCTCGTCCGGAAAAGATATCCTCGGACACCGATTAAATCGCCGAGATCGAGAAGATGAAAAAGGCCGAACCCACGCTCGCCGACAACGTCTTTCTTTACATAGATTTGTATGCGCTTGCCGGAGCCTTGTAGATGCGCAAAACCAGCCTTGCCCATCAGCCGGAGAGAAACAAGCCGCCCTGCCACGCGCACTTCACGCTTGTCGGCTTCCAATTCAGCGGCAGACTTTTCGCCATAGTTTTCCACAAGAGCGGCTGGCGTGTCGGTCCAGCGAAATTCTCTCGGAAACGGCTCATATCCTAGAGCTTCTATTTGCTCGAGTTTCTTCTGGCGTTGTTCAAACTGCTCGCGGGGCTCGAATTGCAATCGGAAATCCTTTCGGAGCGGAACAACGCGAGTATAGCGGTCGGCGCCACTTCGGAGCAACAGTCTACGGATTTCGGCCTCTGCTTCGTGATGTTAGTCCTCAATCAGCGGCGAGCCGCACCTGCAAGAAAACGGTTCTCTTGCAATTGGAATTTGCTATACTCCCGGTTCTGTTCCCCGGGAGATCCATTGTGAGAAACCGTGTGCGCCCCCTCTCAGCCCGCGGTACGACGGTAAAAGATGACTGGCGAGCTTGGTTACCGCAAGAAAAGGACCAGGTATTCCGCGCTTATGTTCGTCTGCTGGAAATCTCTTACAACATGCTGAGTATTTCTCTGGACGAAGCTATTGCGTTTCGCCAGGGAGGACACAACACCAAGGCCAGCCTAGCCGTTTGCGTCACGCCCGATCTGTGCAACCGCTTTGCTCACCCTCTAGTCGCGTTGCTGTGGTCGCTCAGTGAACACGCCAAGCATCATGGCACAGTGCCGAACGCCGCTCCGCTCGATCCCGCCAATTTCCAGGGAGCCAGGGGCCAGCGCGCGGCGCGCGTTAGCGGTATGCTCTGCCGCGTCCTCTTCAGTGAACGCACCCAGTTTCTCTATAAGCTCAGCACGCTGGGCGAGATGGTCGATGATCTCAGCCGCGATTTTTGTGCAGCAGCTACAGAGATCGCGAATGGCGGGGCGCGAGATTCCGATTCCGAGTGGCAAGCGGTTGATGCCGCGCATTACGACCTGAATACCTGCCTTCGGGAAGCTATCGTTCTGTTGAAATCCTTTCTCATGGCGCTTCCCAATGATGAGTTAGAGGCCTTCCAAGCCACCGTCCATACCCAGATGGGCGTTTCTCGGCCCAAAAAGCTGACCATCAGCCAGCGCTTGCTCCGCCATAGACGTATGGCCCCAATCGGGGGAGAATGAAGTATTCAGCCTGAAGGCTGACCGCCAGGCTCAAAGAGCCTGCGCATAATATAGTGTCCCCGCGTGTTTGATTGGTTGAGAACAGCCCACTTTTGCGAGGACAACTCTAGGAGGGATTCGGTGCATCCGAAACGTTGGATGCGCCGCAATTGGACCGTTGGCCCGGAACCGACCAAGCGAGCCCAGTGTGACGACTGCTCTACCGTCGCCTAATCGGGTGAATGCCCAGCAGTCTCCTCGATCGGCGACTGAAGCGGAAGCTATACGTCTGGCCCAGGCAGGGGATGCAGCGGCTTTTGAGCACTTGTACGGGCTCCATAGCCGACGCGTTTATGCCTTGTGCTTGCGTATGGTTGGCAACCCATCCGATGCGGAAGACCTGATGCAGGAGGCATTTCTGCAGCTCTTCCGCAAGATCGGGACCTTCCGCGGAGAGTCGGCTTTTTCCACCTGGCTGCACCGGATGACGGTAAACGTGGTCCTAATGCGCTTGCGCAAGAAGACGCTTCCTGCGGCCTCTCTTGAAGAAACGACGGAGCCCGATGAAGAGACTGGCGGCCCAAGGAAAGATATTGGCGCACCCGATTTGCGCCTCAGCGGGGCAGTGGACCGGGTCAATCTGGAACGCTCGATTGAAAAGCTCCCGCCAGGATATCGGACCGTATTTGTCCTTCATGATGTCCAGGGATTCGAGCACAACGAGATTGCAGGCATTATGGGCTGTTCGGTAGGCAATTCGAAGTCGCAATTGCATAAAGCGAGGACGCGTCTGCGCGAGTTGCTTCAGGAGGATATTCGCGACCAGGCTCGAGCGGAACGTCACGCTGCAAAAACCCAGGCGGGGCTCGGCGATTGAGTTAGAATGCAGCCAACTGTCTAGCCCGGGGAAGCGTCTTAGTAGTCACAGTAGTAGTCGAGCGGGAAAAAGGCTACCAGGTCTTTAGCCGCGGAGCGAAGTGCCATGCAGTGCAAAGACGTAGAACTTGTGTTGGAGCAGGAAGGGCTGGAGCCTCTTCCCGAAGAGGCCCGCGCGCATTTGGTTGGCTGCCGCGATTGCCGCAATTACATCGCGGACCTAACCAGTCTCGTGGACGCCGCGAAGAAGTTGCCGCCGGAAATTACTCCTCCAGATCGAATTTGGATTTCTCTTCGCGCGCAATTGGAAGAGGAAGGGATCATCCGGACTCCGGCTGACGTTATTCCCGTAGAGACAGCCTCCTGGTGGCAATCGATTAGCGCCTTCTTCGGCAACCGTACGCTCGCAACCGGAATGGTTGGCATCCTCCTAGCTGCTGCTGTCGTTTTCCAGCTTCGCAGAGACCGGGTCGAAACTGAGGTGCAGCCGGCTCAAACCGCTAAGGTCCAGACCGTGGTTGCTCCCGTGAAAAAGACCGTGGCTGAACCAACCATCGCGGCGCAAACCGTCACAGCGCAAACCGTCGCCCAGTCTCCCGCCCCGCAACCATCCGGGGAGTTTGACCGAACGGCGCGGGACTTAGACGATCAGGAGCCGGTAGCTACCGGGATGCTTCTCACAAGCAGTTCCCCGATCGACGCCTCGTTGCGCGACAATCTGAAAAAAGTAAACGAATTTATTGCTGAGTGCGAGCGTCACCTCAAGGAACAGCCTCAGGACCAGCTGACGCGCGAATACTTGTCGGCCGCTTACCAGCAAAAAGCCGAATTACTGTCCGCGATGATCGAGCGCGGAAGGAGCGTAAATTGACATGTCCCTTCGAATGATGGAGACCACCCTGACGGGGTCGGTTACTTGGGCGAAGAAGAGTATTTTGCCGGTTCTGAGCGCGGGACTTTTTCTCTGGAGCGCGGCGCCTGCACGCGGCGCTGGCACCGGACAGCGCATTGAAAAACAGTTCAGCGTCTCGGGGCGCCCGGTCGTCGTGATTCACAACGTGGCCAATGGCCGCATCGAAGTTAAATCCTGGAAGAACGCCGAAGTGAATATCGTCGGCACACAAACTTCCAACAAGATTGGTTTCGATATCGAGCAAGTGGGAGACCGCGTCGACGTTACTGCCAACGTCCTGGACGCAACGGCTCGGCCTTTGGAACTCGAAGCCGATTTGCAACTCACTGTTCCGGAAGAAACCGAACTTCAGCTCAAGACCGAGACAGGTCTCATCTACGTTGAGCAGGTCGTAGGTGACATGAAGCTAGAAAGCTATGCAGGCGACGTTCATCTCAAGGAAGTTTCCGGCTACATTATTGTCAAGACCACCGGCGGATCGCTTGTCTGTACTCAGTGCGCCGGCAAGCTCGATTTCAGCTCCATCGGCGGAAACGCGCAGATACTTCAGCCCCAGCTGAATAACGTCAACCTGATGACCACGACGGGAAATATTCTTTTCGATGGAGACTTCGTCCGCACCGGTCTCTATTCCATGAAGAGCGGCAGAGGCCTGGTGGAAGTGCGCTTCTCCAGTACCGATTCTTTTGACCTGAAGGCGCAGACGGCCACCGGCGTCGTCGATAATCAGGCGGTTGCCTTTCTGAAGCCCGATTCCCACGGCGTGAAGCACATTGCTTCCAAGTGGACCCATGGCTTGTTCGGCACTGTCGGCCAGGGCCTCGCGAAAGTCGAACTTTCCTCCTACAGTGGTACAATCCGCATCATGAAGCGCGATTAATTGTTCGCGCGAAGACAGAGCGTGCCCTTTCTGGCTGCTCTCTGCACAAACCAGTGACTCAATCGCCCCCTTCGCGCGGCGCTTCCGCACGCGCCCAAGTTATTTGCCTTGCCGGTTTTATGGGTTCCGGCAAGACCACTGTCGGCACCCTTCTCGCGCGGCAGCTCGCATGGCATTTCGTCGATCTGGACGAACGCATCGAGCAATCCGCCGGCCTTACCATTCCTCAGATTTTCGAGCGCTTCGGCGAACAGTCTTTTCGCCAGATTGAAGCGGACCAATTGCGCGCCGCCTTGGGCCGCGCTTCCGAACTAAAAGAAGCCACTGTGCTCGCGCTTGGCGGCGGCACGTATGCCCAGCCCGGCTGCCCGGAATTTCTGCGCAACGCGGGTGTCCCCGTCCTGTGGCTCGATTCGCCGATAGAACTTCTGCTTTCTCGCTGTATGACCATGACTGGCCGGCCGCTCTTTCGCGATGAATCCAGCTTTCGCGCACTCCATGCGCAGCGGCTTCCCTCGTATCAACTGGCGGATCATCGTGTGGACAGCTCCGGCGACCCCACCCAGGTCGTCGCGGAAATCCTCGGCCGCGGCATTGTCGTGGCAGGTGGCAGCGAAGCACATCTCGTCGTCGAAAAACCAAATTCTTGACTAGCCTTCGTTAGAATAAGCATCGGAGTTTGTTTCTCCGCTAATTTTATATTGTGCTTCGCGGGCTGCTGCGAAGGGGGATTTTTTTATGAATAAAAAACTTTCTGGTCCTTGGCCTAGATTCTCTCTCTCCCTCGGCGTCGCTGTGATTCTTGCGTGCGCTGTCGCAGGTCTGGCCGATCAAAAAAAGAACTCCGCAGCGCTGGGCGCTTCCGTCTTCGCTCAAGACAAAGGCAAGCTCACCATCAAGCTCGAGGGACAAACGGTTGGCCACGAAGAATTCGAAATCACGCCCGCCGCCGGCGGCTGGCTCGCCAAAGGTATTGCTGACATCAAGCCTTCGCAAAGCCCTGCCAGCAAGGTCTCTGGCTCGCTTACACTTCTGCCCGATGGCGCTCCCGTCAGTTACGAATGGACGTCGCAAGCGGAAAAAACCAACAGCGCGAACATTCTCTTCGCCAACGGTATCGCAAAAATGACTCTGCAAATGCAGGGCGCTCACCCCTTCGATCAGACTTTCACGTTCGGAACTCCGATCATCGCCGTCCTCGACAACAACCTTTATCACCAGTACGCTGTTCTCGCGCGCGTCTATGACTGGTCCAAACGCGGCCCGCAAACGTTTCCCGTTTTTATTCCCCAAGAGCTCATGCCTGGCACCATCACCGCCGAATCCACCGGCTCGGCCACCCTCGATGGAAAATCCTACGAGGGCTTTCGCGTCAGCACCGCCGATCTCGAAGTCGATCTCTACCTCGATGCAAATCATCGCCTGATGCGCCTCGAAGTCCCCGCCGCCAAAGTCTCCGTCGTCCGCGACTGACAGATCCGTTCAACCCAGCGCACTTCTATAGAGCATAGTTTCAAAATCGCGACTCGGTGGGCTGAGCTAAGATTCGGCTGATCGATTGCGCGAGTATTCCAGGTTGTGGACCATACGTCCCAACTCTACTGGATCACTTCTCGAGCAATATTTTCTGAGACGGATCCTACTCGTCCGGTAATGCGACTTACCGGCAGTTGAAATAGAGAGCATCCGGTGACGGCGCTTACTAACACAATTTATGGCCGATGAGTCGCTTCCAACCCCGTTCCGAGGGCATCGATCATTCGCGCATTGAAAGCCTTAGAGCCCGGCGCTTTTTTGGCCAACAGGTTGAAGCCGTGGTAAGCGTTTGGCACGACATCTAGTGTGCATCTGACCCCCGCCGCCTGTAAGTCTCTACAATACTCAACATCCTCGTCGAAATAGAGGTCGAGGTCTCCAACTCCAATCCATGCCGACGGTAGTCCACTAAGGTCTTTTCGACGCGCCGCTGCTGCGTAGGGTCGGTCGTCCTCCAGTTGAGGCGTTTGACCCAAATAGGATTTCCACCCAAAAAGATTTAGCTCGGGAATCCAAATGAGCTTGCCACGCCCCTTTGTTTCGCTATTCAGCGTTGTACGGTCATCGATCATTGGATACATCAGTACTTGAAACACGGGTTTTACTCCGCCTTCATCGTGAGCACGTTGGACAAGAGCAGCGGCTAGACCGGCACCAGCACTCCCACCACCTACAGCGATCCGCCTCGCATCAATGCCTAGTTCATCTGCATGATCGCGCATCCAGAGAAGAGCCACGAAACAATCATCCAAAGGCTGCGGGTATGGATGCTGAGGAGGAAGACGATACTCCACGCTAACCACAACAATATTGAGGGCACGGAGAATCGATTGCAGGAACTCGGTGTCCGCCCTTGCGTTGCCTAGCACCAAGCCCCCGCCGTGTATCCAAAGCAATGCGGCACTCTGCGGTTTCTTATTTTTACTCTCGTATATGTAGATGCGCACGGCCCCCTTGTCGATTCGTATATTTCTGCTGGAGATCGTGATGTCATTCGCGACGGCAAGGTCTGGTACGCTAGTGCGTTTTTGCAATGCAGAGACGGTTGATGTGTGGAGATAGTTCGTCGGCGCGTACAGTAAGGGTACGCGGTATTGGCGGTCAACTCGGCGTATGTCCCACGCTTTGCTGACAAAATAAGTGCCGGCTAAAAATACCAAGACACCCGAGAAAGCTGAAACGAGCCAAACCACTCGGTTCATTCTGACCTTGTATTTAGAAATACTTTCACCTCTCACGACGAACTGGGAAGGAATCTATTCCCGCGACGCGTGCGCCTTATAAAAGAGGAAGAGTGCGAGTTCGCGCCCAATTCCACTTCCCGCTCCTGTGACGACCATTACTTTGTCTCGAACCTTTATTTCTTTCTCCTGTCCGGTTGCCCAACACTAGGGCATGTTGGATTGCTCTTCGTTTACCGGAACGACCAGCTAGAACTTGAGGCAGATATTTCGATTATTGATAAACTCTGACCCAATCCACTTCGTAACGTGCGGGGAATTGTGTCTTGGACGGATCACCGCCCGCGACTCCACCAACGGCGAGATTGAGCAGAATGTACTGTGGCTGCCGGAACGCATTGGTTCCGTCTCCATTGGCGGCCTTATCGATGTCCAGTTCGTTCAGCAACTCGTCATCCACCGATATGCGAATCTTTTCCTCATCCCACTCCATGCGCCAAACGTGAAACTTATTGCTCCAATCGGGATCGCCGAAGGAAGCGATCGGTCTCCGCTTCGAGGAGGAGCGGCTATAGCCGGGAGTCTGTCCCGCCCAGATGACATTGGCGTTGAGCAACCCGCCCCACGACTCAAGAATGTCGATCTCCCCGCCCCACGGCCATTCTCGATTCGTGCCCAGAGTCCAAAACTCAGGCCAGAGACCCGGTCGGGTATCGATGCGAGCCCGCATCTCGAAACGTCCATATTTCCAACTTGCGAGACCCCGCGTCTCCAAGCTGGCCGACGTGTACTCGGCATATTCCCGATCCTTCGTCCAATCATCGCTTCCTACTACATAGTTTGGATTTTTCTTTCGCTCGCGGCGGGCTTCGATGATCAGAAGGCCGTTCTCACATCGAGTATTGTCCGGCTGATACCACTGCAACTCTTGATTGCGCACAAAGCCGGTCTCATAGGTCCATTTCTTCGGATCGGGCTTGCCGTCTTGATTGAACTCGTCAGACCAGACGAGTTTGTATCGTGTGGCGCTAAATCCACCTTCCATCTTGAATTCCTGGGCGTTGACAACACCGGTGATCTTGTTTTCGGCCTTCAGCGTTCCGTGATAGGTTGCCGTGACAGGCCCTACCATAGTTTGAAACTTCAAGGTCCACGTGATCTTTTCGCCGTCGACCTTTCCCGTGATCGCCATGCTTCCCGTCGCCTTTGCAGTGCAAGTGCCGTTGAGGTCGGAGCCCTTCTGCGTAAACTCGCAGATTTTCACGCTGTCGCTTCCCCCGGCGCTTTCTTGAACAATCCACTCGCCATTGATGGATGCGGGCGCGGTTTGTGCATGAGCAAGTGGAGACAAAAGCAGAGCGAGCAGTAAAAGGGTTTTCACGGGCTTCCTCAAGAATGGCACTCAGTGCCATTTGTAGAATAAACTGTTTGCGGGGTTCTTTACAACATACTTAAGAGGATCGCCTGAGGGCAGATCCCTGCAATTTCCGGCGAGAAGAGGTTACTGCCTTGAGGAAGAAACAATCACGGAAGAAAAGTGTAGCGCGAGCAATAGGCACAGAAAAGACCGAGACTCCAAAACGGGCGCTCATCCGCGACGCGATCTGGAACGCGGCTCTCAATCTCTTTGCTGAAAATGGCTTTGAGCAAACGACAGTCGAAGAGATTGCCACGGCAGCAGGATTTGCACGGCGTTCATTCTTTCGTCAATTTGAATCAAAAAGTGACCTAATGTCCTACCCCGTCATCCGGTACGGCATCTCAATGACGAGAGCTATTAAGGAGTGCCCGGAAGGGAGTTCTTTGCCAGCTCTGTTTCGTTATGTCGTCGGTCACGTCGCCCAGCAAACGACTGGCGATCCGCGCATCCGTAAGCTCATGGCAATCGCGGCAACCCAGCGGTCCGCGCGTGAAGCTCAACTCTCAGGAGTTACGGACCTACAGGAGCGTGTAGCCATGGCTTTCACCGCAAGAGGCTTGGAGCCAATCACGGCGGGGGTAATGGCCGAGCTCACGATTTCTACCCTCTCCATGGCCTATCGTATCTGGTATCGCTCCCAACGTCGGGGTGTTGCTGCGGCTGTGGAGCAAGTCCTGTCAACGCTCTCACAGGCGCTTTGCCGGAATAGGAAAAGGAGGGTCAAGCAAGGGCGCGGAAAGTCAGTGACCCGATAGGCGTGTAAGCAAGTCTCCGATTAGCGCGGTAACTGCACAAGTTCAATTGTTCCGATGGCCAGTTCCAAGGGATCGCCCAAAAAAAGCGCGGTGTGACCTCTCAATGTCACACCGCGCCAATTTGTGCTCTGGTTTAAAAACGAAAAAACTTACCGTGCTACTGGTCGCTGAAACACAGGTCCAGTGCCGGGTCGCCGCAACACATAGCCCTGCGGCTGCCCATGGGAATGCGTATGCGCATGCCCATTCGAATGGCCGGCACCGATATGTCCGTTGTGACCATTGCCGTTGCCATTTGCCGACGCGGGCTGCGGCATCCGCGCCGGATTACCGATAGGGCGGAGAGTAACCGGCACTGCATGGACGTGATCGCTGATCGCCTGCAGCCTCTTCAGAATGGACTGCCATTGTTCCCAGTCCAATTGGCGCAGAAACGGCCGCAATCCCTGGATGAACGGATCCTCGAGCAGCGCTTCGCCGTCGGATTCCGGGATAAAGAAGCGGTTCAGGCCCACATTCAGCGCTTCGGAGATCTTCTCCAAAGTGCCGAGGCTCGGCGTCATTTGGCCGCTCTCGATGCGGGACAAGTAAGACCGCGAGACCTTCGAGCGCGACTGCAGCTGGCTCTGGGTCATCGCGCGCGATTCGCGCAACTGGCGAATGCGCTGGCCGATATTCTCGACCGTCTGCTGGTTGGCGAACTTTTCGGACGTGGGTTCAGCGGCTGCTTCCTCCGGAGGTGCCGGTGGAGGTATCAGGAACTCCAGACGCTGGGGCAAGGCGCGCACACATCGGCGGCAGTTTCCTGTGCGCGTCCGGTATTGGACGAGACCACATGTCTTACAGCGAATGACTTCCCTATCCATTTCGAACGTACTGATCGTTTCTTTTTCTATTTGCACAGACACCGGTACTCCTCGCTGACTTTGTGCGGCGTGCGGATAGTGGGGGGAACCCCGGAACGTCGTTCAGGGGAAGGCAGAAAACTGGCGCGACGGGAGTATCGTGCGA
>Ga0210388_10000662_pt1 | contig 27665 bp, 27 predicted proteins | sample IncBWC19OmetaG_FD_155485 | JGI IMG/M metagenome (GOLD analysis project Ga0210388, IMG submission 155485) | Forest soil microbial communities from Barre Woods Harvard Forest LTER site, Petersham, Massachusetts, United States - Inc-BW-C-19-O ...
TCTTCGAATTTTGGCACCGCGATCGGCGTGAGGTGCGTCAACGTCTGACAGTGAGGGCAAGTCAGCGCGATGCCTTGGTAATCGACATGCAGCTCGTCTTGGGGCGTGATGTAAATGCTCATGGCTCATCCCGTCAGTGGTTTGTAGCGAATCCGGTGAGGCTGGCTGGCATCCTCGCCTTTGCGCTTCTTGTAATCCTCGACGTATTCCTGATAGTTGCCCTCAAACCAGAAGACCTGGGAATCGCCTTCGAACGCGAGGATGTGCGTCGCGATCCGATCCAGGAACCAGCGATCATGCGAAATAACCACGGCGCAGCCAGGGAACGCCACCAAGGCGTCTTCCAGCGCGCGCAACGTTTCAATATCCAAATCGTTGGTCGGTTCGTCGAGCAGCAAAACATTGCCGCCGGCTTTCAAGACCTTGGCCAGGTGCACCCGGTTGCGTTCTCCGCCGGAGAGCTCGCCGATCATCTGTCCTTGCTGGACGCCCTTGAAATTGAAGCGGCCGACATAGCCGCGGGAGGAAGTCTCATAGTTGCCCACCTTGATGAGATCGAGGCCGCCCGAGATCTCCTGCCAGACCGTGTTCTTGTCGTTCAGAGCTTGGCGCGATTGATCCACGTACGCGAGTTTGACGCTGGGTCCCAAGCGAATTTCGCCGCTATCGGGTTTCTCGACGCCGGAGAGCATGCGGAACAAGGTGGTCTTGCCGGCGCCGTTGGGGCCGATGATGCCTACGATGCCGCCGGGCGGCAAATTGAAACTCAAAGAGTCGATCAACAGCCGATCGTCGTAACCCTTGCGCAAGTTCTTGCATTCGACGACCAGATCCCCGAGACGTTCACCCGGGGGAATGTAGATCTCGTTGGTCTCGTTACGCTTTTGAAATTCCTGAGAGGCCAACTCTTCATAGCGCTGCAACCGCGCCTTGGATTTGGCTTGACGCGCTTTCGGGTTGGTTCGCACCCATTCCAATTCGCGCTTCAAAGTTTTTGCCAGCGCGTCCTGTTGCCGCTCTTCCTGAGCCAAGCGCTGTCCTTTCTGCTCCAACCATGAGGAGTAGTTACCCTGCCAGGGAATGCCGTGGCCGCGATCGAGTTCCAAGATCCACTCGGCCACATTGTCGAGGAAATAGCGATCGTGCGTCACCGCGATCACCGTGCTCGGATATTCCTCCAGAAAGTGTTCCAGCCACGCGACCGATTCGGCGTCCAAATGATTGGTCGGCTCATCGAGCAACAGCATGTCGGGCTTGGACAGCAGCAGGCGGCACAACGCGACGCGCCGCTTCTCGCCGCCCGACAGCTTGCCGACCACGGCATCCCACGGCGGCAGACGCAGCGAATCCGCGGCGATCTCGAGCTTGCGCTCCAGCTCCCAGCCGCCGACCGCGTCGATTTTGTCCTGCATCTTGGCCTGCTCTTCCATGAGTTTATTCATTTCATCGTCGGACATCGGCTCGGCGAACTTGTCGCTGATCGCGTTGAAGCGGTCGATCAAGCTTTGTACATCGCCGACTCCCTCACCGACCACTTCGCGAACAGTCTTGCCTTCATCCAGCAGCGGCTCTTGCGGCAGATAGCCGACTTTGATGCCCGCCTGCGCGCGCGCCTCGCCCTCGATGTCCTTATCGACGCCGGACATGATTTTCAGCAGCGTAGATTTTCCGGAGCCGTTCAATCCCAGCACGCCGATCTTCGCGCCGGGGAAAAAACTCAGACTGATATCGCGCAGAATAATGCGCTTGGGCGGCACGACCTTGCCAACCCGGTTCATGGTGTAAATGAACTGAGCCATCTATTGCCTGTATTGAATTGATTGCGTGAATTCGCGGGGAAACATGCTGATTATCCGCGACTGAAGCCGGCTTGTCACGGTGCGGTCATCCCGCTAGGGAACCGTACTCTTATAAGTTACAATTGGCGGCTATCCTTGGAGATCCGTTCATGTTCAGTGCCCAAATGGCCATTGCCGGCTTTGATCCCGAGCTTGCGCAAGCTATGCGAAGCGAGCTCGGGCGGCAAGAGGATCATATCGAACTTATCGCCTCGGAGAACTACGCCAGCCCGCGCGTACTCGAGGCGCAGGGCTCCGTGCTGACCAATAAGTACGCGGAGGGCTATCCGGGGAAGCGCTATTACGGCGGGTGCGAATTTGTCGATATCGCGGAAAGCCTGGCAATCGAGCGTGCAAAGCAACTATTTGGCGCGGCTTACGCGAACGTCCAGCCGCATTCCGGCTCCCAGGCCAACGCCGCGGTCTATTTCGCGCTGCTCAATCCCGGCGATACGATTTTGGGAATGAGTCTCGATCATGGCGGGCACCTCACCCACGGGGCCAAGGTTAATTTCTCGGGTAAATTTTTCAAGGCGGTTCAATACGGCCTGGTCGCCGCCACCGGCATCATCGACTACGATCAGGTCGAACGGCTCGCGCAAGAGCATCGTCCAAAAATGATCGTGGCCGGATTTTCCGCCTATTCGCGCGTCATCGATTGGGCGCGCTTCCGTGCCATCGCCGATTCGATCGGCGCCTACCTGTTTGTGGATATGGCGCACGTTGCGGGTCTGATCGCCGCGGGGGTGTATCCCAATCCCGTGCCGTTCGCGGACGTTGTGACCACCACCACGCACAAGACCTTGCGCGGTCCTCGCGGCGGCCTGATCCTGGCGCGGCCGCATGCGGACTTGCACAAGAAATTCAACTCCATGGTGTTTCCGGGAATTCAAGGCGGACCGCTCATGCACGTGATCGCGGCCAAGGCGGTGGCATTCTTGGAAGCGCTGCAGCCGGAGTTCAAAGCGTATTCCGCCCAAGTGATTGCGAATGCGCGGGCGATGACCGCGGTGTTGCAGCAGCGCGGCTACAGCATCGTTTCCGGCGGCACCGACAATCATTTATTTCTGCTCGATTTGATCGGCAAGAATATCACCGGCAAGGATGCGGACGCCGCATTGGGGCGCGCGCATATCACGGTCAACAAGAACGCGGTGCCCAACGATCCGCGTCCTCCGTCCATTAGCAGCGGGTTGAGGATAGGCACGCCCGCCGTGACCACGCGCGGATTCAAGGAGCCCGAAGTACAGCAACTCTCCCACTGGATCGCCGATGTTCTGGATCATATGGGCGACGAGGCTGCGCTTGAGCGCGTACGCTCCGCGGCGGTGGAGATGTGCCGGCGATTCCCGGTCTACGCCCGATGAGCAGCTCCGATGCATTGTCCGTTTTGCGGCCACACCGAGACTAAGGTGATCGACTCTCGCCTCGCCGGCGAGGGGCGGCAGATTCGCAGGCGCCGCGAATGTCTGGCATGCACTGAGCGATTCACCACGTTTGAGGCCGCGGAATTACTGCTCCCCACCGTGGTCAAGGGAGATCGCAGCCGCGAACCCTTTGATGAGAAAAAACTGCTGACCGGCATGCAAAAGGCGCTCGAAAAGCGGCCGGTGTCGCGGGAAGCGATCGAAGCGGCGGCGGCGAAAATCTGTCACAAGCTGCGCAGCATGGGAGAGCGCGAAATCGCGTCGCGCGTCATTGGAGAGATGGTCATGGAGGAGCTGCGGCATTTGGATGAGGTGGGCTACGTGCGCTTCGCTTCCGTCTACCGCAGTTTTCAGGACGTGGACGCCTTTCGCACCGAGATCGATCAATTGCGGCGGCATCGCCGCCGCCGCGAGCCCAGCAAGGATCAATTGCCGCTGTTGCCGGGCGATGCGGCCGAAGAGGAAGAGTGAACGCGGAAATCACAACGCAGGATCGGTCGTATCTGGCGCGCGCCCTGGAGTTGGCGGCGCGCGGACTCTATACGACGGATCCGAACCCGCACGTCGGCTGCGTGATCGTCAATGGCGATCGTGTGGTGGGAGAGGGCTGGCATGCGCGCGCAGGTGAAGGGCATGCGGAAGTCAATGCACTGCGCGCGGCCGGATTGCAAGCCCGCGGCGCGACGGTATATGTGAGCCTGGAGCCCTGCAGCCACACCGGACGCACACCGCCTTGCGCGGACGCCTTGATTGCGGCCGGCGTCGCACGCGTCGTGTGTTGCACCCGTGACCCAAATCCCAAGGTCGCGGGTCGTGGGCTCGAGCGCTTGCAGCAGGCCGGCATCGCCGTGCAGGCCGGCGCGCTCGCCGATGAGGCGCGCCGGCTCAATGTCGGTTATTTCTCGCGCCATGAGCGTGGCCGCCCTTACGTGCGGCTGAAGTTGGCGATGAGCCTCGATGGACGCACAGCACCCTCAGGCGGCAGCCGCGCGTGGATCAGCGGGTCGGAATCCCGCGCCGACGTGCAGACCTGGCGCGCGCGCAGTTCCGCGGTGCTCACGGGCGCCGGCACGGTGCGCAGCGACGATCCGCAGCTCAACGTGCGCCTGGATTACGGGCCATGGGTGCGCCAGCCCGTGCGCGTGGTGCTCGACACCCTGCTGAGCACCCCGCGCGCCGCGAAAATCTTCAACCACGATGAGGCGCTGGTGTTCGCGGCGCCCGACGCGGCGCTCGGCGCGTTCAAAGACATCAAGGTCGAGCGGGTTCCGCGCGCGGACGGCGGCCTCGATCTTGATGCGGTCATGCAAAATCTGACGGCGCGCGAGGTCAACGAGCTGCTGGTCGAGTGCGGACCGACGCTGGCCGGGGCCTTCGTTGCCAAGCAGCTGGTCGATGAGTTCATTTTATACGTCGCGCCTCGATTGCTGGGCGATGATGCCCTGCCGCTGCTGCACGTCAAGGCCGGCGGCGGCGCATGGCCGCTGTTCGACTTTCGCGATGCGCAGCGCTTCGGAGACGATATGCGCCTGATTCTCAAACCAAAGAAGCATTAACGATGTTCACCGGAATTGTCTTGGCAGTTGGGCACCTCACCTCAGTCAGAGAACGCGGCGGCGACTTGGAGTTGGGGATCGATGCCGCAGGTCTCGACAGCGCACGCGTAGGCTTGGGCGACAGCATCTCCGTGCAGGGCGCGTGTCTCACCGTGACGCGCAAACAAGGCGCATGCTTCTTTGCCGACGTGTCACGCGAAACCATGGCCAAGACGACGCTTGGCAAACTCAAAGCCGGCTCCCACGTCAACCTCGAGCCCAGTTTGCGGGCGGGCGACGCGCTCGGCGGCCACATGGTCAGCGGGCACGTGGATGCACTCGGCGTGCTGCGGCGGCTGAGTGAGGACGCGCGCTCCAGGCGCATGGAATTCGAGCTGCCGGCGCAACTGATGCGATTTGTGGCGCCGAAGGGCTCGATTTGCATCAACGGCGTCAGCCTGACGGTCAACCAGGTGGAGGGTCTGCGCTTCGATGTCAATATCATTCCCCACACGCTCAAGGAGACGACCTTGGGCGGGCTGCGGATCGACGATGAAGTAAACATCGAAATTGACGTCGTGGCGCGCTATCTTGAACGACTCATGACAAAAACAGGAACCTAAGGCACCTATGGCTGCGTTCAATACGATCGATGAAATTCTCGAAGATCTTCGTCGCGGCAAGATGGCGGTGATCATGGACGATGAGGACCGGGAAAATGAGGGCGATCTCATTATGGCCGCGGAATGTGTGCGCGCCGAAGATGTCAATTTCATGGCGCGCTACGGCCGTGGGCTCATCTGCCTGACCTTGACCCGCGATCGTTGCCGCCAGCTGCGACTGCCTCTCATGGTGAGCGAGACCGATCACACGCATCGCACGAATTTCACCCTGTCGATCGAGGCTGCGGAGGGCGTGACCACGGGAATCTCCGCGCACGACCGCGCGCACACGGTCAAAACCGCGGTGGCACCCAACGCACGCCCGGAAGACTTGCGCCAACCCGGGCATATCTTCCCGCTCATGGCGCAGCCCGGCGGCGTGCTGACACGCGCGGGCCACACCGAGGCGGGCTGCGATCTGGCGCGCCTATCCGGGTTTTCCGCGGCCGCCATGATCGTGGAAATTTTGAATGACGATGGAACCATGGCGCGGCGTCCGGATCTGGAGCGCTTTGCGAAGACCCACTCGCTGAAAATCGGCACGATCGCGGATCTGATCCGCTACCGATTGAAGAATGAGCGTTCGGTTGAGCGCATCTATGAGGAGTCGGTGGATACGGAATACGGCGCCTTCAAGCTGTGCTGCTATGAGGACCACGTCAACAAGACGGTGCATATCGCTCTGGTGAAGGGCGACCTGAATTCGACGCTGCCGCCGCTGGTGCGCGTTCATATCAAGGACACGCTGCGGGATGTGGTCGGGGTGAAGAACGAGAAGCTCGGCTGGCCCTTGCGTGCGGCGATGCACCGCGTGGCCAAGGAGGAGTCGGGCGTGGTGGTGATCCTGCGGCCGGAAGAGTCTCCGCGGGATTTCATGGACAGCGTGCGTCTGTTGGATGCCAAGCCGACGCGGCAACGCGGCGGCGCGACCGTGGTGCGAACCTACGGCATCGGTGCCCAGATACTCAAAGATCTCGGCTTGAAGCGCATGCGCGTTTTGAGCGCGCCGAAACAATTGCAAGGACTGGCCGCTTTCGACCTGGAAATCACCAGCTACGTGGATGGCGATGATTGAGCGCGATGCGCTTATACTTTGAGGTTCTGCAATGCGAGGAATGACTTGTGCCGAATGAACAGCCGAAAATGATCGAGGGAGAATTGCTGGCGCGCGATTTGCGCTTTGCGATCGTCGCCGCGCGCTTCAATGACTTCGTGGTGGAACCGCTGATTCGCGGCGCGCTCGATGCATTGCGGCGCCACGGCGTCCTCGACAAGCAAATAGACATCGTGCGCGTGCCGGGAGCGTTCGACATTCCGATCGTCGCGCGCAAGCTTGCACTGGCGCATCGCCATGAAGCGCTCATTGCTCTGGGGTGCGTGATTCGCGGGCAAACACCGCATTTTGACTATGTCGCCGGTGAATGCGCGGGCGGCATTGCGCGCGTCGCGCTCGAATCCGGCGTGCCGATCGCCTTTGGCGTACTGACGACCGACAATGCAGAACAGGCGGTCGATCGCGCCGGCGGCAAGGCGGGCAACAAGGGTGCCGATGCTGCGTTGGTGGCGCTCGAGATGGCAAATCTCTTGCGCCGCCTGGACAACTAGGAGCCTGTCTGAGCATTCCGACTTCACAGGCATCAGGCCATCGGGCCCGCAGTCTGGCGCGTCGCCTGGCGCTGCAGGCGCTCTATCAGATCCAGATCAATCCGCTTCCCTGGCAGGACGTCGAACAGCAATTCGCCGCTGATCCCGAGGCGGACCGGGTCGACGTGGAATATTTTCGCGGATTAATCCAAGCGATTGCCCCCAATCGCGAGGCGTTGGATTTGCGCCTGTCCGGATTGTGCGAGATCGCGCCCCAGGAACTCGATCCGGTTGAGCACGCGGTCCTGTGGCTGGGTCTGCACGAATTGCAGTCGCACCCCGAATTGCCCTACCGCGTGGCACTCGACGAAGCCGTGCAATTGACCAAGCAGTTTGGTGCCACCGATGGCCATAAGTTCGTGAATGCCGTCCTGGACCGAGCCGCACGGGAGTCGCGGCCGCAAGAATATGGGACCTGACCTCGGCGAGTTTGAACTCATCCGACGCTTTTTCGTGAGGGCCGATTCCGCCGCACGCGATCCCAACGTGCTGCTCGGCATCGGCGATGATGCGGCACTGCTCAATCTTCCCCAAGGTGCGGACTTGGTGGTCGCCGTCGATACCATTGTGGCGGGGCGGCACTTTCCCGACGGCACCGATGCGCGCTCGATCGGTCACCGGGCGCTCGCCGTTAATTTGAGCGATATGGCGGCGATGGGCGCGATGCCGGCCTGGGCAACCCTGGCACTGACCATGCCGAGCGCCGATTCCGACTGGCTCGAAAAATTCGCGGCGGGATTGTTGGATCTGGCCGATGCGCATTCTGTCGCGCTGGTGGGCGGCGACACAACGCGCGGTCCGCTCACCGTGAGCGTGCAAATTCTGGGGTCTGTTCCGCATGGCAGGGCGCTGCGACGAGGCGGCGGCGCGGCAGGAGACATCCTGGCGGTGAGCGGCACGCTGGGTGATGCCGCCGCGGGTCTTGCATTCCGCCGAGCATCCCGCGCGGCGCCACGGTCGCCCGAAGCGGAAATATTGATTCAGCGTTTTGATTATCCGACACCCCGCGTGGCGCTTGGTCTGGCAGCGCGCGGCATCGCCAGCGCCGCGATGGACCTCTCCGACGGCCTCATTGGCGACCTGCCGAAACTGGCCGACGCCTGCGGCCTCGCCGCACACGTCTGCATCGAAGCGCTGCCGCTGTCCGGGGCGCTGCGCAAATCGGTCAGTCTGGGCCAGGCACGCGATTGGGCTCTTGCCGGCGGCGATGATTACGAGTTGCTGCTCGCCGTGCCGGCGAATCGCTTCACCGAGCTTCGGGACGCCGCGAATCAATTGAACTTAACGTTGACCCCGATCGGTGAATTGCACGCCGGAGCGGGCGTGACGTGGTCATTAAACGGCGAGGATTTCGCACCTCTTGTCTCAGGTTACGACCACTTCGCCTAAGCCTCGACTCAAATCACAGTTTAGCTGAGGCCACCCCAGTATCCTCGCTCCATTGAAGTCGAATGACGCTGCGCGGCGCACGGTTACCCTTGACCAATACTCGCTCCACTAGTCTTGCGAAAGCCCCGTCCGGCCGTGGCTCGTTGCCCGAGAAAATCGGCAAGTACGTCATCATCAATGAAGTCGGGCGCGGCAGCACCGGCGTCGTCTATCTTTCGCATGATCCTTATTACGGGCGCGACGTGGCCATCAAGGTCTACAACGTCGATGCCAGCGGCGATGAAAACCGCAAGAAAATTGCCCGCAAGATGTTCCTATCCGAGGCGCACATGGTCGGGATGCTGCAGCATCCGAACATCCTGCCGATTTACGACGCCGGTGAAGAGAACGGTCATTGCTACATCGTGACCGAGCACGTGCACGGCGCGCGCACGCTCGCGGCCTATTGCCGCCCCGATAACTTGCTGCGCATCGACGATGTCGTGGAGCTGGTTTACAAGGCAGCTCGAGCGCTCCACTATGCGCACAGCCGCGGCGTGATTCACCGTGACATCAAGCCCAGCAACATCATGCTCACGCTGGACAGCGACGTTCGGATCATCGATTTTGGCATTGCGCTGGTCGCCGACTCGGAGATCTCGCGAATTGAAGGCATCGCGGGCAGCCCCTCGTATATGTCTCCCGAACAAGTGCAGTCGATTGAGTTGACCAATCGTTCCGACTTGTACTCGCTGGGCGCGGTGATGTACGAGCTCCTGACGGGCACGCGGCCGTTTCGCGCCGGAAATCTACAAAAGCTGCTGCACCAGATCGTTTTTGCCACGCCGCCGCCCATTCACCTGCTGCGGCCCGAGATCCCCGAGGAACTCGAAAACGTCACGGCGATGGCGCTGCAGAAAGATCCCGAAAAGCGCTACAAGACCGGACTGGACTTTGCCGCTGAATTGACCCGCGTGCATCAGAAGTTGCGCGCCCAGTACAACCGCATCGATCAGCAAGAACAGTTCAGCCTGCTGCGGAAATTGAAATTTTTCCACGAATTTTCGCACGGCGAAATATGGGAAGTGTTGCGCGCCAGCAGCTGGCAGGACTATGCGGATGCGGAGGAAATCGTCAAGGAAGGCGAGATGGACGACCGCTTCTACATCATCGTCCAGGGCAGAGTGGGTGTGCAGCGCAATGGCAAAGCGCTCGGTTATTTGGACAGCGGTGATTGCTTCGGGGAAACCAGCTACGTGCGCGGCGCGAAGCGCACCGCGACCATATTCGCTTCAGGCTCCGTGACCGTCATGAAAGTCAGTTCGACGCTCTTGGAGCAGGTGTCCGCCGAATGTCAGCTGCGCTTCAACCAGGTCTTCCTGCGCAGCATGATCGGACGTCTGCAAAGCGCGGAGCGCGGCGTCTCCTAAGCGACGTTCTCTTTGTCGTGCTCAATCATCGCGTATGCCGAATGATTGTGGATCGACTCAAAATTCTCAGACTCGATGACATAGGCCTTGACGCGCTTGTCCTTGTTGAGAGCCACGGCAACGTCCCGCACCGTGTCCTCGACGAACTTCGGATTGTCGTAGGCGCGCTCGGTGACAAACTTTTCGTCCGGACGCTTTAGAATGCCGTAGACCTCGCAGGAGGCTTCGCGCTCGGCGATATCAATCAACTCTTCCAGCCACATATGCTCGGCAAGCTTCGCCGTCAAGGTGATGTGGGAGCGCTGATTGTGCGCGCCATAGTCGGAGATTTCCTTCGAGCAGGGGCAGAGACTGGTGGTCGGGACGACGACTTTCAGCCAAACCTCCGTCTTACCCGCGCGATGCTCGCCGAAAATCGTGGCCTGGTAATTCATCAGGCTTTCGACGCCGGATACCGGCGCCTTTTTCATGACGAAATAGGGGAAGGTCATTTCGATATGGCCGGCGCTGGCCGACAAATGCTCGGTCATTTCCTCCAGCATGATGCCGAAGGACTCGACCGAAATCTCGCGTTCATGGCGATGCAGGATCTCCACGAAGCGCGACATGTGCGTGCCCTTGAAGTTGTGCGGCAGGTTCACGTACATGTTGAAGTTAGCCACCGTGTGCTGCTCGCCGCGCGCTCGATCCTTGACTTTAACCGGATGATAAATGTCTTTGATGCCCACCTTGTTGATGGGTATCCGGCGCGTGTCGGCATGTCCTTGGACATCCTCCACGGCCTTGGGTTGGGGCTTTTTGGGCGAGACAGCGGCGTTCATATTCATTTCCTGCTGAAGCGATCAGGCCCAGATGGTGCCGAAACCGCCGAACTCAAGAATTTTAGACCATTCGACGTGAGTTGGCTTTAAGACCCCAAAAGGATGCCTCGGCGAGCAGAAATTGAGCGCCGCGCCGCGGATTTGGGCGCTTTTGCGCTTAATTCGGCAGCCGGGGCTTCAAACGCGGCGCTGAATCACGTACGAAGCCAGCCACGCCAAGACGTGCGATCCCGCGCCGAGCGCAACCAGTCTCTCGCCGGCGCGTTGCGTCAACTCTCGAGCACGGGTCTTGGCCGCCTCCAGACCCAGCACGCTCGGGTAGGTGGGCTTGGCGCGGGCGGCGTCGGCCCCGCTGGTCTTGCCGATCTCTTCGGTCTTGCCCTCAACATCGAGGATGTCATCCTGGATCTGAAACGCGAGTCCGATGTCTTGGGCATAGCCGTCCAACGCATCCCAATGCGCGGCGCTTAAGGTCGGTGCGCAAGCCGCCGCCATCAGCACGCTCGCGCGAATCAGCGCACCGGTCTTCAGCCGATGCATGGCCTCGAGTTCCTCCAGCGTCAGCGCCCTGCCCACGGCGGCGAGGTCGATGGCCTGACCCCCGGCCATTCCGGCGGTGCCGCTGGCATCGGCCAGGATTTGAATCATTTTCAAGCGCGCTTCTGCCGTCACGCCCGGCGTGCGATCGCGCGACAGCAGCGAGAAGGCCAACACCTGCAGCGCGTCGCCGGCGAGAATCGCGGTGGCCTCATCGAAGGCGCGGTGGGTCGTGGGTTGGCCGCGCCGCAAATCATCGTCGTCCATGGCGGGCAGATCGTCGTGCACCAGCGAATAGGAATGAATGAGTTCCACCGCGGCCGCGGGCGCATCCAAGATGTTCACCGGAAGCTGCAACGCCTCTCCGGTGCAGTACACGAGCAAGGGGCGGAGACGCTTCCCATTGCCCAGCACGGCGTAGCGCTGCGCGGCGTGCAATCGTTGCGGCACCAAATCAGCCGCAGGAAGTGCGGCGTCAAGGACCGCTTGCACGCGTGCTTGATAGCCACGCATTCGCGCTTCCATCGCCTCCGCATTCACGTGGTGATCAGCCGTTGTTGGGTTCGTCGGGCATGAAGTCTTCAACGGCCGGTTCGCCGGCCTTTTTCAATAAAATCTCAACTTTTTGTTCGGCTTCCTTCAGGGCGCTCTGGCAGGCACGCGTCAACATGACGCCGCGCTCGAAGGCTGCCAAGGATTCCTCCAGCGGCAAGTCGCCATGCTCCAAGCGCTCTACCAATTCCTCCAGATCGCGCATGGCCGTCTCAAAGTCGGGAGTTTCCTGTTTTGTGGGTTTTGGCGTCGGCATGGCTGAGAACGGTACACATGCGCTCCCGTGCGGTCAAACGCCGCACCGGCGCAAACCCAGGAGCCTGTCTGAGTATTCCCCGTGAGCCGCGTTGGCTCTGCAAGGGGGGGGTAGATGCAAGGCGCGCGGCGCGGGTCGTGGTGAATTCCACGGCCAAGCCGCGCAACGCCGCAGACGCCCCCTTGCAGAGCCAACCCTTCGGGAGCGGACGGATTTGCCTTCATTCGTCGTTGTCGCCTCCTTATTGGGAATAAACCCAACCGCGTCGGCTCCGCCTCGACTGAAGGCAAATCCGTCTCGCTCGCGGCCACGGGGAATATTCAGACAGGCTCCGGTGTAGGAATTTGTCAAGTCGTGAGGCGCGTCACAACCATGGGGTCGCCTGACGCCCCATTTTGGGTAACATTGCTGGTGGGAAGCTATATGCCAATGTCAATCAAATCAATGATCGTCTGTGGTTGTGTTGCCGTCGTCGTGTCGACGGCGGCATGCAGTCCGCGGCGCATTCCGCCGATGACCGTGTCGGATCTCATGGAAGATCGCGTCGCGCTCGACGGCGTGCTCATGAAGTGCAATCGGGATCCTGGCAAGGCACGCAACGACTCAGACTGCTTGAACGCGCGCATCGCGATCGAGCGGCTCGCGGCGCAGGTCGATCCGTCGGTCGAAGCGAAGCACGCCGAAGATTTTGAGCGCAGCCGCGAGCAGTTGCGCATAACCGAAGATAAGAAGCGCCAGGAGCAGGAATCCAAGGCCAAGGTGGATGCGTACCACTTGCCGGTGATACCGGTCGAGCCCACCCCGCCTCCCAAAGATCCGCAGTCGCCGACCGTGAGTCAGACCAACCTTTAAAGTCTTACGGCTATCCGGCTAGTCTGCGGCACGACGCCGCTTCCCCTTCAACAGAACATCGACGGCTTCCGGACGGTCGTCCCAGTAGTCCAGGCGAACTCTCTCGTCCGGCAATTGAGTGACCGTGGCGGGCGCCGCGCTGAAAGTGACGTACCAGCCGGACGGCAGCACTACGGCATTTCGCGGTCTTCCCAGGCTGCGATCAAAAACCAGTTCATCGGCGTCCAATTTGTAACTAACGGGCGCGGTATAAGTTTCCGCGATGCGCAGCCGTAAACTCTGTCCGGGCTGCAGGGCCGAAAATGGAATGACCACTACTCGAGCGGTGGCCGGCGCCGCTTCACCCACATTGATTTTGGAGGCGGCCAATTCAGCACCGGTCATTTCCAATGTCTTTAGGATTTCTCCGGTATCCAGAATGCTCGCCGACGGGTGGCTGGCAACGCTACCTTCGCGAACGATATTGGCGTAGCCGCTGATGCCGGGCCGAGTTTCGGTGTAGTCGTGATAGAGGCTGAACGCGTGCGTTTCTGGCTGCTGCAGAAAATACACGATGTCGCGGTCCTGGTGCGCCCGCTCGGAAAGACGCTCCTCCTCGGGTAGGCCGGCGAAAGGCGACTCCCAGCTGCGCGCGACAGTCGACGCTTTGGGCAGCGCCGCGGCACCGGTCTGCGCCGTGTTCCTCGCCCGCAGGACCAAGGGCGCTTCTCCGCTTCCCGCGTGCAGGAAACTGATCGCGATGCGGCCGTCTTTTTCGGTCAGAATCTGCGAAGGCACCGACAATCCGGTCACTTCATAGCCTGGCGGCAGCACGACTTTGTTGCGCTTAACGCCTAAGGGCCGATCGAAGACAATTCCGTTGCCGTCCGTGTAATAACTCTTCGCGTCTTGATACGTTTTGATGATGACCACGCGGCCTTGGCCGTGCACTGGAACCGGACGAGCCAGCGTGACTTTGATGTAATGCGTGTCTAAATCCGCATCCGGCATCAACGGATCCATCCGCGCCTGCGCGCCGCTCACAACCTCGAAATGCAGCGGCGTGCCGCGCATCGGGTCATAGACGCTCTCATCACTCGCGGCGCTGCCTTTGCGAATCGGATTGTAGAAAAATTTCGCGCCGGCCGTGGTAGCAGTGACTTCATAATAAATCTTGAAACTCGCTGTCTCGGGAGCGAGCAGTTCGTAGCGCGTGTATTCATCGGTCTCGGTTTGAGCGACTGCGCTCGGAAAATACACGCCATCCTTGGCCGCCTGCGCGGCTGCGGGCGCCTGGGCTGCGGGTGCAGGTGCGGGTGCCTGCGCGGCCGCCTGCGCCTGCGCGGCCGTCATCAAGACCAGTGCCGATTGCAGCGCCGCCCAATGCAGTGTTCTCATACAGACCTCGTTTATTGTTCGATCGGCATTAGCCCGTTGGTTGTGACGATGGTCGACAGCCACCCGGGGCGCTTGGTAAAGATTTGCAAAGTAGTGGGTTCACTATAGGCGCGCATCGACATTGAGGGAATCCACCAGTTACTTCACGGGCTCGCTGCCGTTAAAATTGCTCGAGATTAAGACACAAAAATACAATTCCTCATTTGGAGAACCATAATGAATCGATTCAAAATCGGTGCTTTCCTTGGTGCGGCCCTCGCGCTGGCGTTGCCGGCATTCCTGGGCGCCGCGCCGGCATCGAGTCCCCCGGACAAGAAGCCGGAAAACGACACGGAAAAATCCGACGGCGGGAAGTTTGAGCCATTCAAAGCCGAATCGGTCACCAGCAACGGGACGGTGACCATCGGCGGCCAAGCGATCGCTTACCAGGCGATTGCCGGCACACTGATTGTCCACCCCAAAGACTGGGATGATGTGCCGCGGGATCCCAAGGCCGATCGCGGCAATCCTCCGGCGGCCGAGGAGGGTGGCGAGGGCAGGAATCCCACCGCAGAAGCATCGATGTTCTACGTCGCCTATTTCAAGAATGGCGGCGGCTCCCGGCCCGTGACATTCATCTACAACGGCGGCCCGGGCTCTGCAACCGTATGGTTGCACATGGGCGCCTTCGGACCCCGCCGCATCGTGACCTCAACCGACGCGCACACACCGGCAGCTCCCTACTCACTAGTCAACAACGGTTCGAGTCTGCTCGATGCGTCCGATCTGGTTTTCATCGATGCGCCGGGCACGGGGTTCAGCAGAATTGCCGGCAAGGACAAGGAGAAGGCGTTCTATGGCGTGGATCAAGACGCCTATGCGTTCGCCCAATTCATCTCGCAGTTTCTCACCAAGTATGGGCGCTGGAATTCTCCCAAGTATCTGTTCGGCGAGAGCTATGGAACTCCGCGCTCGGCGGTGCTCATCAATCAACTGGAATCGGAGCGCTCGGTTGATTTCAACGGTGTCATTCTGTTGTCGCAGATTCTCAATTTTGACTTGAGTCCAGATCGCCCCACCGGCAACCCCGGCATCGACGTGCCGTACCAGACGGTTCTTCCCACCTATGCGGCGACCGCCTGGTATCACAAGAAATTGCCGGGCGATCACAAGGATCTTGAGTCGCTGTTGGCGGAGGTGGAGCAATTTGCCATGGGCGACTACGCGCGCGCGCTGGCGGCGGGCTCGGATCTGAGTGCGGCCGATAAACGCGCGATTGCAGAGAAACTGCACCAGTACACCGGCCTGTCGGTCGAGTACATCGTGAAGGCGGACCTGCGCATCGATGGCGGGGAATTCCGCCAGACCTTGCAGGACGACACTGGATTGACCACGGGCCGCCTGGATACGCGCTTTTCGGGTCCGGACCTGGATCCTTTGAGCCAGCGTGCGGACTATGATCCGCAGTCCTCGGCGCTGGGATCTGCCTACGTCTCGGCGTTCAATGAGTATGCGCGCAAGGAGCTTCGCTACGGCGGCGACCGGGACTTCCATAACAGCAGTACGGCCGGAAGGAATTGGAGTTTCGCGCACCAGCAGCCGGGTCAGAATCAGCGCTTCGGTTCTTCGCGCCAGGGTTCCAACGTCATGCCCGACCTTGCCAACGCGATGAAGATCAATCCGAATCTCAAGATCCAGTTGAACGCGGGATATTTCGATCTTGCGACGCCGTTCTACCAGGGCATCTATGAAATGCGCCATCTGCCGATTCCGGACAACCTGCACTCGAATATCGAGTTCAAGTTCTATGACTCGGGCCACATGGTCTATGCCAAGGAAGCATCCTTGAAACTGCTGCACGACAATGTCGCCGGGTTCATTCGCAGAACCAGCAACCAGGGCAATTGAAGCCGAGTGTCGCGCAGTGCAAGGGCGCTGCGCGACACTTTTCGAGGCTACGGCGCCGGCGGCGCGCCTTTGAGGTAGGTGGCGAGCCAGCCGTGCACCTCTTCGTAGAAGTGGCGGCTATCCTCGGGTTTGAGGATCCAGTGCCATGCATCCGGCCAGACGAGCAGGCGGCTGGGGACGCGCATTCGTTGCAGCGTGCTCCAATTCTCCAGGGTGTTGTTGATGGGCACTCTGAAGTCGCGTTCGCCGATGCTCAGGAGCATGGGGGTCTTCCAATTCGCGGCGTAGGTGATGGGGCTCTGATCGCGCCACACCGGATTTCCTTCCCACGGTGGACCGCCGTTGGTGATTTCGCGGCCATAGATGCCGTCGCTGGTACCCCATTGACTGGTGAGATCAACCTCGCCGGCATGGCTGACGATGCATTTGTAGCGCGTCGTGGTGGCTTCGATCCAATTGGCCAAGTGTCCGCCGTAACTGGCGCCGGCGGCGCAGGCCCTCGACCCGTCGATAAAGGGATACCGCTTGATGGCCTCGTCAACCGCCTGGTTGATTTCATCGCCGGGTGTTCTCAAGGGGTCAAGTTTGATGGCCTGCGCGAATTTCTCCCCGAAGCTGGTCGAGCCCGTGTAGTCCGTCATCAAGATCACGTAGCCGGGTGCGGCCAATAGGTGATAGTTCCAGCGCAATCCGATCTGATCCGGGTTGTTGCTCGCCGCCCCGCCGTGAATCAAGACCAGCAGCGGATATTTCTTGGCGGCATCGAAGGCCGGCGGCAGCACTATCATGTTGTGGATATTGCGGCCCTTGGCGCTGGTGAAATAGAAATGCTGCGGTGGCCGCCAATCGATTGCCGCAGCCGCGGCCGTATTCACGTGGGTGAGATTGCTGTGGGTGCGACGCACGGGATCGATGCGCACAATTTCTGCCGGGCTGACTGAACTGCCGTAGGCGCCGATGAGAATGGGCTTCGCCGCCTTTTCCGGAATCTCGAGCGAGGTATAGCCGCCGGTGGCGGGCTCGATCACCAACACAGGCTTGCCGCCGTCCGCAGCGACTTCATAGAGATTTTCCTTCCCCGCATCCGGTACCAGAAGGTAGACCTGCTTGCTGTCCGGGGTCAGTGCATAGCGCGAAGGTTCTCGGTCGAAATCGCGTGCCACGAGCGAGGGTTCGCCGCCGGCGGGCCACGGGACCTGGTAGAGCCGCGGCAGATGATAGACCTCCAAATCCTGCACCTCATACTTGAAGAACAGTGATTTACCGTTGGGGCTGAAGCTGGCCTCGATGTATTCCCCTGGGGCGGGACTGACGGTGCGCGGTTCGGCGCCGTCCGCCGCCATGCGATACAGGTGATAGCCGACATGCGCGTATGCGGCATGCCATCGTTCCGTCGTCGCGGTAAAGAGCACTTCGCGCCCGTCCGGACTCCACAGGGGCGCGAGTGTCACACCGGTATCCGTCTCGGCTCCAGAATAGCCGGAAGTGCGCGCCAAGGCGCTTGCGGACAGAATGTCCTTGGGCTGGGAGCCGGGTTCGACTGACTGGACCATCAGGGTGGGTTGCCGATCGTCCAGCCATTGATTCCAAAAGCGGATCGGAAAGTGTTCATAGGTTCGCACGTTGTATTTGCGCGCCTTGCGTTCCGCCGCGATTTTTTTGTTGGCCTCATCGTCCATCGCATTCGGATAGACCAACGACTCGAACAGGATTGCCTTGCCGTCCGGCCGCCATTTGGGATTTGAAGCGCCCGTGGAGACCGTAGTGAGGCGGCGTGCTTCGCCGCCTTCGGCGAGATTCAAAATATAGACCTGCTCGGCCTCGTCGGTTTCCCGCTTGGTGGTAAACGCGATGCTGCTGCTGTCCGGGGACCACGCGACGTCACCCTCGGGGGCTTTGGTGTTGGTGATGCGCCGCGGCGGCTTGAGGCCATCGGTGGGAACCAACCACAGGTCGCTGACGGCTTTGTCGGTTTCGTAAGAGGGTTCCATCACGGAGTACACGACCCACTTGCCGTCGGGGCTCGCAATCGGCGCGCCGACGCGCTTCATCATCCAAAGCGACTCGTGGGTAATCGGCTTGAGGGCAGAGGATGTTTGCGCGATCGACGCCGGCGGCGCCGACATGCACAGCATCATCACTAACGCGCAAGGTCTAACCGGTAGGTTCATCGGGTGTTACTCGTTGGGGTGACAGGCGCGCTAGTTTACAGCGCGTGCCCAATCAATAGAACGTTGGCGAAGCGCGTACCCTGGCTCATGGGCGTTGCCTGGACCTCGAATCCGCACTCGCGCAATAGCTCGCGCCACTGTTTCGCGCTTCGACAATGCGTGGTCACAGCGGTATGGCCGCGGAACAGCATCACCAGCTTGTCGACCCATTGACTGTAGCGAAAGCGCAGGCCGCCATCCGCATCGCCAACGCGCAATAGCAGCAGACCGTGCGCGGGCAATGCGGCGCGCACGCGCTTGAGCACCTGCAGCTGCTCTTGCTGTCCGATGTAGTGCAAGACATCGAGGATGACCACGGCATCCGTGGTCCCGAACTCCAAGTTACGGATGTCACCCTGTGATATTTCGCATTCGCAGCCCAGCGCATTGTGGGCACGCTCCACGTCGCGAATCATCAATTCGATACCGCGAGTCGAGCGCGGATTCGGCGCCGGAGGCCAGTCTTTCGGCCAGTTACCGCTCTCGTAGCAGAGCGAGGCCGCCTTGAGCCACGCGGCCAGCAGTCCCTGACCGCAGCCCAAGTCGAGAATATGGCCGCGGCCCAGCAACAATCCGCGCTCCAGAAGTGCGGTAAACACCGGATCACCGCGCAGCTTGCCGCGCGCAAATTTATAGGCGAATACACCGGCGTTGCGATAAGGCTCGCTGGCCCGATTGATCAGCACCGTCTGCTCGGTGCCGGGACCTTCGGGCGCCGCAATCCACTTCATGGGCCGCATCATCGACACGAGCTTCCTAACCTGGCCTTGCTGTTATGCCAATGGTAGATGGTGAGGACGCACCAGCATGTGCCAATCTTGGTGCTCCTCCAGAATCAGTTCAATGGCTTCCATGATCGAGGCTTGGACCGCCGCGGCTTCAGGCGCAGTTCCCTGCGGCTGCAAAGTCGCGCGAATCGATCCAATGGCGCGCTGCAGTTCTCCCCACAGGCGCTCGGAGGTCGAGCCGAGCCGATAGGCCTCGGACTGGGCGAGAGCGCCGTGCAAGGAGGCGCCGAGCGCCGGGAAAAAAGTTGTCAAAAGCGAAAGCCAAACCGTGTGCAAGGCGAGATGCAGCAGCGCGCCGAAGGCGGTCAACCCGAACAGGCCGATATTCACAGAATGCACCCGATGCAGCAGCGCATGCTGCTTGATGGCGACTCGATGATGATAATGCGCCTGCGCTTCAAGAATGCCGGTGGTCCACAGCGCGTAATTCGCGACGAACTTGGGATCAGACCAGGCGGCATCGAGGAGCGATCTCGCCAGCGACTCGTTCTTGGCGCAAATCGCTTCCAATTCATCGCCGCTTCGCAGGTGATTGCCGGGATCGAAGACCCGCATGTACCAATTTGCCGAGGGCTCGGGTTGCGAGAAATCAATGAGGGGGGCCACGAGGGGAAGGTACCAAATCAATTCCGCGGCGGTGCGGGCGCGCAGCCACTGTCCCTGCCAGTCGCGCCGATGTCCCAGCCAGTAAATGCCGCTCACCGTGCCGATAACCACGACTTCGGCGAGCGCCCAAAGGCCCAGGTAAGGGTGCAGCAGGTGACGCCGGTCATCCCAGCCCAGCGCCAGGGGCAGAACCGCGAACAGCACCGCGAGCGCGCTCAACAAATAAATCGCCCAGAACCCGCTCCGATAGCGGTGGCCGTAGTGTACGGCGCGGGCATCGAACATCAGGTGGGCCGGAGCGAGAGCTTCGATCAGCGGTAATAAGCGTTCCGGAGGACTGGCCGCCGGAGGAGGCGGCGGAATGTGCAATCGGCTGCCGACCAAGAGTACCCGTTGGATTGTCTGGTGCAGCGCCATGGACTTATTTGCTCAAGATCTCGTAGGTGGTGGCAAATATGTCGTTGGCAACTATCCCGAGACTGCCGTCTCCGTAGTCCACCAGCCAATCACCGGGGTGACCCGAGAGCTTCGAGACTTCATCGGCCAGCAGCACATCGAAGTGCTGCTGCAATTGCAGGGCCAGAATGTGGTAGGGGAGGCTCATGTAGCGACCGGATTTGCCCGCGATGGTCGGGGGGATTGGCCGGTACTTATGCGAGAACTTGCCATGCGATACCCGCCAATGATGACCGCCGTTGCCGGTCAATATTGCATCGCCCGGATGCGCGTGCACCACCCCTTCCGGCGTGCGTACAGTACAGGCTACGTCAGTGAAGCGAACCTCCACCTCACGTTCCAGTTTTCTCGCCTCGACATGATGGGGATTGCCAGAAACCTCGGCGGAGTATCCACTCTTCCCGCTGCAGCGAAATATCAACTCATCGTATCCTTTGTTATTCTGCTGGACGCTGGAATCATACACAACAAGCCCCCTGCGGTCGGAAGAAACCGACCGGCGCTCTAATCTTTGCCGATCTCGATCGACCAGTCAGGGCCGGATTCTATTTTGTGGAGTTTGGCGTAACTGCGCTGATTGAGCGCAACGGCGAGATTCAACAGGCTGTTGACGTACACCAAGGGCTTGCCAATCGGCACTTCGCCGAAGGTCCGTTGGTAGGGTGCCAGGGTCTCATCGACCAGCTTGTCTTTGCGGTAGATGCGCACGCGCAACGGTGTGCCGAGCGCGATATGCATCTCGTCGAACAAGGGCTTGGGGATATTGGTCCATACATTGCCATATTGGACATCCAATATCGGAATCATCCCCGACACCCTGGGTCCGACCCGCTGCGGTTTTCTGTATGACAGAGTGATCAGATTTTGAGGAAGCAGCGGCGGTCCCACCTGTTCGAACGAGATCACGTCCGCGGCGAGGCGCGCGCCGGTATAAGCGAATACATCGCGGCCGTGAAAAGTATGCGACTCGTCAGATCCGGGGCGGCGGTTTATTTTCTCGTCGATCTGGCGCAGTCCCTCGATGCCATCCCGTTCGGCGACCAAGGACAACAGGCCGTTGTCGGGTCCGACGAAGTAGCGGCCAGTGCGTGTCTTCATGACGACGGACAGCCGTTCGGTACCTACACCGGGATCGACTACGGCGACGAACACGGTCCCGACGGGCCAGAATTGCTCCGTTTGGTACAGCCGGTAAGCGCCGTCAAAAATGCTCGGATTCTCGTGGCTTAAATCAGCGATCAGCAACTGCTGGGATACGCCGTAAGCGACGCCCTTCATGGCGGACACCGCGCCATCTTGAGTGCCGAAGTCCGTCAACAGCACCAACGGCGCTCGGGCTTGCGCGAGCGCTGCAAACAGGAAGAGCAGGGTTGCCGGAGAGAATCGCGCCCGCCGCGCCCACGCGCCGCGGTCGAGACCGTCGACGGTCACTTCTTCTGTTCTTCCAGAGGATAGGTGCGCGCGGGTTCTGCGGTGGGTGCTCCCGCCGGCTGTCCCGCCGTTGCGGCAACGTCGGCCTGCGGCGCGGGGGAAGTGCGTATCGCCGTGCCGGTAGCCTGAGCCAACCGTTCGAGGAATCGCTGCGCGGTGTCGGGCGGCGCCGGCGCCTGGCCCGAAAAGATCTCCGACGCGGTGACGCCGCTCTTGTGATAGAACGAGGCATTCGCCTTGCGGTCGATTGAGATCACGCTGCCGTCGAGCGCGATGCCGCCAAATAGGCCGCGCGTACGGGCATAGGAATAAATCTCCGCATTGAAATTCATGTCCGTGGCCGCGGAGCCTTGGCGCCCAACCGGTCCGGTGGCCACCGAAGCGTCCGCGCCCAGCGTAAGCTTGCCGCCGGCGATGCCCTCAACGCCGGTTTTGGTGGTGAAGACCAGGATGATGTCGGAGGATTGCGCGCCCGCCTGAAGACCCCAGCTGCCGCCGGTCAGAGAGACGAACACCGGGTTGCTCCACGGAGAGGTCAATTTGTCGCGCACCGCCAGCACGCCGTTGCCATGACGGCCGCCGAAAATGAATGCGATCTTGGTGACATCGGGAATCACCGCGATGCCATAGGCATGTGCGAGCAAGGTATCCGGCAGGCGCACGTCCGGCATCGCTTTGACTTCCTCAAGCACTTCGGTGGCGGTGAGCAACCGCCCTTCTTCGCGCGCGCTGGATTGTGCAACATTTACAAGAGTGGCCGCGAAAATCGCCGCGACCAACGCCACCCCCGGGTGTTTTCTGTTTGGCATCAAGGAACCCTCCACTATTGGGGGTAGCTTACCGCAAGACAGAGGCGGCAGGCGGTTTCACTTCCTCGAGCACGCGCGCCGCTTCGGCATCGCGATGATGCGCGCGATAATACTCAGCGAGCCGTTTCGTCGCGAGTTCCACTTCAGGATGCTGGCGCCCAACCGTTTTCAACAAGGTTGATCGCGCTGCAACCAACATCGGCTCGCCTTCGGCAGCATTGTCCTCTGTGATCAGCAGCCAGCCCAAACTCGCTTTGGTGCGAGCGGCGCGCCAATCATCGGGTCCTGCCGAGCCCAAATCGATATCCAAGGCGGCGCGCAATTCCGCTTCCGCTTCCGTCCATCGTCCGCGGCGCAACAGCACTTCGCCCAACAGCTGCCGCGTCGCGGCTACGTACAGATGGCGAGGGGGTAGCGAGTTATCGTATATCTTCAGCACTTGGCGCGCGGTGCTCTCGGCGGCATCCAAATTGCCGCTGTCGAGATACAGCTTGGCCAGGGCGTCCATGAAGTAGCCGACCTGGTAATGATCGGGACCCAGGCGATCGGAAGTTATTCGCAACGCATCCTTGGTCATTTTCATGGCGCGGACCGGATCGCCCTCGCGCTCGTACACCGTGCCGAGATTGGCTTCAATACCTGCCACGCGCTGATTATCAAGACCAAAATCGTCGCGCTCGATTTGCAGCGATTCATTCAGCATTTGCTCTGCCTCAGCATACTTGCCTTGCTGCATGAGCATGTAACCTAAATTCGACATCGCGACGGCGTAGTCAGGATGATTGCGGCCGACGGTCGCGCCCAGCAAATTCATCGAATCGCGTACCAGTTGCTCGGCGTTGACGAAATTGCCCGACCATTGTGCGGCGCCGGATAGAGCGCCCAGTGTCGAGGCGATCCCCAGGCGCTGATCGCCGGGAACGCTCCGATAGAGGGAGAGCGCTTCGTTGAATAATGTCTTGGCGAGTTCCGGATCGCTTTTCGCATTGAGCGAGAAGTATCCGTACTGATACAAAATGTCGGCCGTCTCGACCGAAGGCGATGCATTGCCGCTGCGCGAAAGCGCCACGGCCTCTTTTATGTTGGCCTCGGCGCCGGCCAGACGGCCGCCATCGGTTTGGGCTTGCGCCAAATTGGCCAGTGCCGCTGCCAGCCTGCCGTTGTCCACGGGCCGCTCGTCGCGGCGAATCCTCACCGCTTGCTCGAACAACGTGATGGCGCGATCGTTCAAGCCTTGTCGCCGGTAGGCAAGACCGATGCTTTCGAGCAGCTGAGCGCGTACCTCAGGCTGTAGATTCAAGTTGCCTTTGATTTTTTCCGCGCCCTGGTCCAGCAAATCTTTGGCGGTCGGGACATTGCCCTGAGCATTGAACGGGTCGGCTTGCGAAAAGACATCGACCATGAAGGCCGACACCTGCTGCGCCCGATCGCGCTCGAGGGCGGTCGCATCGCGCGCCATTAAAATGCGGTGGTTTTCCCACAGGGTCACCCCTGCGATCAGGGCCAGGCCGACGAATACCGCTGCCGTGGCCACCGCGGCCAGTAAATTCCGACGCAGAAATTTGGCGGTGTTGTAGCGCCAGTCGCCGTGGCGGGCACGCACCGGTTGGCCGAGCAGGTGCCGCCGCAAATCGTCGGCCAGCGCCTCGACCGAAGAATAGCGCCGGTCCGGCTCTTTGCGCATGGCCATGCCCACGATGGCATCCAAATCACCGCTCAAGCGCGCGCGCAGGCGTTGCGGAGAGAGTCCGCGGCGGTCCGAAATACGGCTGCGGTCGGCGTCGGTTTCGCCTTTGAGCTTGGCCACCACGACTTGACTCGGACGGGCCGGGTCATCCATGCAGATGGCGCGTTCCAGCTGCAACTGGCTATAGCTCAAGAGGCGGTAGGGGGAGCGGCCGGTCAGCAATTGATATAACAGGACGCCGAGCGCGTAGATGTCCGTGGCAGTGGTGATCGGTCTGCCTAAAACCTGTTCCGGCGCCGCGTTCTCGGGTGTGAGTATTCTCTCCTGCAGGCGCGTGACGGGCAGCGTGTGCGACAAATTTTCGGGCGCGAGCAGCTTTGCAATGCCGAAATCGAGCAGCTTCGGATTTCCTTCATCGGTGACGAAGATATTCGATGCCTTGATGTCCCGATGCACGACCAGATTGCGGTGCGCATAGTGAACCGCGGCGCAAACCGAGATAAACAGCTCGAGGCGTTCGCGTATGAACAGGGTGCGGCCGTCGCAGTAGCTATCGATGGATTCGCCATCGACATACTCCATGACCAAGTACGGCGTGCCGTCCTCGAGGTCGCCGCTGTCGATGAGGCGCGCGATCGAGCCGTGGTCGAGCGTCGCCAGAATGTGACGTTCGCTGTGCAATCGGCTGCGCAGGCGCGGATGCACCGTGGCGTGCTGCAGCACCTTGATCGCGACCACTTGGGTGTATTGTGAATCGTCGCGCTCGCCACGGTACACGACGCTCATGCCGCCATGGCCCAGAATCGACACGACCCGATAGGGACCGACGCGCGTACCGAGCAGCCGGTCGCGATGATCTTCCAGCAGAGACTCGGCCGCCGCGCCCACCGCGTGCAGAAGCGGATCTTCCTTGCTGCTATCCCGCGCTAACAGGGACTGGACCGATACCCGCAGGTCGGCATCCTCGCCGCAGCACTTGTCCAACTGCGCGCTGCGCTCGGCGCCGTCCATATCGGCCACTTGCTCGAATACCGATTTGATCTGATGCCAGCGCGCACGCGGAATCATGATCGGTGGGCGCCAATTTCGTTGAGCAGCCAGGCCTTTGCGAGCCGAATGTCGCGGTGCACCGTGGCGGCGGAGGCGCCCACCGCGGTCGCAATCTCGTCATAGGTCATTCCGCCGAAATAATGCAATTCGATGACCTGAGCCAGGCGCGGCTCGAGTTGCAGCAAACCCTCCAAGGCTTCATCCAGCGCGACCACATCGACGTCGATCGGCAGCGATATTTCCGAGAGGTTGATGCCGGTGTGGTCGCGCACGCCGCCGTCGCGTTTAACCCGCGAGCGCGACTTGGCATGATCCACCAGCACGCGCCGCATGAGCCGCGATGCGAGGGCGAAAAAATGTTGGCGATCTTGCAGGTCCACGTTGGCCTGCACCAAACGAAGGAACGCTTCGTGCACCACCGCAGTCGCTTGCAGCGTATGACTGCCTCGTTCGGCGCGCATGTAGCCACGCGCCAAGCGACGCAATTCGTCGTACACCAGCGGGGTCAAACGCTCCAACGCCTGTGGGTGACCGGTGCGCCATTCGGTCAGCAGCTGGGTGAAATTGGCTGGGACTTCCATCGTCATTTATCCACAACCATAGACGATTTTTGGGGTCTCCCACCGTTTAGGGCTTTCCCCTAAGCATACATTGTTATGCAATGTGAGGGGAATTGCGTGCGAATGTCGCTTAACCCTATAGGCCACGCGTGCCATGGGGTCGCGGTCCTTTAACAACTTTACACCGGAGCAATCAATATGAAGGTCAGTCTAGCCGCTTTGAACACCGCTTGCGCAGTCACCAGTTCCGCTTTCGATATCCCGCCGATTCTTCCGCCGCATGCGCCTGTCGTCTAAGGACTGAGACATGCATCGTAGAAGGATTACGGTCGCCGTCGCGGCTGTTTTTGCGATCGGCGCTGCATTTGCGGCGCAACCCACCTCGCTGCGAGCGGATTGGGGCCAAGGGATGGTACAGCGGTCGCCGTGGATACCGGGCTCGGCCAGCCCGATGTCCGCACATGAGCCGTATGGCTCGCCGTTAGCTCCGCCACGATAGGGGTAAAACGGGAACACGGGGCGGGGCTTCCAAGAGCCTCGCCCCGGTCGCGTGCGCTAGACTTGAGCGCATCGACCCAATGGAGCGCCCCGTGCCCGGAATTGTTGTCATTGCGCATCGCGGCGCGAGCGGTGAGCGGCCCGAGCACACGCTCGAGTCGTACCGCCTAGCGATCGAGGAGGGCGCGGACTACATCGAGCCGGATCTCGTCATGACCCGTGACGGGGTGCTCATCGCGCGGCACGAGAATGAGATCGGCGGTACCACCGACGTCGAGCAGCACCCGGCCTTTGCCGCCCGCCGCCGCACGCAGTTAATCGATGGCGAATCCTTTACCGGGTGGTTCACGGAAGATTTTACCCTCTCGGAAATCAAGACGCTTCGCGCGCGCGAACGACTCGGCGAATTGAGGCCGCAAAATCGGCAATTTGACGGGCGATTTACCGTGCCCACTTTTGATGAAATCATGCAGCTGGTCGTGGGCGCGAATCGGCGCGCGGGGCGCAATCGACCCATCGGGGTGTATCCGGAAACCAAGCATCCGGCGCATTTCGCCGCCATCGGCCTGCCGCAGGAATTATCGCTCCTCGACACCCTGCAGCGTTATCAATACGCCAAGCCCGGCTCGCCCGTGTTCATCCAATCATTTGATCCCGGAAATTTACAGCAATTGCGCAGCATGACGCGCTTGCCGCTGGTGCAATTGCTGGAGCATGAAATCGGCGACCTTGAGCGCATCGCGCAGCATGCCGATACAATCGGCATCGCCAAGGCGCTGGCCACGCCGCAGGCAGTCGCGGCGGCGCACGCCGCCAATCTGCGGGTGCACGTCTGGACATTCCGCGCCGAAAACGAATTTCTGCCGCAGGATTTGCAGGTCGGCGGCGACCCTGCGGCCCACGGGCGCCTCGAGGACGAGATTCGACGTTACCTGGAACGGGGCATCGACGGGTTTTTCGTGGATTTTCCCGCGATCGGCGTTCAGGTCCGGGATGCCTATATTTCAGCGCTCCAGCCGCTGCACCAGCCGGCGGCGGCCACGAGTTTGCCGGCAAATAAGTTGCAGGGACGGTAGGCGGCACCGCTCGCGCCCTGCAGCAGCAGGCAGTTGTCGCAACTCGAGCCTTTCACATAGGTCGGATATTTCTTCGCGTCGACTCGAGCGGCGTCCTCAACATAGCCCACCGCGACCGCGCTTGGGTCTTTGACACTGAGGTGCGGCAACTCCGCGGCGCCGGACTTGGCGCTGCGAAGGATGGAGACGGCGGCGGCCGCGGCGACCAAATTCTGCACGAGTGCTCTGCGGCTCACTGCGCCGTGGCTCGGTGTGGAGCGGACCATACGTACCCTTCCTGATAGGCTGATTTTTTGGAAACCCCGTGC